>Ga0208644_1000049_pt1 | contig 65291 bp, 96 predicted proteins | sample VirMetDEL_Nov_18_FD_184517 | JGI IMG/M metagenome (GOLD analysis project Ga0208644, IMG submission 184517) | Aqueous microbial communities from the Delaware River and Bay under freshwater to marine salinity gradient to study organic matter... | ecosystem: Environmental > Aquatic > Marine >...
ATGATAAGTCTTGTTCATCTGTGGCTATATATAAAGGCACAGAATTTCTAACTTTACCATCCAATAATTGCTCAAGATTTGAATATAAATCTTCCGTCCATTTTGTTTGTGTAAATTTAAAATCACCCCTTCTTATATGAACAGCATCATAATCACCGGGCATTAATTTATTAGCTTGTAAAAAAAACTCTTGTTTAAATTTAACACCGTTTTTTACTTTTTCTTGTATTATTTTGCGGGCTATATCATTTGGGGGATATACGTGATATCCAAAATGCCCAAATAAATTTCTAGGAAAATGTATTATTTTATCGTTAGACATTATATTATACAAAAAATCCCTATTATCGCAATTAAATTGATTAAAATGATTTATGTTTTCTATGCTATGATATATTAGTGATCTCCCAATAAAATTTTGTGGGCCCCAATTTTTATCTTCATCATTAAACATTATGCATTTTATATCTTTACATATGCCGTCATAATTTTGCTGGTCAGAAGAATATTTTATAAGTTCAGTGTCTTTATATTCTACACATTCAAAATTATCAGTAAAAGCTTTTTTATCTAATATTTCCCAAATATCCCAAAATGTTTTTTTATCATGATGCTCAGCTAAAAATAAACAATAGCCCGGTGGGGGTAAAATAATTTTTCTTCCAGATACATATGACATAGCCCCAACCATTTCATAACACATCCTTATATTATTAAAACCACCCCACCACCAATCAAAAGAAATATATTTATTTTCTTTCATTTTTTTTACAAACAATTAATTTTCTATCAGAATAATTACCAAATTCTCGTCTATAGATAGATTTTCCATTGTCTGGTGATTCATATATATATATTTTATCCTTGGTATGGTGCAAATGGTTCATTGTATGTATAATGTGTATATAAATTATCAAAATAAGTTCCTTGATATGGATCTAATCTACCATGCATGCAACACCCAGATTCAAACATAATCATTTGCCCGGGTTCTACATCTACACCCCACCATTGTTTATCATGATCTTGTATATTAAGATTCCAAGGCGCATCTTTACCCATTGTAATACTTGATGCAACATGATGAGTATCTTGTCTATCAAAATGGGCCTTAAAAACAGTATTATTACTATAGCTTCTAATACCGTAAACAACAGCAGGTTTTAGTTCTCTTCCGCACCATTCTTGGTGTATATCTAATAAAGCATTTTTTATAAATACCACTTTTTCTGGGTGCTGATTAATGTCTTGTAAAAAACTTATTTGCTTTGAATAATGTTCTTTTCCTGGATAATTTTCTTCATGCATTTTAGACCTATCATAGAATTCGCTTAAAATGCTATACACAGCTGCCGGAACATCTACAACTTGAAAACCTTTTTCAGTTGCTCTTGTTATTGGTTGTAGCGGAGAAGGATCATATGGTATATAATCTCTTTGCTCTTTTACTAATATCATGATTTAAAATAATTTATATTTAACAATATACTTTTTGTAATACAGAGCCTGATGAGCTAACTTGTATTGCAGCACCGCTTGGCCCAACATATAGCCATTGATTTCCGCCGTTAAATGTTGTTGTACAAGTAGCTTCAGTATAAATAGTGTTTCCAACTTCTGGCTCTGTTCCACTTCCATTATGTCTTCTTCTTGCGCTTGTATCTGTTGATGCGCAAGCGGTTGATGAATCACTGTAAGTACTAGCACTTCCAAACCATTGGGTACAAGACGCAGCTACAGGAGCAGGAGTTGGACTTGGGGTTGGTGAAGTTGGCACCGGAACTGGCGCTGTAGGCACAGGCACAGGCACAGGTGACGGTACAGGCGCAATTGGTGTTGGTACAGGGCTAGGTGATGGCGCTACAGGACTAGGTACAGGTGTTGGACTTGGTGCAACCGGTGTTGGGGTAGGGGTTGATGATGATTGACATTCTGAACAATTATTAAATTCTTGTACTACTGTTTGCGTAGGGAAACCATTAGCTTGATAACTATCTATTGTATAACATATACCATTTGAGGCTTCTATTACAATACCTACACTTAAATTAGCGTCATAAGCTATTTGCTGATTTGCAATTTCGCCGCTACAAAGTGCTAAATTCCAAACAGGTGTTGCTACAGGAGCAGGAACAGGTGCAACCGGTGTTGGGGTAGGGGTTGGAACGGGTGTTGGTGAAGAACAAGTACTAAATGTTGAAATTGATCCGCCATTATCTACAGTTAATGCATTCCCGGATCCAGGGCTACTTACATCTTTGAAATAAGTATAATTACCAGCATAAGGTGTTGTTAAAGTATTATTTAAATATAAAACATATCCGTTGTTATATGCATCTTGTAAAGATGATGCGTTTTGGCTTAAATATACAGTTACAGGTGTACCGGTTCCGTTACATGCATCAGTGCTTGTACTCCATCCTTGTAAAGGATTTGTTCCAGATGAAACATTAGCGTATAATGTTAATTGATAATATGCCGCTGTCGGAGCTGGTACTGGTACCGGTACTGGTGCTGGTGTTGGAGTACATCCAGATTGTCCACTAACTATTTGAATACTACCGCCGCATAATGTACCTGGAGAAGGAGTTCCAACAGTATTATCCCAAATATAGTAGTCGCTTGTTGTAGCGTCAATATAAGCTTGAGAGGATAGAACAGGTGTAATGCTTGTATAACATTGTCCTAACGCTGGGTTACATGCATCTAATTTGTAATATAATGTACAATTAACAGGATTACCTAAACTACCGCCGGTACTATATCTAGCAATAGAGCCATCACTATACCAGGCATCAAAAGGTGCTACAAATGAACTAGGACTAGAACTCATACAGCTTGAAGTGCTAAATGTTCCTCCATCAAAATAATATGGATTTGATGAAGTGCTTGCATTAGCACAAGCTATTGCACTAGTTCCTCCTGAGCCTACATTTATAGTAGACGCATTAGACCAAGTTGCAGCACATCCTGCAGTTGGCGCGGGTACAGGTACAGGTACGGGTACAGGCACTGGAACTGGCTCAGTTACTGGTACAGTTGTAGGAGCAGGTACAGGGACAGGTGCTACAGGCACAGGTACAGGTACAGGTACAGGTGCAACTGGTGCGGGAACCGGGCTAGGTGCTACAGGTGCGGGAACCGGAACTGGAACAGGTGTTGGTGTAGGCGTTGGTGTGGGTGTTGGTACAGGGGTTACATCACTTGCAAATGATAATACATATTGTTTTGAATGAATATCATAAGTACCTATAATATTTTTTGGTGTTATTAATGTTTCCGATGGAGTTGGAGTTGTGGATGACAAATCAACTAATGAGCCTGAATATGATGTTATATTACCAAGACCTTGTATTGAAAAATCTTTAGGATCTATATCAGAAACGCTTTTTTGCGTACCCTGTACATTATTAAACCATTTACCTTCTTTTTCTACAAAAGTTAGTACTTTACCAGATTGTTTATCTGTTTGTATTGAATCGGCAGACCAATTTGCAGTACCTTCATATCCTAATGTTTTAAAATTTTTAACAGATGAAGGATTTTGATTATAAATAAATTTTACTTTAGAATCATATTGAGTGTTATAAAAATTATTATAATTGCTTCCGCTATTATAATGTTTCCATAATTCTCCATTTTTAAATGTGTAATATTTACCATTTAATGATAGACCTGATTCAGGTACAAAACTTAATCTTGATGTCCATCCATTATTTTCTTCTCTAAATGATATAGATTCTTCTAATGTTTGTTGATTAAATTTATCTCTAAAATAGTCAGACATACCATAATTAGAAACAACCGTTAATCCATCAAGTGATAATCTTAAAACAGCATTTCTTGCTTTATCTGTAAAATATATTTGATAACCATAATTAGCAAATGATTCTGGATTTTTAGATATACCAAATTCACCTGCAAATGGTATAGCTTGCCCTAATACTGCATTAGTAGCGGTTAGATTCACATTGCCATCAGCATTGTATAATGCATCTTTATTGGCTAATATTTTTATAATTTTATCTTCAGTAAAAGCTATAAGGTCATTATCCCTACCGTATAGTTTTTGAATACTTCCGTATTCTCTATTCAATTCTTTTGTTATAGCCTCACCAGTATTAAATTCATTTAATCTATTTACACCATTTCTTGAATTAAAAATACCAGAAAATATTAATCCACTTTTATTTGTTTTTTCTTTAAAACCGTCTTCAACTACTACAGATACTCTAACTTGATTGTCTATTGTATTTTCATTAAAATCGTCTCTTATTCTATTACTTTCTACTCCATTTCCAAAATCAAAACAATTAAACCATTTTAATTGCTTAGCAACAGTATAGTCAGCTATATCATAAGACTCTTCAGTCTCATAATATAAATCGAGTATATTTTGGTCTGGTACTGTTTCAAAAACTGGAGACGCCCAAGATCCTGTAAATGAAGGTGTTAAGTTTGCCGCAGTTGCAGCGCTAAAAGTATCTTTTTCAATTTTTAAGAAAAAGTAACCATCAAAATTTTCAGTTGAGGATACACTATCTGGTTTGCTACTACTAATATTAATGACTTTATATTTTAAAGAGGGATTAGCCTCTGGAAGTGCGCTATCAGCTCTTTTCTTTAATATTATATAATCTTCTTCATTTATTTTATTTATTTCATAGCTAGGTATAACTAACCATAAAAAATTAGAACTTGGCGTTTCATCAAAAGCTTTATAAATTACTATATTATAATAGCCTTGAGAATTTTCTTTAATAAAGTATTTAAATGTTTTAATCCTAGAATCAAATGTTATACCTGATGGCAGTGCATTCATTGACACTTCTATTCTTTTACCTGGATCAGTTAAATTGTTTAATCTTGGAAAATCGCTTTTTATAATACCACTATCATTAGAATAAACAGTAGTTTGTCTTCCATATTCATCTTCAAATACAATACCTAATTGATATTTACGATGCGCTTTTATAGACCTGCTTAAAGGTGCCGCACCTCTTCCAACAATACTAACATTAAATGATGGACTATAAGGTTGATAATTTGAATTAGAGTCTAAAGTTATATTTAAACCATCTATATAATTTCCAAATATTATTCTATTGCTTGATATTTCCATAGCTTTAGCTTTATATGGAATATTATCATAGCTTCTTAATAATTGAGATTCTGGTAATACACTATAAACACTTTCCCCTGTTATTGTAGTTGTACATATATATGGAAATAAGTTTGTTCCATATCCATCTAAATCTTCTTTTTTAATACTTTTATATATGTATATATTAGTATTATTAGATTCTTTATATAGAATATCAACAGATTCAATATTTGTATCTTGTACATTAATTTCACCAAGTAATATAGATCTGGTTTGATTTTGCATTGAGGTATTATAACCTTTTTCAAAATCATATTCTATAACTCCATATGGTCTAAATGCAATTTCTGAAAATGGAGAAATAACAGAATATTGATTATTTTTAAATTTCCATCTATAAGCAAATCTTACAAATTTATCTTCAAACATTATATCGCCGGCTTTAACGTTTGAATTTGTAAAAATTAAAGATCCTCCTAGTATACTTTCATTTTTTAAAAGTACTGCTGTTACTGTAGTGCCAGCTATAGATGTAAATGCACATTTAAATACACTAATATAATATGTATCAGCAATATAAAATATTTGATTTGCAGTGAAATTAGGATCTGCTGAAAATGTTATAGTTGTTGAACTACCTATACTAATTCCTGTAAAATCTCCTGTTGCAGTAATATCAATATTATTATTCTGTACATTAGCTCCTGTAGTATTGATAACTAATGATGGCGCATTTAAAGGTTTTTTCTTTATTAAAGTTATATCGCTTTCTGTAATGTTTCTATTTGCGTTAAGAATATCATCAAAAATAACTGTAGTTGTAGAAAAATTACTTGAATTAGCTTTAAATAATTCAATATCTATTATTTTTGGCTCTGAATTATCATCAGTCCATGCTAAATAACCTTCTATAATATTTATAGCTGTAATTTTATTTGTAGGGAATTTTATAATAGACTTAGATGCGTCTACTAATATTGGAGCAATTACTCCGGTAGATTCAGTATATTCAGCTATAGCGTCAACAGAAGCTCCATAAATAAACCAATATATTTTATCATTTTCAGTATCTGCAATGCTGCCAATACATTCAGCACCAGAAATATTAATACTACTTAACTTGGAATTTCCAGGTATATTATGTAAACTTCCGGCATCACCATTTTCGCTTACACTTGCCTGTATGTTTAAAGCATCTTTATATTCTCCAGATGGCAATATACGCTCATCTGCGTCTTTATTCATTTTTCCCTTAAGAAAAGTATTTTTAATTTCCGGCATTTAATTAGTGTTTAATTTGTTTACCTTTACCACGCATTATTTGCTCAAGCTCTTTAATCTTAATATTATTTAATCTTAATTTTGCTTTTCTTTTTGCAGCAATACTTTCTTTTCTTAATCTTTGCACTCTATACTCAGGAGTATCCATTTTATTAGACACAATTGCATAAGCTATATATTTATAAACCGCTTCTTCTGCAAATTTGTGTACTTTCATTTCTTCTTCTGTAGCAAGACTATCAGATATATATTTTAATGTGATTATTTTACCTTGTAAATCACTGCTAAAAGATATTCTTCCACCTATTTCATCAATATAATAGGCGCCATTTTTTGTTGCTGTTTCTGGATTAATACCATAACGCTTACCATAATCAACATTATAACCATACCCTTCTTCTAAAAAATCTATATTCGTATCTTGTCTAGAATTATCAATACCTGTTGCAGCATGCCATCTTGTTTCTGTTTCAGATTTATTAGCATATAATAGATTACCATTTTGATCAAATAAAAATCTATAATTTTGATCTTGTAATGGTGCTTCTGGCGTAGAAGACAATCTATTAGACATGATTAATTGTTCTAGCCCAGCATCATCTACAAAAGATAATTGAACATAATTAACATAATCATGAGGCAAAACCATTGATAATGACGGGGGTACTTCAATTTCCATTGATTTAATAGAACGTAAAGTATCATAGCTTAATTCTTGAAGAGCACGTTGCGCATGGAAAGCTACTTCTGTTCTTTTTGCAGTATTAATTATTTTATCATCACCTATATAAGAAATAATAAAATTATTTATAAGATCAGCTAATGTTACGTATTGGTAAGTTCCAAATGCAGTACCATTGTAATATTGTTCATGCGTTTGTGTAAGTAAAGCCATTTATTAAGATTTTTCTTGAGTTATTTTTTTATTTTCTTCGGCTTCAGCAATTTCAGTTATTTCAAGTTGTCTTATTATAATACCAGAATAACTTAATATTTTTATAACCAAGCTTGTTTCATCAATTTCATGCAATTCACAATCAATAGTGTTAGAAGCATTATATAAAGCAGTGCCATTGACTTCAGTATAAGCCCATTGTACTTCATTTGGTTTTCTAACGTAAGTACAGCTAATTCCACTATTTATAGTAGTAGGATATACTTTTATTCCCCAATGCCCACTTGAATTATCTATATTTTGTATAAATACAGGTCTTGCAGTACTTGGAGCAGCTAATGGAGATTGGTTATAATATAAAACTTCTTTTGCATCTACTTTTTCAACCTCAATATTATTATATATAACAGTTCCTAATTTATGTAAGTCTGACGGAAAATGAAAATGATCAGTCATATATGTTAATGTGCCAGACTTTTTAAACCTACTAATTTTTTCATCAATAAGTTTTACCATATTAGAGTACTCTGTATTATTATCACGCATTCTTTTGAACTGTTGAAGATCATAAAAATATTGTTCAAATATTTCTAATTGTGCCTGATTTGCTTTTAGATTAAACTCTTGCGGTGTTATATATCCCCTTTGCTCTTTGTTTAATATAGCAAGTACTCTTTGATAAACGGTATCGATGCTAATCATATGTTTTTATTATTATTATGAAGGGCCACCCTATTGTGACCCCTCACAATAAGATAATTTATTTAAGTTTCTTTTCTATAGATTTATAGACTTCTGTTCCTTCATCTGTTTTTAAATATGCAGCAAATGCTGAATATGGATTTTCTTCAAAAGGTACAGCCATTAATTTTTTATTATTACTAGCCCAATGAAAAGATCTTTGATCAGGTGATAATTGGATAATACCAGCTTCAACAGCTTTAATTCCAATATTTCTTAATTGAACATTATCATCTTCAACTAAACTAATAAATAATTCAGGATTACGTTTTGCAAATAAAAGTAAATCTCTTCTAATTTCTGAAGAAGTCATTTTTGATACTGCAGATCCTGATTCAACTCTAAGTACAGCTTCAGCGTGATCTATATCTAAATCTTTTGCTAAATTAAGTGCTGTAATTTCAAGTTCAATATCATAAAGGTCATCTTTTGCTTCAACCACCGCATCTAATTCTCTATATGTCATATCTTTTTGTGGATGATATATAGATAATAGTTTTTGTAATGCTTGATCTGATTTTGATACAAATAATGATCCATTTCTAAATACAATATGTCTTAAGGTTGAAAACCCATCTTGTTCATCACGGAATGGTGATTTTTGATTTGAAGCATATCGTAATTCTCTTGCATAGCCTTTTTCTTCATCAAACCACATTAGTGGATTTCTACTATGATGTTTTGAAGCTAATGTAAATGTAATTGGGGCTTTATTGCCCATTAAAACATAAGTTCTATCTTTTACAACCCAGTCTTGTTCTGAGGCTGTTATTTTCTTTTCTTTTGTAGCCATAATATAATATAATAAAATTGTAAAAAAGTAAAGATAGAGGCGCCTTAATGACGCCTCATCCTTACATTACTAATTATGCAGACTGAGTAACAGACTTGAATAATACAAAGTTGTTAGCTCCTTGTACACATAAACATCTTTCAGATAAGAAGTGTACATTCATTTCATCAACATCAGAAGTATAAACTCCACCTACAGATCCAGTGATCCAAGATTTCATTTTTCTATCATCAGCTTCAGAAGCTCGGTAACGAACATGTAGGAAAGGACGCTTAATGTTCTTGCCTAATTGTTGATCGTATACAGTTGAAGTACCAGCAGGTACAAGTACACCATCAATATCTTCAGTAAGACCACGAGTAGCAGCGTCATTTAAATATTTCCAGTCAGTTTTGTAGAAGTCATAAGAACCTCTGCGGAAACCGCTGAATCCTAAATTAAGAGCCATATCCTCACTGTTGTTGAATACTCCATAAGAAGATCCACCGTTATAGTGAGCATTTACAGCACCTAACATATCATCAAATGCAAGAGCAGTAGCGCGATTTAAGAAAAGCATGTTTTCTTCAATAGCACCTTGCTTGTCAAGATTTTTTAGAATTTCATCAAAATCTTGAAGAGCAGTACGATCAGCACCGGCATTAGAAAGAGTTCCTTCTCCTGAATTGAAGTTTTGGTAGATATTACCTCTGCTTTCAATTGCAGCAAAAAGACCTTCAGTACCTTTGTATCCAGCACCAATAGCAGCAGAACCACTAGCAGCTAATTCTCCTTCTACCATTGCCATTTCAAGATAATCTTCAAAACGAAGTCTTGTTTCATGCTCTGATTTTAAATACCAAAGGTATCCAGAAGCACCGTTTTCAGTTGTTACTTCAACCCATCCAATTTGAGCAGTATCAGAACCAGAGATAGAATATTTATCTTTAATAATGATAGGTGAATTGCTAAATTGTTGGAATCCAGCATCAATTGAACCAGCCATTCCAGCAGTTCCTTTTGCAAATTCAGAACCATAAACAAATACTTTTACAGTTACCGCAGTACCAGTTGAAAGTCCAGCAGCATCAAGATCAGCTCCGCTATAAGGTTTTACAGTGAAAGTATCTGTTGCTACAGCAGTAACTACAGCTTTAACAGTTACAAGACCTTCAGCAATAGCTACAGTTTGGCCAACACGTACAGCGTGTCCAGCTTCAGTAATTACACCAGTGCTAGTATTAGCGACTGCTGCATCATAAGCAATATGTAATCTTCCTTGTTCTGACCAGATAACTTGATCTGAAGCAGAAGGAATTTCAGCTCCTACCATGCGTAAGAAAGAAGAAACAGAGCGATTTCCGTAACGCTCAACTTCCTTTTCGTATACATCTGGTAAAAATTGTTGTGCGAAAGTTCCGCCGCCAGTTGAACTATCAAAAGTAAGATAGTTACCAGCAAAAAGTGATTTGGTTGGTGAAGGCGTTAACCCAGCAGGAAACGATCCACCTGTTGCAAATAATCCCATTTTAGTGTTATTTTAAGTTATTGTTTTAGTTTTATTCTAAGTTTTGAACTATCATCACCACTAATTGCTCTGATTTTTATGCCAGAATCTGTTGTAACCGCTTCATGAGTACCACGTGGATTCATATCTACGTTTTTAGATTGTGCCATTGCTTCTTTAATAGCATCGGCTCTTCCTTGCTCATAAAAATGATTAGCAATAGAATCAGCATTCATAGCTGTAAATAATGCTTTGTGATAACCTGCTGCATCAGACATATTGTTATTGTTATCAACAAACTTGCTGACTAATGAATTAATATCTGATTGTGAAGATTTCACGTTATTAACATCACCTACATTAAATCTATATTTGTTATTACCAACCTTATATTCAAAACCTTTGAATGAGTCAGAAAACAATTCATTTGTTTTTTGTTCAAATATAGATCTTTGCTGTTTAGCTAATTGTTGTGATTGATTTTGTTCTTGTTTATAATTATTGTAAAACTCAACCGCTTCTCTGGCTTCCGGAGATAACTTTGAACTTAACTTAAGATCATTGTAATATTTACTCTTTAGGCTACTTAGATTTGATTTTGCTTCAGCAATACTTTCTTTTAATAATAATTTTTTTCTTTTAATATCTCTTTCTTCATCAACTTCTTCGTCATATGAAAAAGAGTCTTCCATTAGAAAACTTATTTCGTCTTCTGATAGATGTGGTTTTGTTCGGCGATAGTGTTCACGAAGTATTTCCATTTCGTTCATACTATCATAATCTTTATTAAGATTTACATAATCTTCAAGCGATCCACCTGTTTCCCGCATAAAATCTACCAATTTGGTAATATTTTCTGGTAACTCGCTGGCTTCTTGATTATTATTTACACTTTCTGATTCTTCTTTAAGCTTATTTGGTATATCTTTTATTTTATCCGCTAAGCTTACTTTTTGTTCTACCTTTTCTTCATTCTGTACGAGCTCGATGACTTGGTTTTCTTCTCCCACGCTTTGCAATTCCACTGCGGGGTTTTCCCTGCTTTCGTCGCCCTGTTGTACTGGCTCCAACACGCTGCTCTCTGTGCTTGATTTTTGAATGGCATTTTCTTTTTGTTTAGGTTTTTTTCTTAAATCAATTTTAATGGTACCATCTTCAGCTTTTGTAATATTGGTATCATCATCTTGTGTCTCAACAACTTTTGCTTCCGCTGGTTGTTCTTGTACTTGTTGTTCAACCGCTTCTTGTGCAGTTGCTTCAACATTGGTTGTTTCTTCAGCCATAATAAAATAATATATAATTAATAAAAATGTAACTTATGTTACCTTGGTTCAAACATTTCTAAATTAAATCCACTACCCATTGTATCATTTCCAGCAGATTCAAATGCTTGCTCGCCTTTTCTATCCTTACGTTGTTCTATAAGTTTAGATTGTTGCGATGCTTGTATTCTTGTTCTTTCGTCTTTACGATCTTCTTTATATTTTTCTTTGTCATTTAGCATTTGAGAATCACGATCCTTTAATGCCATATTAAGATCAAACTCATATTTCATAAGTTCTTTCTTAAGCTCTTTTTCTTGTTGCATTTTTTGCATTTCAAGATCAGCTTCAATTTGAATAAGCTGCGCTTTTTGGTTAGTTAATGCTTCATTTTTTTGCACTTCCATTTGTGCTGCAACTTGAGTGTTTTGCGAATTAGCATCTGCTTGTGCTTGTATATTAGCTTGTTGACGTTGTTGATCTTGTTCAAGTTTTTTACGTCTACGTACTTTTAATAATTGATTAGCAAGCTTAATATTTTTTATTTCTCTAATATCAATAGCATCTTCAAGATAAATTTGATCTTTAGCTAATGCTTGTTGAATATTATTTTCAAGTAATTGTTTTTCTTCTTCGTCTGGTGCTAATTCAATAAATATACCAAAATCATGCAAATGCATATTTTTAATATCATCTAAAGCCCCAACATTAAATCTTCCAATGCTAGATATAAATGCATCCCTAGTTGGTGAAAATTCTAATACATCAGATATTCTTAAGCTAATAGCTTCTGCTGTTCTTACAGTTAAGAATAAGCTTGATTGTAATATATGACGTGTTGCAGTATTTGAATTTGCTGCAGCAAGTTTTTGTAATCCAACTAAAGCATATTTATCAGGTGTAGAACCATCACGAGCTTCATTTAATCCCGTAACATCTCTAATCATTTGTAAATAATAATTATAAGTACTAATAAGCGAACTTATTTTATTATTACCACCATTTGATGTTAATTCTTGAATAGGTACTTTTCCGGGGTTCATATCCCCATCTTGTGTATATGATCTACCAATTACAGAACCCGTTTGGAAAAACATGTTTAACGCTTCTTGTGGATTGTAATTTGTACCATTGCCTAAATCAATTTCAGCTAAACCATCAGCATCAAGATAAACCCCATCTGGAATCATTCTTGATAATACTTGCTGTAGCTTTAAATGAGTTAATTGAATCATATCGGCAAATCCAGTTATACGACTTACCAATGACTCAATTCTTCCTTTATATATTCTAGGTGCTACAACATTATAATTCATCATTACTTTAGTTGTATCACTTTTAGGTCTTACCATATTTTTAGCAAGCTCCCATTTTAATAATTTTTTAGTGCCTAATACAAATGCACCATCATAAACCACCTCTATTGATCTTGCTGCTTTTTCAAAACGAGTTCTTTGATCTTTTGGTGGATTGAATTGATCATCTTTACGTATGGCTTTATCTGCCCCACTTGCGGTTTGCTTGATTTTAAATACTTCGTTATTATATGTTTTATAATTAAAATACAATATTTGAATAGTATTAGCATCAAGTACACTGTCTTCATTTATAAATCTATTATGAGACGCAGGCGTTTGCACGCCTTGTTTGGTTAACTCATTCAAATCTTCATCAGTAAGATCTGGGAATTGCATTTTTAACTCATTGATAGTCACGCTTTTAACTTCTCCAACATAATATATGTCATCAAAGTATGGTGATTCAGTATACGAATAAACTAAGTTTGCTGGATCTACATATTTAATTTTGATACCTTCAGACTTATTAAATTCATTTTTAGTAGAACCAATACCAATAACAGTTAAATCATAATTTATACGACGTTGTGTTAAATCATAATTATTTTTATTAAATACTGCATTGATTGCCTGTTCTTCTGCAATTTCAATAGATTGTTTATATTCAAGTTGCATATGTAATGACAATTCTTCTTCACTTTCAGGTAAAGTAGCAGGATCATTATTATATACATTAATACCAAGTTGTTGTTGAATTTTATCTGATATCTCTCTAGTTTGCATATCAGTTAGTATAGACTCAACATATTTTGTTCTTTTCTCTACAGATGATGGGTCTTGCGAAAAAGCTTTAATATCATAAAGCCTATCTGACATACCATTAACAACTATATCTACAAATTTAGGTATAATTGGTACAGGTTTCCAGTCAAGGTTTAAATAAGAAAGATCACCATTTATGGAAAGCTCATCTTTATATTTTTTAACAGATTGTTCTCCTCGTGCATATAAGCGAAGTCTATGATACTCATCTCTATTAGAATAAAAACGAGTGGCACCTGAATCTCTTTTGAACCATTCATGTTCAATAGCACGGGCTACTTTTAATCCGTATTCTGAACTAGCCTTTTCAGCATCACTTGCTATTTGACTTGGAAATGAACTTTTTAATATTGTTTCAGCCATGCTATTTAATTATTTGCGAGTGCATTCCTTTGTTATTAAATCTTTTTATTTGTATACCTAAATTTTGTTTTTCGTATTTTGGTTTTGGATGATATAAGTGCCTATTACAAGCCATAATAGCGAGCCCGGAACTAATAGTAGCGTCATATTTTGTTCTTTTATTTATATCAAATTTTGCCCAATCATTCAATGTTCTATTGAAATATATATTACCAGAATTACCTTCTTCGTTATAACCTACATATTTATCTATATATGATTCAATTGCAGCTGCATGAGCTTGCTTTATATCTTCAGAGGTGTTGGGTATTCCACCTATTTCTCTTTCTGTTACAGATAAATTATTCCAAACTTTATCTGGTCTATTCATTGAAAATCCTCTGTAACCTCTTCGTTTTAAATGATATAGTAATCTTGGTTTGTTATTTTCCGCTAGTATTGGCATACCATAAAAAGCAATTGCCATAAGTACGTCTTCAAAAAATATTTCAGCGGTTTGAGGTCTTGCTACATATTCTAAAAAGAATGTATGCGGCGGTGCATCTTCCATACTAAATGTGGTTAATCCGTGCAAAGAACCTTTTGATCCTACTCCATCGGTTGTGCCTGATATATCATATGAGTCACATCCAAAAGCGCCTATATGTTCATTACCAGGTACTTTAACCCCATTCTTTACTATTACATTGTTTTGCAGATTCTTAGGGGGTACCCATGAAACTAAAAACCTACCTTGAGGATTAGGAGTAAACATTACTCTTGAATCTTTAATTCCATTTTCCCAAGAGAAAGATCCTTTTGTTACTAATCCGTCTCTTACAGCTTCCTCATTAAAATCAATTTGCTCATATATTTTAGCTAAATTGAATATACTATTTTTAGCTTCATCCCTAAATGCATGCTCTTCAGTGCGTGGAAATTGACGATAATATTCATTTAATCCGTCACTGTCGTGCTTTAATCCTTCAACTTCATTTTCCCAAAAGTCTATTACGCCTGTATCAATGTATTGACCATCGACTCCAAGTGTGGCTTCTTCTGGAGTATTAAAGACAGGGTATCCAAAAGCATCAATGTATCCTTCGTAGTTCCATTCCATAGGTATGAACAAACTATATAATCCCGAACTAGTCTGTCCATTTCTATTTCTTCGTGTAACATCTGAATCATAATAAAGCTTTTTAAAGTTATCACCTCCTTTGTCAAGAGCATTAGAGGTAGAGCCCATCATACATTTACCTATGATTCGACTACCAAGTCTTAGAGTTGTTTTTGTAACCCTCCAGTTATTTAATATATTATCAGGTCTTTCCCATTTACCAGATTCATCATGAACAAGTAATCTGAGTTTTTCACCATCATAACTATTGTCCCCAGTATTTTTCCAGTCTATTGTTGTATCAAGCCCCTCGAGTATTTGCTTTTCACTCGTTTCTGCAATTGACTTTCTTGTAAGCTTTGATGCGGGTACGCGGTATGCAAGTTCCGATTTCGGCCTATCCATTCCATCTTGTATCGGTTTGAAAAAGAAGGGGTAATTGACCGAGATAGGTACCACTTTATCGGTAAACATCTTCTTAGCATCAGATCCGGATTTTGATAATATCCCAAATCTAGCATCTGATGTAATTGTTGCCTGGTTAACAGTCTCTGCTGATGACATGAAACTAAACCCAGAGCGTCTGTTTTTAAGGTAGCACATTCCATAACATCTTTTATCTGCCTTGCATGCTTCCCAGAATATAAAGAATAATCTGTTTGCTTCCCTATAGTCTGGCTGCCCAACATCAATCTTGGTGTGCTGCAGGTACATGTAATGAGAACCAGTAATATAAGTAGGTATATTCTTGTTATAGAACCAATATCCTTCCTCGCGTTTGGTAAACTCTCTATCAATATATGCATACCATTTGTTTTTAAAAGCTTCAGGATAATTTTCCCAATCAAATATACTTTTTATATTTTTAAGCTCATTGGGCGGCTCGTGTGCAACCCATCTATTATTAGTGTTATCAATTTCTTTTGGTACAGATGGCAATGCTATACACAAATTCTGTATTTCAATTATTTCACCTATTGTACCGTCTTTACTGATAACTATAATATCGTATTCTTTATTATGACCATATTCCCATTTTTTATATCTGTTATTTTTTTTAATAACATTTTCTTTTATAGGATTTATAGTTTTAACTAAATATTGTTCGTACATTATTTAGATCTTCTTTCAGCAAAACCTTTTAAACTTTCTTTGGTTTCAACTGGTTTATTTTCCATTAAATTCTTTTCAGCTTCAATACGTGAAAGAATTTCAAAAGCGTCAAATATTGCAAGCTTTTTAGTAGCAGCAGCATTTTTTAATCTATCCGCAGCAAGTTCATCCTCGCCACCATCCACAATTATTTCTTCTTCTGCTACTCTTATAAGCTCGTGTACTGCTTTATATCCAGCTTGGACAATTTGTTTTTTAAGATCTTTTGCGTCCATTATATTAAATAAAATTATAATTATTAAATTTATCATTAAGGCACCTTTCTTTTATTGTTTTATGTGTAGTATTTAAAGCTTTTGCACATTCCCTTAATGAATTATATTGAATATTATCAACTTCTAATTTAATTCTATTTTTTTGACCCAGCATATCATTATGCTTTTGCTCAGCACTTAATTTTCTGCCTTTTAAGGTATTTGATATTTTTTTATTTCTTTCTTTTGAATATATAATATTATTTGCTCCCTCACCTCCATCAGTCATATTATATAAGCATCCTGTATTTAAATCTTTTCTGCCATATAAACAAATAAATTCTTTTTCCTTATCTATAGCCTGCTCTTTTGTTAAATTTTCAAAAAGAATTTCAACTTCATATTCTGATTTATTCAGAACGCTAAGCCAAGCTTTATTTCTGTATTTTTTAGAATATGGTCTATATTTATCTTTAAATATACCAATATAAAATGGTTCATTTTTATCTAAGCGTATATGCCTATAAACTCCCCACCCATTTTGGATTGTATTCGATTTCAGTTCCTTTGCGTTCATATTTAATTGAAATTGAATTAAGTGGTACTCTATATAATTTTTCTGAGTCAATTATAAACTCATATTCGCTATTTGGTGTAAAACCAATCAAATCATTATCTTGTAGTCCAAAAGCTTTTATATCGTCTCCTAAATGCTTTAAAACACCAATTAATGGTTCTTCTTTAGTATCATAAAATATATTTAGACTATGTATTGGTTTTACAAAGCAGAAACCGCTTGGAGTATACCATTTACCATTCCTTTTGTACAAAAATATTTGATCTGAAAAACAAAAGTATTTGTTTTCTTCAAAATAATTACGACTGTTTTTTTCATTGCCGCGAATATCATAATATCTTCTAAATACATTATGGTGAATAATTACTTCATCACCTATTTGTAAATCATATTCATCTTTAATAATAGGAGTTTCAATTATAATACCATTCCTATTTACAAATTTATGATCTTCTATTGATGTATTTAATATTAATTCCTTGTCTTCAACATTTTTCTTATTATTGTATCTTCCTTCAATTGGTTCTACAATATAAGCATGTGTATGCTTCATTAATAATCTAGATTAAATTCAATTGATATTGCCATGTTTTTATTAAAATGTTTCCAAGGCAATACTTCGTCATTCTTTTTTATATATATTACGTATCCTTCTTCTTCTTCAAGTATTTCAGATATTGTATGGCCTCCAAATACTTCTTGGCCAATTGAATAATGCATTGCGTCGTTTTTATAATCACGACCAATACTAATTTTTCTTATTAAATTCATTTTTATTTTATTTAATTTTTCTATTGTTTATGCTATTGCATTAAATCCGTAAATCTTTAATTGTTCCATTTTATTCGTTGTATAACGCAGAAATTTCATCGATATCAAGAACCCTTGAAAAAATATACATTTGGTCAACAATTACATTTGGTATGTGAAAACTACCATAAGACGAACGACCAAAAACGCATTGTGATGCATTTGGTAAATCGGTTCCATCAGCAGTGTAGCTTCTACTGAAGCTTCCATTTACATAAGTTGAAACGGTGTTAGTACTACTATCGTAAGTAACAACACAATGATAATAATTTGTATTGTCATAAGCGGGAAAATCGTTTGAAGAAAAATCGTCATAAGCGCCTCCGCCATAAATTTGTCTATTTGTTCCGTCATCTCTAACAGAAAAGACATAACCTGTTGAAATACTACCTTTACTTAACAATTTATGAACCGAATTTGTCGGAATTCCGTTAAATTTTAGCCAAGCAGAAGCACTATAAGATTCAAATGCACCGCCCGAAGTAAAATCCATTGAAATTGTGGCATATTCACTGCTTCCATTAAAATTTGTTCCATAAGTATCGAATTTGGAATTTGTTGAATATTCAAAAGTTCCACTTGCAACACTCATGTTGTAGTTTCCCGTTTCATCATTTAAGTTGTTTTCAAACTTATACAATGCATCGTAATCGGTAGGAATACCACCTGCAGCACCACCCACTTGGTCAATAAGTCTTTTATTTAATCCCATTTATATAAAACTTGGAAGTTCATAATCAATAACACTTGCCTTTGTTGTTAAAGCATTTATTTCTGCCTCCTTATCATTTGCTTCATTTCTTAAATTAGCTCTTTCGTATTTAATTGTATCAGGAGTAACAACACCTGTTTCAGACTCTCTAACAATATACCAATCAGTTTTTGCAAGTTGTGAATTGTACATTGCTTTTAAATTAGCAATCTTTTGTTCTTTTAATTCAGCAACCGTTTGGGTGTATGTTCTTGATTCTACGGGATAAGTAAATACTTCAGCATCCGCATCAAAAAATATGTCGCCAAGTCGTTCCGATTGTTTTGTAGCTGGGGTCACTACAGGATAGAATCCATAGGAAGCTCCATCTGTTATGTTTAAATGTGTTCCATTCTCATCATTCCAAACCTTTGGGAGTTTAGAAAATGTTTTTATAGTTCCGTTTAAATCTATTGCTATCATACCGCTTCTTGACTTATAGATGCCCACTGTTCAGTTGCACCGTTGGTTGCTACTATTTGAATTAGGTTTGATACTGTCCCATCATATGTCCCAGATATAACCTTAACTGACGCTGGAAGAGTCAATGTAAAGTCCCCTGTGATTACAAGGTCTTTAACCATCCCAGTTGATACGTTTGAAAATGTCAATGTATCGTTTGCTGTTAATGTCTTAGTAAACACTTGAGCTGTATTAAAGTCTACATCGCTTGCAGATAATGCAGCAGCTGTTGTAAACTCAGCCCCAAGTTTATCATATGATACAGCATCGTCATTTAATACTGCTGATGTTACTCTAGTTAAAGCCATAATTATTTATTTATTCTGTTTTTTTTATTAATATTCAGCGTCTTTTAAAAACAAAGAGTTAAATATTGTGTTGTCCTCTAACGCCACTGCTTCATGAAAAACATTAGCCGGCAGCGTAATACTATTTGTTATTTTATTCAATATATGTTTTTCACTACCTATTGTTATAAGCATACTTCCTGAAAGAACATCTATTGTATGCTCCGCTTTATGTTCGTGTCCAGGTAATCCATAGCCTTTATTTACAAAATAATTAAAAACATTTACATTCCCAAAACTATAAGTATATTCTACGTCTTTAGCTAAAACCATATTAATAAAATAATCTTACTACTCCATTTGCTCCATTACCGCCTGTTCTACCATTATAATTAGAGTGGGCTTCGGGCTGGTCATTAATAGCGGCTGTGATAGTTGGTGCAAATCCATTACCCGCTGACCCTGTTGAATTTATAGTTGAATTTGTTCCAGATGTAGATAAGTTACCAAATGAGGTTTGTCCTCCCGCTGCTCCAGCGCTACCACCTCGTGGACCATTTGAACCGTTCGCATAGCCCCCTCTAAAATAACCACCTACACCACCAGCGCCTCCAGCACCGATAGTTACAGAAATTGAATCCCCAGGAGTAGTTGATATTGTTGTTGGAGAAGTATATACAGCACCACCGCCATTACCGCCCGCTCCACCTACGTAATTTCCTCCAGTTGAACCAGATCCACCTTTGTATGAACTAGCAGCCCCAACACCACCGCCAGCTCCGCCACCACCCGTAGCATATCCACAACCGCCACCAGAGCCGCCGCCGCCACCGCCGCCGCCACCAGCAGCTAATTCCACTTGAACGGATGTAATGCCAATAGGAACAGTCCATGTGCCCGAAGTCGTTATAAGCTCAGAAGTTTGATCTCTAAATGAAATAGAAAACGCCCGTGGCGTAGATTGCCCTTCGTTATCTGTAGCCGTAATTGTAAAATTAAAAGTTGTTACACCAGGATTGTACATAGTACCCGTAATGTCACCTGTACTCGTATTTAAAGAAAAACCATTTGGTAATGATCCTGATGTTAATGAATACGTTATTGTTCCGTTATCTGGCTCTGTTGCTCGTACAGGTATTGTTACATTTCCTGTATTAGTTCTTAATAAAGAAGCCAACGATCCAGAAGGAGTTGTCCATGCTGGCACCCCGTTATAAGATATACCATTTACAGAAGTTGCAACAAATCCGCCATTACCCGTTACTACTACATTGTAGTCTCCAGCAGATAAAGCAGGCGTTGTAAACCTTAATTCTGTTCCAGAAATATAGGTTACAGAAGATACTGTTGTACTCCCTATAGTTACTGTTGAACTTGGTATAAAATTTGTCCCTATAATAGTTATAGTTTCACCACCTGCAGGATCAGTAGCTGTATTTGATCCTGAATAACTAATAGATGTAATTGTAGGAGTAGTACCAGAACCTGATGATTCTGTAACTAAAAGCCAACCTCTTCCGCTGCCTGAATAAACAAGCCTAGCTGTTTGTTCGTTTGTATCTAATGTTAAATTATTATTTGCTCCTTTTATATTTAAAGAACCTGGATTTATAATAATATTATTAGTAGAAGCAGAAGAAGAATAATCTACTATGATAATCTCATCCCCTATTAATGGGTTTGAAGGCAATGTAACTGTTATTGCAGCTGAAGAAGTATTTAATAAATATCCCTCTCCGCTTACTGCTGTAAAATCTTCAGTTTTAGGGTCAGCTTGCCAGTCTGTCCCTAAAGAGCCGTCAATTAAATCTGTTGTAAGTTTTGTTAATGCCATAGTGCAAAATTACAATTTATAATTCAGCTGGTGCTGTTGGTTTTATATTTGGAAAATCTTCTGTTGTTGTCCAGTCTCTTAATTGTTGTCTGTATGTTATCCAAGCTGCGTGATTTGGAAAATCTGTTAATGGAACTATGAAGTCTGTTCTTGCGAGCTCTGTGTTTCTCCAAATTTTAGATTGAATTGCATTAGAATTGCTTATAGCTTCTTGCGATGCTTCAATATGATGTTTTTTAACAACAAGTCCATCTGAATATGTATACTCTATTAAATCATTATTAATAGGATTTTCATTTCTTGATGAATCAGTTAAGTTTATTTTATTAATAATAGTTCTCATAATTACAATGTTTGTAATAAACAGCCTGCTTGACCATATCCTGTCCCACTGGTTGCGTATGCTTGGTTCACATAATATTCTACCTTACAAGAATTTTCAAAATATAACTTAGGAAGATCTCCAGCATATATTGCAGCCTCTGTTGGTAATACTGATTGCCAAGATGTGGAAGCAGGGGTAAGCCCCGCTTTAATTGTTATATAGTCAGAAGACGCTGATGGATATTGAAGATACGAAGATCTTGAAAGTACCAGCGGGCTTGGTATTGAACTATTGGAAGCTGTGCTCCATCCAGTCCATATATTAGCGCCTAACCAACAACCAAGAAGCATTGCATAATTCCCTGACGTATTTACAGCATTTGCAAGTATTTCGTTTGTAAAAGTATATACAGTGCCATCAATTGTTAATCTAACGGAAGATTGAGTACCAACGGTGCTTTGAGCTTCATGAGGCGTAATAACCCAAAATAAAAATCCACCGTTTGTTGCGCCTGTAATGTCAGCTATAGTATTCCATTGAGCATCATTAGATGTTGTTAGTGCGTGAGTATAAAAATTTGGCGATAATTGGTATCCATTAGTAGTAGCCCAGCTAATGTCATTTGCGCTTGTCCCACCTACTCCAACATAATTTGTATATTGGCTTGCTTGTCTTGCCCATGCCTGCGTTGGCTTTGTATAAACATTGTTATATATTTCGCCACCTACTTCTTTTGTTATTGCCTGTGATGGACCGCCTCCTGCTGCTGGAAAAAAATCTGAAAAATTACTCATAATTTATTTATTTATGCCCCTTCAACGCCTATTAGTACCCACCCTTGTGTAGAGCCAGCGTATATAAGCTCAAATCCAGAGTTTAATTTATCTATTGTTAAATCTGTTGCGCTACCCATTATGTTTTCTCCATTTCTTGCTATAATACAAGTTGCAACACCTGATCTATTTGAAACCTTAATACTATCCCCATCGCTGGGTGTAGCTGGTAGAGTAAGAGTTAAATTTGCTGTTAATACATACAAAGTATTTTTAACTGCAGTTGTATCTGTTGAAATTACAGACACATTGATATTTGGATTAGAAACAACATTATTCAACCCCCCTGTTGATTTAACCTCTATAGTTGAACCATTTGGAGGTGCAGTTGAAAATGTCAAGGTACTTCCAGATAGACTAAATGTATCTTTCTGCTGATATAATCCATTAATGTAAACATCTATAGCATTCTCACTAGCAGGGCTTGTTGAAAGTGTATAATCAACTTGTGATCCTGTTCCGTTAAAATTGTCTACATAAAGAGTGTCATTGAATATAGACACTGCACCCACTGTAATAACCTCAATACTATAACCACTTAGAGGTGCCGTAGTGAAAGTTAATGTTGTTCCGCTTATAGAATATGTATCCTTCTCTTGATACACACCCTGTATAAATACAAAAGAATTATCAACTGTAACGCCTTGTGTTAAAGTGAAATCTGTTTGCAACCCTGTACCAGTAAACTGGTTGCTATTCAAAGTTGAATAAGTTGCGGGTGTAAAATGCACGACCTCTATTGCACTACCACTTGGAGGTGCGGTGGAAAAAGTGATAGTAGTTCCAGAAGTCGTATAATTATCTTTAGACTGATAAACTCCGTCTATGTATACTTGTGTAACGTTTTCGTCTGTAACGTCCTTAGAAGCCGTGAAATTGACTGTAGAAGCGTCCCCAGTAAACGTATCTGTATAAACTTTTGATAATACGGAAATAAAATGTACAACTTCAACTTCAGCTCCTGCTGGAACTCCTGTTGAAAATGTTATTGTTGATCCGTTTGTTGTGTAATTACTTTTAGCTTGATATACCCCATCAATATACACTTGTGTATTACTCGATGCAGTTATAGCTGATGATATTGTAAACGCTGTTTGTAATGCAGTGGCAGTAAATACGTCTCTTTCTATTAAGAGCTCTCCTCCTCCACCGCCTCCAGAACCTGCAATAGCACCCCATGCGGTACCATTGTATCCTTCAAACTGATTACTAGTAGTATTGAATCTAAACATACCAGCAACACCTGTTGGGCGCTCAGCGTCTGTGCCAGTTGGCATTTCAACTGCTCCAGTAGAATTAACGTGTAATCCACCAACAGTAACACTATTTGTAGTAGAATTACCTCTGCCAGTTACATCATCTAATGTATCTGTTTCAGTATACCCTACACCTGCATTCCAATTTGATATATCTTGAGCTGTAATACCCGAAGCTGCTGAAGCCGAAAACACTGGGTCTGTTTCACTAAATGAAGTTAAATACCCTTGTGTACTATGATCTCCCCAGCTATAAGCTGTATCCCAATTTGTAATATCTGTACCTATAATACCAGCAGCGGGTGATGCACTAAATACAGGATCTGTTTCAGATATTAAATATGTATTACTATCTACAGAACCATCTGCTTTTAAAAACTCTGTTGCGGAACCACCTGTTTTTGTAAATGACGTAGCTTCTAATCCACCAGTCATTGTATCACCAGCTACATCAACAAACTTAGTATCTGCTTCTGTTTCTGTATAATATGTATCGTTTAAGCTAGCATTAACCCAATAACCTAATGTTGAATCATATCTTATTACATCATTAGGAGCTACTGTGGTAATTTTAACATCATGTATTTCACCAAGTTCATATCCGTTTTGAATTTTAACAAATATAGAACCATTATTTTGCTGGCATCTTACTGCATACCCAATAAAAACTGCATGATTAGGGGTAGTTGGAATTGTATTGATAATTTGTCCAGCAGTTGTAGAAAGCCATAGTGTTTGTCCAGGCGAAAAACTACCTGTATTTATTCCTTCAACAATACCTTCTAATACGACTTTACCAGTTGAGTTATTTGCTATTGTTTCTGCTGTTACGGCAAATGTTTTTGAAGATCCAACTTCAGTAGATGCTGTTGACAATGCTATTGTAACATGATCAGAGGATCCAGAACCACCATTAACGTAAACAACAGAACCGATTGGTATTGATGATCCTGTTTCGTTTCTTACCTCGTAAGATATAACTGAAACCTCTGCTGCTTGCCCTAAATCAGACCACGCTGTAGTACCTGTTGCTGCATCAGTTAATTTAATATACTGACCAGTAGTACCTACATTAGGTGGCAAAACATAGGCATCGTTTATTTTTACGTTATTAAGAAAACGATTTGCCATAATTTAAATTATAATTTGTATATCAATACTCTTATATCGTTTGTAGATGGAGCATTTGCAAATGTTACTGTAATTTGATTAATACTGTTTCTAACTACATCAGCATAAACAGTATCGTATGTTGAATTATCATAAAGTTGTACAATAACATCCAATGTACCTAAATTGTGCGAAACAGCATAAGCTAATGTAGAACCATCACCAATAGATGTTTTATAAGTGAAATCTGTAAAATCTAATGCTAGACCATATTCTTTAATTCTATTATCTGTACCAGATAATGTTTCAGAAACTGTAATTCCACTTCCGCTTGCTGCAGTAACAGTTACATCTTCTACTGAATCCGCATATGTTGCAATTCTTTGGTAATTACCATTTGCATCTTGAATTTCCCATACATCAGTTGATTCATTCCAAATTAATGATCTATTTGCTGAAGTACCTCTTTCAATTTCAATCCCTGCATCTTGTGATGGCGCACCTGTTTCGTCAGCATTTAATACAATAATATTGTCGCCAATATTTACAGTATTTGAATTTACTGTTGTAGTTGTGCCATTTACAGTTAAATCACCATCAATAACCATATTACCAGCAATATCAACAGTATCTGTTGTAGCATTACCTAATGTTACATTACCGTTTACAGTTAATGCATTAGTTACTGTAAGATCATTTGTAACTGTTAAATCATTACCAATAGTTACATTATTTGGTAATCCAATTGTAATTGTATCACCGTCACCAAATGTTTGGCCTGTACCTGATGTTACAACCTCAATTTCATTTAAAGTACCATTTGCTGTAATTGATATAGCGCCTACGGCATTTGTAATTACATTTGTTACATAACTATAAATTTGATCCCCAGTAGCTAAAGCTGTACCCCCTTGCGTAACAGCAGCAGTTACAATAGCAACTGTTGGATTTGGGCCATTTGGATTTGTTACTGTAATTTGATTTCCAGTTGTAGTCGTGACACTTCTAATGTCACCAGAAGCATCAATCCAAGCTGTACTGTCATAAAAATACAGTTTCCCATCTGTTGAATTATAATAAATCTGCCCTGTAGCTGGATTTAAAGGTGCAGTTGCTAAAACATGAATAACCCCATTTTGGATTTCATTCTTGTTTAAGTCAATACTGTTTAAATAATTTATTGCCATGTGTGTTTAGTTTAAATATGCCTTACCCGCAAAAGGTGCAGAAAATTGCAATGTTAATCGGTTATTATTATTATATGTTTGGTATCCGACAACAACATTATCTGCAGAATCAACAATTGTTACAGATGGAAACGATTCTAAATCGTGTTGTATTATCCATGTACTTGCCGGTATAATTTGTTCAAAAATATATGTTGGCGTTAATGATTGGCTTACATATTCTGCTAATACGTTTAATGGAAAGTTAACGGTAGCATTGTTATTATCATAATCTGTACCAATTACCATATCCTGATTACTCAGGTTAGTATCTTTTATATATGTACTTATTCTAGCCATTCTTATCGTCTTTTTTTACAGCAGCACCAAAATAATATCCAAAAATACTTAATGCAACCCCTTCAACAATACCAATCATATGAATAAAGATTTCTTTATTTGTTTCTGGTACTTGTGTTGTTACAACAGTATAAACTAAAAAAGCAAAAGCCGCAAGCCCAACAATACCCGTTAAGGACATCATCCAATCCTTTTTACCAGAAGCAGCAACGGCCGCTTCACGCTTTCTAGCTGAATCTCTATCTTCTACTTCTAAACGATAAAGTTCAACCAGTTGGTCATGAGCAGCTGCTTTTTCCTCTTCAGACATATCAGGGTCAGAATCAATAAGATTTTTAATAACACCTAATACACCTGAATTTGGTAATACTTTGCTTGCGCCTTTAACAACACCAGGCAAAACACCTAATAGTATTTTACCTAGTCCTGTTTCTTTAAAAGGTTTTTTTTCTTTAGACATTTATTCTTTTGGTTTTCTACCAGTTCTTGGTTTGCCGGTTATAGCACCGGGTAAATCACCTATTTGATTACCTACTTCTTTAATCGCTGCACCAACGTCATTCATTTCTTGAACTACTCTTTGTGCTCTTTCTTTAATTTCAGCCGCTGCATCTTCTACAGAATCTGCAATACCGTCTTTGTCACTATCTTTAATTTTACCTGTATATAGATAAATTAAATAAAAGTTCAATAAAATTGATAATAAAGTGATAATAATTAAAATAGTTGTAATTGTATTCATAGTATAAAATTTAGTTAACAGTTCCATCTTCTTCTTGCGGCTTTACCTCTTTCGCCGGTCCATCCTTTTGATCTAGCGCAGAATGATTTTCTTCTTTTAGCCGCTTTGCTATCCGGATCTAATTTAGATGGCGGAGTAGTTACAGCTGTTTGCAATTTACTTCCAGGGTTATCTTTCTTGTATTTATTTACACCCTTTTGAGACATACCGCCGCCAGCAGCAGCACCAGTTCCTGTGGGTTTAGCTTCATTGTAATACCCTAAAGACTTCTTTTTTGAGGGGGCTGGTGGTTTCGCTTTTTTAGCAAGTGGTGATGATTTTACTTTTGAGGTAATTGGATTATGCATTTGTAATATCTTTATAAATTGTTTTACCGTTTTCTTTTAATGCTCTAAGGCATCGGCCTCTATTTTCTGATTCTGATATATAACTAACATGCACCCAATCTGGATTATTGTCGTTTCCAAATTCCCATATTAATTGATCAAAATTTATATTGTTTTTTATATAGTCAAACATTTCAGCATTTGTTTTATACCCAAATGTATCGTCTATATCAATAGCTCTACCTTCGCAATGTTGTGATCTTGTTGACCCCCCAATTGCTTTATTTAATTCTTCGCAACGGTAAAAACTATTTATTTTTATTGGCCCACCAGCCCATTCTCTAAGAGGTTCAAAAACATTATTAGCAACAGCCACCATATTTGTTAATTCATATGGGCCAGGAGTATTATCAATACCAAGCCTTGTAGCAGTATTTGATTTTATACCCTCTTTATTACTAATATGATTTGAAATAGCCATATTAAGACCCTAAAATATTTTTTTGAATTTTTTTACCGCCTCTCATTTTACATCCACATCCTTGTGCAATTGGTTCCATACAAGTTGGGCATACTGCAGCTGGTGCTTTTTTCTGAGCGTGTACTTTTTTAGTGATAGGTAGATCCATGATTATTTTTTCTTTTGTTTATTATATGCTTCTTTTTCCCAAGGAAGGTTTTTAGCACCTTCTTTCATTGATTTTCTTGGGTATTTATTGCCTTTCCAATATACATAATTATCATCATAAGATAGATCACCTCTATCCATTTGATGCTTATGTACTTTTTCATGGCTTACGGCTATTTTTTGTTGTACTGGAGATAATCTACTATTAATATAAATAGTACCATCGTTATGTGTTTCTCCGTGTATGTCAGGGCCTAAATCTTTTTTAATTATAGGACTGTTTCCAGCTAATAAGCTTTCAACATTACTTTTCATTTTATAAGCCATTATCTTTCTAAATCTTTATTCATAATATCAATTGCGGAATTGAATACTTTATCAGTATAACTGCTGTTTTTATTAAAAACGCTTCTACGAGACATTGGCAAATCTTCTTGCCCTAAAAGTATTCTGTATATCCGCGCAATGATGTATTTACACTTTGTAGATACTTTGTAAATATTATATTTGATTGTAGTGTGATTTCGCTTAGCGTATACTTCTATCCAGCCGTTTCCGCGGAGTCGTTCCCAGCGATGTTTATCCCAAGAGTAAATATATGTACCCTTAATATAATCATCACGTGTAAAAGTCCCTAAGCAATCAAAATGAATTAATAATTCTAATTCTGCATCTGTAAGATTATAAGTTTTACACGCCCATTTGCGAACGAGCCTATAATACTTTAATAAACCTATTTCTTTTAAATCAGATGCTTCTATTCTCATAATACAACAACTACGTCTTGTTCTTTAATAACATGAAGTAGTTCGCCGTTGTAATCTATGCCATAGCCAGCAAATCTGTCGTAATAAATATAATCCCCTGCAATAACTCCTTCAACGTAATTACCAACAGAACATACTTCAGCTTTTCTATATCGTATTTCATCTTGATGCTTTTCGGTCAAAATTAAGCCTGATTCACTTGGTTTAATCTCTTCCTTAATTAATTTAATTATAATAAATTTATTTACCGCTTTCATTGCTCTCTAACGTTAGATATTACACAATCTGCGGACATTATAGTAGTTGCAACCGAAATTGCGTTCTTTAATGCTGTTTTTGTTACAAGTACAGGATCAATAATACCTTCTTTAATAAGATTTACACCTTCACCCGTTATAACATTAATACCCCAGCCTTTTTTCATATAAGGCCCATAAGTTATACCTGCATTTGCAAGTATTGTCTTGTATGGGGCTTTTATTGCTTCAAGTAATAATTTACCACCCACTTTATTATCAGTTGATATTTCATCTGCAGCATTATGCAATGCAATACCAGCACCAGGTACAATACCTTCTTTTAAAGCAGCTTTTACGGCATATATAGCGTCTTCTACTCTATCTTTCTTTTCTTTAAGCTCAATCTTAGAATCAGCACCTACATATATGATACCGACTGCACCCGAAAGCATTGCTTTACGTTGTTCAAGCTTTTTCAAAGCATAAGGATTTTTTTCTTCCTTTATTTGCTTTTCTATTGCTAAGATACGATTTTTAATTTCATCTGTTTCAACATTTGTTGCAATAACTGTATTGTGTTCATCTGTTACAGCTTTTGAAGCAATACCTAAACAGCTTTCATCAATTAAATCAAGATCATCACCTAATTCTTCATTAATTACTTTAGCGCCAGTGATAATTGCTAAATCATCTAGCATATCACGGCGTATTGAAGAAAAACCAGGTGGATCAATAACATTTACTTTAATGTTACCTTTAACTTTGTTCATTATAAGTGCAGACATCACTTGCTGTGATACATTACCTATAATTAATATAGCTTTTTTGTGCTTTATAGCGTATTCTAGAACACTTTGTATCTTTCTTATACTTTCTACTTGTGAATCAATAATAAGTACAAGAGGGTCTTCTAAAACAGCTTTATTTTTTTCTTTATCAGTAATTAAATGTTGTGATTTTAATCCAGAGTCAAATTGTACACCATCAACTGTATCAACATATGTTTTTTCAGTTTCTGACTCTTCCATTAGTACAACACCGTCTTTACCTACTTTATTATAAGCTTCAGCAATAATGCCACCTAATATTTTATCATTATTTGTGGATATTGTTGCAACATGGTCCAGCATATCTGCTTTTACTTCTTTTGCTGAACTTTCTAAGTGTCTTATTACTTTTTCAGCAGTACTATTTATATCTTCTTTTATTTGTCGAAGATCAGGGTTTTCTAATTCCCAATATTTTTTTAAAATGGAGTGTGCGAGGACAGTAGCTGTAGTAGTACCGTCACCCGCTTCCTTAACTGTTTTTTGAGCTGCCTCCTTAATGAGGGTTGCGCCGATATTTTCGACGGGGTCTATAAGAACCACGCTATTAGCAACAGTCACTCCGTCTTTTGTAACTATTGGCTTTCCAAGTGCATCTTCATAAATAACGCACTTTCCGGACGCTCCCATTGTAGACGCAACGGCTTTTGCTAGTTTGTCTACTCCGGACATAATTTTATTTTGAGCGTCATTGCCAAAAGTTAAATCTTTTACAATTTCGCTTGCATGATTAAATTCCATTAAATTAAATTTTAGATTACTTTTTATTCAAATGTTTTTACCACTATAGGTCCTTCAGTTAACTTTAGCTTTTTTTCGTAGTGTTCAATTGAAGAGTCAATTGCTTTTTCAGCACCGTCAATAGTTTCTCTTCTGGTAACACCTGTCCAGCTATTGTCACTGTCTCGCCATTCCGTTTGGTAATAACCATTTGGTAATTGCGTAATCCGCCAGTTTTTCTTTTCTGCATAACGTTTCCACAATGATTTGGTTTCTTCGGATACTTGAGGTTCTCCGGTTGTCCATGAATTGGTTTTGTAATAAAAATAAGTCATAGGTCTTTGGTTTTAAGGTTAATAAATAATTGTTTGGTTATATACTATATTACATTGAATTGCATATTTTTAGCTACCATTTTCCGGCTGGGCATTTTGCTTGCATGGCTAATGTCTTAGCTGCTATATTACATCCACAGCCCCTTACGTCATTACCAGTTACAACATGCTTTATTATGCTATTTGGATCACATACATTATTTTTTCTTATAGGGCATTTGTCGCAATGGCTAAGCCTTATGGTTGCCACAGCTTTAATTGTTGGATCTAAAGAATTTAATTTGTCTTTAATTAAATTACCCCACCCTTCTAGTATTTGATTAATAACCATTGTTTATGCTATTGCTAAATAGATGAATGTATCAGATGTATTAGAATCTAAACCATTTAATCTAAACCCATCAGTTATTAAACTTGTGTATCCTGAATTTGAATCATCAGCATTTGTTGAATTTGGATACAAATATATATTGTTGCCTCTTACAGAATCTGTAATGCGCCAACTCGCTGAAGCTGTTGCATTTTTAACCAATAAAAATCTTGGATTAAATCCTAATCCCGTAATTGTTTGACCTCCTGAACTTCCATTCCCTACATAACTCCCCACCTTTTGATACCCGTCTACTGAATGGAAGCAGTACATAATATATTCGTTTGTATTTCCATTGAAGTCTGCCGTTGTTCCTGTCCAAGTTATGGTTGAAGAAGAAGGAGTAAAGAATGTATCACTTGTTGATGCGTTAGTAGTATTTAAACCTTCAAATCTTCTTGTTGAAGCTCCTGATTTTTCAAATACAAACCAATTCGCTACAGCATTGGTTCTTTTAAATATAACTAATTCAGGCGCTGAACTTAATCCGTGTCCAACAGATTGCGTTGTTCCCCCATTCCCTGTATACTTCACAATACTAAACCCTGCATTAGGATTTGCAGATACTGTTGAGGCGATAGTGCCTTGCGTATTATTATTAAGAGTCGGTATTCCCCCACCTTTAAACGCATAAGAAACAAAAGTTGCATTGTTTGTATTACTATCCGTCCAAGCACCAATAGACCAGCCGTTTGAATTAAAAGAAGTCAATGAATCTGCCTGTATTGCTTCTGCGTGAGTGCCTGCAGTGTATATTCTTTTTGTTGCGCCTCGAACAGAATCAAAAACATTCATTTTTTCAGCAAAAGATCTTGATTTTGTAAGCACCAAATCAGGTTGGAAGTCAAGCGATGTGATTGATTGTGTGCTTCCGTTTCCCGTATAAGTAACAATGTCAAAATTTTCAGTGTTAACAAAAGCAGCATTAACTGTTATAGAAAAGTTTCTTGGGGTTGATTGATTTTCATCATCTATAGCTTCAATAGTAAAGCTGTATAATGTTGTTGAGGTTTCTGCAGTTGTAGTACCATTAATATTAGCTCCCGAAAGTGACAGCCCAGTTGGTAGTGCTCCATTGGTAATATTAAATGTAATAGTACCACCATCGGGTTCTGTAGCTTGTAATGTTATTGTAGATATTGTAGTACTAGATTCAAATGTACCTAAACTACCTGCGGCAGTTGTCCATGTTGGAACACCATTATATGATATACCATTAACAAATGTACCCGATGCTCCAGTAACACCATTAGTTACAACAATATCATAATCTCCAGCTGCTTTTGCTGGGGTTGTAATTGTAAGTTGTGTATTTGATGTATGTGCTACGGAAGGGGCAGCTGTTCCACCAATAGTTACTGTCATACCACTAGTAGCAAACCCAGTACCTGTTAAAACAACTGTTTGACCACCTGCGGGGTCTGCCGCAGTATCATCACCAGGATAGGTTACAGATGTAACTGATGGTCCAGTTGAAGCTTGGCCCCATGTCATGCTGCCATCGCCATTACTCATTAAAAAATAACCATCTGTTCCGTGCCCAACGACACCGTAAAACATTCCTGCTTTTATATTGGTATTTGCCATTATTTAGTATTATTGATTTTTGTGCCCTTACCAAAACCACTACGGTTTCTTTTTGTAGATACAAAGGACATTGTAGTATGATCGTAGTCCATACCGTCTATATTCTTACCGTTGCTTTTAGCTACACGGCGTTTACGTTGGTTTTCAGCCTTCATGGCCCGGCGCCGAGGAGTCATCGCGACAGCTTTATCTCGCGTTTTCTTACGACGCTGGGCTTCTGGTGAAAGCTTTTGCATTAGTATTTCTTTTTAAGAGACGGTTTAGATTTACCTTTACCAACTGGTGCATCTTTTTTACCGTACATTTTAGCAGGAGATTTCTTACTTGCGCCTCCTTTTGTTTTGTGGTATACTCTAAGCTCTTGTGCAGTCATATCACTTCTACGACCACCTGTAGTGTATTTACCTGATTCAATTTCTTCTTTTCTTTTAGCCGATGCTGTTTTGTATTGCCCAGCAGATTCATGCGCACCAGCAATGTTTCTTTCAACTTGCTCCTTAATAGTTTTAGGTGACTTTGCAGTTACCACAACCTCTTTAAGTTTTTCAGTTTTAATTTTATCCTTACCTTCAGTTTTCTTTACCGGTGATTCAGGGGCTGCTTCAATAGCATCCTTCAATTGCTGAGGTAGATTCTTTTGTTTTCCTACTAAGGCTTTCATAAGTGGCCCCTTCGGATTCATTTTAAATGGTGATCCCATAGTTTAAGTTTTTAATGATTAATCAATATTTTAACATGCATGTATTATAACTTGTTATATTACGTTTAATAAAAATTATTTAAATTACTCTTTATTATATACTAAAAGTGCGACATTAGCCCCCTACATATATTATATTAACGCCCTATTGTCACAGTTTTGAGGTAAATAAAAAGCAGCCCCACCCGGCTTGAAATATTACGTTAGATAATTATAGGTTATGTATTACACGTAACTACTTGACTACCAGCCACTTAAACAAAACCACTTTTACAATACCACCCCCCAACTGTTTGTATATCAATATGTTATGTTTTTAGGTTTTTATATAACTTTTACAAAGTAAACACGAAACTATTTGGATAATATATATGAAAATAAATAATAAAGTTTTTAAAAAAATAAAAATAAAATTACAAAGTAAGCACGAAGCAAATTGGATAATATAAATGTAACCAAAAAATAGAAATTATGAAAATGTATAAAGTAACTAAAACAACACAATGGAATTGTAAAGGCAATATGCGAAACTATATTAAATATATGAAAGCAAATAGTATTGAAGAAGTTATAAAACATTTTGGAACTGAAAATATATTAGAAGTAGAAGAATGTTAATTACAAACTAAATACGAACCTCATCGGATAATATATATGAACTTTAAAACACACACATGCAACTAACTAAACAAGAACTCAACCTCATCTATCATTGCCTACAAGATTGTGCTAACTCCGATGACTGGCAACATATGCAAGAACCCATCTGGGGAACATTAAGCAAAATACAGCAAATGGCTAATAATATTAAGTAAAAATGCTTTTCAAGCTAACAGACTTAGCTTAATAACAGTAAACAATAAAACATTAACAAATAAAACACACACCTTATGACTACTAAATTAAAACGTAAAATTGAAAAACAAAACAAATCAACTGAAAAGAAAATGGGTACTTATCTCCTTGGTATGAAAGGAACTACAAAAATATCCTTTGCTAGAAATGCACACTGGAACCATATTGACACGACTAAAGTCTACTATGCTTACACTAGACTACAAGCCTAACACGATACCAAATGGATAATATAAACGTAAAACAAAAGCAAATGAAAGTAATTGACTGGAACATAACTGGAAGTTTAACCAAAAACAAATACAACCTCAACTTAAAATATGTTGATGGCACAAAAAAAACAATAACTGATACACTAACTGAATTAACTAAAATAATTAAAACAATATGAACACATCACACACAAAATTAATGGACTGGGTAAACACGCTTGATTTACCATGCGAAGAAAAGATAAACAGAATATACAAGTACTACGATTGGCCACTGAGCTATGATGAGACAAAAGAATACTTAATCAACAATTAATATGCTAAACGAATTGCAAATACTAAAAGGTAAAATACAAATGATTGACGAGCTGAAGCTTGACAATATGACGATTGACCAACAAGAGCAATTGCTATACACACACCAGCGTTTAATTGACGAATACAATAACTTAAGAAACGAAATTAGAAAAACATATATACTATGATGATACGACGAACCACAATGAACGAATATCTAATACAAGAATTCTTAAAAGATAACTTAAAAGGTTATGAAGCAAGTCACAATGGCCATTGGTATTTCTCTCTTGAAAACAATACACTTTATGGGGGTAAAATACTAAAGCTTAGAAATGATATGGGCTACACAATTATCAGAATAAATAAAGACAACATATATTACTGTGCTGAGCGTATACAAGAAACATTAAGAAACTTAAATAATATAATCGAACAAGAAAAATCAATTAACGAATATTGTAGCAAGAATGCTTGGACATATTCAGGAACTTAAAAATAAATATATGGAAACACTATTTCAATTACAAAACCTCGACACAGGCTTTTTATTAGGTCTATTATTAACTGGAGTTATTTTAATTTTAACTGAATTATCATGATAGATATGAGACCAAACCCATTAATTAAACAATACCACGACAAACTACAAGATACTGTAGATTTGATTGATGAGCTAGTTGAGCTGGGTGTTAATTATGAATTCTTTATGAATGCACAAATTTCACATAAGAATTTAAAAAAGATTAAAAAACTTTTAAAATATATAGGATGAATACAATTGAATGTAATTATTGCAAATCAACAGAAGTAACATACAACCAATTAATTATGGATAGTTATTGTGCTGAATGTGGTGAATGGCAAGACGGTGAATAACAAGACAATTAATAAGATGACAGCAAAATACATAACTGTAATTGATTATCATCAAGGCAATGTAAACACATACCCTATAGAATTATGGGATATGGATAATAAAGATATAATTGAAACACTCCTCGAGCTGGGCCATATATCTACAAATTGCAAATGGTTAATACACACAGACGAACCCATGACACATTAATTGCTATACACAATTACAAACTAAACACGACAACAAACAGATAATACTAACAAATAACAAACACAATTATGAAAACATTTAACAGATACAAACAAAATTTAAAAATGGTTGGTAACGACGTCTATTCATATGATACACACGTTGCTGAAATAAAAGACGGTAAACTATACAAATTAAAATGGCATGTTTTAGGGGTTGGCTCAGCGTCACGAACAACAACAAAGCATATTAATTACGTCGCAGAAGAATTAAACCTTGAAATTGCATAATTTGCTATACACAATTTACAAAGCAAACACGACATTATCAGGATAATATTAACAAATAACAAACACACTATGCACTATTTAACAATTTTAGATTATAACTCTGGAATAATTATCCAGATAGACATGGAAGAAGTAACAGGATACGACTACCATTGGTCAACTGAAGGATTTGAAAACTTCATAACTGAAGACTTAAAACTAAATCTTGATGAAATTAACTGGATGACACATTCAGACCCAGATATTAGAACAAATAGAGATTTTGAAAACCTATAAATAACAAACACACTATGACAATTATTTTAACACAAAATGAAGAACCAATCATGGGTATAGACGGTCTAATGTATGTAGACGGACGATTAAGTATTGATAACGTTCGATTAAAAGTAAAAGAGCATAATGACTCACTAAAGAAAAATTTTCCACACAAAATAGCTGATGGATTTTATTTTGCAGGGTCAAGCGGTTATCCATTAAAAAGAATTTCAAAAACATATTCATTATGATAACAGAATGCTCATACTGCAATGAACCATTACAAGAAGAAGAAATAGAATTTTATAACACATACGTAGATGCAATGCCACTTTGCACAAACTGCGGAATTAAATTATGGTAATATGAACAAAATAGTACAACAAATGGCCGACCATTGTATTGAAGTTATTGACGAATACATTGACAACACAATACACTGGCAACTTGACGACGAAGACCTTGAAGGTAGCGACTTAGATGAATTAGAATTAAAAATTAAACAACAAATATTATTTACATTAATTAAAAGAGTAACAAAATGACACACATTGAGCAACTAGAAAAATTACTAAATGTAAAAATTATTGAAGACTGGGAGTGGAATTCTGAATTGCAAATCTATACTCAATCAACAGCCGATGGCTATGAAGTATATATAATAACTCATAACCCTAAAGAACTTGACTGGGAAAATGATGTATACTATTACGAACCAAGCTTTGATGATATTATTGAACGCATTGAAGAAGTTGAAAGCTATAATGATGAACCTGCAATTATCTATTGTTCAGATATTGAACAATTCTTTAATGAATATGAAATAGAAAATTATATTGAACAACATAAAGACGAAGAAGATGACTAAAACTAAAAAAGAAATGCCATATGATTTTTGGAACCACGGTATTAATCCAATTTTAGGGTATAGATGGACACAACCACCTATGACACCACAAGAATCAAAACGTAATAAAAATGAATATCCAGAAATTGACGATTACAATCCAAACACGGAATACTCTGGATAATATTAACAAATAACAAACAATTAAAATTAAATATTATGAACACACAATTACAAAATTACTTAGACCTGTTAAACAAAGTTGAACGCATTGAAAAATTAACTAATGGCGACTGGGATACAAGATACTATCTTGAAAAAATTATCCCACCACTTTGGGCCGATGGATTTGATGTTGAAGATATAATTGATTACATAACAATTAAAATACACAGCACAATAACAAAGCTTGAAAACGAACAACAAATTATAACAACAAACACAAAATAATGGCAGGTAATAAATTTGACACACAATTTGCTATACACAAACCAAAAATTTATAGCTTAACTTTCAAAGATTTGTATAATGAAGATTGTACAATGACTGGTACACCAAGTCAAGTTATAAACTATATACTTAAACAGCAACTATAATATATATAATGGTCCTCTACCACGTTGGCTTCGGTGAGGATAAAGTAGCGTTTTAAGAGCCCAATTAAAGGACACCATCATTACTATTATTTTTTTGTTTTCATTTGTGTGTTTGTTAATGCCCTCTTGGGCAGACGTAGCCGGAACGGTTAAGAAGGCTAGGTAGCCAGCGCCGAATAAAGCTGGCAATATGGGCGTGCTAAATACTGACAAAGTTTGAAAATACACTATCGGTATCTATAGGGATGATAGAAGCGAGGGTTCGAGTCCCTCCACGCTCTCTAAATTTAAATCAAACACTATGACAAATCCAATTGACGATCGAATTGAGGCAAAGCTTATATCTAAAATTGCACATTATAGATTAAATATTCGTACTCAATTCAGAAACAGACACAACGTTATGTGGCCCGAATTAACTTACAGAGTAATTATGGGTGACATTAAGAATTTAAGAGTATGGTTACGCATAGCTGAATTAATCGATGCTGGGCAAGACCGTGTACCAAACAAATCAAAAACCCCGTATGCAATATACCCTGCATACTTAGCTAAACGATTAACATTATGATTATAGATGTACGATCTGAGTATTCAGTATTTATAACAATAGGTACTGAAACATATTATATAGACAATTCAACTGGTGAACATTTAATGGAACACTGGGAAACTGATACCGAATATACTAAACCTTTATACTAATGACAATACAAGATTTAAAACTATACGTTGAAATGAAAAAGAAACGTAATGCCGAAAAATGGCAAGCTGAATGTGGTGTTCACGGTCATTGTAAACCATTGACTGATGCTGAATGGCAAAAATACCGTGACATTATATTTTCAGGTAAAGACAACTACAAAGTTAAATTTGCACATAACGAAATGTGGAATTTTACAAGGTAAACACGAATAACTATGGATATTTTAAACAGATACAAAGAAAAGACTTCACCTAAATACATATTAAATTTAGTTGAAAAAGAATTGAATTTACCAAACCTAAAATCTGAAATACGTACACGTGAACGTGTTCAAGCTAGATTTATATATTTTAAATTAGCTAGAACATTTTGTATGTATTCAAGCTTATCAGCTATAGGCCGTGAGGTAAATCGTGATCATGCTACAGTACTACATGGACTAAGTAGATATGATGAAGAAGCTAAATACGACATTTATATGGAAGACGTATACAATAAAATATATAATGATATTGTATTGACTAAGTTGCCACCAGCTAAAGAAAAAAATATAGACAAAGTATTCAAAGATATTATATACCGATTAACTAAATTAGAAAACCAATTAAATGCTATACCCAATGATTAAATTAAAACAAGAAACAGTAAATGTTAACTCAGCTGCAATTAAAACTGCTGATTACGATTATGAATTGAATATGTTAACCCTTACATTCAATAACGATAGACAATATGATTACTTTAATGTTGAGCCTTATGTATATGAAGGTATGAGAAATTCTAATTCTATTGGTAGTTTTATTAATAGAAATATTATTCGTAAACACAATTATGCGCAAAAATAATATGAGACGTCAAACATTACAAGAAATATCTGAAGCTATTTGGGGTTTTACATTAAACCTCAATAGCGGATATTATCACGATAACGGTATACAAGATACTGATGCAATGCATCTTGATGATATTGTAATTGCCTGTAAAGAAGTAACTAATAAAGCAACTGAAATATATAAATTAATAAATGATAAAGAATGAATTTATCTGATGAAGAATTAAATAAAATAGCTGATCTATTATTTCAAAAATTAATTGAACATCAAAATAAATATGAACAACAAACTAGTACATATATTATTAATGATGAATTTGGTAATAATAGAACTGTAGATGAATTAGAATATTTACATTTTGAATTACATAAGCTTGAATCATTAGAAACAAAATATGTTGAAGATGAAGATTATGAGAAAGCTAGTATAATTAAAAATAAAATTAGACACATAATAAACAAAATTAATAAACTATGAATATTTTTTATCTATCACATGATCCTGAATTAGCAGCAAGCTATCATTATAATAAGCATATTGTTAAAATGCCATTAGAAGCTGCCCAAATGCTTTGTACTGCGCATCATGTATTAGGCGAACAATATGGCTATGACACATCATATGTACCTTATCGGAAAGCACATGTTAATCATCCATCAACTATATGGGCACGTTCAGAACGTTTACATTATGAATGGTTATATGACTATATGATAAATTTAGGGCGCTTATATACAGAACGTTACAGTAGACAGCATTTAACTATTGAAAAATGTCGTGATATATTATTTGCACCACCGGAAGGTATACCTGATTCCGGCTACTGGCAAGACCCACCTCAATGTATGCCAGACGAATATAAATCCAATAATGCTATACACGCTTACTGGAATTACTATATTAACGATAAAAAACGAATAGTAGCAAAAGATGAAATACCTTATAATTCTATTCCTGCTGACATTTTATACGTCTAAAGAAGTAAAAGTTACAGCTACAATATACCATGCTGTTCCTGAACAAACCAATTCAACCCCTGATCGTACAGCCACAATGTTTAAAATAGATTTAAAAAATCCTAGAAAACATAATATAATAGCTGTATCAAGAGATTTAGAAGCATTAGGCTTTGAAATGGGTACACAAGTGATTGTGTCTGGCGCTGGAGATCTTGATGGTATTTGGAATATAGAAGATAGAATGAATAAAAGATGGACTAAAAGAATTGATTTTTTGGTTAATACTACTCGGGAAGGTGGAAAATGGGAAAATGTAATAATTAAAAAATTAAACAAATGAGTTACAAGCTGTACAAGCATTTAATTAAATCTAATTATGCTAACGTAAAAAAGAAAACCGATGATTTTAAAAAGATTAAAAAGTCGAAAGACGATTCACGTGAACAAGATTAGAGATCATATATTTAATATGCATATGTCTTTAAGCCATAAGGCAAAAATATTAGATGAATTAAAAGGAAAAGAATTAAAACAAAAAGTAAAAGAAATACAAAGTATTTCAAAACGCATGAAGCAATATCAAAGATATTTAAGTTTGATATTGATGTGATCGTAACAAAAATGTGACGATAGCGTATTAATTATATATAAGTAGCAGGCTAATGTCGCATAGAAACTTAAATTATTTTCACCGGAATAGAATAGTCTATAGACGAGATCCTATAAATGATACCCCTACTGAAATTTTTAGTTGGGGTAAATTTTATAAAAGTGGTACTTATGAATGTTATCATTTATTTAGAAATTCTTCTAAAATAAATACGTTTAAATCATTTAAATGGCATATATTTGTATTATGGTACTTAAATCCTAATATGAATAAAGAAGATATTTTAGCTTTAGCAAATCATATGGCTAATAAAGATAATGGATTTATAAGTATCAAGCTAAGTAATAACGCCATTACAAACCTAATTGATGAAATTTATAAACTTGACCTTGATCAACCACCAAAAAACAAAATGCGTAAAATAATATTTAATGATCATTCAGGGCTAGAAACAAATGAGAAGTTGAGCATCGTAGGTAAATTAATAGGTAAGACTAGATTAGCGGAACCAGAAGATATATATGAAGCAATGTTGCATATACATGATGAAAGTAAAAAAATAACTATATCAAAGATTGCAAAAATGCTTAATGTATCTACAAGAACAATTTATAGGAATATTACTAATGAAATTAGAGAGGAAAAGATTCTATTAAATGAAGAAGTATAATGTAGAAAATTATATCCGTTATAAAAATGATTTAGACGAGACTCTTCAAAGAAAAATAAAAAATGAAAGAGAAAAAATAATAGTTGAAAATTTGCCATTAGTTGAAACTATTGCACGTAAGTTTTCTACATCTGATCAAGCATCAGGTGTTTTAGACATTACAGATATGATACAGGAAGGATCAATTGGATTAATATATGCTGTAGATCGTATTGATTGGGGAACAATAACTGATTCAGTTGATCCGGAACGTACATTGAAATCATTTCTATCAAAGCGAATTAAAGGTGCTATCCGTAGAGCTATTGATATTAATAGAGGAAATATTAGAATACCTGAACATAAATTAAATGATATGCGCAGAAATTCTGAACAAGAAAAGAAAACTATTGAATTATTTTTTAATAGTATATTTTCTAGTATAGACAATGATGAAGAAAAGTTTATGCAGATAGAAGATAAAACAAAAGAATATAATATAGATATTCTTAATAAATATCTTTTAGGCATAATGGAAGCACACTTAAATATAAAAGAATATGATGTGCTGCGTATGAGCTACGGTCTTGACTGTGATAAAATGTCCGCTAAAGAAATTGCGGATAAATTAAAAATAGACGGGACGGCTGCTTATGTACGTATTTCGCAGATAAAACGTGATGCAATTAATAAATTAATAGAGAACGTAGATCCTGCGCAAGTAATTGATTTTGTGTAAGTTATGATTCAAAATCAATGTAAGTTTGAGTTTAATCATGTAATATATATAATATGACAATTCACGAAAAATTAAGTTTAATTCAATCTGAGTTTAAAGCAAAAAAATCTCGCTATAACTCATTCGGCAAATACAACTTTAGATCAGCCGAAGATATTCTTGAAGCACTTAAACCATTTAATGAGAAGTATAAAGTATACTTTACAGTAAATGAGCAATGGTTAGGCGATGGCGTAATAGAATCTACAGCAACAATTTTTGATGCTGATGGAGCAAATTTTATTTCCGCTAGCGCTTTAGTTGGTGTAGACTTTAATCAAAAAGGAATGCAAGTACCACAGCAATTTGGTTCTGCGTCTTCTTATGGTAAAAAGTATGCACTTGGAAATTTATTGTTAATAGATGATACTGCTGATGCTGACGCAACTAATACGCATGGTAAAGAATCTAAACCTAGATTAATTAAAGGTACAGACAATTGGACAAAAGCAATTAGTTTTGTTGAATCAGGAGGAGCGTTAAAAGCAATAATGAGTAAATACGATGTGTCATCAGATGACATGCTAACACTAAAAGTACATGAACCAAAGTGAAATAGTTGAGAAGCTTAAAGATGATAACCATTATTATGGAGAATTTGGATATCAATATTTAAGTAACTCAGACATTTCCGTATTACTAAGTAATCCATTAAATTTTAAAAAGCCATCAGAATCAAATCCGGCTTTTTTAGTAGGTGGTTATTTTCATACTTGTATTTTAGAACCTGATAAATTAAAAAAGTATAAGGTTATAGAATCTTCAACACGTAATACAAAGCAATACAAAGAATTATCTGAAGGAGAGCTTTGTTTATTACAGCATGAAGTTGATATGATAGAAGTAATGCGAGACAAACTATTTGCAAATTCAATTTGTAGAGAATTTATTCAAAACAAAACAAACGATTATGAGCAACCTGGTATTGTAAAATTAGAAGGCAATATGTGGAAAGGTAAAGCAGACATAATCAATCATGATGAAAAGCTAATAATTGATTTAAAAACAACAAGTGATGTTACAAAATTTAGATCAAGTGCTTATCGTTATAATTATGATAGTCAAGCATTTATATATAGAAAGATGTTTGGATATGATTTTTTATTCATAGCTATAGATAAAAATACGCATCAAATTGGTATCTTTGATTGTTCAGATAGATTTTATGAATCTGGTTTAGACAAAGTAAAGAGAGCAACTGAGGTTTATGAATTATTCTATAAGACAGATGGATTCGATCCATCACAATATTTTTTAACTAAAACACTTTAATTTTATTATGGCACGAACTAGAAAAAGAACTTGCACTGTAACAGGAATTACAACAAGTGAAAACAATTTTTACAATGGTCATAACCATGTAAAAGCAGTAGACAATTTACGACGCATGACTGGAGCTAATAAAGAACAGTTACGCAGAATGTTTAATCAATTAGCTACATATTAATTATGGCTGGTATTATTAAAACAAGTATTAACCTAAGCGCAATTCCAAAAGATAAAATTATTGATGGAAAGAAAGGTAAATACTTGCCGATTACAATTACTATAAACAATGAAGTTGACCAATTTGGTAATCAAGGGCCAGTAATTGTATCACAAACAAAAGAAGAACGTGATGCTAAATCAGAAAAAGTTTATTTAGGTAATGCACAAGTTGTATGGACAGATGGACAATTTCCACAACCAGCTCCACGTGAAGGACAGACTTCTCAACCTCAACAACAATCAATAGTACAAGAAAATGACTTACCGTTCTAATTTTGACGAAGATGTTTTTAATATAGAAGTTGATGAAGATGGTACTATAATAGTAGTAGAAGACTGATATGCAAATAAATAATACGGAGATCAATGGCTTTTTGATTGATACATTTAATCAATATGATCTGCAGGTGGGAAAAACGCAGGGGATTTGTCCCCTGTGCTCATTTGATAGAAAACCTGAAAATCAAAAACAGAAGTGTGCTTCTTATGATTGGGAACGGGGTCTCGGTACTTGCCACAATTGTAACAGAATTTTTCAATTACATACTTACCAAAGAAAAGGTAAAGCTGAAAAAGAATATGTTATACCTGAATTAAAACCCATTGAAATACCGGGTACAAAAATTCAAGAGTGGTTTAAAGCAAGAGGTATATCTCAGCAGACTCTTGGTGATTTAAAAATTACCGAGGGTCCTGAGTTTATGCCACAAACAGGCAAAACCGAAAATGCTATACACTTTAATTATTTCATAGGCGATAACCTTATAAATGTAAAATATAGAGATGCTAGAAAAAACTTTAAATTATATAAAGGAGCAGAAAAAATATTTTATAATATTAATAATATTATTGGTTATGAATATTGTATTATTGTGGAAGGCGAGATTGATGTTCTTAGTTTTTATGAAGCTGGTATACCTAATGCAGTTTCTGTGCCCAACGGGGCAACATTAAATTCAAACAATTTAGAATACCTTGATAATTGTATAGATTATTTTACAGATAAAGATAAAATAATATTAGCAGTTGATCAGGATGAGCCAGGTCAGGCTTTACAGCAAGAACTAATAAGAAGATTAGGTGCTGAGGTATGTTATATTGCGTCATTTGATGACTGCAAGGATGCAAATGAATATTTATTAAAATATGGAAAAGAAAAGCTGGTACAGTGTATTGCCAAAGCAAGACCAGTGCCACTCGAAAATGTTACCACATTCAAAGACATTGAAGCAGAAATTACAGATTTTGTACGTAATGGGTTTAAAAAGGGGTATCAAGTGGGGTTACCTAACTTTGATGACATATTTTCAACTTATACCGGTCAATTTATTACTGTCACTGGTATTCCTTCTTCAGGTAAATCCGACTTTGTTGACCAAATGGTGGTTGGATACAATCAAAACTACGGTTGGAAAACGGCGTTTGCTTCGCCAGAGAATGCGCCAACATACTTGCATGCTCATAAACTCATGCGAAAAGTATGGCAAGGAATGCCAAGCTCAAATGAAATAGGTGGTGAGAAATGGGAAAAAGTTGCTAATCATGTAAATGACAATTTCTTTTTTATAGATATGGAAAGATATACTCTTGAATCTGTATTAAAGAAAGGAGCTGAGCTTGTAAAAAGAAAAGGTATTAAATGCTTGATCATTGATCCATTTAATAAAATTCGAGATGTTGATGCTAAAACAGAAGACGTAAATAGATATACAATGGAATATTTAACAAAGATTGAGATCTTTGCTAAAAAGTTTGATGTATTAGTTATTGTTGTAGCACACCCAACTAAAATGTATAAAGATTCAAATGGAAAAATTGAAGAACCAACTATGTATAATATTAAAGGAGGTGGTGAGTGGTATGATGCTTCTTATCATGGCCTCCTTGTTCACAGGGATTACGATAATAAAACAGTTAAGGCAAAAGTTCTTAAAGTTAAGTTTCAAAATCTTGGAGAAAATGGGGCGGAAGCGCATTTCAAATGGGAACCAAAATCAGGGTGCTTTATCCCGCATGAACCATTAATGTTAGAAAACGAAAAAATGCCTTGGGAAGTATAATATGGCAAAGAAAAAACAAGAACCTATGCCAGAATATGCTCCTTCAGAAGAGGAGCAAAAATGGTATACTTATTGTATAGAAAATGGTATTATTATATCGCCAATGGGTATTAAAGATAACTTTAATGAATGGAAAATTGGTGTTGCTTTTAAAGGCAGCCATAAAAAAGTTAGTCTATCACCGAGTATATATAATAGAGATATTATATGGAGTCAATTTTATTTAATGTGCAAATATTATTATGATAAATATAGAAGATGAATATAGAGGATTATTATCAGGAATACTCCATGGAGGGGTACCGAAGCAGGACAGAACAGGGACTGGGACGAAGGCTGTCTTTGGAAGAATGCTTAGACATGATATGGCACTCGGATTTCCAATATTAACTACTAAAAAAATATATTTTGAAAAAGCAGTTACCGAATTACTTTGGATATTATCAGGTTTTACTGACCTTAAGTATCTTAATGATAACGGTGTTGAGTATTGGAATAGTGATTACAAAAGGTCTGGAAGGACCGACGGAACTCTGGGCCCTGTTTATGGGCATCAGTGGCGTAACTTTGGCGGTGTTGATCAATTACGAAACTTATTATCTGAGATCAAAACAACGCCTTATTCCAGAAGACTCATGGTTAATGCTTGGAACCCTATTGATATCCCTGATATGGTTCTTCCTCCATGCCATTACGGTTTCCAAATATATATTAATGATAACAAGATGAGTCTAATGTGGCAGCAACGATCTGCTGATGTATTTTTAGGATTGCCATATGATATTGTAATGTACGGTTTATTATTAGAAATGTTATGTCATGAAACACAATATAAACCCGGACAATTAATAGCAAGTCTTGGTGATTGTCATTTATATAATAATCATTTAGAACAAGCTAAATTACAATTATCAAGAGAACCAAAAAAATTACCTACATTAGAATTAAAATTTGGATTAAAAATTGTAGAAGGTGCAAATAACTTTATTCATGTACCATCTAAAAATATGATTAAATTAAATAACTATGAGCACCACGAAGCAATCAGAGCAGAACTCTCAGTCGGACAATGAGTTTTGGTTTCAAAAAAATAATTATATGTATCAATACCTATCAGAAGAAAGTAAAAAAATTGTAGAAAAAATAAATAAAAAGTATATGAAAAATTTAATATTTAGTTTTATTTTATTACCTTTAATAAGTTATTCACAAACATATTATACAAGTGGATTAAGATTTCATAATGAAGTAAGATCATTTTATGATTTACCAGCATTAAGATATAACAATGAATTATCATTAGAAGCACAAATGTGGGCAGAGCATATGGCAGCAACAGATTCTTTTACAACAAGTAAAGATGGCTATGGCGAAAATATATTTTGGATTGACAGAAATTATGCTCGTCTACATAATAAGAATATATTATTAGAAGCTTCTATAAATTGGATATTAAATTCAGATGATTATTCAACTTATAATCAAGCTTTATATGAAGGCGCAAGTAATATTGGATTTGGAATGGCTGAAAATGAAAATACAATATATGTTGTAGCTAAGTACGACAAGCTATATGAATAATATGTTTTATATTTATCATATTCCTGGTAAAAAAATAGGTGTAACGCGTGATCTAAATAATAGAGTTACGTTAGTACAGGGCTATAAGCCTGATGAATATGAGGTTCTTGATTCTTCTGATGATATTGAATATATATCTATGAAGGAAATAGAACTTCAAAAGTCTTATGGATATAAAGTTGATAGAAAATTATATAAAAATTTATTTAAATCTAAAATGGAAGTAAACGTAACTGAACAAACAACAACTTTCCCTTGTCCTGAAAGTGAATTACCAATTATGCTTGGTAAAAATAAAGGATTAAAATGGGAAACATCACTTGGTGAATTTGAAATTACGCCTGAATCAACATTATGGATAGTCAGAAATGCTAAAACATCAATGTATAATAAAGAACGTTCCTACATTTATAATAAAGCTTTTTATGAAGCTTTTTTGGCAGAAACGACTTATGGCAAAGAAAACATATTTGGACTCATTAGAAGCTGGGCAGAAGAGCGTGGTATATATGATAAAGGAGATGTTAAAACTCAATTAATTAAATTATATGAAGAATCAGGAGAATTATCCCAAGGCGTACTTAAAAATAATAAATCGGATATTATTGACGCTATTGGTGATTGTGTTGTTGTTCTCACTAATCTCGCCCACCTTGCAGGTACCGACATTGAAAGCTGTATTCAGTCTGCTTATGATGAAATATCTAATAGAACTGGCAAAATGGTAAATGGTACATTTGTAAAAACTACATTATAATGCGAGATAAAATAATAGAACAAGTAATAAATAAAATTAAATCAAGATCTGACGTTGGCTATAAAAAGTATGGTATTACTTTAGCTGATGACAATCAACCGCTTGATGCATGGCTACAACATTTACAAGAAGAATTAATGGATGCTGTTAATTATCTTGAAAAAGCAAGATCTGTATTAAGAGAAGAAATAGAAGAGTGTTATATTAATGATGCAAAGGAGAACTAAAAAAAGAGGGCCCGTTGTAGCTAAAAAGATTAGTTATGACGGGCATAATTTTGCATCTGGTTTAGAAAGATATATGTATACTGCTTTAAAAAAGCATAAGATTAGAGCAAAATATGAAAGTGAAACATTTGTTTTAGTAAATGGATTTCATTTTGAAAATGAATGTTATGAAAGACAATCAAATGGTAAAGGAGAACTTGTAAATAGAGGTAGTAAAAGAATACTACCAATTAAATATACTCCAGACTTTATTGGCGATGATTTTATAATTGAAACTAAAGGTAGAGCGAATGAATCATTCCCAATCAGATGGAAATTATTTAAAAAATTAGTTACAGAACAGTTTCCAGAATATACATTATATAAACCACAAAATCAAAAAGAATGCGACAGGGTAATAGAATTAATAAAGAACAAGAGAAACATATAGCGCGTGTAAGATATGCCCAAAGACAAATTGATAAATGGATAAAGTGGTCTATACAAAATAGAGGGTATATTAAATATAAAGAAATAGTTGAGATACACGACAAATATGAAATAAAATGTTATGGCTAAAGCAAAAATGAACTTTGTGGTTTTTAAGAAAAAACCTAAAGTTAAAAGACCGGGTGTTCATGCAAAAACAAAAACATCTAAATTAAAGAGTAGTAAAAATTATGTTAAACTTTATAGAGGACAAGGTAAATGAGAAACTGGGAACTTAGTATTGGGTTTTATTCTGGTATACTTTTTGGTATAAGAACTTACGAAGAAAAAGATTATGTGCAACATGTATTGTACTTACCATTTATTGATATATGTTTAGAAATAGATAAAGAATAATATGGGATTATTTGACGAAAGAATACCGTACAAACCATTTGAATATCCAGAGTACTACACTGAAGGATGGCTTAAACAAGCCCAAGCATTCTGGTTACATACCGAAATACCAATGTCGGGCGATGTTAAGGACTGGAACGAAAGACTTACAAAGTCAGAAAAAAACTTGGTTGGAAATATTTTATTGGGCTTTGCGCAAACAGAGTGTGCGGTATCTGATTATTGGACACAAAAAGTTGTATCATGGTTTCCAAAACATGAGATACAACAAATGGCAATGATGTTTGGATCGCAAGAAACAATTCATGCCGTAGCATATAGTTATTTAAACGAAACATTAGGACTTGAAAATTTTGAAGCATTTTTACATGAACCTGCGACAGCAGCGAGATTTGATAATCTTGTGTCTTATAGCGGTAACGATCCTGTTGGTATTGGACGTTCACTTGCAATTTTCTCAGCATTTGCCGAAGGGGTTAGCCTTTACTCTGCGTTTGCTGTATTGTACAGTTTTCAATTGCGAAATCTTTTAAAAGGTATTGGACAACAAATGAAATGGAGCGTAAGAGATGAATCTTTACATTCTAAAATGGGTTGTCAATTATTTAGGCATATGTGTGAAGAAATACCAACATTATTAGAAGATTGCAGGGAAGATGTTATTAAAGCAGCAGAAACAATGCTCGAAGCAGAAGAGCGATACATTGACAAAATGTTCGAACAAGGAGATATTGAAAATCTTAAAGCCAACGATCTCAAACAGTTTATTAGAAAAAGACTTAATGAAAAATTACAAGAACTTGGTTACCTCGACCTCGGGCAATACTTTGCGTTTAACCAAAAAGGAGCAACAAATCTTGATTGGTTCTATCATCTTACCGGGGGGCATACTCATACTGATTTCTTTGCTATTCGTCCGACTGATTATTCCAAAGCAAATGAAGGAGAAGATTTTGAAGATATTTGGTAGTATAATATTATTAATATTTTTAAATTGTACAAAAGAAAAACATTGTACAGTATCTAAAATATATACTGGCAGCGAAAATGTAAAAGAAATATCTGTTAGTGAAGGCGTAACAGTACTCAGTATTGAAAAAGAATATATAGTTGCATTAGAATGTTATTAAATGAGAAAATGTAATAAATGTCATAAAGAAAAAGAAACATCTAAGTTTAGATATGGTAAGCGTACTTGTAAAAAATGTGAATATCGATTTAAACAAAGATTTTTAAGAGCATTAATACATGACCGCAGATTATCCGCTGTTGAAAGACTTGCGAATAGACTTGGTTATATGGGTACTGCATTCATAATGATGTCGCCATATTTATTAACGCATAGTTATATTGGCAGTATTACTTATATTATTGGCGGAATACTATCAATTCCGCAAGTATGGGTTGCTAAACAATGGAATTTAGTTTTAGTAAATTTAAATGTTACAATTGGGTATTTAATTTATTTATATAATGTATAATGAAAGAAAACAAATTAATAGAGATGTGGAACAGAATAGAAGTGCTTGGTTCCATAGTACAACAAATGAATCAAGAATTAGCGAACCTCAGAGATTTATCTATTGGGACGATGAGCCTTGTTAAAAAGTTTGATGGGTACGATAAAGCAATTGAAGCTTTAACTGAAGATCTTAAAAAAGAAAAAGAAGAAACTAATGTGGAATAATAATTGGGTAAAAGGTGAAGACTACCCAGTTTGGGGTGATACCGAGGTATATAAGAAAACTATAACTGGTGGCTATTTATTATCATATGAATCGCCTAGAGATGCTTATATGCGTGTTGCAAGTGCTGTAGCAAAGCGTTTATACAAGCCAGAATTAACCGAAAAGTTTTTTGACTATATATGGAAAGGCTGGCTATGCTTAGCTTCACCAGTACTTTCTAATACAGGTACAGACAGAGGTTTACCTATATCATGCTTTGGTATTGATGTTGCTGATAGTATTCAAGATATTGGACAAAAGAATTTAGAAATGATGCTCCTTGCCAAGCATGGCGGCGGTGTTGGTATAGGAGTTAATATGATAAGACCCGCTGGTTCTAAAATTACAGGTAATGGAACATCTGATGGAGTGGTGCCGTTTTGCAAGATATACGATTCAACTATACTTGCCACTAATCAAGGATCTGTCCGGCGAGGAGCTGCGTCAGTTAACATCAATATTGATCACCCCGACTTTGAAGAGTGGTTGGAGATTAGAGAACCAAAAGGGGACGTCAATAGACAATCCCTTAACTTACACCAGTGCGCTGTGGTCGGTGACAAGTTTATGCGAAGACTTGAGAATGGCGATCAAGAAGCTCGACGCAAATGGTCCAAGCTACTCCAAAAGCGTAAGGCAACTGGAGAACCTTATATCCTCTTTAAAGGAAATACAAACAAGGCAAATCCAAATGCGTATAAATCAAATGGGCTCAAAGTCCATATGACAAATATATGTAGTGAAATAACATTACATACAGATGAATCGCATAGCTTTGTTTGTTGTTTATCTTCTTTAAACCTTGCTAAATATGATGAATGGAAAAATACTAATTTAGTATATGATTCTATATGGTTTTTAGATGGAGTATTAGAAGAGTTTATACAGAAAGCAAAAAATATGCGAGGTTTTGAAAACTCTGTAAGATCAGCCGAAAAAGGTAGAGCATTAGGATTAGGAGTTTTAGGATGGCATACTTTATTACAGCAGAATGGTATTGCATTTGAAGGATTATTAGCGCAGTTTAAAACACGTGAAATTTTTAGTAAAATTAAAATTGAATCTGAAAGAGCTTCGAGAAAGCTTGCAGAAGTATATGGGGAGCCGCTCTGGTGTGTTAATACTGGTATGCGGAACACTCATCTTCGGGCTTTGGCCCCTACAGTCTCTAATAGCAAGCTTAGTGGTAACGTATCTCCTGGAATTGAGCCTTGGGCTGCTAACGTATTTACTGAGCAAAGTGCTAAAGGAACATTTATAAGAAAAAATAATGAGCTTAGAAAAGTATTTAGAAAAATTAATATTGATACCAAAGAAACTTGGGATCAAATTTTGCGCGATGGCGGATCCGTTCAAGGAATTAAAGAACTCGATGGATGGTTTTACGACCACCTTGGACGATTAAATGAAGAGGAAGGCGAACCTGTAAAGAATGTATTTAAAACATTTAAAGAAATAAATCAATTAGAATTGGTTAATCAAGCAGGCATTAGACAAGATTATATAGATCAAGCTGTAAGTTTAAACCTTGCTTTCCCATCTGTTGCTGAGCCTAAATGGATTAATAAAGTTCATTTAGAAGCATGGAAACGTGGTATTAAAACTTTATATTATATGAGAACAGAATCTGTTCTTCGTGGTGATATTGCCGCTAAAGCAATGGATCCAGAATGTTTATCATGTGATGGATAAAAAATTAAGGGGCTTTGCGGCCCCTTTTTTTAATCTATACACTTTTCTAATTCTTTTACCTTTAGTTTAAGATCATCAATATCATTATCATATTTTTCAGAACTTTTTTCAAGGTATATTAATCGCATATTTTGTTCTGCATCATCAGGTAATGCTCCTAACTCGCCTCTAGGCCATTTAACTCGGAATTCACTATTCATTTGTAATTCCGATTCCATACGCATTACGGTAACATGCATAGCCTGTATTTCTGCCATCAATGTAAAATAAACTCCAGCTATAGAAAATAACCCCATAGCTATAGCTACAAGGGTTTTAATATCTACTTTAAAATCTGGTTTTCCATCTCCATCAACGTCAACCCCCGCTTGTGTCATATTTATTTTTTTAATCGTTTATAAATTCCGATTAAAGTATATACAATTGATAATAATAATACTATTAATTTTAAAGCTGGTTCTATTTCTGAAACTGAACTGAGTAATAATGCACCTGTACTAACACTTAAAATTTTTATGTCGCTCATTTCTTCTTAGTTTTAGAAGTTACAGGTACACAATTAGGTACTTTCTTACCATTTTTATTTTTAGTACCAATCATTTGGTATCCTGTCCAGCATGCTTTTTTCATCTTGTTTTTCTTGTATTTCTAGAACCTCTGGTTCTTGATTTTGAACTTTTATATATTACTCCTGATTTTTTAGTTTGTTTTTCAATCATACCTAAATCCCATTCAGACCATCCAAGTGATAATGCTATTGATTGCCATAATTCTGTTTCAGGTTTCATAGCAGTATAAATATGATCAGCTTTTTGCACAATTCTATCAACAGGTATATTTGCTACTGCAGATATAACTTGACCACCAGCTAAAAATGCTGGATTTTCTAAATTAAAGCCTTCAGTAAATACTTTTTCTTTTGATTGTTTATAAGTAAAAGTTTTGCCGGCTGATATTAATTTACGTAATTTAGAATTTACAGGTGGTGAAATTGTGGTTGCTGCGATTGCCGCTTGAGTATAATCAGGGCGGCTTGACTTAGCTTGATCAATTATTTCCATTATTACGTTTTTAGCGGTTGATGCTACAGCACCATAAACTCCAGCGCCGCGTAAAAATGTATCAAGCATTGAATTCCCAACTTTAAAATATCTTTCTTTTTCTTTTTCATCTTCTTCATCAGAAAATAATAAAGCAAAAAGACCTTGTTGTAAAGCAGAGAATATTATATTCTGTATTACACCATAATACATAATCTTACTTACATTTGTCTTCCAATCTCCTCTATTATTTATTAAATCTAATGCGGCCTTCTTTTGAATGCGAGCATATTGCATTGGTGTATTACCCCAAGCAAGTATTAAACGCCCTAAAGAACTTGCTTGTTGCATTGAAATTCTATCGGGTCTTGCAGATTGTTGAGACTCTTCAGCTGTTTCTTGAAAATCTTCAAATGCTTTCTTTTGTGCTTCTTCTTGCGTTAGTCCCTCTTTTAAATATTTATTTATTCTATTGCGATAAAATGTTGCACCACCAGAAGCGATAGCAAATGAGTCAGCAATTTGAGTTGGTGTAAATCCAGCTTTTAATATTGTACTTAATACTGCTTTAGCTTTATTTTTAGAGGTAGCTGCCGCATTAGCAATTTCATCAGCATTAATATCTATTTGTAAACCAGACCTTCTTTGCTTTAAAAAGTCTGATGTAAATAATTCAACAAAATCTGACCAATATTGTTTTTGATTAGCAAAAGCTTTAGCAGCATTTATTGGATTATTATCTGTAAAATTAATAAAGTTAATTGCAGATATTGTTTGAAGTAATGCAGAACGAGAGTTAAAGAACATTACAGTTCCAACGGAATTATTAATCCATTCTTGAAATGCTCTTTCTTTTTTAGTAACACCCATTCTTTTATTTCTGCCATTCCACATTCTATAAAGCATGTCATCTAATGACTCTATATATGATGTTCCGTATAACGCCTTAAGTTTATTTTTATTTTTATCAGAAAATATTATATCAACATTATCCTTCCATGGTTGCAAATATTCTTTTCTTTTTACATCATTGATATAAGAAACAAGGTCAGTTGTAATATCTCCTGCTGTCCAACCTGATGTAGGATCAGGATAACCATCAACATTTAATACCATTAATTTATCAGCAAAAGCTTTTAAAGCAGCATTATTACGAATATATTTTAAATTATCATTTAAATCGGCTTTACTCATACCCATTTCTTTTGATGTCATATCAACGCCTTGAGTATGCCAAATATATATACGTACAGAGTCTTGATTTCTAAAACCAGTTTCGTTTTGTTTATTTAAACCAGCTGGCACATCTTTTTTAATTTGTGCTTTTAAATCTGCCCAATCCCTAAGTGCTCTTTGTTTAGCAGCTTCATATTGTTGAATACCACGAGAAAATGGTTTTAATAAGTTTTCCTTATACCATTCCATCTGTGCATCACCAGTTTTGCCTTTGCCTAAAGTTGTGTATAGCAAACCTACAAAATCATCAGCATCATAAGGTACAAAGAATTTAAATTTACCTTTACCTCTTCCTAAAAGTTCTGCTTTAACAGGTGAATATTCTTTATAAAATTCTACGCCTGTAGAATCTTGTAATATTTTATTAAATTCAGTATCTAATGATTTAGAGGCTTTTACAGCTTGCGATCTATATTTTATATCATATGCAGATAATGTTTCTGCTACGGCTTTAACATTTTTCAATGCATCATCAGCAAAATATACATCATTATACCCTAAATTTAATTTAGAAGCAATCCAGTCAGCTTTTGCTTGCGGCGAACCGTTTCCTAAGCCAATTATATTTTCTAGTCTAAATGGCAACCCTAAACCTTCTAAGAAAGGTTGTATTGCATATTTAGCTTCAGCTGGTCTTGCAGTTAATATAAATAAATCCTCATCACCTCTTTTATCCAATATAGCTTTTGCTACATCAAACATAGGGCCTTTTTCACCTTCAATAACTTTACTAAATTCAGTAAAATCAAATTCAGCTCCTTGTTGCAATAAATCATCACCTTGTTTTGCAAATTGTTCAGCATTTAATTTTCCTTTAGTGCCGTCAGGCATTGTGTATAATACATTAGATTTAGATCTTGCTAGTGTATCATCAAAATCAAATACTCTTAATTTTTTATTTGTTGATTTAGAAGGTTTTATTACTAAACTTTCTGTTAATAAATCTTCTAATTCTAACTTAGGTAAATTTTCATTATTAAAAATTTCAATAACTTCTTTTTGATTATATCTTATTACATTTACGCTACTGCCTTTTATTAAATCACCATTTTTATCCCTTGGCCCATTACTTTTAAAACCGGTAGAATTTATAATTTTATCATAAGATTTAGGTATTATAGCCACTCTAAATCCTTGCATAATATCATTAAATGTAAATTTATAGTCTTTTATAGTTATATATTTAGCTAAATCGGTTAAAGTGTCAGATGCTGTTTGTGTATGTTCATATCTATAATCACTATCGGTTAAACCATCTATTTTAAATTGCAACCCTGGATAAGCAGCCGTTCTAATTAAAGCATTTATGCTAGAATTAAATGTAGCTAAAATCATACCTACATCATTTTTCGTAATTTCATTATTTGTATATAACTGCTTTATAGAATTTATAATTTTTTCTAATCCTTCTCTTTGCGTTTGCGCAAAATATAATCTATTTTTTAATTGTTCCCCTTCAAATTTTCCACTGGTAAATCCTTTTGGTGTTTGATTAGGGACTGCTAATATTGGTATTTCTTCTCCATTTATATTAACAAATCTTTTTCGCTTTTTATATTCTACACTATTAAATATTTTTTTTGCTTCTTCAAAAAAATCTGCTCTTCCTATAAATAAAAATTGATTTGTTCTAAAAGAATTTTCATCATTTGGGTCTTCTAATTCTTTTACAATTAATTTATTTAAATCTTTTTCTGGTATAAATTTTCCGCCAATTTTACCCCAACCGCCTTGTACTGTGGGTAATAAATATTGAACTGCTTTTTCAGGGCCTAATATTTTTGCTAATTTAAGCATTGCTTTTCTAGCAGATAATACTTGATTTTTATTTTTAAAATCTATAGCTCCAGCTGGAAGGTCTAATGCTATTCTAGCTTTACTAAATTTAAAATTAATAGGTCTACCAATTATACTACTTACTTTGTCTACAAAATTATCTGTTAATTCTATTCCTTGTAATTCTGCAATATCCATTGCTTTTTGCATAATAGCAGGATCAGATAATACCTCCATTGTGGCGTCTAAAGCAAATGCTTCTGACAATGCTTCCGCTAAAGCAGTTTTTCTAGCACCTTGAGTTGATCTTCCAACTTCATTTCCTAAAAAATATTTAATCCATTCAGCTTTACTTATTTTCTTTTTAGTAAATACTTTATTACCTTCTGCTGTTTTTTCTCTAACCTGTTTGCCATCTTTCATGACAGGCTCAGCAAATTCTGTTAACCTTTTATTTATTATAGATTGTGGTAATGCATCATATATAGCCTCAAAATTATTAGAAAGAAAAGACCTATAATCCTCTGTTCTACCCATTAATTTTGCAATAGGATTTTTAAGTTCTGTTCTAAAACTTTTTTCTAATTCCGTTTTAAAAGCTTTTTCTGTAATACTTGGTAATTTTGTTCCAAAAGTTTTTCTTACCGCATCAAATACAATTGGTTTAATTTCATCACCAATATTCATTTTTTTGCGTAAACTTTGTAATTTTTCAGATGGTTTTTCTATAACCTCTTCTGTAATTTCTTCTGTAGTTGTATCTGTAATACCTTTAGCTTCAGTTACATCTAATTTAAAATCAGTGTCTAATATACGATTAGCTGCTTCAATAGCTCTTTTTTCTAATTGGCCTTGAATATATGTATTTAAAGTAGCCCCCTTAGATATGTCATATTTTTGTATTAAATCTAATAATCCTCTTGGGCCTAATTCAATTTCACTTTGTAATAATTCAAAATCAAATCCAGGAACATTTTTATATTTATTTGTTATACGCGCAGTTAAAGGTTTATAGGCTTTTATTATTTCAGCAGCACCTTCTTTACCTTTTTCTTCATATATTTGATTTACTTTAATTGCTTCAGAAGCTTTAGATTTTAATATATCTCTTTTTTGTTGTTTTTGAGTTTTTGTAGAAATCAAAGAACCTGATATTTCACCTTTTGCTATTTTAATTTGTTGTAAGGTTAATGTGCCTTTTTCTAAAGAAGAATTAATATCTTTTATAAAATTTAACACATCTTGTCCTTTATCAAATTTTGCAGTAATACCTATAGTACCAATAGCTTTTCTTATTAATCCACTTATATTATCATCAACAATTTTTATATCACCAGTTTTTAATGCATCAGAAAATAAAGTCAATATTTCTTCTGCTTTTGAAGCTTTATCAATACTTTTATCTTTTTTATATTGATTTAATCTTTGTCTAAATTCTGAATTTTTTATTTGTTCAGGATCTAATCTATTAAGTTCTTCTTCTAATGCTTTTCCTAAATTTAATGCAGTTTCAGGGTTATTTTTTAAAGATTGAAATAAAAGGGCATGGATAAACTCATGATTAGCTACATTAACTCCCACTCTGCTTTTAGCAGCTTGTTCTTTATTTATAATAATTATTTGTTTATCAGTATTTTTATCTTGTATTATAAAACCATAATCATTAGATCCCTTTTTGTATTCATCAGAATAATTATTTTTTTCTATAAATTCATTTATTTGATCAGCATTATTAAAAGCTTGAATATCTAAATTTTGAACATATTTTGCCGCTTGTTGTGTTTTATCAATACCTTTTGAAACATCTTCAGCATTTTTTCTTATATTATATATAGCATTTTGTGCTTGATTTGCTTTTTGTTGTAATTCTAATATTAATTCTTTTTTTATTTCATCAGATAATTCATTATTAGAATTTATTCTTTTAATTTCATTAGCTGTAGAAATTAAAGTTTTAGAATAATTATCAATATCATTTATTTGATTTTCTGTTAAAGCAAATACAATTTTATTATTTTTTTCAACAGATGATTTAAGCTCTGTTATTATAGTATTTTGTCTATCAGTAATAAGTTTTATATCTTTTTCAGAAATGCCTTTTTGCATTTTAGATCTTTCTAGCATTCCAAATAAAGATACTTTTTCAGCAATAAAGTCTTGCTCTTCTTTTGTTCTTATATTAGAAGCCGCTACTATACCTTTTCCAGCTAACGAAAAGCCTGTTGCGCCAAATGCTCCTTGTAAAAAGCTTTCAATACCCTCTTTTGATTTCATAAAAGCCCAGGCATCATCCTCAGCTTCAATTAAATTTTTTCCTTCGGCTAAAGATGTATTAATATTTTCTAATCCGACATCAAACCATTCTTGTAGACCATTCGTGCCTGTTGTTAATCCTAAATCAACAATATTTTTTAATACAGAAGTTGAAGAATTAAATATTGAATTTGAAATTTTTTCTAGCCCTGCTTTTTCTAAACCCCATCTTAAAACACCAATTGCTGCCGGCGTAAACATTTCTAATTTACCTGCAGCAGCTAATTCTTCTAAATTTTTTCCAGTAGTTTCTGAAACTTTTCTATTATAATCAGCAACTGTTTGCCCAACAATTTCTAATCCTAATCCAGCACCAAAAGTTAGCCCGCTTACTGCCATGCTAGATCCTACGTTTGCAAAAGCATTTATTAAAGCCCCTGCTCCAAATTTTATATTTTCTTTTATTGTTTTGTCCTTGCCTATATCTGTAAAGCCATAGGCAGGCTCTATCATGCGAGAATACGTTTTTAATTTATTTTCAACTTTACCTAATTGTACTCTATTATATTCATTTATTTTTTTACCCGTTTTTTCGCCAAATATATTGTAAACTATATCTGTATCTGAAAGTAAAAAATGATATAAATATTCTCCATAATCATCAATTTGAGCAAACCTATTCATAGCCTGCCCAGCTGTATTTGAAATTGATTGACCTAAAGTTTTTGGAAGTTCTTTTTGTTTTTTTCTTTCTTCTAATTCAGCCGCAGAAACTCTTTGTGTTTCTTCATATTCTGTTATTGGTAAAAGCTGGCCTTGATCTTTAGGTAACATTTTTGGTATACCCATAAGATCCAAAGCGGCAGAAGCTTCTCTTGATTTATACTCATTTGCGGTTATTATAACTTCTTCTAGTTCAACAGGTTTTACTGCCCAATTGTATTCATCAATTTGCTCTCCTCTTAAAATAATTTCACCTTCCTTTGTGTATTCCGATAAACCATTTTCCGGCTTGGAATCCATAACGGGTGCTGCATTTTCCTCCACAACCGCACCCGGTGTTGTGGGAGTTGTCTTTCCCAATTCTGCTGGTTTTCTTTTATCAATTAAACCATCTTGTTTTGCTTTTTCAATATAAGAATCAATATCCATATTAGATTCTTTTGCTGATTCTTCTACTTGCTCTAAAGTAATAGGCATTCCGTCAAATTCAAACATATTTTTTTATTTAATTATATCTTGGTAAAATACTAGGAAGAAAAGCTTTTTGTATTTGATTTAATTGTTCGTCTGTTAAAGGATAATTATTAATATTATAAATTAAATCAACATCATTTTTATAATCGTATGATGCAATATATTTTGCGAGCGCTGCCACACCCTCTTTTGTTTTTAAATCAAATTGTGCATTTATTACCTTATTGTTATCTTTATCAAGATCATAAAAAGTAATTTTATTATTTTTAACTTCAGTTTTATCAGGCATACCGCTTTTTTCAATAGCTTTTATTGGATCAGATATTATAGAAGTTATTGTTTGATCAGTAATATCTTTATTGCGCTGTCTTTTTTTATCCGCTTCTGTACCTGTATCAAATTTATCAGCATAATCTTTTTTATAATCTTCATATGCATCTGTAGCCGCCTTTTTTAATTGGCTTTTAACCCATAAATTTAAATCTTCAGGTTCACCAAACTTTCCATCATTATCCATATCAATATTGCTTTTAAATTTAGCAATATCTATATTACCATTTTTATCTGTAAAATCCGCTATAGTAACATATTCTGGCATTTCTTTTCCTAAATAATCAAATGCGATTGACAAAGCTTGCTCAGGCGTAAAATTTAACCCAGATATAGTCGCATCAATATCTTTGTTAAAACTATCTAAAGACTTACCTTTGCTTGCGGCTTTATCAGCAGCAGCGTTAACAGTAGTAAAAGCTGCAGTAAAAGCTTCAGTGTCTACAGGTATATAAGTTGGATTTGCAATTTCATCAAATGGTATTTCAAAATTTTTATTATTTACTTTTACTTTTGCTATAATTTTACTCCTTCCTTCTTCGTCTTTTTCTGTTGGAGAAAAACCAAGCTCAAATTTTCCACCCATAATTTGATTAGAAATTTCTATATCTTCAGATGAATTAATCATACTAGGCTCTGCATCTAAATAATTTTTTAATATTTTAGGCATTGCATTTGCTATATCATTGCCCCTTTTAACATCCTCATTTATGCTTTCTCGTATCATAACAGCTCCAGCTTCACCAATATCTCCTCTTAAAATGCGATCATTTAATTCTTTTGTTCTATTTTTAGCATCTTTCATCATTAAAGTTAATAAAGCTTTAGATTGGACAGGCATAGTATCTATAGACCACTCGGCTTTTTGAATTTTATCTAAAGTTTTTGCTGCTAGATTTTGTCTATTTTCTAAAGCCTTTCTAAAAGCCTCTGCCTCTAATTTTCTTTTTTCAAATCTAAGCTCTTGTTGTTTTAATTGCTTAGCTTGTTGTCTTTCAAAAGCCATTTGTCCTTTTTCAACAGCAGGTGTAATACTAACATATTGTTCTGCGCTTGCAGCCCCTACTTTTTGCGCTAAACTTGGATTATAATATCTTGATGCCATAATTAAAATTTATTTTTAGCCATAATTTTGATCTTCACCACCAAAACCTGGAACGCCTTTAGCCCCAAGAAATGCAGCGCCGCCGGCCCCAACAGCCTCAGAAACTCCGCCAATCAAATCTTGTTTAGCCTGTTGTCTTGCATAATCAGTTCTTAATTTTTCTTCAGCTGACATACCAAGTAATGTTTCTGTTCTTCCTAATTCAAACTCTTGCTGTTGAGCAGCGCCTGCAGCTTCCAGCTGTTGTAACCTAGATGCTTCTCTCGCTTTCATCATTTCTATTTCTTTTTCTTGCTGGCTAATACTAGCAGATGCAGCTTGTAAATTTGATGCTTGTTGTTTTGCTAAAGCTTGAGCCAATGCTGCAGCACCCATTCCTCCTCCTCCGCTTTTTAACGCTTCTAATGTTTGAGCTAAGCCTTGTTGCTCTTGTTGTGCTTGAAAATCTGCTGCTGCAGTTGATACTTTTAAATCTTCAAAAGTATTTTCTAAATTAGCATAAGGATTAGTAAATTGAAAACTTTCATAAGCTTGTTTTCTTTGCCCTAATTCTAAATTAGCCGCTTTTTGTGCTCTTTTTCTTTTTCCAGAGCCAAACATAGAGCCAACAGATTTAATTATGCCAGGAGCCGCTGCAATAGCCGCTATAGCTAATGGTGCAATTGCTTTATGCACATTAGGATCATTTGTTCCAAATAAAAAATCAATTAATATATTCATCTTAATTACTGCTTAAAAATACTTCTGAACTAACTGCAAATATTTCAGCTTCAGAAGTTGATTCGTTCTTAAATTCTACTTCGGCATAATAACCTATTAAGCCAGATGTGTTTATTTGACTGTCTTTACCAAAAAATATAAAAGATGTTGGTAATAAGCCAGTTGCATCTCCATCAATAGTACATACAATAGAGCCGGTATTTATTTCACCAACAGGGCCTATTCTTTTTACAGTTCCGTTGTCATTATAATAAATAATATCACCAATCTGCAAAGATGCGTTTTTATTAAAACTAGTATTTAGTGTTATTTGACTCATATTGTTATTATTACATTTTAATCAAGCATGTTAAAAGTTTTTTACTCTATTGTAATAAGAATCCTGAAATTTGTAGTGTAAATTTATCTTTCATGCCCGCATTAGCAGATAAATGCAATGGTTTTGAATCCCATATATAGCCATCACCAGCCTTCCAGTTGTCAGATGTTTTCCAAATATTATCTTCTTCTGATTTATATTGTAGCATATGCCCTACTTTCCAGTCTTCAAGATATATATTAGCTCTAACCTTTAATCTTTTATCATCAGGAAATTTTTTATTTATTTGATAAAAAGTATCTCTATGTAAAGCAATTGTATTACCAGGAGGTTGTAAAATGCTTGATATTGTAACAACTTCTATACCTGTTTGGTTACCTAATTCTTTAAAATCAACTTGTTTGTCCGTATACCAAAGCTGTTGTATTACAGTATTATCTTTAGTTAAAGTTTCTCCAAGTCCGTATTCTTCATGTATATCAGTAAGCTCGTGTAATTGATGCGCTAAACAAGTTCCTTTATGTACTGAGTAGTCTTGCATTGGAGGTAAAAAGTAACTCCAATCATAATTTAATTTTATTTTTCTTAACATTATAATATATATTTATCGGTTATAACTTCATCTATTCCTGTATTTTCTTTCATCCATAAAGCTTCTTTGTAAGTATTTAATATTGGTTTCCCCTGAATATTAAAAGAAGTATTTAATAAAACCGGATGATATTCTAATAAATCATATATAAATTTATTTTGGTCTTTAGTTACGGTTTGTAATCTGCAAGTGCCATCTACATGCGTAATACCTGGAAAACTTTTATCTATAACTTTAACGTTATGTGTCATCCATTTATGTTTACCAAAAGTTTTAAAATACTTATAAGCCTCTTCTTCTCTGCAAATAGCAGCAAATGGCCTAAACCATTCTCTGCGTTTAACTTCTGCATTAAGTCTTTCTTTTACACCGGCTTTTGGAGCACATAATATAGATCTATTGCCTAAAGCCCTTGCACTATATTCTGCTCTGCCCTGTATAATACCAATTATTTTATCATTAGATAACATATCTGATATTTCTTTTATAGATATATTTTTTGCTTCTGGCATATTATCATAAGGTTCAGAACCTAAATATGCGCTATCTATTGGATTTTGTGGTTTAATTAAACTTAATAAGCAACCCAATGCAATACCTCTATCATCTGCATTTGGCGAAACAAAAGATTTATAAATAGAATTATTTAATATATTCATTGCTCCACCCCCTGCAAATTGTAATTTTTTATTTGGATATTGAAATATAAAAGGCATTACTATATCAGCAAAGTTTTTTTCAAACATATATTGCGCTGCATATGCTAAATTTTTAGCATTTTCATCTATTTGATTACAGCTACAAAATATATCAGCCCAATTTTTATGAGCAATATCTACTTCATTAGTATTACTCCTATTATAGAGTTCTGTAACATATTCAAAAAGTTTATAGTCTCTTTCGCCATAAGCGGACAACCCCATTATTTTTCCAGCATAGGTTAAATTTCCAACCCAATAATCTTTTTCTTTATTTATGTCATTTATATAGTGCCCTAATGCAGCATATGGTACACACAAATCTTTTTGTGATTGATGTATTAGTTGCAATGGACTTCCTTTGCTACCTAAATATATATTAAAATGCCCATTATCAGATCCGCCATCAAAAGAAATAATTAATGATTCTTGTGCTTCTGAATGGTACATTACATTATATGCATGGGCATCATGATGAGGTACATAAATAATATTTTTAGCTCTTAAATGCTTTGTTTGATCTTGTGGCCATGAGTTTATCATAGCGTAATCATATTCTTTTACATTGTATTTAGATTCAAAATAATCTAATATTTCGTTCAATACTTCTATTGGGTTTGGTATTGGATGATAATAAAAAAATGCAGCATTTTTTATTTTAACCCATCTTTCAAGTTCTATAGCCTCAAGTATTGTTCCGCCATAAGATATGACTATTGTAGAGTTATGTGAGCCGTGTACTCCTAAATTAAATTTTTCCATAATATAATTCTCCCCATAAATCATGCCAGCTATAAGCCTCTACTTCCCATGGGTATTTATTGTATTGTATTTTATTTCTATTAAAATTTAAAGACTCTCTATGGTTGTCTATTTTATTATTATACCCTCTAATTATATTTATATAATCACTATAAGTAGACATTCTTGAACCAAAAAAATTATAAGCATTTGCACATATTATAGTATCTAAAACTAATTCTTTGCTTTTACTTTCCTGTATTAAATCTTTTAAAAAAATTATATTGTATTTTTTCTTTAAAAAATTAAATAATGATAAGTCTTGTTCATCTGTGGCTATATATAAAGGCACAGAATTTCTAACTTTACCATCCAATAATTGCTCAAGATTTGAATATAAATCTTCCGTCCATTTTGTTTGTGTAAATTTAAAATCACACCTTCTTATATGAACAGCATCATAATC
>Ga0208644_1000051_pt1 | contig 64683 bp, 71 predicted proteins | sample VirMetDEL_Nov_18_FD_184517 | JGI IMG/M metagenome (GOLD analysis project Ga0208644, IMG submission 184517) | Aqueous microbial communities from the Delaware River and Bay under freshwater to marine salinity gradient to study organic matter... | ecosystem: Environmental > Aquatic > Marine >...
ATAGAAGTTACACTAGGTAAGGGCATTCCGTCAGGCGAGATATATTTTCTAGAACCGTTTATTGTTTCTTTCTGTAAAAAAGAATAGTTATATTTGTTAGGATAATACATCTAACTATTATACTGAAAATTATAATCTTGTCAAGTGTTAGATTTTAAGAGCGTTTTGAGCCATGTTGGCTACAGTTTTTTCTTGTTCAGTTTCTTCTGGTTCCGACTTGAGGTCTTCTTTACCTTTCCAGACTATTTCTTGTCCCTTGATGTTTGATATAACTTGCTTGAGAGGATCTACTTTGATCATGTTATATAAATCTTCTTTATCTAAAATAATGTCATTGCTAGAGAAAAAATCTAGTAACTCATCAACGGTGTCTAAATCACCGATATCATCGTCTTTTACTTTAGATTTTAAATAATCTATAACAGCAACCAAAGATTTGGCTAGAGGGTCGTTAGGTTCATTATCCTCAACAACCCTCTTTGATTCAAAAAGTTCGCTTAGTAACATTATCTCTTTGCTCGGCCAGCACCGCCAGTAGCGGGTGCTTCTGGAGCCTCTGGTGCTGCCGGAGCAGGTTCTTCTGGTGCCGCTTCAGGGGGTGGTGCTTCTGCTCCCATATCGCCAGCGGGCATTTCTGCCCCCATATCACCGGCGGGCATTTCTGCTCCCATATCGCCGGCTCCTGCATCAAATCCGGGACCGCCTTCTTGACCAGTTATACCACCTAGTGCTTGCTGCATACCATCTCTAGCCTGAGTTAGTGATTGTGACAAAGCGTTAAGAGCCTGTTGTGCTGCTTGATTGAACTGGGTACTTTCATTCACACCTATGTCAGACTGAATAGCATCAACTAGTGCTGGTAGTTCTTTAACTAACATTTCGCTAGTGTCTTCTAACATTTTCTGTATAGAATCAACCATATCTTGAGCAGCAAGAATTGCTTGAGACTTATCTACCTCAGTATTTTCTAATACGATTCTTGGCTTCTTTAAAGTCTTGGCATGTTCTACTAGAGCCTGTTCCATAAACATCAAGCGTAGATAACTATCTTTCTTGAGATTGTTGTAATAAGAAGCAGGATCTTTCTTTGCTTCAGAAATCAACTTTCTTACTTTGGTCAAGTAATGTTGAGTCTGCATCCTATTTAACTTGCTAGGATCAAACTTGACCTCAAAGTGTTCTTTGAGTGCTTGTTTGGCTGTATTCTTTTTGTCAAAATGTTTTAAATTCATAAATTTATCCCAGTTTATAATATATATTTATCTTTTATCAAACTTTTTGGACTGTAAAATTCTAGCCCTAAGTTCTAGCGTCTGGCATTCTTCTATCACTAATGCCCTCTTGTGTATATTTTCTCTGATCTTTGCCCTTAGTATTTCTTTATCTTGCTTGTTCTTTTTTGATATTATTTTATTTTGATGTTCTATAGTAGTATTTAGACTGGCCAGCGTAATATCTAACTCTTGTAAACGTTTAGAATCTACGATCAAAAAGTGCTTGTCTAATATACACCATACAAGAGCATTTTTTAAATAATTAAATCTGTAATATTTTTCTTGGCTAGAATCGTATATAGAAATGTCTTTGCTTGACTTGATTAATCTATATTTGTTGAAAATGTCATAGCCTCCCTTACTATTGGGCATGATGATAATATCTTCTATATTTTTAAAAAATTCTTTATTAACTATACTGTCTATAGAATTACTCATTTCCTAACTCTTTAAAATAAATGTTTCTATGTTGGTTGCTTATGTCTATCAAATTTCCTAATTGTCTATGCTCTGTGTTTATGAGTATCATAGGTATAGATTCAAAATCGTAATAGAGTTTACCAAATTTTTCATTTCCATCAGTATATATCTCGTTGTGATGCACTATGAAATCAAAATACCACATCTTATAATCTCCGTCTTCATATTGATTTCCAAAATATTTTGAATTGAATTTCGTTGACTCAGGATTTCGTATGATGTCTGGTTGAGTTCGTAAAGAAATTACTTGTATTATAGTATCAAAATTGGCTTGTTGATTTCTAGTAACAGTCCATTGATTAAAATCTACGTTTTCCTTGGGTTTTGATCTAGTTGCTACACCAGTAGGTGTGATATCAAACATAGTATAGCAACGTATCAGATTTTCCATGCAGTATTTAAGTACAAATAAAAACCCGGGAAATAATTCCCGGGCCTTTTATCACTTAACTAAAACTAATTATTAATTAGTGAAAGTTGCTGATGCTGCAACAGTTACGGCATTGGCCCAACCTGCATCTTCTAGTGCTGCTACTAGACCAGCAGTTGTCCATGCACCAGTTGGGTATACAGCAAATGCTAATGTGTCATTAGCAGCGTCTGTGTACTCATAGATGTGGATAGTTGCTAACTGCTGAATTGCCTGAACGCCTGCGGCAACCTGAGTAGTTGTTAGTGCGCCATTTGCAGTTGCTGTGAAGAAGTCCAACTTTGGACCCTGTGGTTGAACTGTTTCTGCTGAAGTTACAGCATTAACACCGCTGTTTGTGTAGTCGGCTACGTCATAGTTCATTACGCCCTTGAGGTCGCCGGAAACTCTTGTAAATTCTGCCATTTTCTTATCTCCTTTTGTAATTGATCCTCGAGGGATCTACTATTATTTATGCCTGCGATAAAAAAATGCTGGTTTGGGTTATCTATTTGCTAGGTTTTGTCTTGAGAATCCTAGCCTATCTACGTATTTGTAACCGTTTGCTACGTAGCCTTCTTGGCTTTGAGTACCATTATCTAGATATCCCTGGACTGGACTTTGCTTGGCTGCTTCATCCATAGAAGAATACACTGCCATTTTAAGATTATACATCGCGCTCCAGATAGTAAGCAATGCTATCACACCTTCTTTGTGCTGCTCTAAGTGTGCTTCTACTTTTTTCTTCATAGAATCGGTCATTTTTCTGTCTTGCCAGAAAGTATAGAAATCTTTCATTAGATTTTGCAAATTACCTGATACTATTTTCTTGTTGAAATAAACTAATATGTCGCTTTTGAAGCCAGCTCCTGGAGGATTACTCAAGAAATCATCTAACGCTTTTCCATATTTGCTTAATGCTGCTTTTACTTGATTGATCTCTTCTTTAGGTTGTTTGATTTTTGGTGTGTAGGGCATCGCGCTAGGTAATACTGCTACTGATGAGTTGTTTTTTAAACCGCCTAATTTACCATTTAATGATCTTGCTAAATCAGTTGCTGCTATTTGTTTTGCTCTAGGATCAGTTGCTCTTAATTCAGTATTTGTTTGCACTACTTCATCAAAAACATTTGGGTCTAAAATTTGATGCACTGCTATTCCTGCTTGCTTATCTTGAATCAATTTTCCTATATCGCTGTCTGCTTGTATCTTGTAAGTAATACCGTTAGGGTTAGCCTTGAACACAAAGTATCCATCGATTGGTTTGAGTGGTTTAGAGAAAAGTAAATCGCCCCAGAAATATCCACTAGTACCTGAAGAAGCATCTTCAAGTGGTTTCCATATGTTAGCAATCACTTGTGTTAATTCGCCCCTGTCTGCTCCCCTCGCAGCATCATACTGTAAAAATTCTTCTGGGCTGTATATGCGGGCACCTGATCCATCTTTTTTATTAAACATGTGTTTGTCAGAAATGCTAAATTTTTTATTAGTGCCCCTACCAAAAATAAGAGCAGGATATCCATCCCATTTGATAGTGATTGTTTCAGGTTGTTTTAGTGTTTTTGATATAGATTCAAGAGCAGAACGAACTCCAGCAGTACCTGATAATACAACATCGTCTTCAGGATGTGGAGCATGTCCTCCTTTGAATGCTTCTGATAATACTATATTATCAAATATATTTCTGAAGTGTTGAAAATCTTCTATCATCTCGAACCGGTTAGTTTTCTTATAAGGTCTGATCTCTCGTATTCGTTCATACTACCCAAAATTTTGGTAATAGCCGCCGCCGCTTCTCCTGGACGGCGTTCGGCATTTCGTACTATTTCGTCTACACTACCCAAACGGGCAGCACCTGCCCCAGCAGCACCTGCCCCAGCAGCACCTGCCCCAGCAGCACCTGCCCCAGCAGCACCTGCCCCAGCAGCACCTGCTGCCGCTGTTCCGCCACCAGATGCACCACCGTATCTTGCTTGTGCTTGTTCTTCAGGTGATACTTGGCTTATAGCGTAAGCCGCTTGTGCTAATTGCGGGAGTGTTTTAGCTCCCCTGTCTTGGGCATACTCTTTAGACAAGTCTTTGATTAAATCAGCCATACTTTTCGTACCATTGGCTCCTTGTACTCTCTGGGTCAACCCTTTACCCCACGCTGTTTGATCTAATCTAAGTACTCTAGGTAAATTTGCTAACAAATATTCTTCTATTTTTTCCGGTGGCCATGTGCCAACGCCCGGTTGGCCAGGTTGTACCCTAGTAGTTGGTAGATTTTTAGGTGCTATTCCAAGTAAATTTTTGGCACCTTGAATGAAACCTACTTCCATTAACAGTTCATTAACATCATATGGATATGATTCTAATAAAATATCTGTTGCTTGAATAAATGATCTGGTTTCATTTAATTTCTTAGATACTACTTTAAATATATGTACAGGGTTGTATCCTGCTTGTCTTAGTTCTGCTAATATTGAAGTTTCGTTTAGTAGTTTTAGATAAATGAATGCTAATCTTTGTTCTTGTATAGTTGCATCTTTCTTACCTTTTAGTGCCTGAGCCATGAATTGTTTATGATAATTTGTTACATCATATCCAGCATTGGCTAACTTCAAAATTCTAGTACCAGTATTCACGAAGTAGTCTTTATTCAAAGCAACTTTGTCCATATCAGCAGCAATCTCTTTAGCTATTTTAGAAGTGGGTGGTACTGGTTTTTTACCTGCTGTTGATTGCAAATTTCTCATCTGAGAAGTTATAGCACCCATTTGTTGATCAATTACAGGCTGCTGTGGTCTACCTGCTGGTCCAGGGGCTGTTCCACCAGTTGGTGGTGGCGTTGGTGCTGGTTCTGTTCCACCAGTTGGTGGTGGCGTTGGTGCTGGTTCTGTTCCACCAGTTGGTGGCGGCGTTGGGGCTGGGGCTCCACCTCCGGGGGGTGGTTCTTGAAGTTTAGCATCAAGCATTTTTCTGACTTTATCCATAAAATCAGCAACAAATATGTTATAGCCGAAACCACGCTCTTTTTGTTGGCGTCTTCTTTCGTCACCTTCCCGATCTGATATATCTTGTGTAGGCGCGGCAGCAGCTTGTCCCACGCCAGCAATGTCTAATTCTTTTAATATCTCTGTATGTCTCATAATTTTTCGATCCTTTTGAGATGTTTAGAGAATTTAACAGGGTCTCTGTTTTTAACCGCATTAAGTAATTTCTTTTCTAGTATTTCAACAGTTTCTTGATCATAGTGCCGCTGCATTAGTTCTAATAAATTTATGGCACTGGTAATGATATTGTTGGCGCGGTTTTCTACGACATGCTTGATGTCTCTTTTAGCACCTATTAATTCTAATTCTTCTAATAAACTTCTAGTTTTCTTTTGCATAATAAAGATCCACTGAAGTATTTATCAGACTTTGAGGATTATTTCTTTAAAGAATTAAGCAGGGCCTTGAGTTTTGTACTTTGAATATCTGCGCTGATCTTAGGAATTTCTTCTATATCAGTAATCTCAGATTGCTGGATCTGAGTTACAGTTTTTATCTTATTCATGATCTCTTCAGATGTAGATATCGAAGATTCTGTCTTACCAGGATCTGTGATTCTTAAAGTTCCTACATCAAATGCTAATTCTATCTTAGTTCCTACCCCAGAACTAGACCTAGTTTTCATCAACTGAATTTGATACAATCCGCGTTCACGCATAGACCTAGAAGTAAAGATACCAAACACGTTATCTGCTGTGTTGATCTTACTGATACCTCCCGAGATATGACTATGATCAAATTCTATCTCTTCTACCGCAGACCTATTTAACTGTGATGCTGTCACTAGTAGTATGTTTAGTTCTTTTGACAGATTCCTGAGTTCTTCTGATACATATTTGTCTTTAACGAAAAGATCATTTGGACTTACTTTAGCGGTTACTGGCATCAACAAGTCTAGATAATCTATACATAAGAAGTCTATTTTCATAGCATTCTTGATTTGCAGTTCTTTACAATAAGCCCTGATGTCATTTACTGTGCTTTGTGCAGGCATATATTTGATTTGAAATTTACCTGCTTTCTTAGCCAACATCTTAACTTTCATTTCTATGTTGTCTATGTTCTTAAAAATTTCCCTGCTGTTAGTATCAGTCATCATAGAGTCAATTCTCATAGAACATAGTCCTTCACTAAGTTCTAGAGTGATATATGCTCCGCACAGTCCCGCTTGTACCCAGTTAACTGCGTGATTCTGCAAGAACAAAGACTTACCTGCACCAGAACCACCTGCATAGATATTGAGTTCTCCCCTGTTGAATCCACCATATAATTTCTCATCTAACGAAGGCCAACCTGTAGAATTCTGTCCATTGTTAGACTTGAGCAACATTAATCGTCCTTTAGGGTCTGCGAAGTAGTCTGTGCCCATGTCTTTTTGTAAACTGATCTGTACTGCGTCTTTAATCAATTTTTCTACAGGATCATATTCACCTTTTTCTAACAAGTCAGCAGACTTTAATATCGCCCGCTCTAATTCTTGACGCCTAGTAAACGATTCAAATTCTTCTAAGAACCATTCATAGTGACCCTCATCTAATTCTTGTATAAGTTCTATATCGATGTTAGCAACTGCTTTGATCTGTAATGGTTCAGGCATCACGTTATATTTCTTAGCGTGATCTACAATAAATTCTGCCGCAGGTCTCAATCTCTTGTCAAAGTTGCTTGGGTTTACTATGTTCATTACCCTAGTGTATAACTCTGCGTTGGTTACCATCATTCTCAAAAACAGTTCTTGTACTTCTGTATTATACTCTTTCAAGTTTCTTCCTCTTCATTTCTATCTTTATCTTGTTGTTTGTAGCAGATTGAATAATACTTAGTAAAGTAGCAACTTTACCATATTTTATTACTGCTTCATTAACGTCTTTAGCGTTCCATTCAGGTAAACTCACATAAAATCCATACTGTAATGCTTTGTCTATGATCTTCAACCCAGTAGAATCCTGATCAGGTACTACAATGATTTTCCTATTAAGGTTCATTAATATCTGTGCTTGCGTGTCGCTAATATCTGCACCAGTCAAAGCGCAACCACTGATAGATAAAGCATCAAATATACCTTCTACTACTACACAAAAAGACCAGTCAGGCTTTTGTAAATCATATCCAAACACATAGCCTGATTGTTGCTCGGATATAAATTTAGGTTTCCTGTCATCTAAGAATCTGCTAGTATGTCCTACTACGATATTGTTATAAGTAAAGGGTATTATCACTCTATTACTATTACGACCTGTTTCATTGGGAGTAACTAGTATAGGATAGTTAGAGACTTTCCTAGATTTTACGTAATCAGAATATTTCTTATGACGTAGATCCGAATAGTCTAGCAATTCTGCTTCAGGCAAAGGCATTTCTTTGAATTTTACTTTTGCCTTTTTGCGTTTCTTGTGCTGTATGACTTCTAACAAATCTCGTTGCTGTAAACTTTCTAAGTTCCAGCGATTAATCTGACTTTCATCTATACCACACCATAATAATAGTTGTCTAGTGTTTCTAGTAATAGTTCTTCCCAAACTAAATCCGCACCTGAAACCACAATTGAAACAGTTCATGTTCCAGTTGTGTTCATCTACAAACTTGATTCCAGCACGTTGTCTCTTGTCAGGTCTGTGTCCCCTGTGATGGCAACACACAGCATTAAAAGAATGCCAGCCTCCCTGAGTAACTTTTTTCTTGCCCGGAATAATAGACAGTATGTCAAGCATCTATTAATTATAACAGGAAAAAGCGTAAAGTAAAGTACTATCTAGCCAGTATCTTAGTTACTGAACCCTGATCACTAATAAATTCTAGTCTTACATATGGATGGAAGCCAGTAATAGTGTATCCATATGTGTTACTAGAATTACTATATTCTGCTGTAGTAATGTCATACCAGTCAGCATCTGGGATAGTGCTGCCTTGAATAGTGATGTTCCCGTTATATTCATCCAAGTTAGTCTGGATAGTTAGTACTGGGTTGTCTTCTGTATTAATAATAGAACTATAGTAAGTGTTAGCATTGGGTAGTGTGTTAGAAGACAAGTTAGGAAAGGGTTGACCAGTTGGTATAGTGACTTCTTGCGAAGGTACGAAACTTGGTAATACGCTATCTACTATGTCTATCTTACCCCTAGCACCTGCGTTCTGATCTACGAACACAGGATAGTCAAAAGATCCTACTGGTATCTCTAATGAATAGTAGCATTTCTGTGCTGAGATATCTTCTAGATCAGAAGGAGACACTTTTAGTACTGATATACCCGTAGCAGGTAATACCAAATCTAGTACTTTGCTCAACAATATCTCTGTACCCTCAAAATTAAGAATCCTGCATACTATACTTTTGCCTGTGATATCTACAGGCTTTTGCTCTTGATTCAAAAATTGAAACTGTATCTGATTATCTACACCTTTGTGTAAAGTTAATGGTTTAGCATATACTGGCATATATTTCCTTACTGAGTTACCTGTCTGAAAAACGACAAGTTGTCTTGGTATATAGTAAAAAACTGAAGTAGCGTACACAATTTGATGCTCCTTGTAGTATTTAGTATAAACTAAAATATTAATATGGGTGAAAAAGTGTAAATAAACTCTGTAAATGGCAACAAAAGATTTCTTCAAAAAGTTAAGTGAAAATCACCCTTTTATCACGGTAGTATCCTACGCCAATCAAGATTATGTTGGTATAGTGCAGAATCGTGATGACAATTGTACTTCTTTTTATGACTATGGTTGTATCGCTGATCCTGTAGTCAAGGCTAGATTCTTAGAACTAGGAGAAGTATGGTGGTGGGAAAGTAATAGATTAGTTCCTATAAATCTGTTTCTACGTGAAGAATGGGTTATATTCAGACCTTATCTAAAAACATTTAATAACAAAAATTTATTGATAATACACGGACCCGTAGTTAGTCTGTCAGAACTCAACAAAAAGAAGTCCAAAAGGAAAAGCGTTACCTTAATTAAAAAGATGGACTAAACGTGAAAAAATATATCATAGGATTAGGAGATAGTTGGACTCAAGGTGAAGGTGGCTATCCTAAAGAAATAGTTGAAGCATGGGGAGGACGCACTCAGTGGCGAGGGAAACCCGGGCAACCCGAATCTGATTATTGTTTAAGGATACATGAATTAGAAAATAGTTGGGTCAATCAATTATGTAAGTATCATTTTCCAGATTATACATCAATTAATTTAGGAGTAAAGGGTATCGGAAATGAAGCAGCAGTTAAACAATTATACTTCGTAGATAATTATGATCTAACTAATTGTGAAGGTATAATAATTTTATTACTATCTGGTGCTGATAGAAAAAGTTTACTAAATGGCAAGCTAGGAAATAACAAAGAACCTGACCATTACTCTTCTAATTTTTTTCATCATCGTAAATGGAGTAATTTAGGCCTATATTATAGTGCTTTAATGGACACATTTAGTGATCCTGCTTTAGCTAGATCAGATTTAATTAATTTACTAGTTTTGCAAGATATAGCAAAAGCCAGAAACATGAAATTAATAGTAGCCAACGCTTTTTACAATGGGCAGGAATCTTATCCAGAATGGATTAACCAGCACACAGGGCCACTTTACGACAAATTTGACTGGAGTTGCTATCTTCATAACAACACAGAATACATTTCGTTTGTGCAAGAATTAGTAAGATTAGATAGTTATTGCAGACCAGATAATGACAAACTAGATTTAGAAAGATGGAGAGAATATGATAGTTTTTATAACCCAAATAATCTAAAAACACATTCAGAATATTTAACTAATGATGAAGGTACTCATCCTACAATAAAAGGGTATAGAGTCATAGCAGATGAAATGGCTAAATTTATAAGAGAGAAAAATTACATTTGATTGAATTTCTTTTTCCTCTTTTTCCTCTTGTCCTTAGCCATTTGTAGAGATAGTTCACCTACTTTAGTGTCAAAAGTTATACCATTCAAGTGATCTAGTTCATGTTGAAATACTCTACTAGACATTCCGGTAAATTCTTTTTCTACTAACACCCCATCTATGTCATGATACTTTACTTTGACATTGACTGGGCGTTTGACTTTTAACCATAGATCGGGAAAACTAAGACAGCCCTCGTCACCCATTAATATCTCTTCACCAAATTCTACAATCTCAGGATTTATACAAGCAACTAGATAGTCATCATTTCCCATGACTAATACTCTTTTGAGTATGCCACATTGTGTCGCAGCGAGACCTATACCTTGACTAGCAAACATTAACTTTACCATTTCTCTGATTAACTCGTTGGGATCTCCGTCTTTCTCAAAGTCCCACGGTTCTGCTATTTGTTTTAGTAGTGGATCATTTTCTTCAAGTAAATGTAATTCCATTCTCTTCTCCTAACAAGTTCATGTGAACAACTACCAATTGTGCATAAGCAAGTGAATGACTTTTCTTAAACACATAGCCTTCTTCATTTTTATCCCATACTGTAAGTGCTACATCTTTCCAGGGCAGGCCTATCAAGTGCTTCTTACCCGGTCTGATGATAGCCAAGAACATCGCTAGTCTTGGTATACTATTTATTGGCTCGGGCATTCTTTGTATCGAATCATAGTGATTACCTAGATGAATTAATTTTTTCACGAAACTTCGGTCGTTCAATTTATCCCAATCAGGTTCTCGCATTAGTTCTATCAAGTGTTGTTCACCTCTTACTTGATTATAAATGTGTACGTTCAGCAAATCTAATTTGAAATAGTTCCTATCTTCTGCTTCTTTATAGTCTATCGCAGACATATGATTTTCAGGATCATAAGGTATCTCAGTTATATAGATACCTGTGTTATGTTTACGTACTTCTTTATTTCTGATACTAGCAGGTATGTGCTTGATCAAAGATAACAATTTATCTCTGTCACCTAAGTCAACGTCAATATCGCTATTAAATTTTATTGCCATAATAATAAAAATTGTAATTCTTTTTGTGGGTCAAATATTTCTACTGAACATTTGACAGAACTAATGCGAGAACCTGTTTGGGGACTACTAAATACTCTAAACACCCAACTTCTAGTATCTTTACTACGCCACTCAATAAACTGACTAACGCTACTACTATTATATGCGTCTCCGTTAGAGTAATAACTTTCTTGTATATTTTCCGATAACCATTTTATCATTTGTTCATGTTTACCATAGGGTAAGATATGCCTACGTATTATCCTCACATCTTCATTCATTTAGTAAGACCAAGTTTTTTATATGCTTCTTGCACTACTTCTGCTTGTCTTATCGCGTCATCTAAGGCTTTATGTGTTGTCTTATTTTTTCTACTTTGTAACTTCACTCCGGCTATCTCATATAAAGTCCTAGTATCTCTAACAGTATAAAAAGGCCAAGGTATACGCATATCTAATTGCGTTAAGGCAGTTTCTGCTACTACAACGTCAAAAGCGGCACCGTTACTCCATACTGCTCTTTTATTCCAACAAAATTTATATAATTTTTCCATGCAATCTTTGAAAGAGATCCTGTCTCTGTCTGACAATGCTTCTTCTTGTGCTTCAACAGATTGCTCACTCCACCATCTTAAAGTATCTTCGTTGATTAGTCTATTGTATTGGTTTGTTTGCTCTTCTATAGTAGGTCTTAGTTCTAGTGTTTCTGCTATTCCCTTGCCATATGGATCGAACCTAACTAATCCTATCGTGAGTATAACACAATAAGGATTAGTATCCAGCGTTTCCATGTCTATCATTATGTCCGATGCCATTAATCGATCACTTCTTCAAATCTTAACAACATCCAATGCAACTCTTGGCTACTTTTCAGATAAAATCTAAATTTATATTCTTCAGTATACCAGCACCAGTTTTCTGATAATTCATATGGAGGCGGGTGTTCTTGATACATACTGGGTGATCTTATTTTCCACCAATAGTAATCCAAATACATATTTCGTTCGCAACTCTTACCCCAAGTAGAAGTACACCAATCTCTTATTTCTAAGAATTTATTATACTTCCTGACTTGCATAGGTATCACATTTGTATCAATGTCAACAATGTATTTGAAATGAGGATGTCCCGTGTATCTATGATCCATTCTAGTGTATTTGATCATTAGTATCCCCCTGCTGATAACAGTTCTTTTACTTCACTAAGTATATTTTTACTTTTGTGAAATTTGATAGCCCACTTTTCTGGATCGATATATTCCAAGATCATCTTTTGCTGAGTATGATCTAGACTTTGTATGAATTCAAGTCCTGACTGACTATGATATAACATCCAAGGACTGATCTTTCCTGTAGTGACAGCATAGCAGATTTTATTCCTGTTACCATATCTCAAACAATCTTTAGTTTGTATACCTTCTTCTTGAGATAATGATATAGTGTATTCTATACTTCTAGCGATAGCATCTAAGGGATCTTCTTCCCTAGAATACCATATTATAAATTTAGTATATGAACTGTCTTTAGCCCAATGGTCTATACTAATTTGTTCTTTCAACAAGAAATCTATGTATCTAGATACATTCATTACTTGAACATTTAAACAGTAGTTACCAAACTTAACAAAAGCGATATAATAAGCACTCTTAGCGAAATCTAGATAAGTGCGCTTTTTCTTTGTCGCGGTATTTTTCTTATAGAAATCTAACCACGCTTGAAATCCTATCTGGTTACCCCTGCTTTCTTGATCATTGATCCTGCGTTTAGTCTCACACAGGTGCTTGCCCAGAGAAGTCTCTCTAGCAAATTCTCTACCACAAAAGTCACAAGCAAATTTCTCTTTCTTAATTACCGCTTTCTTTTTCATATTGCTTGATGTCGGCATCTGTAATAAGACCATTCAATACCTCTATGTCTGACAATTTCATATCTTTGTAAATGCTGGCCAGATATGTTTTACGATTCTGCTCTGCTACGAAAGTTTTAGCGACTTGATCTACTTCTGATTGCGTAGCGCCGGGATACACTTTTCTAAAGTAATCTTTGACATCTGATACCTTAGCCTTAGTCTTTAATTTAACTATAGAAGGGCCTATGTTTGGTATCCAGTTTCTCATCTGTTTACCAATGCCCGGACTTGCAGAACAAAGCATCAACCATTGCAATTTAGGATGATTGCTTACTGATTCATTAAACACGTACTTGTTTGCATAGTGCGAAGTACTTTGAACATAATATGATTGTAGATCCTTAGAACCTTTTACCATACTAGCCCACATCAGCATCATATATGGACTGAATTTTCTTTTCTGTTCTTCACTTAGCCTGTCATAATATCCATAATCTTTCTTGTCGATGGCCGCTAAGGCATCAAACAAGTCAAAGTCTTGCTTTTCTAATTTTTCGTCAGGAGTAGTCTTTGTTTTCGTCATACTCTTCTACTATAGCATTTTCTCCCCATACATTCAAGGCGTAGTCTTCCGCTTCCTTTTTATTTTCAAAAAGTATGGGCTTGAGATGAAACTTACTGTCACCCTGTGTCGCCCATAGATATTCATCATCTAGAAACGGAACTTTTATTCCATATTTCATGCTATTAAAAAACCTGATTGTAGTCTACTACTTCACAATTCCTACTGATATCTTTAACGAAATAAACGCATTTAGGATTAGGTTTATCTTCTATAGGCACGCACAAGAATTGTCCGTTCCTGAGTCTAGGACAATACCATGTAACATCGTGATATACATCTAAGATTTCTATAGACTGGAAAGTGGGCGCGAATGAACTTCTTGGATTGAATTCAAAAGCAGAAAACCCCCTATCATTTAAACTAGATAAGGGCAAAGTTTCAAGATCACCGTGATCTTTCTCGCCAATCAGTATCTGCCAATCTATAGGCATCTTTAAGATGCTATCGCCTATCCTTAATACTAAAGCCGCAGAGTTAAAAGACTCTAAGAATATGAGCGGGATAAAATAATAGTCTACGTTTTGAGGATTAGAATTATCTAGAATCGCAAATCTTAGATCATCTATCTCATCAGGTACTGTTTCTAAATTATAAGGTTGATCTTCTATTGTTAATATTCTCATTGAAATATCTTATCATTTAAAAATTTAATAGTCAAGTTTTTCAATAGTAAATGGATAATGTGCTTCCTTATAATATGCTTTGCGTTGTGTTAGATGTCGTTTGGCAAATTTGCAACTGCTAGTAATATCCCATATCGTCACAAAATCTTTATCTTCGGCTTTCCTGATTCCGCGTCCTATACTTTGAATCACTCTCACAAAACTCTTGCCCGGTTCTATCAATACAAGATTAAATATACGCGGTATGTTAATACCAACTGCTGCTACTCCATATGTAGCGATAATAATTTTATCTGCGCTAGTGGCTACTTCATCGTATTCTTCTTTGCGTTCTGTTAACTTAGTAGAACCAGATATGAATACTGAATCTTTCAATCTAGATTTCAATTCATTACCTGCATTAACGCGATCAACTAACACTAACGTATTACCTGACTCACTTATTTTTTCGATCAAAGAACCGATCTTATCTAATCTGGGTTCATGTTCTAATAGATATTTTAACTCACTCTGATAATTAGAAAATTCTACATCATCTCTCATTTGTACTATGTTTACGTGACACTCTGCTAGCACACCCAAGTCTTGCAGTTCTGATGCGGCTAACTTATTAATCACAGGTCCTAAACTAACTAACAATGACATCCTATCAAAGTCTGATTTAGGTACAGTACCAGTAAGACCCCATCTGATTGGTATGTGAGACATCACTCCTGTCAACAATGTTTTTAAAGCATCTGCTTTGGCCATATGTACTTCATCAACAATAACACATACTACGCCATCAATAAAATCTTTGATAGATACATCTGTGTCGCCTGATCTAGTATTCTTCAATAAGATGTTGAGGCTTTGCCAAGTGCAAATAGTATGAGTTTTATTAAATTCTTTCCTGTCACCAAAGTAAACACCAACATCAAGTCCTAGATTGATATAGTCTTGTTCAGTTTGTACTACTAGACTTTTGTTGGGTACGATAATAATCGATCTACCATATTGTTCTACAGTCTTAGATAAAACAGCGGTAATAATAGTCTTGCCTGCACCAGTAGCGATCTCTTGAATGCATTGAGGATTGCTAATGAAATTGTTAATAACATCTACCTGATAATCTCTAAGTACTATAGGTTGTCCTTCTTGTGGATGCTTGCTGGGCCAGACCTTATCGGAAACCGAGTCTGAGGACACTTGCGCGAAACCAAATGTCGTGGTATAATCTCTGATATCCTCTAACTCTATGTCATAGTCATATTCTTCAATAATGGGAATGATCTTATCTAAGAGATTAATGTATGAACTACCGGCTAAAGTAAAATAACTTACCTTACCATTCCATCTACCTAATCTCACACTGGGAAGATATCTAGCACCAGGAACTTCGTACTCAAAAGACTTGAGCAACTTTTTCCTAGCATCTAGATCCAGTCCCTCTATCTTTATGTTTACTTCGTCCTTGACTATAATTTTACATTGTTTCATTTGTTAACCATTCAAGTTAATCACAAAGCATGTAGTGCCACTTTTTTGCTTTATTTGTCTCATCTGCCATTGATCCTTGATATAATTTATTGTGAGGTCTGCGTTAGGAAGATAATCTCGTTTAATCACGCATCCCATAGTTTCCTCAATTGAGCGGTATAAGTAAAAGTATTTGTCGTTATGATGAAGTAATCCATTATTATTTTGTATCGCATCTTTCAAACATTTAGTGATATTTTTTTGATTAATATCCCATGTAGTTATTTCTGAATAAAAATTTACTACACCAAACTCTATCATAGTACTTATGACCTTTTCTAATTCTTCTATTTTGCTTTTGTTTTTATCTAGATCAACTTCTCCGCTAGCAGTGATATCAAACTTAATTTCATAGCTAAAGTCAGTTAGCATCTTTTTAACTATATCATTTTCTACTACATCGGGATCGATGTTCACACCCATCTTAGTCAGCATTCCCAAGAATGGAAGTGTGGGTTCAAATGTATGAGATGCCAGTACATCCATTAATGGTTTGTTGGCTGCTATGATATAAAAGTTACCATTGATTTTCTTAAATGTTGGCTTGCGTATGTATTTGTCTAGATCATAGAAGTGATGTTCTAGCATCAACTTTTCTATGGCAGGGTCGATGGTAAGATTTTTCCAATATTCGTTCAGTATAGGATAAATCATTCTTATAGCGTATGAGATATTTTTTATATTAGTACTATATGTCTTTATAGACTTATCAAATACGAAAGGATTATCTTCTAGACTATCCATCTTTTCTATGAAGTGTCTGTTGTAAGCAGTTTTTAGATATAATTTATCTTTGTCAAAAAAGAAGCGTGGATCAGTAAACTCAGAAGAGGTCTCTACTATCTTTGCTCCCTTGTCCCAATATACCTTGCTAGGGTCAACATCTAGATTTATTGCCTTGAAACTGTATTGAAACTTCCCTAGTATTCTCCTAAACAATATAGTTTGGGCAGTGGTTATAGGCTGATCGTTACGCAGTCTCTGGTAGATATTGTGAAAAAAATTGTAGTCTCTTTTACCACAATCTATCTCACCATCTACAAAGTACATAAGCAATGATTGGAAGGTATGCATATTAGTAAGTATAATATCTTTATAGGAATAAGTAAACAAAAAAGGATAGGGGTGTTACCCCCTATCCCGCTCTTGCTGAATCACTAGCAGAGCATTACCGCTTCATACAAGTCGCCTCAGCCAGCATCTGCCAGTTGTTGGGCGAAATCTTGATCAGGTCCGCGATCTTGAGCGACATACGCAGCGACACCTCGCGCAACTTCGCAGCATTCTTGAACATGAACTCCAAGACCTCGCTAGACTGAGCCTCGTCGAACCCGTACTCCTTGAACAGACCACCGTCGGCATCACGGTGAACCTGCTTGATGCGGAGCATCTTGTCACGCTCGGTGTCGATAGTCAGATCCAAGAAGTGACAGCGCGACTGTAGCGCGTCCAAGTGAGCCTTGATCTTCTTGCTGCGACGATCACCGAAGTCCAAGTTAGTGATAAAAATCACCGAACCGTTGAAGTCGAACGACTCGGGCACATCCTCGCGCCTGAGCAGATTAGACTCCTTGTTCCAAGAAATCCTACGGCGCTTGCCAGAGTCGAGGGCACCCTTCAGGATGTTCAAAGCATCCTGATCGTCCCAAACGTCGCAGTCATCGAACACCAAGACGTTCCGCTTGTCGGAATACTTGAACAGGGTAGCGAACAAGCCGATACCAGAAATCGCGCCCTTGACGATGTTGAACCGCTCCCGCTTGCCCGACAGCCTATCAAACATAGCAGACTTGTCTAGCTGCTGCTCGATACCAAACGACTTGCCTACACCCGGAGGGCCCGTAACGATCATAGCGCGGATCTCGCCGTTGATGCACGCCTTGGACATCTCGTCCAGAACCGCGAATCGGGCAGCGATACGATCCATAGCCTGCTCATCCGTTTCCGCCTTACCAGCGGTAGCCTTGAAATTTACAACCTCAGCCACAGAACCTCCCGTAATCTCGTAATCGTTAATGTGGTTAACCTTGATCTTGACTACATCGATGCCGATCGGGAAATTACCCTCGTTACGCACCGTGACATAGTTACCCTTCTTGCCAGACTGAAACCCCTTGACAAGAGTAAAGGTCTGATTGCGTACAGTCCAGTTACGATACTTGCCAAACTTGATAAGAACCTGTGCAGTCATCGAATGCTCCAACAATCTAGTGATTCAGTATAGATATAATAAACGATCTAGCGGAAATAGTCAACAACTATAATTCCATGGAAATCAATGACTTACACGCCCTCTAGGACTTTTACCCTGTTTAGATGGGTAACTTTCTGCTGAACATAGCGGCCATCAGGCATATTGTGAGCCTTAACGAAACCCTTAATGGTAAGGTTGCTCCCCACTTGCAAGGGCTTCTTGTGAGCAAACAACACGGCTTTGTTGTCAGTAGTCACAAAAGTAATGTAATAGGTCTGCCATTTATGAGACAGTATGCAAGTCACTACTTCTCCAGTGACTTGAACCTTTTCACCTATCGGTGCTAGATAAGCAGCATCACAAAAATTGATCCTAGTTCTTGCTTGGTCTTGTTCCTTACCGCGTTGATATGAACTCACAGAGCTAGCGATCATTCCCAGTTGCAAGAAATTATCTACAATATCCACTTGAGTGACCTTGATCATATTAATGTCAAAATCTGACAAGTGCCTGCCAGAAAGTAGATTGAAAGATTTGGCCTGGAAATACTTACGTACTTCTTCACCCTTTTCCTTATCTTCCTGAGTTACCTTTTCTGGTGCATCATGTAACAAGTCAACAATGATGTCCCTGTTAGGTCTGAAGCCCTCTACGTCCTTAGCGCCGCTTACTGGTACATACCTGCTATTGATCCGCTGAGCGGTAACAGCAGCAGCCCAAACGTCTTCGGCAGCGAACTTGATTAAGCGGCTTTTGATCGTGGTCATAGTAAAATTACTTCCTCAGGATGTTGAAAATCTGGTTCTTCAACTGACTGGCTTCATCATGATCCACGTAGAAGTCAGTAGTAGGATCCCAATATTGTCCTGCGCGGGGATCATAGTAAAGAACGGCACCGCTGGGGTAAAAGAACGGACCTTCGAGGCCCTTGCGGGGCTGCCACTTCCGCTCATTTTCAGAAAGAATTCTGTAAGCCATTATCCTAGTCTCCTCAACCTTAGATAAGATACGCGGGACCAGTCCACTTAACCCAACTAAAGTCACCGTTCAACACGTTACCACGCGCCTTGTTACGGGCGGGCGTAGCCCAACTCGCAGCCTTGAGAATATCGCCGGGCTGGAACTTAGCGTCCTTGCCCTTGACAATGAAACCCCAGACGCTACCGCCGGTAACGACCTTGACGTATTTGCTACCCTCGTCGAAACGGATACCGTTGATAAACTGATCAAGCATCCTAGCCTGAATCTCGGTGCGAGGCGTACCAGAAGAATCTTGCCAACTATAAACTGAGTATGAACTAGTGTAGTCAGAGATGATCGCCGTCTTGAGGGCGTCCAGTGCAGTTTCCATCTTGTAGTCAATCATAAAAGTCCCCGTTTCTCAACTATATAGATAGTATAGTACCGAACGTACCCAAAGTCAAGCCTTTTTAGCCACTTTTTTGAATATTTTTAAATCTAGTAAAATCAATGACTTACGCTGGATTCCAACGTAAGTTATTGGGAATCAAAGACTTTAGATTATAGATTTCTAGGAATACTAGACCATCACGGGTTCTGGGTATCGCTTCAGAAGTCAGATAAAAATCGGTCGATTGTCCAATCATTTCATGAAAGAAGGTAAGCAATTCGTTATTGTTACTTATCCTCAGGCACAGTCTCGTTTCTTCAGCATCAGAGAACCAAAAGACGCACTCTTTTTTGATTGGATCATTATATGATTTTAAAAATTTTACTTTGTCCTTGATACGGCTCCTATAATCAAGAAATTGTCCAGTCGTCCTGATGCTATTGTAGTCTGGCATTTTATAATTTTCAAAAATTTTGATGAGATGTTGATCTACCTCATACATATATGGTAAGGATATAGCCATACCAGTATAGTTTTCAGTATATATGTAGGCACCATTATCAGGAAAAGCCATCTTTTCAGTATTTAAAAACTTATGAAGAGCAGTTCTGAATTTAGTAAGAGATCCTTCCCTCAAACTAACTAATACTAGTTTTTGATTATAAAAAGTTTTGATCTTGCTGGCTAGTTCTCTATCTTCGTCAGTAATGTCCTTTTTCATGATATGGTCTATATGCATACCCAATCTCTTACTGGCTACTGATATAACTAGCAGGTCATCTGGATAGTGAAATATTTTTTGTTCGCACGATTTTTGGACTTCGTTCCATTCATCGATACCATCTAGTATATCAGTTATCTGATTAATATTAGTCATTTTTCCATCCCACAGTTACGTCTTCCATTCCAGCAGTTCTCAAACGAACCACGTGGCCCAACATGAAATTTTTAGATTCTAAACCCTTCATAATACCCAACCATTTGTTACGCAATAAAGCGACTTCGTTGATCAACACTTCAAAGTCAATAACTTCATCTTCACCGTCAGTATACTTCTCGGCATCACGGCTTGTCAAGGCTCTGTTGTATCCTTCTAAGTACTTTTGGAAATATTTCCTGCGTAATTTGCGTAGTTGGATATTGAGATAATTTAATACCGCTTCTATCTCTTGTAACTGATTAAATCTAGTTTCTGTAAGACCGGGCAACGCAGAGAGATTTTTCTCTACGTTGCCGTATATACTAGCATCGCGTTTGGCTTCTATCAACTCGTTCTCAAAATGAGATATAAAGTCAGGTATTGCTGAAAGATCAGCAGTAATTTTAGTATACCAGTTCATTAATCCCAATCATCATCTTCTTCATCATCTTCATAATATTCTTCTTCTTCCTCATCTTCTTCCTCATCATATTCAGTATGATAACTCAAAGCATCTAAGACATGATCGTCTTGCCAGAATGCTTCTTTGATCTCTTGATGAGAATAATCATGCGACACAAGGATATTAATCAATGAATCAGCCATGTCGGCTTTGTCAGTAATTTCATGTTTAAGCATGTCCCATACTTCTACAATAGCGGCTATACTCATTCTGTTATTCCTCCGTTTCAGAATTTGTATTACTTATCTTTTCTTTACTATTTTGATATTCAGACATTACTTTGTCTAAGCAACCATCTTCGTTACTTTCCCATGCTTTACGAAAGAACTTCAATACGCTACCGTCTTCGCAAGTATATGCGAGTCTGTTGCCTTCTTTAGTTAGCAGACCTGATTTCTCAAAAAGGTCTAACAAACCGCTGTATGGATTCATGCCTGTTTCATATGGGATCTTGACTTGAACACTTTCGAATGGCTTCGCGTAACGTGTTTTCATTACCTTACACGCTGAACGGATACCGCGCACTTCGCTAATCTTGTTGCCATCTTCGTCTTCTTTGAGTTTGAGTTTCTTCATAGCAACAACGATACTTGAAGCATAGATGAAGCCTTGCCCACCGCTGATCTTGTCGTCTGGATCGAACATGTCCTGACTAGCGTATGTGTGGTTAGTTGCTACCAGTCCCACATTGTGCGAACCAAACATGTTAACGCAATTACGAACAAGAGAAGTAAGAGCCTTGGGCTTGCGTCCCATGTCACCCTTCATATCACCTGCTTCAAACTGATTGACATCTGTTGGAGTCAGCAACATGCCAAGACTGTCAATGATAAACAGCACCTTGGGCCTGCTATCCTCAGCCATTGCCTTGTAGCCTTTCATGAATTCTGAGATAGTCTTGGCTACATCGTCAATCATTGCCATATTGAGTTTTAGCAATTTGTCTTCGCTGGTATCTACCCCAAGTGCTTTCAACCAATCTTCATCTAGAGCATTTTCAGTATCGATCAATACAACAAAAATACCCTGTTCTTGCGCTCCGCGAACAAGATTTCCTGAACAGATATAACTCTTACCTGATCCTGACTCTCCCGCGAATACTGTTACCTTACCCAGGGGAACTCCTTTGTTGAAGTCCCCTGAGATTAGATAGTTTAATGCGTGATTTCCTGTGCTGATCCAATCTGTTGGATCATTGAAACCAATACTGAGTCCTTCAATACTCTTAGTGATATCTTTCCTAAACTTAGAAACATCGAACGGTTTCGACATGTTATATCCTCTTTAATTTAATTATTTTATCTGAAGTAGAAATTTTATCAAGCATGTCTGGACAACTGTCCGCGATACGTTCTAATTCATAGTCATTTGGGTAGTGCCGCAATGCGCTTCGCGCACGATCACGCACGATGCTAGGGACCCTAGGAGTCTTACCTGGGTCACACAACTCTTCTAATAATTTCTTTCCTTGTTTTAATGCTCGGAATCTTTCCTCTGGTAGTGACATTGTTTTTCTCCTAATAAAATGGGGGAGGAGATCCTCCCCCTAATACCTTAAGCCGACTTGTTTTGTCTAGCGCGGATCATCGCTAAGATGTCTTGCGCTTTGTCGCTTGAAGTACCCTTAGAAGTAACAACTGGTTCAGACTTTTCTTCAACTTCATCTACCTTGCTGTCTTGAACCTTGTCTACCTGAGGTGCTGCTGATGCTGCTGGAACGTCCAAACCATATGGACGATAGTAAGCACCCCACTTGTCAGGATCATAAGGCTTACCATCAACCGATGCTTCGAACATTTCCTTCATAACACGCAACTCTGCTTCGCTGGGCTTCTTGGGTAAGAAGTCTGCTAGATTGAACAAACCATGCGCTTCGATAGCAGCCTGTTCAACTTCAGTTAGCGCCGTTTCACGGCGTGCCCAACTACTAGTGCTGTAATCAGCATAACCACCCTTAGAAGTCTTCTTGACGTTGAAATCAAGACCCTTCATATAATCTGTTGGCAGTTCTTCCATTTCAGGATCCATTAGACTGGACTTGATAATAGTGAAAATCTGCGGAGAGATAATAAACCTACGGATAGGATTGGGAGGAGTTACATCATCACCCAATGGGTTCTGACGTACAAAGCCTTGGAAGATATATGAACGCTTCTTCCAATACTTGTTAGCCATTTCCTTCAAAGTCTCATCCTTATACCAAGGACGAACCTCTGCTAGGATAGGACAATTCTCACCATACATTTCTACGCATGGAACTTGCACTTGTAAGTGCCTGACATTAGAATCACCCTTGACGCCATTAAATGGCAACTTGATGATCTGACGTTCTACCCAGAAAAATGTATTGGTAGAATCTGCATCTGGAAGGAATCTGAGGGTAGCAGTAGTACCTTCATCCATATTCCAATGCGGATAAATTGCATTATCAGATGCGGGGCGAGGGCCCTGTGACTTATTTTCTTGGGCAGCGATTCGTGCCCGGATTTCTGCTAGACTTGCCATATTGTTTCTCCTTTAAAATGTGCCTAAAGTTAGCCTATTTGTGTAAAATGTCGAGTTGTCGGAGACAACTGACACACTAGTCATTGTACATCAATTTCTTAGTGTGTCAATAGTATATATCACCTAATTACTGCGTAAAAAAATATTAGTTTAATCCAGCCAATTTCTTCAATCTGTCAACACTTTCGTTAGCGCCAACTAATTTACCTACAGCACCTTCGGGGCCTACTTTATCAGTTGGGCCTAATTGACCTGCGCGTCGTTGATTAGCGTCTAAATCTTCTACAGTTAAATCTCCATCCACAACACCCAATTCTCTTTGTACTTCGTCCACCCAGCCGCTCACATCACTTGAGCCAATTTCTTCAACATCACCCACGGAGTCAGCAACATTTTCAATCGCGTTTGTAACTTCTTCTATGCCATGTGTACGTATCCAATCTAGGTGCTTAGACATTATTCGTTTAGTTATCGCGTTTTTAACTGCTTCTCTAGAGTCTTGGGGACCATATTTGTCCATAAGATCAAGAACGCCTGCGAACTGGCTTTCATCTATTTCTTTGGCCTCATCTCCCTCATCCCCATTCACATTTTTCCACATCTGAGAAACAATATCATCGGGATCGTGGGGATTGCCGTCATACTTATCGCAGAATTGTTCTAATGACATTCTTTCAGCATCATCGTGCATGGCTCTTTTCATCATGCCTTCATCAACCTGCTCGTCTTCATCTTTTAGATAAGATTCTGATATTTCATTAGACCACTCTTCTAACTCAGATACTTCTTGCATCTCAGTTAGATTTTTTGATAAGCGGTTTAAGATAGGCATCGCGCTTTCAATTCTTGGATCAACAGTTTCTTGAACGAAATAATCATTAATTGTTTCATCGTTTTCTTCGTTTAGCACAGGTGTCCAAGACTCAAAATAATTATTGTAGCCTCTCAAAGTAGTCATCTTAGATAGTGTTTCGCGTAAAGAAGAATAATGCTTTAATCCTTCTTCTACTAGTTTTTGTGCAGATTCATTAAATTGTTTATTCTTAACTGCTCTAGTGAATCCTGCCATCTTAGTATATTCTTCTACTAAAGAAGTGATGTGCTTGCCTCGCTCGTCATAAGGTGTACCACCTTCTGCTACGTGTCTGGCATATACCCTAGCGATTCCAGGTCTCTTAGTAGGTAAAACAAAACGTTCGCCTTCTGTGTTCTCAACAAAAATCTTGGATACATTGCGAAATCTTTGTTCTCCTTCTTCTAGTTGGCGAGAATGCTGAATCACTATTTTTACATTTGGCACAGCATCGCTATAACTAGCCTTTTTACCTATAGGATAATATCCTTCTTTTAGATTCTCTTTCATTTTGATATATTCCCTTTTTTTCATGTCACTACCCAGATGATCTGCATTTTTTAGATCGAAACTAAGTTGTCTGGATTTAGACCAATTTTTTAGTTGGCGTTTGAAATCATTCCAATCGTCAGAAAAGTCGTCTTCATCTGATTTATTTATTGGACTATCTTCGATATCATCATCGTAGTACAAAATCAATTCTTGATCACCTATAACCACATGTCCAGAACCCCAGTTTTTTCCATCTTTGTTGAAATCAAATCTGAATACGTCGGCGTCTTCTGGATATTTTGAACTTTTTCCCTTCAAATCTAAAGGTATTGGGTTAAAACCCTTAGTTTTTAGCATTTTAAAAAGTTGATTGTTAAAGGTTTCTTTATTTATTGGCATAATGTATTTATGCCAAAGACTTAGCCTAGCACAGCAAAGAAAGGCAGTGGTTCTATAAACTCGTCATGATCTTTCATTTGATTTTCTAAGTCAAAATGGAAGTCACTTAATTGCTGCATGATCCTGACAATAAGCAAAGTTGCCATTACTAGATCGTCTGTATCCCCTATTTTAGCAGCATAACTGCCACCTGAGGCTATAAAAGTCTTTAGTTCTGATACTAGAGATTTGCTATGCACTTTCATTTTCTTGCTTTCTAAAAGGGTCTTGAATTTAGCGCAAGCAGTTAGTTTGTTTTTGTGAGTAGTGTTAAATCCCCTACGCTTTTTTCCCGGTTCACTTATAAAAATACCCTCTATGTTAGATTCTCCATATTCGGATAACGATATAAGAGCGGCTTCTCCTATAGAATTGTTTTCTATAGAATAATATAAATTGTTTGGTTCTTTGGTTTTTTCTATTATATGTTTGTTGATTTGTGACAGCAATTTTACTTGACCGGGAATGTCTGTTTTGTTGTGTTTCCATTCTCCTATTTGCGTAGTAGTATTTGCTTCAAAAATTTGTATGGCTGCTGGATCGCTGCCAGTGCCTAAACTAGGGTCTAGTGCTACCACATATATATTGCCGGGTTCGGGCTGCTTGTACCAGCGCACTTGCCCCATTTTAAACACGGGATCTACGCCCTGTAATTCAAATAGCGTGTTAGGATTGATCAAAGTCTCGTCTGCGATAATAAATTCGCAACCAATTTCACGATTGAAACGATCTAAGCCTAATTGGCTCTTCATTTCTTCTGCCCATTTCTCGTCTCTGCCTGGTTGTTCGTACCAATAAGAACGATAAGCCTTGAACCCGTTAACCCCTACATCTGTTTTATTGCCGAACTCATCTTCACATTTGTTAGCACCTTTCCAGATAAGAGCGAACTGGTCTTCATCGCTGTTTGGGGTAGAAGTGATTATGGCTTTACCACCTGTAGATAATGTTGGCGTGATAGAAGTCCAGAATTGTTCTGCTATAGTAGGTCTCACGAACGCGAACTCGTCTAGGTATAGTAGTGAGATAGACATACCACGACCTGTATTTTCAGTAGTAGTTGCTGATACTATGCGTGAACCATTCTCAAAATCTAAACTACCTTTATTGTAAGTAGTCACTCCTGCTTTTATATGATAAGGACAATTTTCATATGCATATCTTATACGCTGCATAATTTCTTGTGCGCCAGTATATTTGTGAGCCGCTATCAAAATAGTAGAATCAGGCACGAACATAGCATACCATAACAAATAACCAGCAGCAGAAGTAGATTTACCTGATTGTCTAGGCATTAGTGCTATGCTATATCTATAATTGTGATATGAATGTATCAATCGTTTCTGATAATCATAAGGATGATATGTCATACTTCCCCTAGTGGGATGTTGTATGTAGAAAAAATTATCCATGAAATGCAAATAACCCTGATCAGGATCACAACATTTAACGAAATCATCTAATTCTTGTTGAGTCTTAAAAACCGTTTTTTGATAAGGCGGTTTTATCAATTCATTAGTAGACATACTTGTATTTATAAGATATAGGCAGTAAAAAACAAAAGGGCTTTCGCCCCTTTGTTACTTCAAATCTAGTGGTCTAGTTTTTGTTACCATTACTATATAATACTTTTCTTTATATACTTTAGGAGTTTGATCTTTATTTTCTTCTGGCTTGATGCCTAATTCGAAATCCATAGCATTAAAAGAATCAACATTGAATCCTGTTCTTTGCAACAAAGCACTTAACATGTTTGGACCAAATATAGAATAATGATTTAAGTTCCATTCATGTTTCCTCTCGCAATCAGGGGCAGGCACTTCTATGTACATCTTACCTCCCTGCTTTAATACTCGGTTATATTCCATGAGTGTAAAAATAGGGTATGGACTATGTTCTAATGCATGTCTTAAAAATATGAAGTCTACACTTTCATCATGATATCCATCTTTCTGCGGCAAGAAACTAAGATCATATTTCTTGACTTTGTGGCCTTTGTCCGTGCAAATCTTTGCATCACCCTCAGTAAGAGTGATTCCTGTTAAATTGGTATATCCACGTTCTTTCATTTCATCTAGGAAGTATCCCGGACCGCAACCCATATCTAAGATATTAGCATCTTTGGGCAGATCAAGTGGATCTATATATGTTTTAACTACTGAAATAGTTAAGTCTTTATGAAAAGGACTATCTCCTTCATCATATATATGAGCAGTATATAAAAACTCATTGTATAGTTTGATTTTTACTAGATCAATAACTTTGTTGATATCAATAATATCCATGCAACATCCTCAATATTATATCACTACTTATGATCGTGAACTATGATTGTTATTTTATTTGAGAATCAATCTTCAATAAATGTTACGCCAGCACTAGCAGCATTCATATTACTGGTGCAAGATACAGCAAAAGTAATGTAACCTTGTGGTGGAATGTGAATATCTAGATTAGAAATATCAGTATTAAGAGCACTGCCAGAAGCAAACTGATAAACAGCGATTGGTTGGGGTAGAGATGTGATTATGAATTGCCCAGTGGCATAATAGGAAGCGTTCCATTCACCCATGCTTTGCCATAACCTATTTCCAGGAAGGGTTGGACTATAATAAACATAAAGAGTTGCAGGTGCAGCCGCTGTGGCAGTAACACCAGCAGAAATAGTTTTTATAATTAAATCTCTGGTATTAATTTTATTTCTATATACCAATCTATTTTTAATTGTCAACAAATGGTAAACAGATCCGGGACTATTCATAGAATCATTTCTTGAACCTGTTGCTGCCTGAGGGTTGGTAGTTGTTTTTACTGTTCCTTCTATTCCACCCATCATTGATGACCCAATTACTGATACTGATCCAGAACCAGGATTAGTTAAGTTAGCAGCAACGTATCCAATCTTTAGAGATGGATTGTCTAAATGGGGAGCAGTATGTTGATTAGCGTAGTGAATATGATGAAAAAATATCATATCTCCATTCAATGGATTTTCTATGGCAAATCTCAGCTCACCGGCTCCTAACCAACGAAAGTTGATTTGATATACGTTGAGTTTTGTTGTATCTAGAACAGCACCACTGGGACCATTACCATCTAAGGTATCAATGTTCCAGTCTTCTTGATAAGTCCAGTACTCTGTTTGTGCTACTCCACTCTGTAAACTGCTATAAGTTGCTGTGGCTCCAGTAATACTATTGGTTCCCGTTTGTGGCCCAAGAGATGTTGCTAAAAATGTGATGTCATTTTCATCATACTCGACAGTATAAAGAGCAGCAAACAATGGCTGTGCTAACAATCCGGCAACTAAAGCAGCGATATTGGCAGCAATACTTCCACCTGCTACGGTAACAGACGAAAATGTCACACCATTAAGTTGTAATACTACACTGCCATCATTGAATACTGTGAATGTATACTGAGAAATTTGAGCCTTACCACCATTAGCTCGAAGAATTCCAAATTTGCCATTGGTGTCATAACCAATTTGAACTGCTTGCTCTTGGTTGAAAAACCCTGCTCTTTGTGTAAAACCTGCAGGACCAACTCCATCAGTAGCGGTAAATCCTGCAGTAAACCTAGCAATACATCCTTGACCAGGACGATATCTTATAAATTTTTTACTGCGGATAACTCCATAGGAATTAGCAGTAGAGCCAGCAGTTACTTCAAATTTACTGTTTGCGCTCTGTGCAGTTCCTCCACCATAAGTAAATGTTTCAAACTTGGTTGGATCAAGATCGTATATAGCATCTAGTTGTACCACCGGCGTAATAGTAACTGCTAGATTTTCACCAAATGCTGATTTCGACGTTGCTGTTTCTATGGCTCCGGTAGTATAAGTTCTGAGATAAACATTTCCCGATGGTTCATCTAGCGCAAGGGCTTGATTAATATTTCTAAGATACCAGGGTTGTACTTCAGATGGATCAGGTATTGGCATTTATTACTCCCATGGTCTACTTTCTTGTAATCCCGAAGGATGAGGATTAGGTGTTGAAGTATTACCAACATATTTAGATGGTAGTAAATCTATGTTATAAGTGTTTAAATTTCTGTAACAAGGGAAACTATTATTTCCTGCAGGTCCTCCTTGTCTTTTTAATTCAGCGATATCTAGTCTTTGAACTTGTCTATATTCTAAAGTACCTTCTTGGTCTGGAACAACATATAATATGTCAGAAGAAGTTATATTTAAATCTGCTAAAGTATTTGATCCTTCTGTATCAGTATTAATGGCTGAATTTCCTTCTAAAGCCATAGCAAGATAATATCCAGAAGTTAATCCCTCATCAGATATAGCAGCACTAAAAGTTTCTGAAAGAGTGTTGGCTGTGTCAAGATTTAAAGTCCTGATTATACCAGTCAACCCTTTGTATTGTACTGTTAATGCAGCCATTATCTAGGATATCCTTTGAATGGTTTGATTGGGCTCTTAGAGTTAACTAAATTTAGTTCTCCGCTCTCTAGATCACCATGATTGAGGTCTTTATGTGGTATACCAACGGCTTTATATGCTTTATCTAATTTGTCGGCATCTGCTTGCGAATAAGGATGTGCGCTGTTTCTTTTAGCGATCCAAGATTCAGGATCTATATCAGGTGCAGTTTTACCGTCTGTTGATGCTGCTGCCATCATTACACGTTGCAAAGTATAAATCCTATCAAAATTAGTATCAGTAAAAATTTGCGCTCCCCTAGTTGCTTTTTGTACTCTAGCGGGGAACTTACCTTTTAAATCTACTTCACTCTCAGTTATGAATTCTTTTGCTCTCATTTTTAACTTTCTGCCTCTACGTTGGCATATGCTATAGTAGAAGAAATAAAATGTTGTACTACATCATTTACTAATGGAGATGCTAGAAGTCTGACATTACCACCACTCACATCCATGTCATATGTACTTACTGGATCACCATTAAATGTAGTACCAAATCCAGAAAATTTTACATCGGACAAGTCATTGATTATATGTGCAGTTATAGTTATATCTTGACTATTAGCCGTCCCGGGATCACCTGATCTAATTTGAAAAGCGCCATGAGCAAAGTCTGTTACAGGTACTTCCCAGATCACTTGATTGGGGGCGAGACCGCTAGTAAAACTTAACTGAGTACTAGTAGCAGTAGCAAACAGATTAGTAAAGTTATTATTAATCTTAGCAAATGCTACTCGTAATGTATCGCCAGAGCCATCATTGGGTAACGTACCTATATTGACAATTTCTTGTTCGGCCATGGATTTTTCCTTTATGTCTTTTTGTATTTATCAGATAAATAATATTATGGAAACTCTATTTTTTAATTATTTCCCCGAATTCTTAGTTCACGGACTAGTATTCGTAGGTTTTACTGGTATAATTATCAGTTTTTTTATAGAAACAATATATACTGCCGCAGCAAGATTGTTATGCCTAGCAGTTTTAATGTTTGGAATATACATGGAAGGTATCATAAGTTTCAGGAACTTCCATGACAGTCAAGTCAAAGACTACGAACATAAAGTTGCTCTAGCAGAAGCAAAAGCAGCAGAAGCCGCGGGCAAAGTAGAGATAGTATATAAAGATCGTGTTAAAGTAGTTAAAGAAACTCAAGTAGTGGTTCAAGAAAAAATCAAAGATATCGCTATTGAAATAGATGATAAGTGCGAGATCACTCCTAGCAGCATTCAAGTATTAAATGCTATGGCCAGAAACAATCCATTCATGATTTCTAACAGACCGCTGCCAGAGGAGGCTTCAACAGAATCCGAGGAACAACCGTGAAAAATTTAGCACTAGTTTTAGTTAGTAGTGTTATGCTCACTGGTTGCTTTAAAGTAATTCCCACTAAACCAGAATTTCCCACACCACCTGAACAATTGTTAGAATTATGTCCTAATCTAGTAGTAGTTCCTGAAGATACAACGCAGTTAAGCGTAGTGCTAGAAAAAGTCACTATTAACTATGCAGAGTATCATCTATGTGCTGCTAGACATGAACAACTAGTGAACTGGTACAACGAAGTAAAGAAAATCAACCAAGAACTAGAATAATATTAAATATTGCTGAAATGAATGAAACCATCTTAATTATAGGAGATAGTTGGGCTGCATCAGGTCATCTATCTCCTGCACATTGTAATCCAATACATCAGTTAGATCCTTCAAATCCCGATGAATCATATAATTTAGACATAAATTTTCAACTAAAGGGCTATGAAATTGTAAACAAATCTTGGTGGGGTGCATCTAATTGCAGCACATTGGCATCTGCATTATTATATACAAAATTTAGACCAAAAACATTACCAAAAATAAAATTAATAGTATTTTTTTTTACAGTATTGCTTAGAGATGCAGTCAGTAATTTTAACATTGCTGCCAGAACCGACTTACCACGTGAGTATGATGAAATGTTGGAACTTTCATACTTAGACGTAAAAAAATATATTAGCCTAATCCGAGAGGTATGTCCAGACACGCCATGGGCAGTTATAGGAGGACACGCTCCATTATATAAGCCGCATGAGTGGCAATGGGCAGATTATATAAAAGAGGATTGGAGATCAGAGTTGCTGGGATTTAAAGTTCCTGCTTGTCACTCATTAGATTTCGGATGGGACTGGGTTGAAAAAAATTGTGATCTAGACGTTAGAGAACGTGAATTAAATTTAAAATTAGAATTATTAAACGCTACTCAAAATGTGCCACATCTTTTTAGTGATGAGGTACATCCTAATATAAGTTGTCATCATGTATTAGCACAAGAACTAATTAATCATTTTAATTTATAAAACTGAATCCTTAATCGTAGAGAAAAATTTCTTTACAGTATCAGCAATTGTTTCTATTTCTGCATCAGTTAATTCGGGATACATGGGTAAACTAATCAAACTCCTGACTAACATTTTACTAACGCTCAAAAAATCTGGCCTTATTAAATTTCTTGCTATGACTAAATCAGACAAAGTATAAGAGTAATGTACCCTGCACTCGATACCATATTGTGCCATGCATTCATCTAATTCATCTCTGTGGGGCGTAGAGATAACAAACTTTTGGTCAGCATGTCTAGGCATGTTATCGCTCAAACATCTGATAGGTAAATCTTTGAACTCGTCTAAGTAAAAATTTCTTATTTGTTTCCTACGTGCTTGCCATTTATCTATGTGCTTAGTTCTGACTAATATTTGAGCGCAATCTTGTTCGCTCATTTTACTATTAGTGCCTACCCTGTCATGGCTACCTTTACCATTATTTCTAAAATCTAACGCGAATTCAAACAAATTAATGTCATTAGTTACTATCGCGCCGCCGTTTCCGCTAGAAGGAAGATTCTTAGTGGGGTCGAATGATATAGCCATACCTATACCAGTTTCAAATTCTTGAGATACTAACCAATGCTGCGCCCCATCTACGATAAATTCATCGCGAGGATTTGTATTTTCAAAATACTTTGCATACTTTAACGGAGCACCAAACAAACCTACAAAACAAGGAACCGCGATAATATCTTTTTTAAGGAAACATTTTTCTAAATCTAGCAAACCATTCTTGTCTGTATCACATATAGTAACATCAAATCCTTCTCTGAGGAAAGCATTAAGTGTAGCAGGATAACTTATATTTGGTATGACTATGCTAGGCTTTAGTCTATACATATCATAAAATCTGTAACTCTCATGCCTGGCAATTATTTCTAGTGCTTGGGTTCCACTATGTACTGTTACTGCGTATCTACATCCCGTGCGTAGCGTTAACCATTTCTCAAACCAGTCAGTGTGAGGACCATCTACTAATTGGCCAGACGATAAGGAATCGTGAGTGGCCTCTAGTAACTCATCTTTTAATGAGGCATATTGCCTATCTAGGCCAAAATGGGGTATTCGATATCCATTCATACGTTTCTTCTAGCCCTGTATCTATGTCAACTACAGGAACATAATTTAATTCTATCTTAGCCCTGTCTATATTAAGTGATGTTCTTGTTGGATACCTGTTGTCTCGTTCTTTAGTGTCTATCCTACCACCCATTTTTACATTATTTTTTCTAACAATCTTATCTACTTGCTGTGCGATATATAACACATTGATTGCTGTTCCCTTAGTGATATTAAAAATAGTATTTTTTACATGTTTGGCTGACGCCGCAGAAACAATACCTTTAGCAACGTCAGTAACGTAACTCATGTCAAAATATTCGGAAGGACCAAATACAGACAATTTTTCTCTGTTAGCAGACCCTAGAAAAAATTTATTAACTAGCCTGTCAGTAACGTCTCCCGGTCCATAAACTGCACTGGGTCTTACTATAATCCAATCAATGTCATTTAATTCACAGTAACTTCTTACTAACTGCTCTCCGGCTAGTTTCAATATGCCATAATAATTTACAGGTAAACACACATGACTTTCACTAGCGGGTGCATAGAAATTACCATATACCATGCTGCTGCTAATAAAGACAAATCGCTTGATACCGTTATTTTTGCAATCTTCTAAGAAAGTTTGCAATCCTGTCAACATCAATTTAGTAGCATGGATAGTATCATGATTTACTACTTGTTGTCTGGGATAACTAGCCAAGTGTATAACAGTATCTGGCTTGTGCAAATTTAAAACAACGTTGACATAGTTGCTATCTAATACATCAACCTTGTAGTTAAAAATAGTTTTAATCTTACTGGTTCTATAATTTAAGAGATAAGTTAATTCTGCTTCTGGGATCACACCATAATTAGTCCTGCTATCTACTATGATAACTTCTTTATTCTGATGTTCTAGTTGCTCTACTACGTTGTGCCCTATGAACCCTAAGCCGCCTGTTACTAAAAATTTACTCATATCTTAGTTTATAAATCAAATAATCTTCTTTAGTCAATCTAGCAAACAAAGAGAAAATGTAAGAATCCTCTTCGTAATCGTGAACTCTTTTTATACGTGGAGGGAAAACGCTACGCTCAGTTAAAAATTTCCCCGCAGATGTATCTAAGAAATCACGCATAGGTATCTCTGCTTCATCGTGCCTGAGACTATCTATGATCCTATATGAATATGCTAGAAATGTTACCATTTATAATGATACATACAGTTATGAAACACTAAGTAGATCAAATCTTCTTTATCTGAATTAACGATAGTATAGTTATTTGATACATCTATTACACGAACTACTCCGGCTTCAAATTTAGTCAACTTACCATCACTAATCAAGAACGCTCCCTTATTGTCAGATAAAGGTATATATGCTCTGCATACATCCCTAGCACTAGTAATTTCTGTACACGTTCCGGGTGCTAGTTTGTTCAAGAAAACCCTTCCCTTGTCGGGAAGATTTAGAGACCGTGCTATCTGTTGTGCATATTCTGTATTAGGTGCCCAGCAGTCAAAGTCTTTTTCTTGAAATCCAAGTGGATTTACATCATGATTCTTTAGATCACAAAGCCCTTGAAATCCATTGAAAACCCAGCGTAAACTTACTTGATTGATTTCTGGATCAATTATCATGTACATATAATCTGCTAATCTGCTGTAAATAGTGTCTGGATTTAATTTTCTTACTGGTTGTTCTTTTGTTTTGTTTAAAAAATTCGTTATCATACCGCCATACTCCCCTTGATACTTGGATGATATTTATAATCAACTAATTGTATATCATTCATAGTGAACTTGTCTATATCTTTGATGTCCGGATTTAACCAGAGTGTTGGTAATGGATACTCTTTCCTAGTTAATTGTTCCCGTACTTGATCTATGTGATTTTTGTAAATATGGGTGTCACCCGTGCTTATAATTAATTCGGACACTTTGTAACCAGTGACTTGCGCTACCATGTGAGTAAGCAAAGCATAAGAAGCGATATTGAAAGGTAGTCCTAGAAAAGCATCTACGCTCCGCTGATACATATGACAAGATATAGCATTTAGTGTAGTGTCTACGTAAAATTGTGCTAGTATATGGCAAGGAGGCAGAGCCATTTGATCTAGTTCTCCCACGTTCCAGGCTGACAAAATGTGTCGCCTACTAGTAGGATCGTTCTTTATACCATCGATCAGGTTGGCTATTTGATCAATCTTCGTGAGATCAGGCGCTCGCCAGTTACGCCATTGGACTCCATATATCCTTCCCAGATCACCTTCAAATCTGGCTTTACTTTTCCAATAAGGCGCTAATGCGTTTGGTGTCCAGATAGTAACGTTACCAGTACTGCTACCATGAGTAATTTCTGCTAGGCGTCTCTCGTCACCTGATCCTTCTAAGAACCAAAGTAACTCTCCCACACAGGCTTTCCAAGCCAGTTTCTTAGTTGTTATTGCGGGGAAGCCTGAATTAAGATTAAAACGTAGTCGCTGACCAAACACACTTAATGTGCCTACTCCTGTTCTATCGTTTCTATCGTCACCGTTTTGTAAGATCCATGCTAGTAAATCATGATACTGTATCATTGTCTGATTATAGATAAATTATAATAAAATTACAAGACAAATGGCTAATCTTTTGGAAACTGTTTGTTCGGATCTATGAATATAATATTATCTAATACATGATTAGTTATATCTAAAGATTCTTGTATGTCAGAATCATTAAAATTTTTGCTTTTATCTACCATATAAGTATAATTTTTATAATTTTGAATAATGTCAATTGCTAATCTTTGATTGTGCAACAATTTGTCATAAATTTTCGAAGTTAATTTTTTCCTAGTTTCATAATCAGTATCTTTTAATCGAACTATGTTGTCTACTAACATTTCATATCTTTTTCTAGTATCGTCTTCGATATCAAAAGAATAGTCAAATAATTCTTCGAACATCTCAAATCCATCAGTAATCAATTTTTTATGTATACCTTTAGGACCAAATATTAAAAAAGGTTTTCCATAAAGAAATGCTCTAACTGTCTTCTCTGTTATCCATTCATAGTTTTCAGCGTATTCATGAGTTTCTGACACCAAATCTATCCAAGAATCATCGTAGTCTTCTAAATTTACGCGAGGCAATGGTACTATTTTCCAATGTGTACAAAGATGTTGCAAACTATTACATAATGATTCATCATATTCCAGATTTGAGTAGTTTCTACCCGAAAAAGATGTTTTACCTAAATTAAATATTCCCTTTTGTTGCAAAACATCTAGAGCAACTATTCTATGATGCTTGACCATTCTATTAATACATACAAATAGATGTCTAAAGTGTTTGTTTAGTGGATCACGGTTACTGAAGTTTTCTTGAAAAGAAAAATATCTTGTTCTTTCTTCTTGTTCAGATGCTACTATATAGTTAAAGTTAAACGCTCTGGTATTGAATACTATAATTTTATTTTTAAATGTAGATATATAATCTTGGGCTAAGATTTTAGCATCTTCTTTGTTGCGTTCTATAATAAAAATAATTTTGTTACCTTTACTCACAAAAAAATCAACATTTGATCTTAAATTTATTTCAGTCTGACTATAAGATGGATTTGTTATATTTGTTGAATGCTCTTGTACTAAATTAACAATAGCAATGTCATCGAGATTTTTTTCATGGTAGTTAAGAACTCTCATTCTTTTGTCACTTATATCGTCCAGCAAAACACCATCAAGTGTTGAGTTACGATATATATGTGGTTTCCAATGACTAGTATAATAGTACATTTAAAGATTTTTCAAGAATTTATCTGTTTCAGGTTGTACTGTTTCTGCTATTGACTCAACATTCAATATGAACTCAACAGACTTTATTATGTGGTCGAATTCAGTTAGGATCCTACCTAAGACATCTTCGATCTCATCTGATATCAATCCTTGATCTAACATTTTTTTTATGTTAATGGTTTTCTGCTTGCGTCCGTCGAGTCTAAGTACTATCTTTTTTAGGAACTCGACGGGTATTCTTGATTTCTCTACGTCAGCAAGTATATGTTCCCATTTCCGCAAAAATTCAGGAGACATTATGCAGATACTTTAGATTTCTTTGCCTTCTTTGTTTTGACCTCTGTTACTACAGGATCTAGTTTGTTGGCTTCTGATAGTAGTCTTTCAGATTCTGCTAATAATCCCTGAGCCTCTCGGCTCATTCTTTCTGCTTGTTGCCTCAAGTTATTTGCTAATGAAGAATCGTCTAATGCTTGATTAGTACTAGCCTTGACTGGTTCTTTAGCAGGATTTCGGGCAGCATCCCTTCTCTTAGCAACATCTTTAGGATCTTGATAACCCATACTAGAATCTATTTCTGCTAGTTTTTTTGTTGCTTCACTACCTTTTTGCATCTCATTCAATAAGTTGTTTAGTTCACTTAATTTAATTGAAGTATTGGGTGCGGGAGTCATCACTACTGATTCAGTTTGCACTCTCTTTAACATTCCTTCACTATGCAAAACTTGTAGAATAACCTTACCATCTTTAGTGTAAGTCCTATTCAATGCATCTGCTAGATTGTCGCTATTCTGTCCTATGTCACTTTCGATAGTAGTCATTAATGGATCATGTATATTTTGATTTAATAATTCTGTATACACGATCAAGCACATGTGAGAGTCACCGGGCACTTCACGAAAAACTACCGCGACCTTGCGATCACCTTGCTTTCCAACATGTCTTATAAACGCCATAATATTATCTCCTAGAAGTAGTGTATTTACTTAGGAGATGAGGCAGTGAAAAATTTATCCCCAAGTCAGGGAGAAAAAAGTAGCCTCGGCTGGATCTTCAAAATATACTTCACCTGATGAAATTCTCTTGAAAGCAAAACGTCCAGTGAAATTAATACGTATCCATTCCATAGAATTCGTGTTTAGCAAGCCAGAAGCCTTGACAAAATGTTCGGGTACAAAATCAACTAACCTGTCAGTATACCAGTCGTTGATATTAATTTCAGGAAGAGAAAGATTAGTAGATTCGGACATGTTGTTTGTTCTCTCTCATATCTAAAATCTTATGTCCCTTTTCTCTGATCGAGGGTACTACAAGCATAGGATCATTTTCTAGTATTTCTCTAAGATAATCCTCATCGATCTCTGACTCAAAAACATAAATTTCATAATGTCTTTGGCTATTGGCTCTAGCCCTGATAAGCAGAACGTCCAACGAAGGTACGGTGCTTGCAAACTTTTCTTCTTTGAGGACAGACATCATTTTTTTCTTGTTATCCTCAGTAAGGTTGAAGAGGCACTCTAGACCCAAGTTGTCCCACATCACTAAAAACTTGTTATTTGTATTTGAGTTCATGATATACTTCGATCTTATTAATCATATCTCGTATATAAGGATCGTCATAACTACGGGCAAGTATGTCTTTCCATAATCTAAACTGTTCGCTGAGCCTGAGGGCTTCTTGCAGAGACCAACCATTACCGCCAGGATCCTTTACAGCACGGCTAATCTCTGTCCTTTCCTCTTCACCTGAATTTCTACGGTAAATAGTTACTCCCCTGTCAGGTGATTCGTATATGTAAGGCATGTCACTTCTTGTGTTCATCATACAACGCCCAAGTACCAAACGGCACGTCTGGTTTGGGGTTTCCATGAATGATCCAAGTAGTGTCACAGTAGTCAGAGTCACCCCAACTACCAAAGGGGTAACCGTCAGTAAACACGATCAGCCTGTTGGGCACTCGACCCTCGTTCTTGAGGTGCTCAAAGATGCAAGTGAAGTCAGTACCACCACCGCCCAGCAATTCATATTCCTCGACCTGATCCAGACTGTCAGTATCAAAAGACTTAGGATTGTATACCTGGGTGTCGAACGTAGCGATATGCAACTTGAACCCAGTGAAGGACTTGACCATGCCCACGACCTCAGACAAGAATTCCCTGCCTTGAGCATCAGAAATAGAACCCGAAAGATCGATGAATACGTCAACATCGATTTCCTCACCTGGATTCATCGAGGGGAGAATCGCGTCCATGTGCCAGCCTCGACGGGAAGGACGCATGAAACTAAAGTCCGACTTGATAGCCGAAGTAAGATTAGTCTGTAGCAATTCACGCCAGGGCATGACTGGCTCAGTCAGTTCCTTGATCATGCGCTGCACGTTTTGTGGGATAGAACCAGCATCAGAATTTCTAGCGGCATTGATGATAGCCTGCTTCATCTCCTGACGGATCTCCTCACGTTCCTGTTCAGACATAGTAGGCCGTTTGCCGCGACCCTTGCCCTCGTTCTCGCCTTCACCCTCACTTGAACCATCGTTCTCGTCGTCCAGGTGCTCGTCTAGCAGCATATCAATTAGGTCATCCATATTGATATGCTGGGCGTTTTTCATCAAATCGTCATAGATTTCTTCGCTAGCCATGCCGTCATACTTGAATTCGTAGAGAGCAGGAACAGTAGTGATGAAAGTACCAACCTTGTGCCTTTTAAGATCGGCGTTGACCGCGTAGTCATTTGCGATATTGAATATCTGCGGATCACGATCACCGCGACGGCCCAGATGATCATAGACTACGTGCAATACTTCATGCCCCACAAGGAACTCAACCTCCTTAGGCTTGAGCATCATTATGAAGCGGCTGTTGTAGTAGAATTTACGGCCGTCAGTTGCTGCGGTTGGTAGCCATTCATCAGCATTAGTCAACTGCAAACGGGTAGCAATATTACCAAAGAAAGAGTGCCTGAGTAGCAAAGATATGCGGGCGGTTATCAAACGTTCACGCGCCTGCGCGTCAATCTTAGGATCAGTTGGTCCAATTACGTGGTCCAAATTTTTGTTACGATCCGACTTCTTTTTTGTGTTTGCAGTAGTAGTGGTCATATCAAAATCCTCAACGTCATATACTATATATAATACAGGATTTCGCAACTTTTGTCAAGAAATATTTGGCTACGTAAGTTGTTGATTAATCAGAGGATTTTTTAAAAACTGGTATTGGCATCATTTTATGTAGATTCTTAGCCCTTAATTTTCTGTAGTGAATCAAATTTTTCTTATCCTGCTTATTATTAGGAATCAGTTGTGACTCGTCTAACATCATGGCTTGTTCTAACTCGGTATAATTCATACCAAGCTGATCCTCATCATCACGTCCGTCATCCCATAATCCATCTGTCGGTGGTGCGTTGATGATATCTTCAATGATACCCAACTCACGACCCATAGCCCAAACTTCAGTTTTAGTAAGGTCTGCTATAGGACTTATATCAACACCACCGTCACCATATTTGGTAAAAAATCCCACACCGAAATCTTCAACCTTATTACCGGTACCTACAACTATACCATTATTGCTTTGTGCTATTTGATATAATGTCATCATACGCAATCTGCTACGCGAGTTAGCGAATGCAAGTTCACTATCTTGACCTGCTAACCTGAGTTGCTTTTCAAATACTGCAAAGGTATTAGTCAAATCAATGTTAAGATGTAACAATGAACCAGTGCACTGGGCAACGGATTTTTCATCAGACAGTTTATTAAATAACCATTCTATGTGGCGCAAACTACGTTCATGAGTTTTTTTATTTTGTCTGATAGGCATAGTGACCACACGGGTCACTATTCCTGTATTAGCACATAATGTACTAACTACCGCGCTGTCGATCCCGCCGGACACTCCAACAACAAGAGTTTCAATCTTGTTCTTTTTGGCGTAATCTTTGATCCATTTTGTTATTTGTTTGTGTAGCGTATTAATTCTCCAAATGGGCTACCAATATATCATTTGGCAAATATCCATATTCACAATCAGGATCGGTGCCATCAATATAAGTGATAATATAATCTTTATTGATCTCATATATAAGTTTAATGACAGATTCCTTAGTTATAAAATTCCATTCCCATGTGTCTAATATTCTTACATCATCGATCATTATTACATGATCATTCCTAGGTGATTTTTTAATAGACTTTAATTCTTGAAGTAACGGACACGGACCATATTTACCTCTAGGCATTGTAGGCCCTGATTCATGAGCATCTAACCAAAAAGTAGTTTGTTCATCTAGGGTTTCGCATATTTCATCCATCAGTTCTACTGTATCTCCTAACCAAAGTTTAACATTTGGATGATCTTTGAGTGGAGCATTACCTATATTATTTCCATTAGAGTCAAAAAGTGGTCCAGACAGATTTAAACTAAAATTGTATAATTCTGGATTTAATTCTATACCGTGTATTTTTTTAAATCCATGCTCCAATGCTACAGGTATCGTCCAACCCTCGCATGAACCTGTTTCAACAAAAGTGGAGCCTTTAGCCCACTTATTAAGTTTTTCTATAGTAAGATTACCCATGATAATAATATCCTTTGTTTTATATTTAACAAAGGAAATAGTCCGCTAACAGAAAGTATCCGACTCTCACACCTAGATACTAACTGCTAGCGGACACTCACCAACTCTTAGTTGCTGGCATCCACGATGTACTTGCCGTACTTCTTGTGGAACTCATCGAAGTTCTTCAACTGCGTGGGTTCGATGGGCAGCATAAATGTCTTGAGAGCGACCTTAGCACCCATCACTACCAACTCGGTCTCAAAATTCTTCATCATGTAGCCAAAGAAATTGTCAGCCATCTGATGGAACTTCTTCATATCGACCTTGTTGTCGATAGCATCCTTGAGCTCGTAGCACATAGCAGTAGTCAAAGAGTACATTGCCGAAATCTCCTTGACCTTCAGATCGGTTACCTTGCCCGACAAAATATCCTCGGGCTTGGGCATCTTGCTAGATACCTTGCGGTGAGCCATAAACTTAACCGCGATACCTTCGCCAACCGAACCCGACAGCAGATTCAACTGAGTATCGGAATCCAGCGTTTCATCCTTGATCAGATCAGAAACGAAAGTCCAACTACGGGGAGTAGCAAACGCCTTGCTGCTAGACTTGCTATCGAAGTCATACAAGTCCTGCTTTGCGAAGGACAAGTAACCTACCACGTCCTCGTGGATGTCGTTGTTCACAGCCCAATCTTGCCAGACAGTAAAGTCGGGGCGCAGTTCAATGTGAACGAACCTGTTAGCCAGCGGCATGGGCATACGATAAGTCACGCCCTTGTCAGAGTCGCGGTTACCTGCCGCGACCAGCACTACGTTATCGGGCAAGTGGTACTTGCCGATTCTACGATTAAGTACCAACTGATAACCCGCCGCCTGTACAGCGGGCGGAGCCGAATTCATCTCATCAAGGAACAGAACAATGATGGGATACTGTTTAGCCATATCCTCATCAGGCAGATCAACTGGGGGAGCCCAGTCCATGCGACCCGTGTCCTTGTTGTAGTAGGGGATACCACGGATGTCAGTGGGTTCCATCTGCGCCATACGCAAGTCGATCATGACGCCACCGAGTTCATCGGTGATAGACTGAACGACCTCAGACTTACCAATGCCGGGAGGACCCCAGAGAAAGATAGGACGCTTTGCCTTGAACGCGGCGAGAATCGCCTTACGTGCCTGGACTGTAGTAACAGTCAATGTATCAGAGGTATATGCCATGTGAGAGTCTCCTATAAGTTAGTGTAGATCAATCCTACACGATATCTTGCCTGTTGTCAAGCCTGATAATGAGAATAACTGCGGATCGGGGAATATTGATTCACCGACTTCTCTTTGAAAGAGTAGGGGATGCCCCGCGCCTTGAGAGCATTGACAAGAGTAGCGAGATCCAGGTCCTCCTCGAGGTACACCGTCTCGCCCTTCATGTAAGAGTAAGAGGTGATCTGGTCAGAGATACCGAGTTGATCCAGCACCTTGCGCTTAACTGCTCCCCAGCCGTGACCAGGGTCCGAGTAGAATTTAATCTGCAATACATTAGTTTTGATCATATAGTAATGATAGTTCCAATCCAATTCAAAGTCAACCACTATAAACCTTTAAAAATCAATGACTTATGTAACTTGTTGATTTTATTAGGATTAATACATCAACTTATACATCAACAGCATTTTATTAAAGTAATCAATGGCTTGCGTGATTTTCTCACGTTGTTTCACAAGAGAACCGGCTTTATTGTTGCGCCTGTGCTTGACTTCTAGTTTACTGAGGTCAGTTACCATAGCATCCATGTTGTCTAGCAGTTTATAAAGGTCTAGATTATAAACGCCATTCAACCCTTTCCTGAGTTCTGCTACGTGATTCTTGGCTTCTACCGCAGTAAATAATTCATTCATGCAAAGATTGTCTCATGATCTGGAACTAATGTCAACCAAATTATGGACAAGTTCCCCAGACAGGATAGTTGGCTAGAGATAGACTAGATCCTGTAGCGAAGTCAGTTGGTTCTGCTACTATGTTAGTTACACACCAGTTTGACAAATCTTGATTGAATACCGTAGCATCATTGAATAGCGCAGTCATGTCTGTAACATTTCCAACATCCCACAATGCTATATTGCTGTCATTGATGCTACCTGAATTCAAGAAAGTTGAATTTAGATTAGTAACAGTAGTTGGGAAATTGCTAGCCATGACAGTTAAGGCTGGACTGTTAGCGAATGCGTATGATAGATCAAGTAAGCCAAGATCACCAAACGAAGTAACACCTGTTAAATGCACATTCTCTGCTGCTAATTTTTCTACGCTTCCTTCTAGAGTTACTGTATAAGAACCTGCTGAAGAGTATGTGTGGGTAGCAACTGTATTAGTATTGTAAGTATCTACACTGCCATCACCCCAATACACGATAAGATCAACATTGCCTTCTACAGTTAATTCTACCTCACCTGAAGGTAGCGGGAAGTTATAAGTTAGATACATGTCTGGTTGTGGGCAAGTACCCCATACAGGTTTAGGTTCTGTCCAAGCCACAGCACCCGTAGAGAAACCTGAAGGTTCAGATGCGAATTGAGATACACACCATCTACTGAGGTCTTGATTATACGATGAAGCACCGTTAAACATATCATCTAAACCGCCTAAGTTAGGATCAACGTTAGAAACATCCCAATACTTTAATGGTTGATTGAAAGATGAGGCTAGTTCAAACATTCTGCTCATGCCATATATCGCATTAGAAGTATTCCAGTTACCTATAGGTTGATTGAAACTTTGTGCTACATAAAACATCCCGGTCATGTCAGTAACTTTACTAACGTCCCATGATGCTATATTACTATCAAAATTTATACAACCAAAAAACATCTCTCTAGTATTTGTTACGTTAGAAGTATTCCAATTAGACAAATCTAAGTTACTATCTGCTCCAGCAGCATCATAGAACATACCTTGCATATTTGCTACTTTACTCACATCCCAATTATCAAGAACTAAGTCTGTGGCTTTTCTAGCATAACCAAACATTCTATACATGTTGGCAACGTTGCTAACATCCCATGTTTCTACATTTCCGCTGAAATTGTTAGCCTGGTAGAACATATTAGACATGTTAGTAGCATTTGAAGTATTCCAATTAGCCAAATTAGAAGTAAATCCATTGACCGAAGTGGGGCCAGTGTTCGCAGTTCCATAGAACATATTTGCGAAATTAGTGACATTGGATACGTCCCAATCGTTTATATCTTGCTGGAAATTTTTAGTGAGCATGAACATACTTGACATATCAGTAACTTTGCTAACGTCCCATGTTCCTATAGGTTGATTAAAAATTGTAGCAGCATAAAACATGCCTCTCATATTAGCAACATTACCGGTGTTCCACATACTTATGTCGCTGTCAAATAAATTACAACCATCAAACATATAAGAAGTATCTGTAACATTACTCATATCCCATCCAGATAAATCTAAGAAAGAATCTATATCAGTATCTGCGAACATACTAGACATATTAGTGATATTGCTTACATTCCAGTTAGCGACATTGCCATCAGTAAAATTAGTAGCACCAGATAACATTTGATAACCGTTATTAAAAGTAGCAGGCAACGTGTCTGGTATCTCCGTAAAGAAACTGTTTATTGAAGTAGAGCAACGATAATTTCTTAATTCTATATCTCCCCATTGCATGACTCGTATAGTGCGGTTACCTGTACTCATAGATTCAGAATTACCAGTAACATAAAATGTTTTTGTAGAACTTTCTAGATAGGCTTTAGATAAAGTTTGAGATGTTAAACTTGGATCATCGATAGTAAATGTTTCACCATTCAACAAAGATAAACTTATATCAGTAGCACCATCAAACCGTGCTAGAGTAGTGTTACCTGTTGAAGAACTATTGTATTGTACTATCATAGCATTAGCTGGTATTAAAGAACAAGTACCCCAATTTGGTTTAGAAGCGACCCAACCGGGCGTATTATAACTAAAGTTGCCGGGCTCTGAAGTGAAGTTAATAACACACCAATCACTTAAATCTTGATTGAAAGCAGATGCGTTCTCAAACATGAATGACATATTACCTGCTTGTCCTACTTCCCAATTTCCTATATCTTGATTGAATGAAGTAGCATCTCTAAATGCATTATTAAAACTTCCTACATTGCTAACGTCCCAGTTAGTGATATCTGAATTAAAAGATGTAGCACCTTGGAATATATTAGACATAGTTAAAACGTTAGATGTATTCCAGTTGCCGATTGGTTGATTGAATGAAGTACAATTAAAGAACATGTTGCTCATGTTGTTTACATTGCTTACATCCCACTCTACTATGTTAGCATCATTAATGGGGCATGTTCCTGTAGTCCTACCAAATCTAAACGCTCTTATGCTGCCAGGAAAATAATTAGGCACACTTGTTAGATTAGAACAGTTACCTAGATAAATGTTAGTTACACCCATATTACCAAAAGAATCTATAGCATAGATATATTGATTTACTGAATTAGTACCCGTATCAAACGTTGGTAAGACACCCTTTATCTGTATCTGAACATTTCCTGTTGAACTATAAGAATGAGATGCACTTGAAGTAAATGTCGAAGAACTACCATCTCCCCAGTTCACCCAGCCATTTGATGATGTAGCAGTAAAACTAAATGTCTGCGGAGCAGTAGCAGGTGAGAAATCTATTAATAATCCTCCCGCAGTCCAGGGTGGCTTAGGTTGAATCCAACCAGATGCATTAGTAGAGAAATTAGTTGGTTCTGTGTTGCCTGGATATCTGTCAGTATACCAATTACCTAAGTCACTATTATATGATAACACGTTATTGAACATTCCCACGAAATTACTAGTTGCTATAGTATTCCAAGAATGCAAGTTAGTTGTAAAATTAGTTGCGTTACTAAATGTATATGCGAAAGTAGTAACGTTGCTAGTGTTCCAGTTTTCAATGTTACCATTGAAACTAGAACAATTAGCAAAAGTATTATTCATGGTAGTAACTTTAGAAGTGTTCCAGTTACCTATCGGTTGATTGAACGAAGTGCAATATTGGAATGTCTGCTGTAAGTTAGAGACATTAGAAGTATCCCAAGCTATGATATTACCGTTAAAAGCACTATTAGCAAACATCCTATAAAGACTAGGAACTTTAGATACATCCCAACTATTAAGATTTTGATTGAAAGACGCAGCGTTGTCAAACATTTGTGCAGCGTTAACTACGTTAGCAGTATTCCATGTAGAAATATTATTGTTGAAAGATGTAGCATTAGCAAACGTTTTAAACATACTTGTAACATTTGACGTATTCCAAGTAGACAAATTTATATTAAAAGAATCACAAGAATCAAACGTCTGAACTAAAAACTGAATATTTTTAGTGTCCCACAATCTTATATTTGGATCATTCAAGTTAGAACAACCCGCGAACATCAAACTCATAGAAGTAAATGTGTTAGGTATATATGCAGGTATGCTTGTTAAATTATCACAATTAGTGAACTGCGCGGTTTGTAAATCAAGATCGCCAAAATCACCAATACTCGTTAGGGCTGGCTGACTTGCTATACCTAATTGATAACCGACAAGACCTGTTATCGTTACTTCATATGTGCCTGAGGTGCTGTATTCATGATAAAAGTACCCTTCAGAATCTTGTAATTCTGGGGAAATAATAGTAGCGTTTCCATCTCCCCAATCTATAATAGCGTCTATATATTCTGTAGTACTGCCTGAATAAAGATAAATTTCAGCATATTGTGTGGGATCACTTCTGTAAACGTAATCTGAATAAGTTGTTGAGTTTTCCAACAAATATGGATGTAATACATTTTCTATATAATCTGCATAAGTAGTGCTACCAAGTACATAATATTGCTGATACAAAGCAGCATCAAATGAATTTACGTCACCGTTGTTGTCTATATCACCTAATGGTCTTCCATCTATCGTAGTAGTTGCAAACAAAGATTTTTGTGGTTCTGCATCTGTGGAAGCACCTAATATTCCGGAAGCGACCGCTTCATTATCTACAGTATCTGGAATTAAATAAACCGAAGTATCGAACGTAGCAGAAAAAGGCGGCTGTATAAATCTATTTAAAGATATCGATCCTGTAATAGTTACTCCACCGTCTAACGTAATTCTCATTTTATTTCCTTAACTTCGGCGGGATACCTGCCCTACTTACTTTGAAACCAAACGCTTTAGCGTTCTTTTGAATCGTGTCTGGCTTGACATCTACTGTTAGAGCAGTTTTAAATCTTGGATCATTAGCCTCTTTTTTACTCGGAATATATCCTGAAGCACCTTCCAATTTTAAACTCGATAACTTTGTATAATAGTTGGGATCTTCACCTAAGTGATCTAATGCTATTTCTTTTGCTATTTTTTTGGTGTTAGTATGTTCTAATTCTACCTTGATCCCTTTTTTAAGTTGATCGATAATATGTTTCTCAGATACATTATGTTTCTTGGCTAATTTTGATACACCCATAGTAAGTTTGTCTAACAAATCTTCACCTTCTGCTAAAGATTCATCATCCAACTCTGCTACATCAACATATCTAATAGATGTTCCTTTAATTGCTGCTGCCAATGCTCTATGATTACCGTCTATAATACGTTTATCTGCTACAACGATAATTTTATTTGCCAATGATGGATCATTTGTATATCTATCTACTATTTCTTTTTGATCTTCCTCCATCATATCTAATAGTTCATCAATATGTTCTGCTCTATATTGACTTAATAACATGATTTTTACCATGTGTTTTGGCATCGTTTTAATTTGCAATGGTTTATCTTCATCCCCGCGATTAACATAGTTCCAAAATAATTCATCATGGTCAGGATAATCACTATTGTACAATCGTTCTAAAGATGTTGTTGATCCTTCTTGTTCATCTAAATTGCCTTCTGCCACACCTTGTATTTGCCCTTCATGTTCACCGCGAATAGCACGATCAACATAGTCGTCACTGACTTCTTGTTCTAAATCAACTAGAACACCTATTTTTTTTGCTGCTTGTAGTATTTGTTTTTTTGCTTGCGGATCTTTAAAGATTGCAGTCAAACTCATTTGTCCTTTACTATATTCACCTTGATCTTGATACAGCGGAATAACCCCGGGAATATTTGTTAATTCTTTATATAATTGTTTTTGTTTAACAGGATCTGTGGCATCATCAAACTCTGGATTAGCACATACAAATTCAATCTCTTTATATCGAACTCGTCCTTCTGCCACATCTTGTTTAAAACTATTGTCGTCAAGAATTTTTACAGTTGCAGGAACTCCCAATGCTATTGTAGCATATAGTCTTGTTCTTCCACCTATTACATATAAACCAGAAGGCAATTTTAGCAAAATTGGTGGGTCGTAATTTCCAGACTTTACATATTGAAGGTAACCACTTACGTCACGCTTGCGACCTTCACCGGAGTCTCTTGCTTGCATTAATTTAATATACTGTTGTTCTGCGTCTGGTCGGCCGGAAATCTTCTGAACAGCTTTCAGTGTTTGATTATCATTGCCTTTGTTAGCAAGATTTTTTAATTTAGGGATGATTGCAGCAGGTATCTGAGTAGTCGGGGCTTTATCAATAATAGAAGTTATTTTTTCTACACTTTGTTTGTCATCGCTATAACCCATTTGTTTAACAAATCGTTGTATTTCAGGTACAGGTTGACCTACTAATTCCCAAGCCTCATCTGATGAAACTTCGTTCAATACATTTTCAGCCACATCTCTTACTGCTGATACATCTTCTGGTACTCTATATATAAAATATGCTTCTATTTCATTAGAGAAACTGTGAGGTAAATCAGATACATCTAAAAATTTATAGCCTAATGTAGGTGCTAGGCTTCTGATCATTCTTTTGTACAAACTTCTGCGACTAGATTCTCTTGCACCAAATATTAAGAAACTAGGCTTCAATCTTTTAACTATCTTAGTCAAAGCGTCTACTACTAAACTAAACACTTCAGCAGCAGCACCTGTACCTTCTATTTTATCTTTAATAGTAAGGGACTCTTTGTCGTTGTTAACTTGTATGAAATGTATATATAATCCGTTTTTATAATATCTTTTCCAATACTTATCATCGTCTAATGGATATTCTTTTTTCAGTTTTTCTATAGCACCGCTCATCAGATCATCAAAGGGATCTGCTTCTAATGCAGGGTATGCTTGCAAATTATATATTTGTCCGTTGCTTACTTTAAACTCTACTTCTGCGAATCTATCTATCCATTTCCATTGTGGTTTATTTTTAGCACTTAATTGTGTATCAAAAACTTCTTCTAACCATTTATCTTTTTTATTTACGGAACTTTTAGGAATTTTAGTATTCCACATTTCAAACTGACCCTGCCTGTTAGGCCCTGATCCTTTCCAACCAGGTAACTGTACTAACATTCGGCGTACCATTGCTTTGTATAGTTTTCTTCTGCTTGGTTCACGCGCATGAAACACCAGCCAAGTAGTTTTGTATTTTTTCACGTAATCAAGTACAGCATTTGTTACTATACTAAAAACTTCATATTGACTTCCGGTACCTGTGATTGCTTGTGTTCCCTCGAAGTCTGATCCGGTGTATCCTGAACCCTTTGGTCCTTGCACTAATTCAAAATCTACGATCCTACCATTGTCCATCCAATCATCGTCATCTAGAAGTTCATCCGGCGCTTTTTCAGGTGCTACATCTCCGCCTAAATCATAGAAATTAAAGAAGTTTAATTCGTACTTTGATTTATTACTTGGTATATAAAAATCTAAAGTATGCGTAGCGGCGCCACCAGAATGCCATCTAGGTTTGTTTGCCTTGGTTAGTTTAGTGTCAAATACTTCATTTATTTGTGACAGACTAGGGTCTATCACATTAATAGTTTCATGCCATTTTTGTTTATCATCGGCTAAATCTCGCAACCGAAAAAGATATGTTGCGGCTGCATCCCAGTCTTGCATACCTAAAGCTATTGATGCTGCTCTAGCATACTTTTGTGCTTTGTTATACACAGGCAATTTACTATGTTCATCAGCATATTTTTTCAATGCTTTGCTGACTTTTTCCACATGCTCGTCGTAGTCTTTATTTCCCATTTGGGCTGAAACTCGCATGTTCTCTAAGTGTTCTCGCTCAAAGCCGTAACCTTGAGTCAATGTCCTTAGAGTTTTTCGTATTTTTTCCAGTACTGTTTGTCTACGTTCTTCATCGGCATAGTGATCCCCCAGATCACCATAACCAGTGTTGTGCATTCTGTTATATAGATCACCTACGTGTTCTATAACGAAAGGAACAACTCCCCCACCCAGGACATGTTGAGCAGCAACCATGGCCAATTCTGGACCACCGCGTTGATCACCGGCTGCTTGCTCTAACTTTTCATGGTCAGATAATTTTTTCTCGGGTTCATCTTCTATAATTTGTTCTTCAATACTTAATTTGCTACTCTTGAGATGGTCTCTGTGCTTCATGAGTTTGCCTATCAAACCCGTAGTTCTCAATGCTTTGAATGCTAGATTTTCAGGACCAAACTCACCTGCTTTCGATAAGCCTGCTTGCCTATATCGTTTAATAATGCTTACTACTTGCTTTACTTTATCAAGATCATCATTTGATATGGCTAGTTCTATCATTTCTCCTAGTTTCTCATATTTTGCTTTAGTTGATGTTTGATCTAGTGAGGCTTTTCTTTTGGTAGGAAACTTTAACCAAGCGTCTTTCAATACGCTATATTCTCCCGTAGTAACGGATTTTTGCTTTGAGTCTTGAACATATAACTCTACTGGAGTATCTTTGATAGTAATGTCGTATCTGTCGTTATACAAACTCTTTTTAGAGTTGAATAGTTCCTTGTATATGTCAGATTCAGGTAATGCATCCATGTCAATCATGATATGCAAATCTATGTCGCTTTGATCTGTATAAGTGTATGCCGCATTAGAACCAGAAATAGTAATATCTTTGACGATATCACTACTAATACCCATGTAAGTTATGAAATCTTGGGCTATAGTTTTGAGTTGTTTCCTTACTTCAGGTAACAAATCATCTCCTTGCCAGAGTCTGGGATTGAGTTCGTCGTGAAATTTTACCGCGTCCGATAGGGAAAACGCTTCTAGTTCTTTAATATCCATATATGTATTTACTCTAAAATCTCAAACGTAAGATGCACTCTAGGAGTTTTTCCAGCATTAGCAAAGGTGTGAGGTCTTGAATTGTTGACTACGTATATAGATCCATCAGCGGGCATGTAAAATGAACGATTCTCGTATACAAACCAGGATCCTGGATTAGTGATTAAAGGTATATGATAGCATATTTTACCTGAATCTACATGCCAATTATAGCAAGTATTAGGTTCTATACTTCTGTAACATATGCTATTATAATCCAGTGTTTCTGCTAACTTTTTACCAATTTCTAATGTGTACTGAAATCTATCTAAGTTATCGGTGTATTCTCCATTAGACTTCAATATATGAAATTTTCGTTGTACTAACACATGACTACTATGGTGGCGGGATGCTGTTAATTCTGCTTTATTAAATTCATTCAGTAATTTTTCAAGATCCACTTTAAAATCTGGATACTTATCTATATAAACAACTTTATTCATGAATTTATTTAATTGAAATACTTTAATATGTAATTAAAAATGGCAGGAACCTAAGTTCCTGCCACGAACAGTTGAGTAACAAGGTTGTTCTGACCCCGTGAGTCTTACGCTGCTAGCGGAAGATCCTCATTGTAAATGTCATCGTTTGCATTTACTAGTTTTGCGCTGATTAGGTCAGTCGCCTGTCCAGTGGTCTGCTTAACTATCTTGCCCCGTCGAAGCCAGTGCATCCCCGCGGATGGTGGAGATGTCGGGAATTGAACCCGAGTCCGCAGCACCTTCATTTCGCTTCATACCACTATAAATTTTTATTTAGTTCCTCTCTTAACTTATTCATATATACGTAGTTTTCTGAATATAAACCATCATCTAACCATTCCCCAGTTTTTTCATAATGTTCACAAATTTTATAAGAATATTCTGACATAAAACTGGTGTCAAAATAAATACTTTCTATACGTTGTTGATTATGAATCAATTTGTCCTTAATCTTATCGCGTAAAAGATGCAATTGATCTTTTGGTATCTTAGACAATTTTAGAAGATTAGCAATGCATTTCTCAAATCTTTTCGTTTGATCTGGTTCTGAGTCAAATGAATAGTTAAAAATCTCATCATATAATTCAAAACCAAATTTTCTCAAATTTTCATGGTATCCAGCCGGACCACAAACTAAGAATGGTTTACCTTTAGCCAGTGCGTTCGTAGTTTTTTCTGTAAAAAAGGTACAATAAACTGTACTTTCTGAAATTAATTGAGCAAAAGATTGATCATATTCTAGTGGTAGAAGAGATACATCAGTACAATGTAATTCTGAAAAATTATCTGATAAAGTTCTAGTTTCGGGTTCCCAGTATTTAAATTTATAACGAGAATTAAACAATCTCCAAGTAACAGCATTATTATTTAATAAATTGTATTTTGCTAGTAGGTCCATCATCTCGCATCTCCAAACATGAGGTTCATGATTCATAGTAATAAAATGAAATTTGTAATCTTGATCAGAAAAGAGTGACGGGTAATTTTCATATTCTTTATTCATTGATTGAGAAAACAATTGTTCTCTAGTTCTTTTAAGGCAAAACCATGGATAAGAAACTACTTTGATAAACGAATATTTGGTCATTATCTCTTCAGGGGTCAAGAACCATAGATTTTTTACATAACTGTCTACTAATCCACCTGTGACTATAGTCATTTTAAATTTTGACTTTTCTGCGTATTCTTTTAATTTTTCTAGATATTCGGTGGGTGGTAATTCCCATTCTTGGGGCATCGCATATATGTATTCTTTTACTTCTTTCCCACTATCTAATAATCGAAAAATCTCATCTTCATCGTGGCCGTCACCACCGCGTTTCCATATGTTAAGCACTGCTATTTTTGAATATTCACTATATTGATTTATTTGCATACCGTATTTATAGTTTTATATCGTGATCTACAAACGGAAGTAGAGGCAAGTTATTTTTGATTTGATAATAAATTGCTTCTTTTATCTCATCTGGATAAGAATTTATGTCAGTAGGTATTGCTAATGTTTTCATTCTGTTAAAAAGCAGTTTATCTCTTACTTTGTTATATAGATGTTTTAAATCTTTTTTAGGTATTTTAGATAACTCTACAAAGTTTTGTATAGCCATGTCAAATCTTTTCGTTTGATCTGGTTCTGAGTCAAACGAGTAGTCAAAAATCTCATCATACAATTCAAAACCTAATCTTTTTAAGATTTTATGAAAACCCTGAATGTTACATGCTATAAAAGGTTTTCCTATCATAAGTGGTAATAATGTCTTTTCTGTGAGGAAAAAACATTGATCAGTTGTTTCAGTAATTAATTGAGCAAAAGAATCTAAATATTCGTTTCCCGTGAAAGAGACAGCGGATGGATATTTATAACCATCGGAAAGTTTTAAAATTTTAGGTTTCCAAATACTAAAATTTAAAGTTTTCAAGCTACTACCTTCCGCAAGGAAAGATATAGCATTACCGTCAATTAAATCGTATTTGGCCAATAAATCCATAGTTTGTATTCTATGAGGACGAGGTCTGTTATTTAAAGAAGTAAAGTAATGTTTATATTCGGTAATGCCAGGTCTTAGACCACAGTTATCTATTAAAAAAGAGTTGTCACTCAACAAACAATCTCTGAGATTTTGTGGTTCAGTAATGTGAAATTCTGGATATATTATTGAAAAAAAATTACAATATGTTACAAAAATGCAATAATTAAAATAAGTTATTTTAGGAGTAAAACCCCAATCATTAAAAGGCACTATATAATCAGAACCACAAGTAATAATTTCAATCTCTATTTTTTTATTATACAAATATTTGATCGCTTCGATAATAGGTTTTGTATAAAGAGCGAAATTTTCTAAGTCAAATTCGTTAAGTAATAACCATGAAAATTTCGATAATTTTTTATTTTTATCAAAAAGAGATAAAATATATTTAATATTTTCTATATTGGGGTTATTTGGATATTCCCCAAAATCTGTCTCCCAAGTAAGTACTGTGTTGTCATACTGAAAAATTTTATTTTTATTTTTTTCTATTTCATTAATCATAATATCAATATAAATTTTTATTTAGTTCCTCTCTTGAATTGATTTGTATCCACTCTTACAATTTTATATCGGAATCTACAAACGGAAGTAGAGGCAAGTTATTTTTGATTTGATAATAAATTGCTTCTTTTATCTCATCTGGATAAGAATTTATGTCAGTAGGTATTGCTAGTGTCTTCGTCCTATTAAAAAATAACTTATCTCTTACTTTGTTATATAGATGTTTTAAATCTTTTTTAGGTATTTTAGATAACTCTACAAAGTTTTGTATAGCCATGTCAAATCTTTTTTCTTGATCAGATTCTACATCGAACGAATAATCAAAGATTTCATCGTATAGTTCAAAACCTAATCTTTTTAAGATTTTATGAAAACCCTGAATGTTACATGCTATAAAAGGTTTTCCTATCATAAGTGGTAATAATGTTTTTTCCGAAATGTAAAAACAACTCATAGATGTTTCAGTAATTAATTGAGCAAAAGAATCTAAATATTCATTAGGTATATTGTTACAAGAAAATGGATATTGATAGTCATCTGAAAGTCTTAACATTTTAGGTTTCCAAATTTGGAAATCTGTATGTTGTAAAGGTATGTCATATGAATGCCAGGATATAGCGTTACTATCAATTAAATCGTATTTGGCCAATAAATCCATAGTTTGTATTCTATGAGGATGAGGTTTGTTATTTAAAGAAGTAAAATAGTGTTTGTATTCAGTAACATCGGGTCTTAGACCACAATTATCAATTAAAAATGTGTTATTTACTTTTATAAGATAGTCTCTAATAACTGAGTTATGATAGTGAAAATGATTCTTATAAGCAATAAATGTGGCATAATTGAAAGAAGTTATTTTAGGAACGAATCCCCACTTATTAACAGGAAGAGGTTCCACGAAATCAGAACCAGTGCCGATAATTTCTATTTCTATATTTTTGTCACTTAAATATTTAAACATATTACCGGCTGCATTTTCATTTCTACACATTACGAAATCAAAATCAAACTCGGTAAGATGATACCATACCAATTTAGATAATTTTTTATTTTTATCAAAAAGAGACAAAATATATGTAATAAGTTCTAATTCTATTCCTAATCTATTATCCCAATTAAATACTGTATTGTCATATTGGATAGTTTTATTTTTAAATCTTTCTATTTCATCAAACATGTTCTAACCATAAAAATAGCAATATTGCCGAGGCAATCAGCAATCCTTCTAATCCGCTAAGATATGCAGAACCAACTAGAAACAAGATGGAATACCATTTATATTCCGAATTATTCATGTTTTTCTATCAACAAGACAACTAGTAGTACAACGGCATACACTATCCAGAGAGTACTGGACGCGATTACTAGCCATTTCATTTTACTTGTTTTCTAAAAGAACCTGTCTAGCCATTTGATTGGCTACTAAATGCTCTGCTAAATTAGTCATTGGCTTTTCTACTGAGCCGTCTTCGTTTAATAGATCAACGAAAACATCTGCTTCCCAGCGATTGAAAGAACTAGGAGCGTTCTTATATGTTTGAATAACTACAATCTTGCCTTCTAAAATGCTTTTCACATATTCTGAAACTTGTCGTCCTTCTTCACAAGCATTAGGACCATAAACTTCTGGTGTGTCTACACCGCGAAGCCTGACTCTAATCCTGTGATAGATAGCAAATCCCAGATCACAAGTGATATCAAATGTATCACCATCTACTACTCTCTCAACTCTACCTGCAAAAAAATATTGCTTGTTTGCCATTATTATCTACTCCAAAATGCTTTTGAATGTGGCTACTACAATGATTAGTAGCATCAAGCAGCCACATACCCCAACGATAAATTCCGAGTCTCGGATTTTATCTTCTCTAGAACGCCTACTCATTAGCGCATCGTTTCGGTGCAAGTACGAAGAACATATGGCTTACCAGAAGCGTCATATGCTACTTCATCACTACAAACAGTTACCCTGCGCTGCTGCGGAGGAGGAAGTGCAACCGTATTTGGCTGAGACTGAACCTGATTCTCGTTTGCGTTATTAGCGATTGCTGCGCCGAGGATCAATCCACCTAGTGCCCAGGCCCAATCATCATTGTCTGAACGACGGCGATGATGTCCGTGATTGTGATAATTTCTATAATAATTATGACTGTAATGATTACGATGATTCACATACCTACATGAGGGATGCGGATGATCTACACCGCGCCTGCAATCTACACGATCAGCATGAGATACATCTGCAAACATCAGACCCAAAACTGATACCGTTAAAAGTGCAAAAATACGCATAAGTTTCTCCTATATATACAGATATTTATCACCTGTATACACACAATACATGATATCATCCATAGTGTCAACTTTTTTTGGGTATTTTGGGTAAGAAAGTTTCGGTTTATCTATACTAGTTGGCCCCACTAGTTCCAGATCGCGCAATCTGGACAGATCCTACATACTGCCGTAGTCTTACTACATACCCTACACCGAAAGGTTAGGCGGCTGATTTTATTTATCTTTTTGGTTAGTATTATAGGTATTAAAAATGTCTTTTAGAGTTGCCCACTCATAACTCAATTTTAACTTGCTTATGTCATTGTTGACTTCTTGACAATATCTCACACCGTCATTGGCGCCCTTGATGGACCAGTCAGCATAATCTCCCTTGCCTACGTTCAACCAAGTTTCTAATCTCTTCTTACCTATTTCTGTTTCATCATAATTTAATTTGATGGCTTCTCTAAATGCTGTTCGCCAAGTAGAGAAAGGATCTAGATTGAAGTTAGCGATACCAGACAGCATAGGTACAGTCTCATGTAGATCATCTAGCGTGAAGTCTAGTCCCCCACCTTTATTTGCTAACACTAATTTTTTATTATAAGCAATAGCGGCTTGATGTCCGTATTCTAGATCATTGACTGGGTTTTTTGCGTGAAATATGTAATGCTTTGCTTCTTGTAAACGATCTGGTTGCCAGCCCCAGTCAAATCGTTTGCTGACAAATAATTTAGCAAAGATAGTAAATGCCCATGGAGTATGACTTGCTTCTAATGCTGCGTGATATGCTTGAACACGACCGTTAACTCCATCTACCCTGACTACACGATTCTTTAATCCATGAGTCACACTTAACAGATGTTCGTAGTTATCATCAGCATACTTTTCCCCGTTACTCAAAAACACTATATCTAGTGGCTTGCTGTCTAACAACTTACTTTGAGTTTTAATATATGGATAGTCATACAACTCTTTCTTAATATATGATCTCGCTTCTCTGGGCACAACTATCCTAGTTCCACCAGTAGAAGTTATCAATATTGTTTTGTCTTCTTTAGTCCATAGATTCATTGGTTCTTCATCTTTGTAATCGAATGTTTCTGACTGAAACACAGCATAGGGAAAATCAAAATCATTGTCGATAGCACTAACATGGGTATCGTGATCGTGAGTAAATACCGGTGAAGATAAACGCTTGACTCTTTGATGCTGATTGTAGTTAACTTTCTCATACTGCTGTAGCAATTCTAAACTGTCAATTATATCTTTAGTTTTGTTTATATCTAGTAAGAAAGTATCACCAAACTTTTGTTTGTCGCTGGGAAATACATGAAGATTTTCTTTAGCGAACGGATCACAAATGTAAGAGAAATCAAAATTACTATAGTCGCATACGCTACTGCAAATCCATACTGCTTCTTCTTTCCTACCCGTTAATGTAGAAAAGATATCTTTAAATGTTTGTAGATATGATTCATTGAACGGGACAACGCTAACACGTTTATCTTGTGCTTTTAATTCTAACAAAGACTTGACGCTTTCTATGTTCTTATTACCGTGATCTACTAATATGATGTTATAAAGATTATTAGTAGCCTGTGCTTTACGATTTTTTACGAAGTTTAAATTAGATAAGTGTTCTATGATCTTTATATATTTGGTGTCTTCAGAGAAGTTTTCTCGATTCACTATGAAAGTACTACCCCAATGAGACCATTGAGTACCAAATACATGAACCATTTTCATTTGCCAAGGATTAGGATAATAATCAAAATTAAAAGTAGAGTAATCTAACTCGCTATTAAGTATCCAGCAAAGATCAGTTGACGATCTATTAACACAACGACTTATAGTATCTACCCAAGAATTCAAGAATCTTGTTTTTTGTATCTTGTCTCCAAACTTAGTTTTTAGCGCACTAAATCTAGATCCTGCTTCTTTATTTCCCTTGTCTACGAAGAACAAATCAGGTTGTACGAATAATCCAGACATATATTCGTCAGTTAGTTCTTTGTCTTCAACAAATTTAAATTGAGTATTTCCTGACAAATAAGCTTTAGCGTTAACAAAATAAGTTTGAGTTATTTCGCTGTCTGGAGAACCAAACACATGCACGAAGTCTTCCCATGCTACATCAACTATTTCTGGTCTCCATTCAAAATCAAAGTTTTCGTAGTTGATATTTTTACGTGTAGCCCAGAATACTTCGTCTGGATGTTGATTGATCAAATCTTCAAGTGTAGTATCAATTTGATAACTGCTCACGTTGATGATATCACTTTCATCTAGATGTACTCGTTCTAGATATACTACTTCTCCGTTGTTACCGGGAGTCACGTATCTAGGACCATCTTCTCTATCTAACGGTGTACCAAATTGATAGATATATGGAGGACTGTTTGAATCTGGATGCCATGAAAAATCAAAAGTCTTAACATCAATATTTTTATCTACTTGCCAATTGTCTAGCGAAGGCAGTAACTTACATTGTAAAATGTCTACGTATTTGATCTCGGCAGTACCTTCTACTACATATCTAGGACCGCCGGTCTTTTGCCATTGAGTACCGAACTCATAGACATACGGGGGATCATGTGGATTAGGTTCCCAAGAAAAGTCAAAACTTGTCTTGTCTATATTCAGTGGTAGTTGCCAATTGTCTAAAGATGGTTTACGTATAGCACGTTCTTCCATGTACTTGTATTCTGTGGCACCTTCTACAGTATAAGAAACGCTTATCTTATCTTCTGCTTTATTCCATTGATTGCCCCAAGCATATATGTAGGGAGGAGAGTCAGGATCTGGTATCCAACCATAGTCAGGCAAGTCACATTCTTCATGATGTTTGAATAATTCTAATCTGGGTTTTAATTTACAAGTATGATTTAATTCATTGATATATTTCTTTTCCGTAGCACCCTTTACTCTATATTCTATGGTAGGCATTTTTTCTGCTGGAAAATATTTGTTACCGAACACGTAAATATATGGTTCTTCTGTACTGTCAGGATGCCAACTATAATCGAAATCTGCTACTCCATATTCAGAAACATCTACGAAATATTTTTTATCGGGTAAACGAATCGCCTTTTGTATGTCTACGTATTTGATCTCAGTTGCACCCTCTACTACATGTCTAGGTCCACCCGTCTTTTGCCATTGAGTGCCAAACTCATAGATATATGGAGGATCACAGGGATCAGGTATCCAAGAGAAATCAAACGTTGTGTCATCTATATTATCTGGTATCTGCCATTTAGTTTTGTCTGGACCTAATTTCGCTGTTATGTCATTAACATATTTGATTTCAGTAGCACCGTCAACTCTATATTCTATGGTAGGCATTTTTTCAGCAGGATAGTGTTGATTACCAAATACATAAATATATGGTTCTTCTGTACTGTCAGGATGCCAACTATAATCAAATGATTCGATTACTAAATTATCAAACACCTTGAATTCGTCAGGAGTTGATTCCTTAGTAACTTTTTGTGTATCTACATATTTTACTTCTGTTGCACCTTCTACTACGTATCTAGGTCCGCCAGTCTTTTGCCATTGTGTGCCGAACTGATAAATGTAGGCGGGATCACTGGGATCAGGTACCCACGAAAAATCAAATTCTGTTACATCTAAGTTATCTGGTATTTGCCATTTAGTTTTGTCTGAACCTAATTTAGCCACTATATTATTGACGTACTTTATCTCTGTAGCACTACCAACCCTATATTCTATAGTAGGCATTTTTTCAGCAGAGTAATATTGATTACCAAATACGTAAATATATGGCTCTTCTGTACTATCGGGGTGCCAACTGTAATCGAATGATTCGATAACTAAGCCAGGCATTTTAACCCAGTTGTCGAAATTAGGTCTAGTTTTTGCTTTAGATCCTTCAACATATTTGATCTCAGTTGCACCTTCTACTACGTATCTAGGTCCACCCGTCTTTTGCCATTGAGTTCCGAACTCATAGATATAAGGTGGGTCGTGAGGATCAGGTACCCAAGAGAAATCAAATTCTGTTACATCTAAGTTTTCAGGAACTATAAATTTAGAAATATCTGGAGCCAACTTTACTTGTAGATCAAGAACGTACTTTATCTCTGTGGCTCCGGGCACTTCGTATTTTATGACTGGCATAGATTCTACTGGATATCTATCACAACCAAACAAGTATATGTAAGGTTGTTCGGTATTGTCAGGGTGCCATGAAAAATCAAATGAAGATAAATCTACTTTGTAAGCAAACTGCCAACCAGTATCATTTAGTCTGGGTTTGGCTTTAGCACGTTGTATGTCTACATATTTGATCTCAGTTGCGCCCTCTACTACATATCTAGGTCCACCCGTCTTTTGCCATTGAGTTCCGAACTCATAGATATAAGGTGGATCGTGCGGGTTGGGTTCCCATGAAAAATCAAAACTGTCTACATCTATATAATCTGGTATTTGCCAATTCTTTGTAGATGGTGCTTTACGTGATTTTTCTTCCATGTACTTGTACTCAGTAGCACCCGGTACTTCATAAATTATGCTTGCTTTATCTTCTGCTTTATTCCATTGATTGCCCCATACGTATATGTAGGGAGGTGATGTGGGATCTGGGACCCAGGCATAGTTTATACCACTAGCATCTTCTAAATGCTGAAAGTTTTCAGGTGCAGGGGCTAACTTAACAACAACATCATTGATATACTTTATGTCAGTAGCACCAGGAACATGATATTCTAAAGTAGGCATGACAGTGCCGGGATATTGATCATTACCAAACACGTAGATAAATGGCGGTTCTAGTGGATCCGGGCGCCATGAAAAGTCAAAACTGTTCATGTCTACCTTATGTAAAATCTTCCAACGATCCCATTGAGGTAACAAAGGAACATCGTTAGTCATATATTTTATTTCAGTAGCATTGGGTACACGATATTCAAGTGTTGGCTTAATTTCTGCTGGTTCATATTTGTTACCCCATACATAAATGTAATCAGGTTCTCTGGGATCTGGTCGCCATGAAAAATCAAATTTAGATTTATCTACGGGTGAATGTTCGTGCCATCTTTCCCATTCAGGAAGTACTGCTAGAAGTTCAGGCATGTATTTTTTCTCAGTAGCACCCTCAGCATGGTACTCTAATGTTGATATCAAACGACCATCTATGTATTTGTTACCCCAGATATAGATATAGGGAGGGTCTAATGGACTAGGTTGCCAAGTAATGTCCCACTTGTCTCTATCTATTTTTTGTATCTCGCGTATCTTGTCGCGGTCAGGCAATAACTCAACAATAGTATCCATGTACTTAATTTGAGTTGCGCCCGGGACTCTATACTCAAGTACTGATTTTAATTCTACTGGAAAGAACTTGCATCCCCATTTGTATATAAAAGGCGGGTCAGTGGGATCAGGATGCCACCCAAAATCAAATTTAGTTTCATCTATGTTGCCAGTTATTACCCAACAATCATTTTTGATGTTTTTTCTTTTTATTGGGCTGACATCACTCCTATATATTCTTATATCACTGGGTTGGCTACTACACAACCAAGTTCCGCTATCTTTCTGATAAATGCTAGGCCAGATGTTGTTGTGATCTTCAGCCCAAACGTCTTCGTCTGGTAGAAATTCAAATTCAAAGTCCCAGTCAAAATCTGTATAATCGCAGAATTCGTTGATTATCCAAAAGTGTTCGGTAGTACATTGGTTTCTAGCATCTTCTAGAGATTGAGCATATCGTTCTCTTGGATGAACGTTGGGCTTATCTCCAAAATAAAACACATCTCTTAGCATATGTTTACTTAGTTAAAAAATAAATTTACAAATTTAAAATACCTAAAATTACTTCTGAATCAGAGGGTTTGGTTATTTCTTCGATATAATGTTTATAGTTATAATCTACGATAGGCTGGCATTTTTCTAATAATAATTTATAATCTGCGGAACTTAAATTATTAATTCGTTTCATTTCATTTACTATAGCGATTCTTCTTTTTGTATGATCTTCAATAGTGTCGTATGTTTCATCAATTATTCCATCGAAAGTTTTAAATCCTAATTCTCTTAAATAATGACAGGATTTAAATGTGCTATAAATTAAAAAAGGTTTCTTAGCATTAATAGGTTTAAAAGTTTTTTCAGTAAAAAAATGTGGTATATAGCCATCATCAACTGTCGTTTCTATCACTACATGCAGATCCGAATTGTTCATCAAAGGTATCAAAAACTCATCTAAATTAGAACTATAATTTATTGAACTTCCCATATACGGAACACCGTTTAACCACTCCTTAATTGCAGTTATACATGAAGAAAATTCATTCACTAAAATTGATTTATCAGGCTCTTTATCTAATAAATTTCCACAAAGAGCTTTTTCAAAACTATCTGCGTACGGATTTATTGCCGCAAAAGTGTAATGACATTCTTTTAACAAGTCTTGTTTTATTAACTCACAAAAAAATTGTGTTCGCCATAATCTGTTAGCTCTACTAAATATAGAAAATTTTTTTTGTGGTATGTCCGTAAATGTTAGAGACCTTGCTTCATCCCAAAATATTTTTTCGCCAGATATTACCCAATTAGTTACTAAAACATTAATTTCATGATCTATCAAATTTCTAGCTATAGGAATTAAAGTTTTGTATGGAACTAAAAAATAAATTTGTTCTGGTTTTATATGTTTTTCTAAAATAATTTTTTCAATTATAGTTGGGTATCCAAAACGTATAGATTCTCTTGCTCCGTCAATAACAATTATTTTATTATTATTTCTTATATTATCCCAGTGTATGTCTGATATTATTTCAAGAATTTTATGTAATGGTTTATATTCACTGAACCAATAACAATTAATATCAGGATCTATTACATCAGTAATAGGAATTAATTTCTCGCCTATATTACTATACATATTTCCTATTCGTAATACATGCTCCCATTCATCTAACTGATAATAATATACTTTTTTCATACTACTTTGATCCCATATTTCTCTTGAAAACGTTTAGCATCACTACGATCATTTACCATTGGTTCGCCCCTGATATTCAAAGAAGTATTCAATAACATAGGACATTTCTTATCTACATACCAGAGATTCAGTAACTTTCTTATACCTGAATCATCTTTAGGTACTGTTTGAACTCTGCTAGTACCATCAGCATGTATAATAGCAGGAAACTTATCAGGGTACTTGCATCTCGCTACTACTTGCATATATCTGCTATTCTGCCAACCATGAGGCATTTCAAAGTATTGATGTACTAATTCTTCTAAGATTACTGGAGCGAATGGTCTGAATTTTTGTCTGCGTTTTATTTCATTTACTTTGTCTTTAATATCAGGGCCCCTGGGATCTGCTAATAATGATCTATTGCCTAACGCTCTAGGACCAAATTCTGCTTTTCCTGATGCTACCCCTACTATTTTATTTTTGTTTAATTCTAGAAATGCCGGAACTACTGGATAGTAACCTGAAATCTCATGACCTAGAAAAGCATTTCTCCAATTTAATTTTTTCTTATATCCCAGAGCCGCTGCACCTAAACTATTTCCAGCATCACCTGGATTAGGCATTATCCATATATTTCTATAGTAAGCACCTATTTGTCTGTTGGCTAAGCAATTAAGTGCTACTCCGCCTCCATACACTAAGTTGTTACTAGTGCCAAGAACTTTTGCTTTATATAAGACTACACTCAATAGTATTTCTATAAATTTCTGTGCTGACGCAGCCATGTCTTCGTTATCTGCATCTTTCAAAAACTCATCATCTAACCCAGCATGAAGATTGTGAGTGAAATCTAGCGAGAACTTGTCATGCAACAAGTCCATGATCATCTTATCTGTGTGTTTAGGTTGACCATATGCCGCCATGCCCATTAAGATATATTCTTCATCCATGGGCTTTAGACCTACTCGCTGAGTGACTGCGCTATAAAACATACCTAGACTATTAGGATATTTCTTAGACCATAATTTTCTATATACCGCGTTACCTTTATAGTCATAGTAAGCATCCCAGATAGAAACTGTATCTAACTCTCCGATGGCATCTATCACTATTATAGTA
>Ga0208644_1000053_pt1 | contig 64329 bp, 76 predicted proteins | sample VirMetDEL_Nov_18_FD_184517 | JGI IMG/M metagenome (GOLD analysis project Ga0208644, IMG submission 184517) | Aqueous microbial communities from the Delaware River and Bay under freshwater to marine salinity gradient to study organic matter... | ecosystem: Environmental > Aquatic > Marine >...
CTTTTTGTAATTGAAACTACTGATGAGGAGACTTCTGAACACAGTGGTCTTTCTGGTGTACAAACAGCACGACGTAGAAATGAGGGGCAAAATTCCTACAAAGGAACTTTGAAACAAGATTATACTCAAAACTTTCGACAAGAAGAAATTGCAATGCAATTAGATATTACAAAAAGAATGTTGAAGTTTGATAAATATGGAGAAATCAAGAAAAAAGCACGTGCTCTTGGTAAATCTGTAGCTCGTAGAATGGAACTAGATCCAGCTATGCACCTTTCTTATGCTTGGTCTACAAGTTATACTAATCTAGATGGTGAAACTATCACAGTTGCTACTCCAGACAACCTTGCTTTAATTGATAATGCTCACACTATCAATGGTGGTGCTGCTACTTATTCAAATGAAATTGGAACAACTCATTCTCCTATTAGTGTTTCTGTTTTAGAAGAATTAGAAGAATTGGGTAACAATTTCTTGGATTCTGATGGTCGTAATATCCCTGCTGATTTTTCACACATTATTACAGGTCGGCATTCACCTACTGTACACACAGTACAAAGAATCTTAAAGTCAACTCTTTTGGCTGAGACAGGTGAAAATGACACAAATACCTTCCAAGGGAAATATCAACATTTGATTGTTCCTTTCTTAGATCTTGATGCAGACGAGACAAGAAACTCTGCTAAGGCTCAATACTGTTTCTTAGCTAATCTTGATGACTCTGATGTTAACGGTTTCTTGATGGAAATTTCACAAGGGGCACAATTGGAAGCTCCTAACGAAGTATTTGACAACTCTAACTGGGAGTATATGGCAACAGCTATGTATGATCTTGGAGTTCTTCGAGCAAACTTTATTGTTGGTACTAAGGGAGACGGAACATCTGTTTAATTTTTTAACTTTCTTATAATATGGGAGATACAACTTTTACAAAAGTAGATTCCTTAGAGGGTTTTTCTGTTAATGGAACGGATGTTATTGACTCTAATGGTAAAATACTAGAATCTGCTGGAATTTCTCTTTCTGATGGAGATTCTTTTGACGATAATAGTGGGAATGAAATGCTTGAATTTGAGGTTACAGCTAGTGCTGTTAATCATGTTGGTTTTAAAAATTCAGCTACAGGAAATAGCCCAATCATTTTAGCTAAAGGAGAATCAGACACAGGTTTGATTATTCAAAGTGAAGATGATGAGGAAATGCTTATTCTTGATGCAGTAGCGGGAGCTGTAAACGAAGTTACTATTCGTTCAGCAGCAACAGGCAGCAAACCTATCATCGCTGCTACAGGAGAGGCTGATAATGGAGTTGAATTTCACAATGACCAAGCAGAAGAAATTCTTATCCTTGCATCAGCAGCTACATCAGTAAACGAGGTGACTATCACATCAGCAGCTACATCAGTAAATCCTACTATTGCAGCAACTGGCGATGACACTAATATTGATGTGGAGCTTACTCCAAAAGGCACTGGGAACGTTAAAGCTACTACCGGTGGATTTGAAGAAGCATCAGAAACAGTTACTACTGGTTCTCCAGCGCTAAGTGTGTATGGTTCCACAGTACTAGATTCTTCTGGTGGTGCAATAACCGGGACACTTGGTTCAGGTACTTTTATTGGTCAGATCAAAACTATTGTTATGACTGATGCTACTACCTCAAGTACTATTTCTATCACTAATCACGAAACTTCCGATCCAGAAGTCGCTACATTTGATGCGGTTGACGAGGTTGGAGTTTTCTTGTGGTCTGGTACGGAATGGGTGACACTTTATGCAACTTGTACATTTGTATAGTTCTACTCTGCCTCCAATCTCTTGGAGGTGGGTATAGAATTATTCATTAACTAATTAATATGGATTCTCAACGTTCTTTAGATGCTAACTGTGATTTATCTCATGGGGAAAGAGATTATCTGAGGCATCATGGTATAGACAACCATAAATTCAACCAAATGTCACCACGAGAGCAACATGAATGGAAACAAGAAACAAAAGACATGCAATATGAAAAAAGTATGCAAGAAATTAACTCGGTTCAGCCTAAAAAATATATATATTAACTCTAATTTTTATTTATTAACCAACAAATTATGAGTAAAATCAATCTTTCAAATTCTCAACTAGTTAGCAACTTTATAAGAGCAAAAATTAAAGAAGGTAATGGCACTTTCTCAAAAAAAGAAGTTATTCTTTTTAAAGATGAAACAACTGGCACAGAATTTACGCTTAATGACAAGCTTATAGTGGAATTCAAAGACAAAATTCAGCTTTCCGAGGATATTAAAGCCCCTAAAAATGAAGAGGTTGTAGAGGAAGCTACAAAAGAAGATATAATTACTAATGAAGTGCTTGAGGTAAAAGTAGAGGAATTCAAATGTGATGAATGTGGTACAACGTCTAAAACAAAGGCTGGGCTAGCAGCTCACAAAAGATCTCATAAATAATTAACTAAAAAAACTATGTCAAACTATTTAAATTCCTATCCAAAACATTCATATGAAGCAGAAAGGATATCTGTTCCAGGATCTACTACTGATTATGACGTTAAGGACAACGATACTCTTTTTGGATCTATAGGCGGTGGTGGAAGATATGACTGTTGTCGTATTTATTCAGATGTTGAGGTCACAGTTAAATTTAATGATGCTACTAATAATCCTATTAAAATTCTAGCTGGAAGTGCTAGAGAATGGTTAGGTTTAATTTCTGTCACAAATATCTTTATAACAAATGCTACTGGTGGTGCTGCAGCCATAGATATTGAATTAATGTAATTTTTAAAAATGGAAACACCTGAAAATTTAGCTCGTGAAGTTCAAAAGTGGAAACAACAGGCCATAGCGTCTCAATCTGAATATAAATTTATATCTGCAAAAATTAAAGAATTAAAAAAAGAGGTTGCTGCTGCTGAAGAGGAATTACAAAAAATACAGGAAAAAAAGAAAAGCATAGATTTAAATCCTCGTATAGAAAAAGTCTATGAAACTATTGTAAAAGAGGTGCCTGTAATAAAAGAAAAAATTGTTGAAATTAACTTAGATCCTTTCAATGTGGTAAAAAGAGAAGAAGCCTTGAACCAAAAAGAGAAAAAAATATCAGATAAAGAAAAAGATATAAAAATGCAAGGTGAGCAATTAAAAAAAGATAAAGCTATTTACAATAAATGCGTGGAGAATTTCCACCAAGAGAGAAATGAACACTTTGCGGAAATGGATAGCTTAAAAAAAAGAGCGGAACATGCTGAAAAACATCAAAAGATACAAAAGGTTGTGGAGGAAAAGGAGGTTATTGTAGAGAGAATTGAAATAAAAGAAGTGCCAGATAAAGATTCTGTAAAGAAAGATGAAAAGATTAAAAAGCTTAATAAAGATGTTTCAGATTTGAAAGATAAAATAGAGTCTATAACTTTTAGGCATAGAATAGAATCAGTTAAGTTTGAAAGAGAGATTAAGCGATTAAATGATTTATTAATTTTAAACAAATAACATATGTCAGGAGATCATAAATCAATATACGTATTAAATGGTGATAATGATTCTAAATCAGGGACAAGCAATCCTTTCCCTGTTACTGGGGCTATTACGCCAAGTCAAGCGTCGACTGCAACTACAGACTCCTTTGTAACAGTAGGGACAGGATCAACTGTAGTTTTAGCGGCAAATGCAGCAAGAAAAGTTGCTTTAATTGTAAACGATTCAGATGAAACAATTTACTTGAGTTATGGGGGCACAGCTACTCTGAATAGTGGAATCAGATTAAATGCTAGTGGCGGTGCTATACGTGAAGAGCTTTATACAGGAGCTATTAATGCTATAAGCACATCAGGATCAAAAATTTTAACAGTAACTGAAATATAACATGGCTTTAGGTGGAGATATAGATAATCCGTCGGTTGGGGGTAATCAACCACTTCAAAATTTATGGGAAACTGTAGGTTGTGATATTGGAAGCTCAACAGCTTCAAGCCCCACAGACACTTTAAATATTGAGGGTGGTGCAAGTATATTAACCAGCATCTCTGGACCAGTTGTAACAATCAGTAATACAGCCCCTAATATTCCCCAAAATTTATGGGAAACTATTGTGGGAGATAATGGGACAAACCCTGTCGCTGACAATCTAACGGATACTTTAACTATTGTAGGTGGTAGTCACGTTACAACTACAGGAGATGCAGCAACTGATAGCATTTCGATTGCGGTTGATGATGATTTTTTACTAAATACAGGTGATGTTGGTACTGGCGTATATGATTTTGGGGGGGCTGCTTCTTTTGAGATACCTAATGGGGGGACACCTACCACCAACACAACGGGTCAAATAGCCATTAAAACTACCATCACCGACCATACTGGCATGATCCAATATTATGATGGCACAGAATCTCTTTATGCTGTAGGGATCCCTACAACTAATTTAAACACTACAGATGGTCATATGGTAGCTTATAATGCAACTAATAATGAGTTTGAAATGAGGGGAGAAAAAGTTGTAATTATGCTTTATGCTTCTGCTACTGAGGCTTCTCTTGTTACAGGAGTTACAAAAGATTATATAGTGATGCCTTTTGCTATGACCATTACGGAAGTATATGCAACAGTTAATACAGCTCCTACAGGTTCAGTCTGTACTTTTGATATTAATAATGGGTTCTCAATTCTTTCCACTAAAATAACCATCGATTCAAGTGAGTTTAGTTCTAAAACAGCAGCAACACCGCCAGTTGTTTCAAATACTTCTATTGCAAGTGGTGATAGGATTACTGTAGATGTAGATGGAGTTGGGTCACTTACTCCAGGAGGGGGAGGAATTATTTATATAATAGGACATATAACTTAATATTAATGATTTATTTAAAAGGCAATAAGGTAAATCAAAGTAATCTTTTCCCTTTAAAGGGGTTAGTGTTTTATGCTCCTTTAAATGAAGCCTCGGGGACTGTTTATGATATACATGGGGGTGTTTCTTCTGCAGGTAGTGGTGGGCTTACATATGCTCAAGGAGGCGTAATAGATCAGTCAATATTATTTAGTGACTCAGGTGGTTATGTAAGTATGGGTGATCCGACACATTTAAAGCTCAGTACATTTACTTTTTCAGCCTGGGTATACAGAACAGATACAAGCCCCCCTCATGCTGTAGCGACAATTTTTAGTAGATATAATTACACAGGAGGGTCTTCTAACATTTCTTATAGATTTGCTGTTACGAATGATAAAGCACAAATAGCTGTTAGGCAGAGTGGTACAGTTTTAGCTGCAGCGACAGGTACAACTTCACTCAGTGCGACAACTTGGTATCATATAGTTGCTTCTCATGAGGTGGGGGGGGATATTGAGATTTTTGTTAATAGTGTTTCTGAAGCTTCTTCCTCGGCCGTAGCATCGATACAATATCCTACGGGTCAAAATGTATATATAGGATCATTACAAAACACTAACCTTGGGTCTTCCCCTGACTTTGAGTTTGACGGTCGTATTGAGCAGATGTGTATGTGGAACAGAAGGTTAAAACAATTTGAAATAGATATTTTATATAATTCTGGAAATGGTACACCATACCCCCTTTATTACACTTAATAAAAAATATGTTTTTACTTGCATTCAATCAAGCTGAAAAAGATAATTTTGTGAGCAACTACGTTGACGCTACTGGTTATCCTCCAACTAAAACTTATGTTAATGAATATAACAACAATGAGGTTTCTTTAAACTCTGCAGATGCAGCTTTGCTAGATATTTTTTCAGATCTCCATGAGTGGATGTATTCTGACGGACAAACGCCAAACTTGAGCCACCTTGCGGTAACAAGCGAAAACGTAAGGCATTTGATAGAAGTAGGTAGAGAGGTTTTAGTAGATAGAGGTGAAAGCCAATACAATGAATTGTTTGATGTTTGTGGGTATAAATTAACTTTATAATAATGATTGCACAAAATAAATTATTAGATTTATTACAAAAAATTATAAATCAATTAAAATTAAAAGATTACTGGAAAGTTTTAGAAGATAACCATAAAGATTATGAAGAATGATTATACTGAACTTGATTTAGTGGTGCTTGTTACAAATATGTCTGCTGGGGTAGAGAATGTAAAACAGAATATTCAAAAATTAGAAGATAACGTTGAGAAGATTTATAATAAAATAGAAAGAATGCACACCACTTATATAACTAAAGAGGAATTTGAAAGAAGATTGTCTGAATTTAAAGACAGTAATGGAGTGGCATCTAAAACTGCTGTCTGGATATTGGGGATAATCACTACTATTGTTGGGATATTGCTATCTATTAATTTGCTAATTAAATAAGTTTAATGGAAAATATTAAAATTAACAATTTACAAAACGAACTAGGAAAACTTCAAGATAAATTGAAAGATGAAATTAATTGCAGGCATAATGATAGAAATTACTTTTTAAAACTTGCATTTCATAATATAGATGAAATGGATGAATTAAAGAGAATGTTGCTTAATTTAGCCATCTTTTTTAAAGACTATCTAAATGAAAATAAGTCACAAAAGAGAAAGCGTTTTAGTTGGAAGTCTATGTTTATGCCTTTAATTTTAGGAATGGTGGTTTTATCTGTAATAGTTTTAAATCAATATTCAACTATTGCAAACTTAGATGTAGAAACATATGAGATTAGGCTGGAATATTTTAATAACACTTGTCCAATTAGAGGGGTTATAGACAGTGGAATTTACCATACTATTGAAAGCCCATATTATGGTATACTTAAACCAAGAAATGTGGAGTGTTTTGAGTCTGAAAATGAAGCAGCAAAGCATTATCGAAAATTTAAAAAATAACTTTTAATTATGCCCAACACGTATACTTTCGGGGAGGCTATAGATGACGTTTATTCAAGCATTGGTGAGGGCGATAGAGATGGTTTAATCTCTCAAATTTTAGTTAAAAGATATTTAAATATGGCGCATACTCGGATTGCTAAAGGTAAGAATTATAGATTTTTAAACAAAACTGTAGTATTTAACACAAGCATAGATACGACTTTAGGTGAGGCTATCGACACCAATTATACTGACTTTGATGTTGCGCTTTCTACGGGGCTCCCTTCAACAGGAACAGTTGTAATTGGGCAAGATTTAATCTCTTATACAGGAAATGTTGCCAATAATCTTTCTGGTGTTACTGGAATTGAATCTACTCACGACAGCGGTGATTCAGTGCAAAGAGTTTATAACTTAGTGAATGATTTGGGAATTACAGATTTTGACAAACCCACCTACTTAAGTGTAGATGATAAAGAGATTTTGTATTACGATGGACGTGGAGGCCTTCAAAGCAATAAATATAAACTAGATAAATATGATAATTTATACCTACCTAAAAACAGTAAGATTAATCCAGTGGTTTTTAAATATAAACTGCTTGTAAGTAAATTAGTTGACGATGCTGACCTTTTTGTTATACCTGATGATTGGTCATATATTATTACAGAATATGCAATATATCGGACCAAGGTAGATTTAGGTTTCACAGAAGCTCGCGAACACCTTTTTGCTTACAAGCAAATGTTAAAAGAAATGCGTAATGATTACGGGACACAAACAGAAAACAACTACAGGTCTATTAAAACCATTTATCAACCCTACTTTAATAGTAATTAATGCCCGTAAATAACCTTGAATCAATACGTATTAGTAACTTTGCCAATGGAAGGGATGGATTTTTAGATCCTACTGAACTACCCCTATCTAAAGGTGTGGAGCAAATTAATATCAGAACTCACCAAAATGTCATTAGAACAGCTCTAGGGGACCAGAGGGTGGGGAGTGACCACTCTTCAAATACAGAGGTTCTAGGCCTAGATAAATGGGGTAATGACTTAATTAGAGCTGTTGATGAAGAGGTAGAGATTTATACCGATGACTGGCGTCCTTTTAAAACAGGGATGACTGCTGGAAACAGAACCTCTTTTTTAGAATATTATGGGGATTTATATGGGAGCAATGGTGCGGATGATGTTTTCAGATGTGTTAGGAGTCAATTATCATCGGGTATTACTGCACTAAGTACAACTATTCCTGTTAACGATCCCACTAAATTCACTAATGGGGTTTCTAAGGTTTATATTAATGGAGATGAAATAGATTACATTGGGATTTCTGCTGGTGTTATTATATCTAAGAGTTTTGCTGACACTCCTTATACTACCACTTTAGTTGAAACAACTATTAATTATGATGCTACTGGAGGTAATAGTGTGGTTAATTTAATTACAGCTGTGGGCAATAAAGGCAAGGTGTATATTATTAGAAAAACAGACAATTCTGTCAATACGGTTACTGTAGATGGGAATGGTTCTGAGTTAGTTTTACTAGAACTTACTCAAATACTGGCTACTCAAGGAGATGTAATTGTAATTAGATCAGATGGATATAACTGGGTTCCTTGTAGTTTAATTTTTGCAAGCGCAACAGTTCTTGATAACGTTACAAATATTACATCCTCTCACTCTACTGACGATTATGTTATTGAAACTACGGATTTAACAACTTTACCTAAAGGAAGAGCTTTAGGTGTTTATGGGGAAAAGTTTTGGGTAGCCGGAGTGCCGGCTTCTCAAGGGACTCCGAGTGATCCCTGGAGGCTTTATTATGGAGCCACTGCTTTAGCCAATAGTCCTGAGAACTTTTATCAATTTGATTTAGGCGGGACTACTCCTGAGAAAACTATCACTGCTAACTATACAACTGATGCTTATGATAAAACTATAAATATTGATGCTTCTGCTAGGAATGTTGTTTTAACGTTGTTAACGGCAGCTGGGAATGGAGATATAATTTACTTTATTAATAGGATAGATAATTCTACTAATACAGTTACTGTAGATGGGGCTGGAGCTGAAACGATAGATGGAGCAACTACAATAACTCTAGGAACAGATTCTAAAATAGCAATAGAGTCTGATAATTTTAGTAATTGGTCAACCCGAGTTAGTATATATACGGGAAGTGGTGTTGAGTGGTTGGCTCATGGTAAAGAAACAACAGCCTTATTGCCATATAGAAATAATTTATTGGTTGCTAAAAAAGATAGCATTAAATTAGTTCAAGGATTTAATGACGGTACACCTCCGGTACCTTTTATAACAGATCTTTACAAGGATGATGGAGCTATTAATGAAAGGTGTTTATTGAAGGTGAATGAAGATGTTGTTTATTTTACAGGCAAACGTTTAAATAGGTTGTTTGTGCCTGAACAAGAGAGTATTAAAACTGATAACATTTTCGACCTTCCTGTATTTGATGTTTTAAGCAAGGGAATTGACGAAGATCAAAGTACCGCTTGCATGGCATATAACCCTAAAACAAATCTTTTGTTTCTATCTTATAGAAGTAAAGGAGTTGATTTTAATGACTCTAGGATAGTTTACGATACTCAAAGAGGGTCTTGGTGGCTTGAAGAAGATATTTATTGTAATGATATGGTTGTTGTAGATGGTGCTCTTTATTATGCTCACAGTGTTACTGGGAGGATAATTAAAGACGAAGAGGGGTATACAAGGGATGGCAATTCCTTTAGAGCATTTTATCATAGCAGGCATATTAGGCCTAACGCTTCAAGACATTTTGATTTTCGTCATTTATTCCTACGTGGTAAAATAGGAATAGGCACAATTATTACTTTAAAAATATATATAGATGGCCAATTAATACTAACTAAACCTATTGCATACAACCCCACTCTTGACAATTTAAAAACAGACAAAAATGGGGCTGAGTGGGGTGGAAGTGCTTGGGGAAGTAATCCTTGGGCTGGAGCATATGAGGAAGAATCAGAAGATTTTTTAATGCAAGAGTTTGAGGAATGGACGCCAATGGTAGGCAGGAGACACGGAAGGGAATTTTGGTATACAGTGGAGAGCTTTGGGACTTCTCAAGTTTGGGAGATTGACAAAGATGTAGTAGAACTTGTAAGTGATTCGTCAATTTTTAGAGAGAAGTCAAACCTTTAATTATTTAATTTTAATTCTATGTTACAAGCTAATTATGTGGGAAGATTAAAATCGGAGATAGACAACGTTACAGGAGCTAAAACGTTTAAAGTTAATCCGCCTATTCAAAATGCAGATGGTGTTTTGAAGACAGGTATAGGCACAGACCATGAAGAACAATTTGAAATAGATTCTGTTAATGTTGGTAATTCCACCGTAACAACTGGCCTTAGAGGATTATCCAACATTACAACTTCTCCCTTAACTGAAGATCCGGCTAATATTTACTCTCATTATATTGGGGAAAAGATAGCTGTTGTCACTTTCCCTAATAAAATACACGATCAAAACACAGATGCAGGCACTACTTCTACTACGTTTGACATTAATAGTAGTGGGAATAGAGCTAGGCATGATTCTGTTGGGTTGTCTGCCAATAGAACTTTTACTTACCCTGATGGTGATGGGGAATTTCTAATTAATACTGGGGGACAAGTACTAGCTAATATGACTTTAACCAACCCTATTATTAATGGGACAGTTACAGGAACAGCTTTAAATGTAGCTAATGGTTTAGTGGGTCTTAATGGGGTAGGGCAATTGCCAGCTTTGGATGGCTCTTTATTAACTAATTTACCTAGTGGATTTGCTGACCCTATGACTACTGCTGGAGATATGATTCACAGAGACGCTACTGGGACTACAACTCGTTTAGGGAGAGGTGGTGCTGGAGCTAAACTAAAAATAAATACAAGCGGAACTACTGAGGCTTGGATGGAAGCTACTGGGAGTGAGGTTGCTGCTAGTGTTAGCACTAATTTAGATTTTTCAAGTCAAAGTAATTTCCCTATTTTATTAGATCAAAGTGCAGAATTTACGTTTACTAATTTATATGACGGGGCATTTAAAGGATTAACGCTAAGGCAAGACGGGACAGGATCAAGAACAGTTACATTTAAATTTAGAACAGAGAATTTTGGGACTGGTGATGTTAATACTGGAACTGATGAAATTACAGTAGCTAACGACTATAGAACAGGTACAAGGGTACAATTCAGTACAACAACAACATTGCCAACCGGACTTTCAGCTTCAACAGATTATTATGTTATAAGGGTTTCTGCTACTACAATTCAAGTAGCGACAACTAGAGCTAATGCTATGGCAGGTACTCAAATTGATATTACCGGGACAGGAAGCGGTACACATACAATAGATTCTTTCGCTTGGTATCCTTCTGGTGTTGCTGTAACTATTACAACAACAGCATATGCTGAGGACAAACTTTTACTTCAATACGAGGACAGAGTTTTATCTGTATTCCCTGTAGCTTACGATATTAAATAATGACAGCTGTTTCAATTTCAGGTAGTGGATTTGAAGGGGGTGATAATTGCAATGTTATTACCAGAGACAGAAGTGGCAATGTTTATGTGGCTTTGTATAAAACTTCGGATAAAACTATAAGAATTTATCAATCCACAGATGATGGGGCTACTTGGTCTGACATTAAAACAATTTCTAATGGTGGGATTGGGAGTAAGAAAGGGTTTTGTATTAATAATGATTGTGAGGGTTGTATATATTTTGCTTATAATTACTGGACTGGTTCGGCACATAAGGTGAGATATGATGTATATAATGGCACTTCTTGGTCTACGAATGCCAATGAAATATCGTTAACTTCAGCTCCGGGGGATGGAGGTATAAGCATTAATAAAAACAGTGACGGAGATATATATATCACCTGTTTAGATAGCTCAACATGGCATCTCTACAAACAAACTGGTGGGATAGGGGCTTTTTCATCTGTCTCTAATTGGAATGCTGCTGCTATAACCGCTAGTGGGGTTGATACTGTTTTAGGTGCAAATGATGATTTGTATATTGTTACGCTTAAAAGAATAGCGATAGGTAAAAATGCCATACAACATAGAGTCTGGGATGGGGCTTCTATGACTATAGACTCAGATATTATTGATGGAGTAACGGAATGGGCTAGTGATAATTTACCTCCATTTTCCCTATGCACTAATGTAGATAGGTCTTTTGTAAATATGTGTTATTTTGGGACTAGTTCAGGAGATATATTTTGGATTACAAGGTCTGGGGGTAGTTGGAGTGCGGCTGTTGCTATCACTCTTAACTTGCGACACAGACCAGGGATGGCAACACTTGACGACGACAGTAATATTATCGTATATGGGAATACTGCTACTGATACTGTTATATATGGAAAAACCAGAAGTGCTACGACTACTAGCCCTGAGTTTACAGTAGATACAGGACTTCCCAACAATCAATATATGGTGACTTATTTAGAAATGTCTGATTGTATGTATGCTGGAGATTTGATTGGAGTTGTTTTTAATGGCATATCGGTAGACAATCCTTATTTTATTAAAAATGGATCTTATCAAACTATGTTTGATTCTCCACCTCCAAGAGCTGCTTCTAATTTATTATTGTTAACTAATTAATATGACTATTGCCAGAAATCCTCTATTTCAATTTAAACCTGATGAAATACGTAATGATAGATTAGGTAATATTATTGGGTGGAAAGAATTAACAAAACAATTAAGTGAAGAATACCACGATTTAACTGGTAAAGAGTTATCTAGTAGACAAAAAAGTCTATTACAGGCAAAGCAAGCTGAATTGTCCAGACCTTATAGTTCTAGTTCTTGGGGTAAAAATACAGAAAGGAAAATAAAGAGTCAGTTAAATTTACTAAATGCTACTCCATTGACCGCTCCTGAACAAAAATTTATATCTGAACTTGAGAATAGATTTAAAGCTTTTGGAGAAAGATATAATAGAAATTTGTCTGGTGATGATCTTAAGCTTGTTGAGGCTTTGTCTAAAACTGATAATGCTCAGATTATGTTTGGTGAAGATGTAGTTAAGCAAGGAGGTACAATTGATCAAAGAGTTAAAAATTTAGTAAAAGAGTTTGGTGGGGATGCTGTTAAAAAAGTCTTTTCATTAATGAGTAATCAAGCCTTTTCATCTGCTAGACGTGGAGAGAGTGGACAGTTTATGAGTTTGTTAGGCGACGTTGCTAGACGTGGCGACCAAGCTATTTTTGATGTTATTGAAAAATCTAAACCACGATTATTGCAAGATATAAAAGAATTGGAATCTAATAATATGGGGCCTATTATGCAGGGAAGAATAGATTTATATAAAAGAATATTAGATGTTCCAAATAATATTGGAATTTTAGATGACATGGGAGGATTTAAAAGAATAGACGACCAAGCAAGACAGGCTCAATCAAATATAGTGCAACAACAAAGAGCGGATCAAAGTCGACGGGGCATGGAGGCTCAAATAGCAAGAAGAGAGGGTAGTTTAATTAATTCTCTTAATGAGAATCAGCAAATACCCGGGAACCAAACTTTTAATAACAACCAACAGGTAGCTGGAGAGGGTAGTTTAATTAATTCTCTTAATGAGAACCAGCAAACACCCGGGAACCAAACTTTTAATAACAACCAACAGGTAGCTGGAGATGCTGGCAATGTTATTCCAGCAACATCTTTATCTTCAACCACTTCAATACCTCAAAATCAACCTGTTTCTGGGGGGCGACAATTTGTATCCAGTGGTCCATCTCAACCACAAGGGAGTGGCACTTCTGTAAGTGGGAATAATGCTTACAATCAGCAGCAAATAGATACAGCTCTTGCTTCCCAGCCACCTGGTATGGCTAATTCTATTAGGAGGCAATTATTATCGGGAGACAGTGCGGTTGCTCAAGGGGGAATGAATAGGCTGTTTGGGAATTCAACAGGTTTTGAAAATTATCAAGCTCCAGCAGCCACTCCTTCAAATAGAGAGGTTTCTTTAATATCCTCTTTGTCTTCGGAATCAGGAGGTGGTATAAGTGCGCCTAATACAGCTACAGGAATGTCTAGAAATATACCTGGATTTGCTGGTGGAAATTTAACCGAAATAGTTAAGGGGACTTTAGAGGGAGCTATTCCTCCTGAATTTGCTATGGAGGAGTCCAGTAAAGTTTGGGAGGCAACCAGAAGTTTACTTGAGGCCACAGCTGCTAACGCCGCTGCTATTGAATATAATAATGCTGCTGCTGGTGGTGAGATTTTAACCAAAACATCAGAGGAAATTACTAATTCTTTTAATAGGGCTATAGAGGCGTGGGATAAACAAATTGCAGATGTTAAGAATGCAGAGAAAGTGTCAAGAGAGATTATTGAAGATCAATTTGCCTTTGAGCAAGGGCAATCTATAGATAAGAGACAGAGGTTAGAGAGGGATTTAACTATAGCCAACGAGAGATTTTTGGCTGATCAAAACGCGGCCATTAAAGCACAACAAAGAGCTATTCAAGAGAAGAGGGTCCGGGACGAAGTGTTTGCTGGACTTAGGGGTGAGTTTGGATCTAGTGCAAGTTTAGAGAATATTGACAGGGCTCAAGTGCAGGGAGAGGGAGTGTTGGCCAACTTGCAAAGATTAAAGAAAGATGCGACGGTAGATTTTGGCAATAAATTAGATGATATTAGTAAAGATTATCTTAATGAAGTAGCTGCTATAGGCATTAATTCTCGTAAAGAATTAGACACTTTAAGGAATCAGTCTGCTGACAGAATTAGAGCTATTACTGACAATGTTGCTATGTCTGACATAGAGAAAAGTAAAGCTATAGGTGACATAAATAAGAACTTTATTGATTTATATACTGCTGCTAATAGAGCCAATGCTGACAGAATCACTCAAATTAATATAACTAAAGCTGGTTTAATTAGTACTTTATTAAGCTATGAGGCAGATGAGAAGCAAAGACAATTCCAAAACAATTTAACTTTAGCTCAATTTAACCGCAGTGGTGGAGGTGGTGGTGGAAGTGGTGGTGGGGGTAGTAGAGCGGCTGCACAATCAGCTAAGGAAGCAGAAATTCGGAGGTTAATGGGTGGGTTGACAACATCTGAGACTAGAAAAGTTCCGCTGGCTGGACCCCCTAAACCTTACTCTAATCCTATGGGATTTAACCAGCCTAAAGTCCTTGTTCCTTTGCGTGACAGAACAGAAACTATCCAAATCCCTGTCAGTGAAACTCAACTAGCAGGTTGGATAGATAATATGACTAACTTAGAATATACTGAAAACCCCCCTGCCACAGCTTACGAGGCTGCTCGTCAAGCTGGAGTACCTGAATCTTCTATTCCTCAAGTTCTAAGAATACGAGACTTAATTCTTAATTAAAATTATTAAATGCCTTCTACTTTTGATTTGTTAAAATCAGCTACATCTGGATCAAAATACAAAAAACCTTCTGTTGGATCTAAATTAAAAGAGACTAAAACTCCTAAAGAACCTAGTCTTTGGAGTAAAATAATAGACAAAAGTTTAACTGTATTAAATGTCCCTGGTAGTTTAGCTGCTTCTGCTCTTCAATATGGCTTAGAAGAAATTACAGGCAAAGATTTTTACAAGGATGGTGATTTGTCTGATATATTAAAATTAAAGAAAACTTCTTCTTTCTCTGAATCTTTTCAAAGGGCTGGATTGAAGTCTAATGGAGTTACTTCTGTTTTAGGCTTTGCTGCTGACGTAGTTACTGACCCTTTAACGTGGTTGTCTGGTGGGCTTGGAGCTTTCACTAGAACCGGCAAAGCTGTTAAAGCGGCTAAAGCTTTCTCTCAGGCCAGTAGAGCTGCTGAGACAGCTGTAGGAGCTGAGAAAGTTGCCTTACTAACTAAAGCTGCTAAATTGGAGTCTAGGCTTAAAAGCACTGCCCAAGCTATTCAAAAAACTCAAACTTCTAGTTTAGGCAAAAATTTTAGAAAAGGAGTTCAAGGTATCAACAAAGCTACTGCTTATGCTATTGGGGCTAAGGGGGTTGCTGAGTTTATAGAAGGAGATACCACTCAAGACAAGCTTAAAGGTTTGCTTTTTGCCGGCTTAGGAACTCTTGGGGTTCGTGGTTTAAACGCAGACAATAAACTTATTGACAAAGTAATAAAGGAATCAAAGGACAGTAAGACGTTCGCTAAAAATATTAGTGATTTGCTCATCAGTAAAACCTCTGCTACTAATGCTATTGAAGATATAATAGGAGCTGGGAAATCGGAAAACTTTAAAGTAGCTTTAATGAAACGCAACGTTCTTCATGGCAACGACTTTTTGTTAAATGCTGATACTAATGCGGCTATTAAGAACTGGGCTGTTAATGGACACAAATTGGATCCCAAGATAGCTTCAATTTTACCTGAGACGTTTAAAAAAGATGTGAAGGACGCTATGGCCTACAGCAAGAAAGTTCAAGAAGCTGCCGGGAAATCTGCTTTAGATGACTATTTAGTCCCTGGAATAGAAACTTTAGACGGAAAGGTTCCTACCGTAGAGCAGCTCAGAGCGCTAGACGCTAACCCTAGCTTAAAAAGAGCTTTAGCTAATCCAACTAAAATTGATTCTAAAATAATGAGAAAGTATGCTACTGATGATTTGAGGGATGTAGCACTTGAAAAATATGGACTTAGAACTACTAGAAATTTTGTAGATTCTTTTAATAAAACAATGGAAATTACTGAAAGACAAGCTGGGAAGATAGCTCAAAGAGATAGATTAAAAGACTTGGCTAAGCAAAAAAAGGAGGGTTTGTATGAGGTGTTTGATCCTTCTAATCTTAAAAAGGCTAGAGACACTATCGTAGAAGACTACAAAGCAAAACAAGTTAATGTATTACAAGAGGCAATTAAAACTAAAAATATATTAAAGAAAGTTGCAGATGAAGAAATTTCAAGAATTAAAAATTTTAAAGCAGAAGACTTTGTGCCTGAATCAAGACTTGGTTCTACTTTAGAGGACATTGCTCAAGAAAATAAGATGTTTTTAAATAATCTTGATAATGCTTTCAAAGCAAGTGTATCTAATGTTAATAAAGAGGCTAGTTTAAATTTAAATAAATTAAAAGAAGCTGCTCATAAAAAGGTCTTTAAGCTTAATGAAGATATTGCTAAAAGAGCTGATGAAGCTAGAGCTTTAGGTTATCATAGAATAGGTTCAGATTATGGAAAAGACTCAGGTGTACTTAACGCTATTCCTGGGCTTCATGGAGTAGCCATAAAGGATGATTTGTTACAGTCTCTTAGAAACATTACTGAAGTTACTACTAATAAGGGGATTGTTGAAAACTTAGACTCGTTTATTAAGAATGCGAAATTATTCAAAGTGACTGGTGATTTTTTTACTTATTGGCAAACAGCCAGAGCAGCTCTTTCTACAGCTGTTTCTAATCCTAAAGATTTTTTAAAGATATTCAATTTCAAGAACATGAAGGAAGCTTCTGATAGAATGGTTAAATGGTCACGTTACAATTTACAAATAGGAAGAACTGAAGATATAGACTCCGTAGCTTTTAAATCCTCTAATAAAGCTGTGGCAGACAGAGGGTTGAATCAAGTAGATACTTGGTTTGCTAATCTTGGGGAGAAATTTACAAACAGCAATAATCCTTTGGTTAACAAGGGATTTAAGCCTATAGTTAACTTATTAGAGAAAAATGAAAGATTTTCTTTTAACGTGTTAATGCCTCATTTTAAAATGAACGCAGCGGAAACTTTGGAGAGGAAGTTGATTAAAGCTGGGATGTCGGTAGACGAAGCTGGATTTAAATCAGCTGATATGGTTAATGTAATGTTTGGCGGTCAGAATTGGGACTCTCTTATGGCTAAGTATCCTAAGTTAAACAAGAAATTTTTACAATATGCAAGGCTCGCTGTTTTTGCCCCTGATTATTTAACTGGAACTCTTAGAAAAGCTAGTGGGGTTTTTAAACCAGGTATAATGGGAGAGGCGTACAGAAAAGAGCTTATAGCCTCTACATTTTTATTAACAGCAATGACTGAAATGATGAATTATGCCATGACCGGACACTCTACTTTGGAGAATAATCCTGGAAATGAATTAAGCGTAGAAATTCCACAACTAAAAGACGCTAAAGGTAATAATTATGCTGTTAGTTTAGGTGGCAACTGGGCGGAGCCTTTGAAATTTTTCGCCCATCCTTTGAAGTTTATTAGAGGGAAAGTCTCCGGTCCGCTTAAAGTAACCGTAGATACTGTGGGTTATGATCCCTATAATAAAGATGGAATAGGAAAAGGAATAGGTACAGCTTTATCTCAATCTGTCCCTATTCCTTTTGCATATCAAGCTATCACTAAATACTTAATTGATAACAAGCTTGGAGGAGTAACATCCACAGGAACCCCCGATAAATTTACAGTAGCTTTTGCTCAATCTTTATTGGATATGGCTGGTGTGGTTGGATCTACCAGGAGTCCTAATAGTGAATCTTTGTTTGTGAAGTGAAGTTAATCTTTTTTAAAGATGACGTAAGCCAAGTAACCAACTACTATTATTACTCCCCAGACTATAAACCCTCCAAACGGATTAAGATTATCCATATCAATCTCATCATCATCTCTTCGGACTTGATTTGTAGAAACTTCTACTTCTTGTTGAGCGTGAACGTTAACAATTGTAAATAGGTTGTCCATAATAAATTATTAGAAAAATAAAACAGAGGATAAGTGTTGAACTCAGTTAACCAAAAGATTAATTGACACTTACCCTCTATTTATATTGCGCAAAATATCCTTTGGGACTGAGTTCGCGAAACATATTACATTAAATAAACGTTAATTGCAAATAAACTTTGAATACTAAACTTGTTCATGTTATAATGTGAACGTAACAAATTACTATGAACCTACAAGTCTTATACGTTAAACACAGAGATCAAATTCACTCGTTTATAGACACCTTTATAACAATAATGGCGGTTGATTATGGTGCTCACGTACTCACTATATATAATGGTGACTTTTCTACTGCCGCGTTTAGTGCTTTAGGTGGTGGGGTGTTAAGAGCATTACTAAAAACCTTCGGACAGAAAGTATTAAACATACCTAAAAGAACTAGTAACCCAAAAGCTTAGGTTATTTTTTTAACTAACCTTTGCAACACGATCATAATTTCATCTTTGCTCATTGTATTTGACCAATTACTGTCATTACAAAGACCTAAATCTAAAGCCCATTGTCTGGACTCTTTAAAAGGTAGCCCATTTTTTTGTGCTTCCTCTTTCTCTCTTTGTTCGATAATTCTTGGATCAATAGCCCCTTTATAACCATTATCATAATTCTTAATTTTCCCGTTCTCAACTTCTCTTATTCCAAAGTGCAAATGAGGGCCACTAGAAAAGCCTGTGTTGCCCATATCGCCGAGTTTATCACCAACCTTAACATTAGCTCCATTTCCAACAAAAGCTTTGCTTAAATGGGCGTAAGTGAATTCGTGTTTGTCATTAGTAATTCTAACATACAATCCATACCCTTTACTTCCTTGATTGATAACACTTGCTTTCCCTTCACTCACTGAATAAACTGGCGTTCCTACAGTTTTTTCTCTTTGAGGGTGTGTAAAGTCTATGCCATTGTGTCCTTTTAATCCAAATTGTTTATATACACTTGGCCTTTCTCCAAATTCTTGTGTAACTCTTGGGTTTGGAAATTCAAATATTTTATCTAACATTGCATTGGATTAAAGAACTAACCTCATTATACTCTTCTTCTTTATCATATTCTAGTTTTGTTTTATTAACACTTTCAGCATAACTATTATAATCCATTGCTTTTTTATCAGAGATCATTCTTTTCCCCACATCTTCGCCCTCAATAAAAACATATCTTAAAAGCCTGCCATCTATCCTGATTTGATTTTCATCTTTACTTAATTCCCTGCCTAAATTATCTCTGTCGCCTTGTTTAGAGTCTTGCAGAAGCTTCACTTTTTTGCCAAGAATAAGTTCTTGTAAATATTGTGTTGACTCAAAAAAACAGGGTTCTTTTTTTTCTGGTGCGTTGATTCCAACTATTCTAACAATATCATTCTGATCTACCACAAAAGTATCGCCATCTATAATCCTTGTGACTGTTGCAGTTTCAAAGTTAGAACAACCAATTAGATTAATTGCAATTAAAACAAAAGACGCAATGATTAATGTGACTTTTTTCATATGTTGTGATTAATTTTATAAAAATTACGATTTTTAATTTTAACCTTAACTAAATATTTCTCTTTAATTAATTTTTCTGTAATCCTCCAAATTACTTTTATTTGGTTTTTATGCCCAACAATCTTTAAAGTTTCTTCAGAAACCATATTCATAATATTCTTGTTAGTAAACAAGAAGTTTTCAGGAAGCTTGTTAATAATGCTATTAACTAAAGCGTATCTGTATTTATTTAAATCATATTTATTGTTAAGATCAAAATTCAACTCTATTTCTTCTTTAGTTAAAAAGTTTAGACTATTGTCCCTAACATCCATCTTATATAAGATGAGTAATAATAATGTAACAGAAACCATAGTAACAATGAGAAACATTATGAAAATTACTTGCATAATAAATTAATTAATAATATAAAGTGAATTTTAATTAGATAAAATGTTAAAATTTCTTTCTCTGGATTTCCTGTTGTTATATCCATATAAACGTCTAGTAATTGTTCCATTATTTTTAACTCCAGAATAGTAATCATAACACTTTTCTAATTGCCAATAAGGATCATGAAAGTTAGGATCATTCACGGTATTCTTATGCCATCGTATATTCCACTGACACAAACCAAAGCTATCGCCACCATCTCCGACAGCACGAATATTCCAATTAGACTCTTGGTCAATTGTAGTAATAAAATCAAAGTCTTGATCGCTTATTTCCCAAGCACGTTTTACAAGATCATTCATTTCTTGAGTTGCTCCTATTGAAATTTTCTCAATACTAGAACTTTTAATAACCTCTTCATTGGCTTCTTTTATAATTATAGGTTCTATTTCAGGGGAATCTACTTGTGATTGAATTAAATAAATGATAGCTATTGCAGCCAGATCATTGAAAGGATTATAAGCTTTAACTATTTTAGATGTTATTAAAAATAATAGCATCGACAATATTAATCCAACTATAACAGCTATAATAACACTTGCATAATTTTTCATAACTTTATTTTTAAAAATTAAAAAGGAAGATCTTCTAAATTTGTATCAACGAAAGCTAAACTTGTAATAAATATTTCGACTCTTGGGTTACGCTTATCAACTCCACCAGTTAAATAGGTTGTACTAACTATATACTCATCATTGTCATCTCCCAATTTCCCATACTCTACCAAAGCATCACAAAAGAATTTCTCAATAATACAAAGCACGTTTGCTCTATCTATCCTTCGATTAGAGGCTTTGTGTAAAACAAATTTCAAGGACACTTTACCTAAGCAAGGAAGAACTTTAATAACATCTTCCATTTCTTCTTTATATTTTTGCTTAATAATATTACTTATAGCATAGTTCCAGTTTCTATAATAATTAAGATTTAGTCTGTACGTTTTATCTTTCTTTGTTTTGCGAGGAATGCTTACAAATAAAGGGGAAATAACTAGATGTTCCCCCTCGCTTCTTTTTAATTTTATCATTTAACGATTTAGTTGGTGCTAAAAGGGTCTTCATTCTCAAACAGAGCAGGTAGATTAATAGACAGAGACATGTATTCTTCTAGAATACTTTCATCTACAGGCTTTTTGGGAGAAGGCATTACTGTGTATTTTGTTTCCAACTTTTCACCCTTTTTAATTACGGTGAGATCATATTCTTTAGGAGAGCCCCAATCCTCATTCTTAATAAGCCCACTTATTTGATCTTGAATAGTTTTCTGAGTAACTTCTAATATTTCAACCTTCTTTGTTGCATAGTTCCAAACAACAAACACCCAAAAGTGTTTAGGCATCTCTTTGTGACCAGGCTTAGGTGTGATTGTAGTTTTAGATATTTCCTTCCCCCCACTCTCCAACCATACTATATAGCCAGTAATAGCAGAAGATAAAACCCTAAATCTATTCTCCCCTTTTTGAAGCCTCATGTATCTTGAAGGAGTTGATGGGACCTCATATCCTTCTGGCAAAAAATCATTCATGTTAAATTGTTATTAAAAAGTAAATTTATTGAGGGTTTTTTTTCAGTAACTTCGCTACGCTCTCTATATTGCACAGCACTTGAGATATATAAGGAGTCATAATGAGATTATTGTCTTTGCAATATTTCTTAACTGCAGAGTGAGCTTCCGCTGACACTACTAACATTTTTTTTTGCATATTGAATTGTTATTAACACGTTCTATTGTAGTTAAGGCTTGCACCAATGTCAAACTTTTATTTAAGAAAACATTGACTTTATTCATATAAACAAATATGCTACTATTATCCCTAACGAAACAATATGCAGGATCGAGATTTTACCCTTATAATTCAACAGGTCGAAAAAGACTCAAACCAATTTGTATCACAATCTAAACGTGCTATGGATAACTTAGTAGAGAAGTCTAAGAAGTTTGAGAAAGTGGCTTTAGATATGTGTTATGTTTGCGAAACTTACGCTGAATCATTATGAAAATGAATGAATTACCTGAAGCAACACAGGAAGAAATAAAAAGAATGTCTAAGTATATGTATTGTACTTGTTGTGAATGTAGTGCTTTAAAGAGCGGTGTTGCTAAATTAGATTCAGGCCCCCAAGTTTTATCTTCTACTATAAGCTTAATAATGTCTAAACATGAACTCTAATTCTCACATAATTTACAAAGGAATACCTATGACAATAGGATTAAAGAATCACTGCATACGTGACCCTAAATTCTTCGAACAAGTTAAGTTGAATTATGAATCGAGGGAAGGGTATACTCCAAATGATACTACTGACGATTTTTACAAAAAGAAATTATTTAGATGAAGCGATATAAAGTTTGGTACATTTATAAAAACTTCAAACACATAGAGATAATCCCCGGGGATTCTATGAAAGAGATAGGCGAGTGGATTAAGGAGGCTTACGAAGGGGCTTTTATTCAAAAAATAGAAGAGTATAAATAATCAATATTAATTGGCACCATCTATTGACTTCATGACTCTGTTGACCTCTTCCGCATCTATTATCTCTATTACCTTGTAAGTATCAAGGGCAACTCTAACAGCTATTATATAGTCTTCTATACTTACAAACACAGCTTCATTAAATACCGTAATTAATCCCTCAAGGGTATAGCCCTCAAATCTTAAGTATGCTTTGCTGTATGTTTCGCCTTCTTCAATCATAGGAGGGGGTTAAGTTTTTTTATTACTTCTTAATAAAGCTTTTTTCATATTATTAATAGTAGCTTCTATTTCTTTTTTATGTTCTGTGTTGGGAAAGTTTTCTATAGAGGGCTTTCCATTGTTACGCCAATATTGTAAAGCGTAATCTGATTCAGGCATGGTATTTATAAATTATTTTAGTGTCAATGCTGTTAATTTTATTCTGTCCATCGTTTATCCAATACATTCCGTAATTCTTAAGCATTTTCCCATAAACAGTTTTACTAACATGAACAGTCTCAACCCACATCTTTAAGTCTGCTAGAAATTCTTCTAAATTCTCTAACGGAACCTTTTCGACAATATCTTTTAATGTCTTGATTGATATTTTTTCTTCTTTAGTTTGGTCTATCATGGGGTGGGGTTAGTAATAATCGTAGATAATAGTGCACCTATCGTAAGGAAGGTCGCAATACTTTACGTCTTCATATTTATCATGCTTAAGATTTGCTTGCCACGCGGTCACAACACATGTTCTTTTATAAATTTTAATTCTAGAACCCTCTATTTTGTATTTAAATCCTTGGTCATATCTAAATGTTTCGTGCCCGCAATCTTTATCAAGTGAATAAAAATTAATTATAAATGGTTCTTTTTTATTTTCCATGAGATTAGGTTAATTATATTTGTTCCATATAGCACACTAAACATATCCAGTCATCATCTACATTGTATATTTTAGCACCTTTAGGTATTTCTGATAAACACCATTCGCAATCTGTATCTTTTTGGTTAATCATTTATTTAAGGCGATTATCCCTTGACAACAAGTAGGTAGTTTGATAAACTGAACGTAGAAATTAACTATTATCTATGTTCAACAAGAAGTTTACTATAAAAGAGTTCAATAATAAATACAAAACTGATGAAGATTGTATAAATGAGATATTTAATAACAAATTTTCAGAGTCAAAAGAATGTTCTAGTTGTAACAGGTCTTTTAAATATCATAAAGTAAGTAATAGAAAATGCTATTCTTGCCAATTTTGCGGTAATCAAATACATCCTTTAGCTAATACTATTTTCCATAAGTCTGAAACATCTTTAAAGCTTTGGTTCTATGCAATCTTTCTTTTCTCTTGTTCTAAGAATGGCGTTAGTGGTAAAGAATTACAAAGACAGTTAGGAGTTACCTATAAAACAGCTTGGAGAATGGCTAAACAAATTCGCCAGTTATTTGACGAAGAATCAGAGCAATTAAACGGAGATGTTGAAGCAGATGAGACTTATGTCGGAGGAAAGATGAAAGGCGGTAAGAGAGGGCGTGGAAGCGAAAATAAAACGCCTGTAATTGGAGCGGTACAAAGACAAGGAGAGGTGATAGCAAAAGTAGTTGGAGATACTAAGTCATCCACTATCAAGCCTTTTATTCGTGAAAATGTTTCAATAGAAGCTAATTTAAATACTGATGAATATAGAAGTTACAACAATCTAAATAAGCTCGGATATAATCACAAGAAGGTTAATCATGGAGCTAGACAATGGGCTGACGGTGACACTCACACAAATACTATTGAGGGCTTTTGGTCTCAATTAAAAAGATCAATAAGAGGCACTTATCATTCAGTTTCCCCTAAATATCTACAACAATATGTTAATGAGTTTTCTTGGAGATATAATCATAGAGAATATAAGAGTTTGTTTGGACTAATGATTAAGAGAGTTTAAAAAAATTTGATTTTCAGATTATTTAGTAGTAGTATGGTTATGCGACAAAGTAATCACTTTTAAAAACAAAATTTTTTAGATCCTTTGTACCTGCGACAGCTTTGTCGCAAACATCTCATCCTAAAAAAGTTTTACTTTAATGGTGACTGTCGCAGATACAAGGGATCTTTTAAAATAAAAACAAAACTCCAAAACAAAACACTTAGAAATTTGACTTTGTAGGCAAAATATTTGTAAACATTCTCACGCTCCTAAATGCTGGAGTGTGTTTTTTATCAGTTTAATTCAGATTATGAAAGAATCTATTATTTATATAAACTATTTTGACGTTATAGATCAGGAAAGAGTAAAACACATTATGTCTATATCCTCACAAATAATTGCAGAAAAGAAGCCAGACGCTCTTTATTTTTTATTTTCCTCTCCAGGAGGACAGGTGAGTGCAGGAATACAATTATATAATTTCTTAAAAGCTTTACCTACGAAAATAATAATGCACAATACTGGCAGTATTGACTCTATAGCTACTGTAGTTTTTTTAGCTGGAGAAGAAAGATATGCGGCTCATCATTCAACCTTTTTATTTCATGGTGTTTCAATGGCATTCACAAAAGATTCACAATTTAATTTAACTCAATTACAAGAATTAAAAAGCTCTTTAGAAGAAGATCAAAAGAAAATTGCTGGCATAATCACCAGCAACACTAAGCTTAAAAGTGATGACATGGATCAATTATTTCTTCAGGGGGAGACTAAAGACCTTGGCTTTGCTAAAGACAAGGGGGTTATTACCGCCATTAAAGACCCCATTATTCCCAAAGATGAGCTCTTTATTACCGTCAATATTCAAAGTTAATTTATTATCTTTTTTCTTAAAAGGATAGCCTCCAAAAATATAAACACTATCATTTAACAAAGTTTTAACATTATCTTTATTATTCATTTTTTATTCATTAATTATTTTATTCCCTTTCGGGGGGTTCTACATATGTAGAAATTAGAGTAGTGGGGGTGGAATGGTTCAGTCAAGGTCTTCTAAACTTACAACTGCGAGTTCAAGTCTCGTCACCTCCACCACTTTAATTTTCACATATATAAAACTATGGTTAAATATTATAGCATTATTTCTTTTCAGATACAAGTTTTCTATCATCTTTCTTCACTTCCTTTGAAGCTTTTTTAATGATGTCTTCAAACTTCTTTTTTGTAGTTGATAAATTACACTTTGTACAAGTTTTGGTATCGTTTTGTTGCATATTGATATTATTTTGACGAACTTTTGTATACATATGTTTACATTTGTTAACTAAAAAGTAAATAAATTATTGATTTTTTGCTTGACAATTTTTATCTGAATTATTGGGTTAAATCTAATTACTTGTTATTAGGGGATAATCGCCATGAGTTTTTACAACCGCTATTTAGTGTTGCTTGCGGTACCAATTAAGTCTAAGTCGTTTGAGTCATTACTCTCATAACTTTCCTTAAATGTCTGTTTCCAAGACGTGACCCGTCAACCCACTCTCACTACACTCGGTCGGGCCCGCAGCCAAGAATGAACAACCTATTCCGCCACCTCTGAGAGAGGTGTAAACTAATTATAGTAAAGTGTTTAAGTAATTAAGAATAAATAGCTTTAATCATTTCCGTTAATCTTTTCTGCCCTCTCAATTCTGCCTCCAAAGAATCTACCTTCATAGACAATCTTATTTCTTCCTTAGTCATATTATCTAAGTTAGGATGTTTTTGGATTATAGCCTTTTCTAATATTGTTTTCATAAGTTATTTTTTAATATTTAAATTATCAATCATTGTATCTATTTGAGCCATTGGATCACCGAATACTTGAGAAAGTGTTTTAGTCTTCGGGCTTGCTAATTTATCAAACATTATATCAATACACTTTGAGATTGTTCTGTTTTGTGTCTTCTCTCCTAGTATTTCTCCCAGTCTCTCTAGTTTCTCTTCGTGTTCTTCTGTTAGTCTTATTGTTTTAGTTGCCATTTGACTTAGTTAAGTTTGATATATAAATTCAGGCATAATGCCAGTTCTTTCGTATTCTTCCCATAATGGCTTAAACGTCCATAATTTAGCCTCTATTGCTGTTCTCTCTTTAAACTCGCTAGGTATTCTTAAATATACTTTTTCGTTTTTACTTGGATCAATAGCCTCATAATATAATAAATCTTCATCTTTTTTATCTTCTATTAGGAGAATCCTCATAGTATTACCTTGTTCATCTTTCATTCTATTAATCTCTTTTGCTTTTAATTCTTTCACCATCTTTTCATTTCCATACGCTAATGCCATAGCCCTTTTTTTATCTTGATTTGCTTCTGTAATTATATCCAAAGCTTTAGTTTTTCCTGTAACAAAATTATTCCACTCCTCATATTCAAAATTTATACCATGAATATAATAAAGCTCATATCCATCATTCCATCTTATACAAGATCTATCTAGTGAGTGCATTCTATTAGAATCATCTCTATCAACATATTCAGGCAAAGCACAAACAATACATAAGTTTTCAAATTGAATCATATCATAAATATTACACTCAATTAGTTCCCTAAAGTTTTTAAAATCTTTATTATGTATCACGCCTATTTCTTCAAAGAAATTATAAAAAGACACCCAAGCATAATCTGAAGTAGACCCGTAATAACTAAATGCAAAATATGTCAACCCCTTATTTTTATCGACATTGTTAATGACAGTTTCCCTGACAGTTTCCCCGACAGTGTTAACGACAGTTTTCCAGACATTTCCCCCAACATTACCCCAGACAGTTTTATCGACAGTTTTATCGACAGTGTTAACGACAGTTTTCCTGACATTCTTCCAGAAAGTTTTCTCGACATTTTCCCTGACATTGCCCCAGACATTTTCCCCAACATTTTCCTTCAGGGAATTCGCTAACAACTGACAAGCTAAAGGACTTTCCAAAAATACAATTTTTGGCTTTTCAAGTCCAGAAAATTCATACAACCACTCTGTTTTTTCTTTGGCCTTTTCTTTATCAATCGGCTGTCCTGAATAAAATCTATTTATCCACTTATCTCTTATCTGATACATTAGTAACTCTTGTTTAGGTGTAAGTTTATCAAGCATATTAAATGATTATTAATTAATCTCTAACTCGTCTTTCTTCTATTGGATCATATTCTCTTTGAACATGAAGAATATATTTACCCGCAGGAACTTCAATAGTTTTATGTTCTTCATGAGTCAAAAGCCCTGTAGATTCCAAATCCAAATAACCTAGCAAATAATTGTTATCTATAGTCGGTTCAGTTTTAAAAATTGTGCCTTTAGATATTCTATGATGATGGTTAGACACCTCACCCTCTAAAATAGAATTACCATTATGCTGTTCCATTCCTTGTGGAATTGCATCTGTTTTAATAAGCAGTAAGTCGCCGTGTCGTATAATCATAATATGTAAATTAAATAATAAATAAGCAGTTTAGTCACTTGCTTAGGTGTTTATTATTTTTAGTTAACAATAACAATAACCATAACCATAACCAGAACCAGAACCAGAACCATAACCAGAACCAGAACCATCACCATAACCAGAACCAGAACCATTACTAAAGCCAGAGCCAGAACCAGAACCATAACCAGAACCAGAGCCAGAACCAGAACCATAACCAGAACCATTACTAAAGCCAGAGCCAGAACCAGAACCAGAACCATTACTAAAGCCAGAGCCAGAACCAGAGCCAGAACCATAACCATAACCATTACTAAAGCCAGAACCATAACCATAACCAGAACCAGAACCAGAATCGCTTATATTAGACTTTTCCATAAAATTATTGATTAATTAGTTATGCTGACCAAATAGAAACGGAATCGATTGATTGTTTAGCTTTAGCTGTACAATCTAAAACTTCTATAACTCCAGTTAATTCTATTTTATTCACCTCACAAGGGAACTTACAAAGATCAGGCTTAGAAACTCCGTCAGTTGCTAATTGAGACAAAGTGGCTGCCCCCTCCCAATACCACAACCTACGAACATTCCGCAGCACAGCCTCTTTACCTTTTCTACTTTCCACATATCCAGCGAATACACCAGCGGAATCAGTCCTAACTATTTTATATTCCATACCCTCAACATTAACCACCTTGATATCTGTAGCTGGAACATATTCTATTCCATTTATCATTACTGAAGCTTTGTTTTTTTTCATAATATATAAATTAAATAATAAATAAGCAGTTTAGCCACTTGCTTAGGTGTTTAGATTAAATGTGTTTATTGACAAACTTCTCAGCCCCCTTGAATGTTGAATAGTCTTTCTGCCAGATTAAACTTCCTGTGTCTTTGTCTATTGCTTGAGCCATGTAAGCTTTATCATTGAATCTTTGCTTTACTTGATAAACTGTTTTGTTTCCGTTTTTAATGATTGTTGCGTTAGTCATAAGAAGTTGTTATTTAATTGAACAATCTTAGTATATATCTTTTGATACCAAATTGCAAGCTTTTGGTATTATTTAACTTGACAAGTTTGATTAAATGTTATGATTAAGATTCCAATTTATAGTGATTGTGAAGCTAAAAGTCTATTGCTTTAAATGGCTCTTTAAAATACTGTGTTGAATTTTTCTTTACATTCTTTTCTACTTCCTCTGTCTTAAGACTTAGAATATAAGTAACCCCTTTTAACTCTTTGTACTTTACGGTCGTGAGAAAGTCTGGCTTTTCATAGTTGCAGTCTAAACATTTTTTTACTTGTTTCTTAACAAACAACAACTTCAACCTTTCCCACAATGTTAAACTATTCTTCCATCCTTTAAAAAACTTTTCATGCTTCCAGATATTCTGCATAGTTTGCTTCCCAAAGTTTCTGTTTGATACAATTTGGTTCATAATAATTTAGGGTTACAATCCGATTGGATTGGGTGGTTAGCTACTAAAAGCCGCGATTAAAAATATAGGGAACATTATAAGAGCGAGTCCTACAACGAACATCATTACAAACGACCAATCAGCGTATGCCCAAGTAATGTATTCTGAAACTTCACCAGTACAACTATTAGTAATGACGTTTTTAACATCACTAAAGAATGATCCTTGTTGTGTAACAATACTTACAACGTTGTTGGTACAGCTACCGATATTTCCGGTTATGTTTTCCGCTATGCTTATAGGGTTCATAATATATTAAATTAGTAATTAAAATAATCCGATTGGATTGGGTGGTTATTAATCATTCAAAATCATAAACATCCCATTGAACAATGCCTTTAACTGTTTGAGCCTTAAAGGTCTCCTTTTTTTCTATTTGTATTGTTGTAATGGCTAATAAAAGGAAAGTTGTAGCTAGTAGTTTTTTCATAAAAGTTTATTAATTATTAAAATTTATTACCGTCATTCATCTCCCCCTTAACTACTTGGAAAAATGAAATGATTTTTAGTCTATTGAATCCCATATCGCATTGCTCTTTAGATTCTCTAGCAAATATATACATTCCCTCTTTGCGTGCCGCCCATAGCTCCTCTCCGTTGTTTTTACTTACTAGCCGATAGGTTAATGCTATATCAAACGAACTAGCGAGATCACCAGGCTTGTAGGGGAAAGGGTGTATCATAATTGTTTTAGTTAAAGACAGAAGGTAAATCAAATATATCATATAAAAAAACAAAATCAAAGTATTTTTTAAAAAACATTTAAAACAATTAAAACTAAAGTCAAAGAAAAATTCTTGCCTTTAAGGCTCCTTTAATGATAAGTTAAATATAACCTTTGCTTTATTTAAAACTTGACAAGCAAAGAATAAAAAATAAAGGTTGAAGGGCTTTTGATCGTCCGCCTAAACAATCTTAAAAATAGTCAACAGGGGAGGAGACTATGATGATATACCGCCGGGCTAACCCCTGTTTAACTCGGCGGTGTGTTGTTATTTTAATTTTTTAATTATGAGTGGTTGGATTAAATTACATAAAAAAATTGAAAGTTGGGAGTGGTACAAGCACCCCAACACTAAAGCTCTTTTTTTGCACCTTCTTATTAAAGCAAATTATGAAGATAAGACTTGGAGAGGTTGTTTAGTAAAAAGGGGGCAAGTCCCTATTGGAAGAAAGGCTTTGAGTGTGCAATTAGGGATGAGTGAACAGAACATCCGCACTAGTCTTGCTAATCTTAAATCAACCAACGATATAACCATCAAACCAACCAACAAATTTTCTTTAATAACCATTATTCAGTATGAATACTATCAAGTTAAAGACGCTGAGGTTGCCAACACTTTAACCACCAAACTAACCACACCTAAAGAAGAAAAGAATATATATATGTGCATTTCAGATTTTGAAGAGTTTTGGAAAGAATACCCAAATAAAAAGAATAAGAAAAAAGCAAGAGATAAATTCCTCAATTTAAAAAAATCTTTACTGCCTGAAATTATCTTGTCTTTAAAAAAGCAGAAGGTTGCCGAATCTTGGACAAAAGATCAAGGTAGGTTTATACCTCATCCAACCACCTGGTTGAATGGTGAGCGCTGGAGTGATGAAGTGGAGGAAGATAGACAATTGTCTAATATAGATTTAGATAAAATAAAACAATCCCTTAACAATACTTTATGATTCATTGCGAGGAAGGCCTTATAATAGCTTGTATTTTTTGGAGGCCAGACAAGGCTTCTGAAATTATACCTTACTTAAAACCTGAATTTTTCTCTAAAGCAAAGCCTAGAGAGATTTTTAAAATAATAACCCAATTAAAACAAATTAATCTTGTTGAGTTTTCAAGATTTGTAAAGATTAACAAGTTGAAAATTAGTGCCGGTGATATTTCTGAAATTATTGAAAATTATGATCACACTTTGTACCCCATTAAAGCTTTAATAAAATCTTTACGTGAGAGGGCAGAAGAAAGGTTGTTGAAAGAAAGAGCTGTTGGCGACATTAAAAACGTGCAAAAAGCACTTAATGAAATTAGGGATTTGTTTGATGACGGTTTTGAAAAGGGGGAATTGCAGCCGGCTGACATTTTGGAAAACATGTATAATAAGCGAGAAAAAGGTGAGATGTATGAGGGGTATAGTACTGGTTATTCTGAACTTGATAAATACGTTAAGGGTTTAATCAAAGGTAAGTTTATAGCAATTTCTGGTTATAATTCTCATGGAAAATCTACTTTTGCTATTAACTTAATGAGCAATGCTTTAAAGCAAGGGGCTAATTGCATGTACATAACTATAGAGATGAGTGAAGAGGAAGTTTTATCTAGGCTGTTGGCTTGTAGGGCTGATTTAACCATTGAAGAATTAATGAAAAAAACTACAAATGAAAATAAGGAAAATAAAATCAAACAAGCCTATGCGGACTTAGCCCAACAGTCGTTTTCTGTAATCTCTGGACTTGATGACGTTGATGATATTTTAATGAAAATAGCATCTAAAAAGCCGGAAGTAGTGTTTGTTGACTATATGCAAAATATGTCATGGACTAACTCTAAACGCATAGACATGCTAGAGTATGCCTCTAAGGAATTTAAAGTATTGTCTCTAAAAGAAAATGTTTGTATTGTTGGCTTGTCTCAAATTGGAGAAGAGGCAATGAAAAACGTAACTTTTACCTCGGGAATAAAGGGGAGCGGAGACGTGTCTATTGCTAGCGATGCCACTATCAGAATACACCGCCCTTGGAGAGATGAAAAATTAAAAATCCCTTCAAATAAAGTAAGTTTAATGTTGGTTAAAAACCGCTATGGCCCAACAGCAATGTTGGACTTCATCATAGAAACAACCAAAGGAAAAATATTTCAAGCCTTTTAACATTACACCCATGAAAATATTAATAAGATCATGCTACTGTCACTATTGTTCTCAAATAAAAGAGATTGAAATAGACTCTCAAGACCAGGTCACCTGTAGTGGATGTGGAAATAAACCATAAACCCCTTCCAAAACCGCTTAAAATACCCCTAATTTCTATTTTAATAATAAAAAGGTGGTTGTGTTCCAATCAAAAAAAAACACCCCTGAAATCTCATTTTAATCAATTTAATAAATCTCTATGAAAAAGCCAATAATAATTCACATATCTCATTATAATTCTAGCGATGGTGGAATTATATGCTCAGGATTGAAGACAACTGTATCTTGTGAATATAAGAAATTTCAATGTGCTATTTTATTTAGGCCCCTCAATCGAAGCCATGTGGAAAAGACTGGAGGTGATAAATATGCAACTACAACAATTAAGGTAAATGAAGCTGTACAAAGAGTACTTAATTGGATTAATTTTACATACACATTTAAACGCCCACCCAATGAGTTTGATGACTTGACTAAGATGAATGTAAAAACTAAATATACACTTGATGACCTACTTTTTTTAGAGGTCTATAATGACCAATGAAATCTTAACGCGCTGATGAAATCTTAACGCGCTGATGAAATCTTAACGCGCTGATGAAATCTTAACGCGCTGATGAAATCTTAACGCACTAAAAAAGCCACCTAGCGAGTAGATGGCTTTTTGTTTATTCTTTAGAGTCAAGGTAATTTGTAACTATTTGGTCTAGTAATTTTCTCATTGCTTTATATTCCCTCTTGCAATGCTCTCTAAAGCGCTCCAATACGTCGGTTGATATCTTGGTACAAGTTTTCATAGTGTAGTTATTAAAATAAATAAGAAAGTAAAATTATTGATATATAAAGCCCAAAAATTGAAAATAGTATATTTTGCATATTGAAGGTTATTTATAAGCAAAAAAGAAAGTTATTTTATTTGTTCCTTTTTTCCAATCAATATCCTCATCTCGAGACTTAGCCAATCCAGAGATATGAACCGCATCCTTGTAATGAATAAAATTTTCTTTTACTTTTTTATAAAATGCTTTGTTTATATGTCCCCGTAGTTGTTTATGCTTTGACAACATGCTGGCGGTAATTGTAACTTCTAAAATTGTGTATTTTTTATCTGTCCACTCTTTAATTCTTTCATCAAAATATGATAATTTTTTCATAGTATAATTATTAAAATAAATAAGAAAGTAAAACCATTGATATATAAAGCCCGAAGATTGAAAATAGTATATTTTGCATAGTTTATTTTTATTAAACTAAATAAAAGTTTGATAGCAATTAAAAATCATTAAATATTACTTTAAAATTTGATTGAAAACAGGTATCACAGGAGAAGTTTGTCCTGCCCGCTCGCTTTAAATGTTCGTCGATTGCGTTATACAATTCTTCATCTACAAGATGCTTAGTATACTTAGACGTTGTTTTTGAGCAACCCCAATTTTTGCCTATATGAATTGTTTTAGTTTTAAAATTGATTACATATATACAAGAGTTGTAAGAATGGAAAAATATATTATTACCATACTTGAAAAGATATTGATTCTTAGCTATGTCTATTTTTTGCATTGTTTTCATAATGATCTATTAAATAATAAAATTTTGATAGCAATTAAGGGAACCCCGAAGGGTTCCTAGTTAGTTCTATAAATATAGTATTCTGTACCGTCAATAGTTTCACAGTTTTCCCAACCGTCATAAGTAGCTAACGAGTTGCCTCGGCCATCAAAGTGGCAATCTGATTTAAATTCATCTCTATTGAAGTATTGTTTACAACTCTCTGGTAGTGTGCAGATCAGATAATCGTCAATATAAGAATCTAAATACTCTTCTTCTTTTTCGTCCGCTTCGCTATCGGTTAAAACTAAATATTCTTCTTCTCCATTTAAAAAAGTATCTTCCTTATATTCATCTTGCTCAATGTTTTTTACTGAAATTTCTAAGTGTGAAGCTAAAGCAAGCGCTTTGGCCTCATCAACTGTTAAAGTTGTTTGTTTTTTTTGTGACAAATCAAGTGTAGGCATAATAGTATTGTTAAAATTAATGATTGAAGGGAACCCCGAAGGGCTCCCGTTTGTTAAGCTGTTTGTAATTCTTTACATTCCTTTACTTTTTCAAGTTCCTCATAAGCTATTTCTAAAAGGTGCCTATAGATTGCTTCTTTAAGCATATCAAAAGCGTTTTTACTTCCTAGCTCCGTTTCTTCTGTGCCAAACCAAAGGTTATCAATGGCAAATGTAAGCAAATCATAATTATATATTGGAACTGCTGAATCGCAAATTTGAACTATAGCATCATGACAATCATCATCATTTTTTATGTTGTAAAGTTCTTTGATATTTTTTACGTTCTCTCTAACTTCATTTTCTGCATCTTTAAGGGTGTATCTTGTATCACTCATATTTGTAATGTTAAATATTAAATAAAAAGGGGGGATTCCCTTAATTGCTATCAATCGAGATGTAAAAGAGCAATTCTTTATTTCTAGCTATAGAATATCAAAAAGGTTAACCGAAGTCAAACTATTTTTTAACTAAACTTAAACTATCACTTGACAAGCAAGTAAGAGTATTTCAATAAGCACCTCAAAAAGCACTAAAAACCTTGTTGTGTCGTTGTTTTAAGTGAAATTATAATATTTCAACGTCTATCATATCGGGATTTTCTCCCTGTGCAATTGCCAATAAATTCTCTAGATCATCATCACTAAAGCCCTCAAAATCAACTTCTTGCGGTGGTTGTTTCAATGATATATCGCGGAGGGTTGCATGCTCTCCGGCTATTGTTTTAAGTGCTTGTAGTTTAACGAGTGCCGGAACGTCGTCATTCTTGGCTAAATCTGCTATTTTTGTAAAAGTGTCATAATAATTCATAACTAAATCAAGTGTTTTTTTATCTGTTTCTTGTGCTATTTCCCCCAGTCGTTTGGTTACTGTGGTCAATTTAGTGTTTCTCATAATAAATTTATTATTTATTAATCATTGAATTTAAGTCCTTGATATTCTTTGCAATTTTTGCATTAATAACGTCATTGGTTACATCATCAACGATATTGTAAGTATCTGTTAATCTGATTTGATTATACATTAGATTATTAATAGCTTGGCTCATACTATAGCCCTTTTTGATACAATCAAGCTTAAATAAATAGTACAAGTTAGCATTTAAATAAAATCTAAATGGTTTATTTTTTCTTTTCATCGTCTAGGCGTGAGGAATAGGCGGCATCTATTGATTGCTGCATAATAGAAGACAAAGGCAACTCTTGCATCACTAAACTAGGAGAAATTAATAAATCCTTTTTAACTAAATGCTTTATATATCTGTTGAACGATATATCATAAAAAGCCGCTTTCTTTTTAGCTGCCGCAAATAAGTCATCTTCTAGCCGTAGCTCCGTATGTTTCATGATTATTTTTTATAGTATGAAAATAATATCAGAAAAATGTTGCTTTTTCAATCCCCAGGCCTTAGAGTATCACTATATTAATAAAAATCGCTTAAAACGCATTATATGAAGCCAGTTTATCGCAAATTATCACCAAAACAACAAAAAGATCATGAATTAATGGACTCACTCCCACAACATCAATTTTTAAAACATATCAATAAAACCAACATAAAGAAAAATGACAATAATATTTTTAATGTTAAATTTAACAATAGAAAACTTCACGCTAAAGATATCAGATATAATCAAATTGAGAATTATGACAAACGTGTTTGTCAAGACAACATAACACCATTAAGCGCCGACCTGTTAGACTTAATGACTCTTAGTCAGTGTTTAGATAAAGGGCTAAAAAGAAAATTAAAAAAACAATGCGAATGCAAAAAAGTCAAGTCGTAAAACCTTGTTTTACTTGCCTAGTCCTTGTACCCTTTGAGCGAAGCGAAGCGCAGAAATGCGCCCCAAACTACAAGAAACAAAGACACAAGAAACAAAGAAAAGCCGGGCAGGTCTTTTTGCTTCTTTAATTTATAGCATCTTTAAACTGCTAACTGTTAAATGTAACCAAGTTAATAGCAACTTAGAATTAAGGTAAACATAATCAAAGGCGTAAAGGAGAAAGAGGAGGCCGAGGCATGGGCAAGGGTTGAGGGTGATAATTGAGTTCTGTTCCCTAAAAGCCTGCATCTTTTCAAAACATAAGGCCACTTAACTTCACAATCCAAACAGATTGACACATTAAACCCCGAACCCTGCTCCCTGCCAATAGCCCGCATAGCCAATATGGGCATACCCTCGCTAAAAAAGTTTTTGATTACTTGTTGCTGGAGACTGGGGGCGGTTAATAGGACACTATATATAGTGGCTAATAATGTGGGGGGGGTAGGGGGATACCCCCAAAAAGGAGGGGGGTCTAAATTTTCCTCATTTGAGTCCCTCCCCCACCGCGCCAATTTTGAAATCATTTACATACTTCTCAACATTTCACCAGTAAGTCAACTGACTTGAGAGAACAATTGTTTAATGATAGAGTGTTTGTGGTGTTAGTGCCTTAAGTTTCTTTACTCATTGTATATGATTAATAAAAGACTGGTTCAAGAAGAGTTGATACGTAGGCGTTGTAAGAAGGATGTTAAGTATTATGTTAATAATTTCGTTAAGACGTTAAGTTACAGTGATAAGTATCCTCGGGGGATGGTTGTTCCTTTTAAGTTATGGGAGTATCAGGAGGTAGTAATTGACAAAATGTTGGATAGTTATTTAAACAGTAAGGACTTGTTAATGGACAAAAGTCGTGATATGGGGGCCACTTGGTTAGAGATAGCGTTTGATTCTTGGGGGTTTTTATTTGAGGACAATTTTTCAGTATTACTGGGTAGTAAAAAGGAGAGGGATGTAGATGGGGGGTATCGGAGTTATGAGACAATATTTGGGAAACTGGATTTAATATTTGACAATTTGCCGGTTTTTTTATTACCTGTTGGGTTTGAGGGGAGAAAACATCGGACCTATTTAAAGTACGTTAATCCTGTTAATGGGAATCGTTTAGTTGGAGATAGTAGTGATGGTGAGTTTAGTCGATCTGGGCGTTACAGTAAGGTTTTTATGGATGAGTTTGCTTTTTGGGATCAGGGGGATAAGGTTTTGAGCGCTACGGCCGATAGTACAAGGCATCGTATGTTTATAAGTACGGCTAATGGGATGGGGAATAGTTTTGCTAATTTAAGGTTTGGGGGTGGTGTAGAGCACTTAGAACTTCATTGGAGAAAACACCCAACCAAGGGTAAGGGATCTTGGTTTGACCCCTTACAAAACAAATGGAGAAGTCCTTGGTACGATAAGGAGGTTAAGAGGCGTTTAAATGACGACCCTATGTCCTACCAGATGATTGCCCAGGAGTTAGATATTAATTACATTCAGTCAGGCAGCCCTGTGTTTAACGATCAGTTTTTAAAATTAACACCGGTTTGGGAGACTCATCCTATGCCTAATGATGTTTATGCTATTGGTTGCGACACAAGTCAAGGGCTTGAGGGGGGGGATTTTAGTAGTTTTGATATTCTGTGCAAGAGGACAGGCGAGCAGGTGTTTTCGTGGAAGGGGAAGGTAAGTAATACAGATTTAGCTTGGATGTTGATTGAGTATGGGACAAAATATAACATGGCAAAAATCGCGGTTGAGAATAATTTTGGGAATGCGGTGATAGAGGTATTGAAGAAAAATTATAGTAATTTATATAAAGAGAGAAGTTATTCTAAGTCTGTAACGGTTGGGACCGGAAAAGTTGGTTGGAATACTAATAGAAGTACTAAGTCGTTAATGATATTGCAACTACAGTCCGCTTTAATATTGGGTAAGATTAAGTTGACCAATAGAGACACTTTAGATGAATTGAGGATTTATGCTATCACAGAAACTGGTGGTGATAACTTTAAGTATGGAGCTCCTAGTGGGAAGCATGATGATAAGGTTATTTCGCTGGCTATAGCTTGGCAGGTGCTACAATCTCTCAAGATGCCCTTAACAGAAGAGCAAAAAAGACAGAAAGCTAGAAAGAGGGCTAAAAACAAAAGAAGTATAATAAACCCTTCGACTGGTTATTAGTTTGAAATTATAACGGAACAGTAGTATTATCTTATTTGAATACTAATTTTGTTCAATATGTCTAACAGCAAGACTGGTGAGGGGGTTAAGGAGTTGTACGAAAAAAGGGAAATTAAAGAGTTAAAGAAGTTTGCTGACGCTTCATCTATGACAGACGAGGAGAAGGAAAGGGTTGGAAGGATTTTAGCGGACCAAAAAAAAATGTTAGATTGCCGGGCGCCTCAGCACGCTAGGTGGGATGATGAGATTAAGAGGCAGCAATTTTCTAAAGTTGAGTTAGAGGGAGCTGAGAAAACTCAAAGAAGCAATGTTCGCATACCTAGAGAGTTTTCTTTTGTTGAATCTAAAACTGCTGATGAGATGGAGTCTTTGCCTTTTTCTAAAGTTTTAGCTACGTCTACTTCTAACAATGCTTTAGCTCAAGACTTTCAAAAGATATTTGATTATGTGAAGTATGAGGTTATTAATTTCAAGGAGTTGATGTACAGGCTGCATATGCAGCAAAAGAATCCTCATGGAGATGCTTTTGTTAAGGTTTTTTGGTATCAGGAATATCGTAATCAAAGAAAGATTGTTAAGAAAAAGAATGGAAAAGAGGAGGAGGTTTTGTCCAGAAAGCTGGTTTTTGATGATATTAGAGCGGAATTATTAGACGTTAGAGACATCCTTATCGACCCTATAGTTTTTCAAAGTGGAAAAACTATAGAAGATGCTAATAAATGTCAAATAATCTCATTCGTTAGTGCTGAAGAATTTGAGATTCAATATTGTCAATCTGAGAAAGATAGCATTTCTTATAAAAACACAGAGATGGTTGTTCCAACTAACCCTATTTATGACAAATCAATACCTAGTCAAGCTGAATTAGAGGGGGCAGTACACGCTAACCTTGTGGAAATTTGTGAGAGTTGGGATTTATTAGATGATAGATTGACAATTTTAGCCAATGGGATAGAGATACTGACTATGCCTTGCCCTTATATAGACCCTTTTAATGGGGCTAAAACCCTCCCTATAGCTCATTTCGTGGGTCACATGATGGGAACTGGTTTTTATAATAGGGGTATTATTGCTTTAGTGGCTGAATTAGCTTCGGAAACTGAAACTATGAGGAACATTAATTATGATGCAGCTAAGGCTTATACCCATCCAGCTATTTTTTACGGAGGTGATAATGATATTGATACAGATGAAATGGTGTGGGGCATTAAATCAGCTTTTGAGGTAGAGGACGTTAATCAAATCAAACAATTAAATCAATCAGCTAACTCTGGGTTGCCTTTTAACCTTGAAGGGGTTAATGGAGAAGATCAGGTTACTATTACGGGGCATAATATCAGGGCTGTGACTGGATCCAGTGGAGCTACTGCTACAGAGATTTTAAGAGTGAAAGAGTCTCAAAATATAAGAACACGTTCTACAACAGCTTACAATGAAGTTTATGGCTACAAGAGGTTTGATTACTTGGTGAAGAATTTAATAATCCAAAATTATGGGGTTCCTGGTTCAGAAAAAGTTATTAATCATGCTTTAACTGATGGTACTGTTAATTATTTTGATTTTAAAGGTAAGGATAAAAATATTCTAAGAGATGGCAAGAATTTAAGGGATTATAAAATCACCGTTGTTGCCAACAATCAACTTCCAGCTAGTAGAGAATTGCAAAAATCAAGAGATATGGAAGCTTTAACTACGCTAATTCAAATTCCACGAGACCAAAAAGGACAAATTCCACCAGATTTAATTGGACCCGTTAGAAAAGTTATGCTAAATATGGAAATACCCGAAGATGAACTACCTGATTCTCTAAAGAAACAAGCTATTAATGCTCCTGTTCCTAGTAATGATCCTGAAGATCCGATGGAAGTTGCTAAAAAACTAGGGCTTTTGCCTGGAAAGCCAGAACAAGGAGGGCCATTTAAAGGCAGACCAGGGGTAGAGGATGCAAGTGGAGGTAGTCCGCAACAGGAAATCCAAAGCATTATCCAAAAAGTAACTAAATAAGTTGAACAATAAACTTGTTCAGTATATAATTTAACTAGACACAATGCTCTTTTACACTATCAAGAATTTCTTTAGTTCACGACGGAAGCCCGTCATAACTAAAAGCAAAAGTTCGACTATTCCAAAAGCTTTGCAAGAACCTGTGAGCGATTATACTGATAATCTCTTACAATATATGGATGATTCAGATCCGTTATACCGGAAGGCTTGCTATAGCCTTTCATTAGAAATGGATAATTTTGAAATTTTCACGAAAAAACTCTTTAAGGATTTAGTGGTTGCTACTCTTCACGTTGACTCTCATCTAACATTAGAAGTCGCAAAAGATAGGGCATCTTTTATTAAAGGGTTAAGTAAAAAAATCAAATTAGCTGCTGAAGCTTACAAAAGATCGGTCGGAATAAATTCTTAATTTTATTATTTAATCGTTACTTATGAAAACGCCCATACCAACGGGAGGCCCTTTTGATGCCCCTGCGATTGGATCCGATGTGGATTCAAGTGGTTCAGACCACAATGATACCCCAATCACCCCAGACACAACTGGTAAAAATGGTCAAAAAGGAGAGGATTCCGCTAATAAGGATACCCAAACCAGTGATGACAAAGACTTTCTTTTAAGTCAAATTAAAGAGCTTAAATCATCTTTTAGTGATATGGCTCGCAAAGATTTTGAAGAAAAACGAGCTTTTGCTTTAAAAAACCCTGACTACCTTGACACTATAGCAGCTGTTGATAAGTCTTTAGCTGACAGGATAGTTAAAGATGTTGCTGGTAATTTTGGTTACGAGGGGGTTAAGAGTTATGATGAGTTGTTGGAAGCTGTGAATAATGTAAATAAGTATAAAGACAGTCCAGAATTGTTAGAAATAGTTAAGGATAAAGAAAATATGAGTAAGGAATTGTCGGAAGTTAAAACTAAGATTCAGGAAGCTGAGGCTAGGGACATGACACGACGTATTCAAGATTATTTGTATTCTCAATATCCGGACGTTTTACCTGCAAATGATCCGGGTGATAAAAAATATATTGCCTGGCAGGAAAAATTTTTAACAACTGACCCTAGTTTGTCGTATGAAAAGAGAGTCAAACAAGCGTATAAATGGGCTTTTGATGAAGTTGATGAAGACGCGACGGAGGCTTTGCAAAAGTCTATGGGGGCATTGAAAAAATCTGGAGGAACTCCTATCTCAAAAGCTACAGGTAAAAGTGCTATTAGCTCGACTGCAATGGAATTAGGAAAAAGGTTGTTTAATCTTTCTTCTGATGACTTTGAAAAATATGGGAGCACAAAATCTTAATATCTTATTTATTTTATAACTTATTTAATATGTCAATATTAGAGGCGGAAAATGACGCCTTAAAAAAACAATTAGAGCACCTTTCACAACAAGTCGGTTTATTAACTAAAGCAATGCCTAAGGACAGATGGGCAGCGGTTCAACCTGAAGAGCAATTCGGCAAACACGTTTTTCTTAATATCTATTTTGATACAAAGACAATGTCTAAGCGAGTTGTTAAAAGTTGGGAGATGCGAAAAGACTTTGTTAGAACTACCACTAAAGAAGGTGTTATTGAAGAGCAGACTATTAGAGTCTTTTTCTTTGACGATGCGGACTTTGAGCAATCGGAAGTTAGTGAAGGAGAAAAATCCTCCACTAAAAAGTCCTCCACTAAAAACTATATAGATATGCCTTACAAGGACTTTTATAATGGTGGGCTTACAAGAGAGGTTGCTGTGGTAACATCCACTCAAACAGACTCACAAGGAGTTGCTACTTTTTTAGATGTGGAGTTTGATGGGAAAAAATATTCTGTAGGAATAAACTTTGTCAATTAATATTTCTTTAACTTTTATTTTATGTTTATAGGTGAAAAAGAGATAGATAAAGAAGTTGTTTTAAAAAACAATCTTACTGAAGTCTATTACAAACCTGTTGAAAAGGATGGTGAAACTAAAACTTTTTCCAATGAAATTTTCAAAACAGATAGTTTATCTTTACTTAAAACAGAGGAACCAACCGATGCTAATTTTGTTCGCGAAACTATGTGCACTCCTGTTATGACGGAAGTGCTGAGCATACTTTTAAATCACAACGTAAAGTATGTTGATGTTGATTATATTCTTACTAATATAATCAACTCACTGAATGCTCACAAAAAAACTGCTGTAGAGAAATTAATCGGACAGCATGAATTTGACGTAACAACTGGGACAATTGATAGAATACTCAAAGATGGATTCAATCCACCTTCGGAGTAATAAACACCTTTTAATAGATCGTTTTTAAAACAGCTCTACTAGGGCTGTTTTTATTTATTTATTTATTTTTACTATTAACAATAATATTATGCCAGATTCTAATTTATATTTCTCACCAACTGTAGGGGCTCATTGGAAGCTTGTTGATTTCCCTATGATTGATAGTGTGGCTATGGAAGCTAATTCCGCTATCTATGCTGTTGGTGACGGAACTCATTCAAAGTGTACATCTAGCACGGGTAATTTCGTGGGTATCTTGCAAGAGCCTATTACTGCTGCTGATGACGACTTTGCTACTTCGAGAAAAATGAAAAAACTTGCGGTCCCTCTTAACTATGCTGCTGAAGCTTACTTTACGGTTGGTTCTGGGACTTTTAGTCCTGCTGATGAGGGGAAATCGGTTAAGTTTAACGATGAGCTTAGTTTGGCTGTAGATACAGCTGGGACTCAAGCTCGTATTACTAAATACATTGACGCGACTAAAGGTGTTTGTAAATTCAATTTAGCTATTTCTTAATTTAACTTATATAATTTAACTTTTTTATTATGACTACTTTAAGCCAAATATCTGATCCTGATTTAGTTGGATTAATTGATATAGAGTTTAGAAAACAAATAGAATCACTTCCTAGAACTGCTGAAAATTCCGGTCTTTTCAAAATTGATGAATGGCAAGACCACACAGGGAACACTCGTCTTTATTCTGAAATGCACGGAGAAGAATACGCTAGTGAAAAACAGGAAGGGAATGACGCTGAATCTACAAAAATTCAAAGAGGATACGATAAATTAATGACATTAACTCGATTTGCTAAAACCCTAAAAGTTACATGGGAGATGCGTAAGAGAAACAAGCAAATGGAATTAATGCAAGAGCTCACCAATATAGTCGAGATGATTCCCAATAGAAGGGAGCTTGATCTTCAACATCGCCTTACTTTTGGTACAGCTGCTTCTTATGTAAACCAAGATGGTAGAACGGTAGATGTAACCGTTGGTGATGGTTTGTCTTTATTTAATACAGCTCATACACTAAAGGGCTCAGCAACTACTTTCAGAAATCGTTTAGCTGGGAACCCTCAGTTGTCAAAAGGGTCTTTAGAATCTATGGAGTCTTTGGTTGTTACTCAAACATTGAATCATTTTGGTGCTAAGATGCACGTACCTCACGATATTCTTTGGATAACAGACGATCCAAATACTCGAAACACAGCATTTGAGCTCAATAACTCTGAGTCTGATATGACTCAAGCTAACCCTGGTGTTGTAAATGTAAACAAATCTAAATACAAGATTGTTATTTTGAACAGATTGGCTACTGATGCTAAGGGGGCTCCTGACGCAACAAAAGCTAAGTATTGGGGTATTGCTTCTAGTAAATATTCTACTGCTTATTTAGGCATTGAAGAAAGAGAAAACGCTATTCCACCAATAGTGGGAAGTAACTCAGAAACCTTCAGCACTCAAGATCTTAGTTGGTTGGTTACAGGTTCGTGGGGTATTTGTATTGTTGGAGCTAATTGGATCAAAATGTCAAGTGGTGATGGAACTCCTTAGTATTTACTAATTACTTTCTAACTAATTAATTATGGCTAAAACTAAAAAAAATGTTAAACAATTGGCTGATAAATCTTTAGTTAAAGATATTGAAGCTGAGATGAGAGCTATAACTAAAGATATTGAAAACTTGGAGGTTAATGCAGGTGTTAAAAAAAACATTGGCCAAAAAGAAATAATTTCAGTTGATTTTCAGGGTAAATATGTGGTTGTTGTAGATGTCGACAGGACTACTTACAAAATCACAAGAGAGGAGTACAACTCTCTATAATAAGATAAGTATGGGTGGTTGGAGGTAAAACTTATTTTTTAATTTCAAAACAATGTATAATTTAAATTCTGGTTATGGCCAGATTACAGGGCAGTTGCCACTAAATTTAGGTAAAGTGTTTGTTGTGGCTGACAACACAAACACCAACTTCCAGGTCATTGATGAGCTTTTCACTTACGACCCTGAAGGTGTTCCAAGGAGACACAGTACGATTGACAGTGCTATTAATGCCTGTACTGCTAATAATAACGACGTTATTTTAGTTGCCCCCGGTCACACAGAAACACTTGAGTCTGCTGCTGCTATTGCTTTAGATGTGGCTGGCGTGATTATTATTGGTGTTGGAGAGGGCAACAATCGACCAGTATTAACTTTTGCTACAAGTACAGCTGCTACATTTACTATGGCTGCCAATAATTGTGTCCTTAAAAACGTTGTTTTAGTTGCAAACATTGACTCATTGGTAAACGCTTTAGTTGTTAGTGGGGATAATTGTACTGTTGACGTTGAATTTCAAGACACCTCTGCTTCTGTTGAAGCTGCTACTGCTATTCGTCTTGATACAGCTAACAACGCCAAGGTAAACCTTAAATATCTTGGATTTACTGCCGGGAACGCTGTTGTAAGCGCTATTCGCCTTGATGGATGCGCTAATGTTCGTATCAATATTGATGGTTATGGTGTTGTTACTACTGCTTGGGTGGAAATGGTTGATGTTGCTTCTACTAATGTCCACGTAACAGGTACTTTATATACTCAAGGTGTAACTGATTACACTAGAGATGTGGTGGACACAATAACTGGATCTATTTGGTCTGCTAAAATTTATGATGCTTCTGCTGGGTTGAGTGTTGAGGGAGGGTCTGCTGGAGCTTTGGCTGCCGCTGACGCTGCTGCTGTAGCTGCTGCTGTATCCAACTTGACTTCTAATGTGGCTACGCTTCAGGATGAAATTTCTGGGGCTGCTGGGGTGGCTGTGTTTCCTGCGGCTGCCGCACCTGCTAACGCTGTCTCTATAGCAGAAGTTGTTAGGGTTATTTATGACAGACAGTTAGGGGATGGTACTAATGCTAGTGCTAATTCTCTTTTAGGGAAGCGTGTGCTTAAAAATTCGGAAACTTTACCAGCTACTACTACTCAAAATTTGTTCACTGTATCTGGTGGGCGTGTTTTGATTACGAAACTGGTGGGAGAGGTCACCACGGTTATTCAGTCTCAGGCTTGTAATGCTAAAATTAACAATAACCCAACTGTTGGTTCTACCGTTGTTTTAGCGACCAATGTTGATATTGACAGCCTTGAACTGGGAGCCACTTTAACTGTTGAAGGAGATGGCACTGCTTTGGTTTTAGGTAATGGAGGAACAAGCTTTAATGCACTAGGAGGCACTTCACTTGAAGTTGCTGAGGGTGTAATTGAGCTGGAAACTTCTGCTACTAATACTGGGGCTACAAAATGGGAATTGTGGTACGTTCCTCTTGATGATGGAGCTACTGTTACTTAATATCTTTCCTTTGTCTCTCTCAGGGAGGCAGGGATAAGGATGTTAATTTTAATTTTTTAATGTAATGTTTATGGCTAAATATAAATTCTATACAACCCCTATTATAAATGGATTGACCGCCACTGGAGCTAGTCAAGCTATTGAATGCCGAGATTTTGACGAAGTGGTTTTTACGGTGATTGGCGAAGGTCTCGCTGATGGGTTGATTAAATTCCAAGCTTGTTCCGTTGACAGCTTCCCTGATTTTTCTGCTGCGGCATCTACTTCTAATATTTGGGATTATGTTCAAACTTTAAATCAGAATAACGGAGCAGCTATTAATGGAGACACCGGGTTATCTTTCTCTGGGACTGCTGCTATTGAGCAAATTAAGTGGAACGTTGCTGGAGCTAGTTATGTGGGAGTTAAGATAGATACATATAATAGTGGAACTTTTACTGTGTATATTACTTTGGTTAACTATAATTAATAATTTTATCTTATGTTAAAAAAAGAAAAATCTATAGAAGATTTAGATGTTAAAATAAATCAACTTTTAAGCCATCTCAACAACAAAACGGTAGAAGTTAAGGTTGTTGAAAATAAGATTGTTCTTAAAGAAAGTGAATTAAAGAAGTTGGAGATGAGGCTTAAGGACTCTCTTTCAATCAAAGTCAAACTAGACTTATCTATTAAGTCTTTAACAAATGAGGTTAGGGATTTAAAGGAAGAGGTGTCTAAAAAGAAGTCAAAATTAAAGGACCTTTCATTATCTGTTTTAAATAAAAAAGATGATTTTCAAAAATTAATCCTAAATCTTCGTCAAGAAAAAGATAAGCAGATATCTGTTAAAAAAAAGGAACTAGAGTTGCTTGAGTCTTCTGTAAACAATTTAAATGAATCGATTCAAAAACTGTTATTAAATAAAAGTTCATTGAGTGGTGAAATTGAAACTTTAAAAACTAAACTAAATGATTATAAGAAAGTTGTTGAAGACACTTCTTTAATAATAACTAAAAAAAAGAAATTATTAGAATTAAGTGATCTTCAACTAATTAACAATAGTGAGAAGATTCAAAAACTTAAAGATAGTGAGTTTGGAATAAAGCAATCTTTAATTGCAAAGAAAGAAGAATTAGAGGCACTTACTTTAAGTGTTACTGAGAAGGAGGTTGAATTAGGCGAGATAGTTAATAATACTATTTCAGCACAAACTAAATTAGAAGGGATTAAGTTGGAATCCATATCTTTAATTGAGAAGAAAGAATTTTTAGAAGTAAAAGAAAGATATATTAGAGACATGTATCAAAAAGCCAATATAGATATTTAACAATATAATTATGAGCGGAGAGAGATTTGATGGTCAGCTTTATCAACAGGGCTCAAAAGTAAGTTTGGTCAACCGCTTACCCATCACGGGGACCATTACGCCAAGTCAAGCGTCGACTGCAACTACAGACTCCTTTGTAACAGTAGGGATAGGATCAACTGTAGTTTTAGCAGCAAATGCATCAAGAAAAGTTGCTTTAATTGTAAACGATTCAGATGAAACAATTTACTTGAGTTATGGGGGCACAGCTACTCTGAATAGTGGAATCAGATTAAATGCTAGTGGCGGTGCTATACGTGAAGAGCTTTATACAGGAGCTATTAATGCTATAAGCACATCAGGATCAAAAATTTTAACAGTAACTGAAATATAACATGGCTTTAGGTGGAGATATAGATAATCCGTCGGTTGGGGGTAATCAACCACTTCAAAATTTATGGGAAACTGTAGGTTGTGATATTGGAAGCTCAACAGCTTCAAGCCCCACAGACACTTTAAATATTGAGGGTGGTGCAAGTATATTAACCAGCATCTCTGGACCAGTTGTAACAATCAGTAATACAGCCCCTAATATTCCCCAAAATTTATGGGAAACTATTGTGGGAGATAATGGGACAAACCCTGTCGCTGACAATCTAACGGATACTTTAACTATTGTAGGTGGTAGTCACGTTACAACTACAGGAGATGCAGCAACTGATAGCATTTCGATTGCGGTTGATGATGATTTTTTACTAAATACAGGTGATGTTGGTACTGGCGTATATGATTTTGGGGGGGCTGCTTCTTTTGAGATACCTAATGGGGGGACACCTACCACCAACACAACGGGTCAAATAGCCATTAAAACTACCATCACCGACCATACTGGCATGATCCAATATTATGATGGCACAGAATCTCTTTATGCTGTAGGGATCCCTACAACTAATTTAAACACTACAGATGGTCATATGGTAGCTTATAATGCAACTAATAATGAGTTTGAAATGAGGGGAGAAAAAGTTGTAATTATGCTTTATGCTTCTGCTACTGAGGCTTCTCTTGTTACAGGAGTTACAAAAGATTATATAGTGATGCCTTTTGCTATGACCATTACGGAAGTATATGCAACAGTTAATACAGCTCCTACAGGTTCAGTCTGTACTTTTGATATTAATAATGGGTTCTCAATTCTTTCCACTAAAATAACCATCGATTCAAGTGAGTTTAGTTCTAAAACAGCAGCAACACCGCCAGTTGTTTCAAATACTTCTATTGCAAGTGGTGATAGGATTACTGTAGATGTAGATGGAGTTGGGTCACTTACTCCAGGAGGGGGAGGAATTATTTATATAATAGGACATATAACTTAATATTAATGATTTATTTAAAAGGCAATAAGGTAAATCAAAGTAATCTTTTCCCTTTAAAGGGGTTAGTGTTTTATGCTCCTTTAAATGAAGCCTCGGGGACTGTTTATGATATACATGGGGGTGTTTCTTCTGCAGGTAGTGGTGGGCTTACATATGCTCAAGGAGGCGTAATAGATCAGTCAATATTATTTAGTGACTCAGGTGGTTATGTAAGTATGGGTGATCCGACACATTTAAAGCTCAGTACATTTACTTTTTCAGCCTGGGTATACAGAACAGATACAAGCCCCCCTCATGCTGTAGCGACAATTTTTAGTAGATATAATTACACAGGAGGGTCTTCTAACATTTCTTATAGATTTGCTGTTACGAATGATAAAGCACAAATAGCTGTTAGGCAGAGTGGTACAGTTTTAGCTGCAGCGACAGGTACAACTTCACTCAGTGCGACAACTTGGTATCATATAGTTGCTTCTCATGAGGTGGGGGGGGATATTGAGATTTTTGTTAATAGTGTTTCTGAAGCTTCTTCCTCGGCCGTAGCATCGATACAATATCCTACGGGTCAAAATGTATATATAGGATCATTACAAAACACTAACCTTGGGTCTTCCCCTGACTTTGAGTTTGACGGTCGTATTGAGCAGATGTGTATGTGGAACAGAAGGTTAAAACAATTTGAAATAGATATTTTATATAATTCTGGAAATGGTACACCATACCCCCTTTATTACACTTAATAAAAAATATGTTTTTACTTGCATTCAATCAAGCTGAAAAAGATAATTTTGTGAGCAACTACGTTGACGCTACTGGTTATCCTCCAACTAAAACTTATGTTAATGAATATAACAACAATGAGGTTTCTTTAAACTCTGCAGATGCAGCTTTGCTAGATATTTTTTCAGATCTCCATGAGTGGATGTATTCTGACGGACAAACGCCAAACTTGAGCCACCTTGCGGTAACAAGCGAAAACGTAAGGCATTTGATAGAAGTAGGTAGAGAGGTTTTAGTAGATAGAGGTGAAAGCCAATACAATGAATTGTTTGATGTTTGTGGGTATAAATTAACTTTATAATAATGATTGCACAAAATAAATTATTAGATTTATTACAAAAAATTATAAATCAATTAAAATTAAAAGATTACTGGAAAGTTTTAGAAGATAACCATAAAGATTATGAAGAATGATTATACTGAACTTGATTTAGTGGTGCTTGTTACAAATATGTCTGCTGGGGTAGAGAATGTAAAACAGAATATTCAAAAATTAGAAGATAACGTTGAGAAGATTTATAATAAAATAGAAAGAATGCACACCACTTATATAACTAAAGAGGAATTTGAAAGAAGATTGTCTGAATTTAAAGACAGTAATGGAGTGGCATCTAAAACTGCTGTCTGGATATTGGGGATAATCACTACTATTGTTGGGATATTGCTATCTATTAATTTGCTAATTAAATAAGTTTAATGGAAAATATTAAAATTAACAATTTACAAAACGAACTAGGAAAACTTCAAGATAAATTGAAAGATGAAATTAATTGCAGGCATAATGATAGAAATTACTTTTTAAAACTTGCATTTCATAATATAGATGAAATGGATGAATTAAAGAGAATGTTGCTTAATTTAGCCATCTTTTTTAAAGACTATCTAAATGAAAATAAGTCACAAAAGAGAAAGCGTTTTAGTTGGAAGTCTATGTTTATGCCTTTAATTTTAGGAATGGTGGTTTTATCTGTAATAGTTTTAAATCAATATTCAACTATTGCAAACTTAGATGTAGAAACATATGAGATTAGGCTGGAATATTTTAATAACACTTGTCCAATTAGAGGGGTTATAGACAGTGGAATTTACCATACTATTGAAAGCCCATATTATGGTATACTTAAACCAAGAAATGTGGAGTGTTTTGAGTCTGAAAATGAAGCAGCAAAGCATTATCGAAAATTTAAAAAATAACTTTTAATTATGCCCAACACGTATACTTTCGGGGAGGCTATAGATGACGTTTATTCAAGCATTGGTGAGGGCGATAGAGATGGTTTAATCTCTCAAATTTTAGTTAAAAGATATTTAAATATGGCGCATACTCGGATTGCTAAAGGTAAGAATTATAGATTTTTAAACAAAACTGTAGTATTTAACACAAGCATAGATACGACTTTAGGTGAGGCTATCGACACCAATTATACTGACTTTGATGTTGCGCTTTCTACGGGGCTCCCTTCAACAGGAACAGTTGTAATTGGGCAAGATTTAATCTCTTATACAGGAAATGTTGCCAATAATCTTTCTGGTGTTACTGGAATTGAATCTACTCACGACAGCGGTGATTCAGTGCAAAGAGTTTATAACTTAGTGAATGATTTGGGAATTACAGATTTTGACAAACCCACCTACTTAAGTGTAGATGATAAAGAGATTTTGTATTACGATGGACGTGGAGGCCTTCAAAGCAATAAATATAAACTAGATAAATATGATAATTTATACCTACCTAAAAACAGTAAGATTAATCCAGTGGTTTTTAAATATAAACTGCTTGTAAGTAAATTAGTTGACGATGCTGACCTTTTTGTTATACCTGATGATTGGTCATATATTATTACAGAATATGCAATATATCGGACCAAGGTAGATTTAGGTTTCACAGAAGCTCGCGAACACCTTTTTGCTTACAAGCAAATGTTAAAAGAAATGCGTAATGATTACGGGACACAAACAGAAAACAACTACAGGTCTATTAAAACCATTTATCAACCCTACTTTAATAGTAATTAATGCCCGTAAATAACCTTGAATCAATACGTATTAGTAACTTTGCCAATGGAAGGGATGGATTTTTAGATCCTACTGAACTACCCCTATCTAAAGGTGTGGAGCAAATTAATATCAGAACTCACCAAAATGTCATTAGAACAGCTCTAGGGGACCAGAGGGTGGGGAGTGACCACTCTTCAAATACAGAGGTTCTAGGCCTAGATAAATGGGGTAATGACTTAATTAGAGCTGTTGATGAAGAGGTAGAGATTTATACCGATGACTGGCGTCCTTTTAAAACAGGGATGACTGCTGGAAACAGAACCTCTTTTTTAGAATATTATGGGGATTTATATGGGAGCAATGGTGCGGATGATGTTTTCAGATGTGTTAGGAGTCAATTATCATCGGGTATTACTGCACTAAGTACAACTATTCCTGTTAACGATCCCACTAAATTCACTAATGGGGTTTCTAAGGTTTATATTAATGGAGATGAAATAGATTACATTGGGATTTCTGCTGGTGTTATTATATCTAAGAGTTTTGCTGACACTCCTTATACTACCACTTTAGTTGAAACAACTATTAATTATGATGCTACTGGAGGTAATAGTGTGGTTAATTTAATTACAGCTGTGGGCAATAAAGGCAAGGTGTATATTATTAGAAAAACAGACAATTCTGTCAATACGGTTACTGTAGATGGGAATGGTTCTGAGTTAGTTTTACTAGAACTTACTCAAATACTGGCTACTCAAGGAGATGTAATTGTAATTAGATCAGATGGATATAACTGGGTTCCTTGTAGTTTAATTTTTGCAAGCGCAACAGTTCTTGATAACGTTACAAATATTACATCCTCTCACTCTACTGACGATTATGTTATTGAAACTACGGATTTAACAACTTTACCTAAAGGAAGAGCTTTAGGTGTTTATGGGGAAAAGTTTTGGGTAGCCGGAGTGCCGGCTTCTCAAGGGACTCCGAGTGATCCCTGGAGGCTTTATTATGGAGCCACTGCTTTAGCCAATAGTCCTGAGAACTTTTATCAATTTGATTTAGGCGGGACTACTCCTGAGAAAACTATCACTGCTAACTATACAACTGATGCTTATGATAAAACTATAAATATTGATGCTTCTGCTAGGAATGTTGTTTTAACGTTGTTAACGGCAGCTGGGAATGGAGATATAATTTACTTTATTAATAGGATAGATAATTCTACTAATACAGTTACTGTAGATGGGGCTGGAGCTGAAACGATAGATGGAGCAACTACAATAACTCTAGGAACAGATTCTAAAATAGCAATAGAGTCTGATAATTTTAGTAATTGGTCAACCCGAGTTAGTATATATACGGGAAGTGGTGTTGAGTGGTTGGCTCATGGTAAAGAAACAACAGCCTTATTGCCATATAGAAATAATTTATTGGTTGCTAAAAAAGATAGCATTAAATTAGTTCAAGGATTTAATGACGGTACACCTCCGGTACCTTTTATAACAGATCTTTACAAGGATGATGGAGCTATTAATGAAAGGTGTTTATTGAAGGTGAATGAAGATGTTGTTTATTTTACAGGCAAACGTTTAAATAGGTTGTTTGTGCCTGAACAAGAGAGTATTAAAACTGATAACATTTTCGACCTTCCTGTATTTGATGTTTTAAGCAAGGGAATTGACGAAGATCAAAGTACCGCTTGCATGGCATATAACCCTAAAACAAATCTTTTGTTTCTATCTTATAGAAGTAAAGGAGTTGATTTTAATGACTCTAGGATAGTTTACGATACTCAAAGAGGGTCTTGGTGGCTTGAAGAAGATATTTATTGTAATGATATGGTTGTTGTAGATGGTGCTCTTTATTATGCTCACAGTGTTACTGGGAGGATAATTAAAGACGAAGAGGGGTATACAAGGGATGGCAATTCCTTTAGAGCATTTTATCATAGCAGGCATATTAGGCCTAACGCTTCAAGACATTTTGATTTTCGTCATTTATTCCTACGTGGTAAAATAGGAATAGGCACAATTATTACTTTAAAAATATATATAGATGGCCAATTAATACTAACTAAACCTATTGCATACAACCCCACTCTTGACAATTTAAAAACAGACAAAAATGGGGCTGAGTGGGGTGGAAGTGCTTGGGGAAGTAATCCTTGGGCTGGAGCATATGAGGAAGAATCAGAAGATTTTTTAATGCAAGAGTTTGAGGAATGGACGCCAATGGTAGGCAGGAGACACGGAAGGGAATTTTGGTATACAGTGGAGAGCTTTGGGACTTCTCAAGTTTGGGAGATTGACAAAGATGTAGTAGAACTTGTAAGTGATTCGTCAATTTTTAGAGAGAAGTCAAACCTTTAATTATTTAATTTTAATTCTATGTTACAAGCTAATTATGTGGGAAGATTAAAATCGGAGATAGACAACGTTACAGGAGCTAAAACGTTTAAAGTTAATCCGCCTATTCAAAATGCAGATGGTGTTTTGAAGACAGGTATAGGCACAGACCATGAAGAACAATTTGAAATAGATTCTGTTAATGTTGGTAATTCCACCGTAACAACTGGCCTTAGAGGATTATCCAACATTACAACTTCTCCCTTAACTGAAGATCCGGCTAATATTTACTCTCATTATATTGGGGAAAAGATAGCTGTTGTCACTTTCCCTAATAAAATACACGATCAAAACACAGATGCAGGCACTACTTCTACTACGTTTGACATTAATAGTAGTGGGAATAGAGCTAGGCATGATTCTGTTGGGTTGTCTGCCAATAGAACTTTTACTTACCCTGATGGTGATGGGGAATTTCTAATTAATACTGGGGGACAAGTACTAGCTAATATGACTTTAACCAACCCTATTATTAATGGGACAGTTACAGGAACAGCTTTAAATGTAGCTAATGGTTTAGTGGGTCTTAATGGGGTAGGGCAATTGCCAGCTTTGGATGGCTCTTTATTAACTAATTTACCTAGTGGATTTGCTGACCCTATGACTACTGCTGGAGATATGATTCACAGAGACGCTACTGGGACTACAACTCGTTTAGGGAGAGGTGGTGCTGGAGCTAAACTAAAAATAAATACAAGCGGAACTACTGAGGCTTGGATGGAAGCTACTGGGAGTGAGGTTGCTGCTAGTGTTAGCACTAATTTAGATTTTTCAAGTCAAAGTAATTTCCCTATTTTATTAGATCAAAGTGCAGAATTTACGTTTACTAATTTATATGACGGGGCATTTAAAGGATTAACGCTAAGGCAAGACGGGACAGGATCAAGAACAGTTACATTTAAATTTAGAACAGAGAATTTTGGGACTGGTGATGTTAATACTGGAACTGATGAAATTACAGTAGCTAACGACTATAGAACAGGTACAAGGGTACAATTCAGTACAACAACAACATTGCCAACCGGACTTTCAGCTTCAACAGATTATTATGTTATAAGGGTTTCTGCTACTACAATTCAAGTAGCGACAACTAGAGCTAATGCTATGGCAGGTACTCAAATTGATATTACCGGGACAGGAAGCGGTACACATACAATAGATTCTTTCGCTTGGTATCCTTCTGGTGTTGCTGTAACTATTACAACAACAGCATATGCTGAGGACAAACTTTTACTTCAATACGAGGACAGAGTTTTATCTGTATTCCCTGTAGCTTACGATATTAAATAATGACAGCTGTTTCAATTTCAGGTAGTGGATTTGAAGGGGGTGATAATTGCAATGTTATTACCAGAGACAGAAGTGGCAATGTTTATGTGGCTTTGTATAAAACTTCGGATAAAACTATAAGAATTTATCAATCCACAGATGATGGGGCTACTTGGTCTGACATTAAAACAATTTCTAATGGTGGGATTGGGAGTAAGAAAGGGTTTTGTATTAATAATGATTGTGAGGGTTGTATATATTTTGCTTATAATTACTGGACTGGTTCGGCACATAAGGTGAGATATGATGTATATAATGGCACTTCTTGGTCTACGAATGCCAATGAAATATCGTTAACTTCAGCTCCGGGGGATGGAGGTATAAGCATTAATAAAAACAGTGACGGAGATATATATATCACCTGTTTAGATAGCTCAACATGGCATCTCTACAAACAAACTGGTGGGATAGGGGCTTTTTCATCTGTCTCTAATTGGAATGCTGCTGCTATAACCGCTAGTGGGGTTGATACTGTTTTAGGTGCAAATGATGATTTGTATATTGTTACGCTTAAAAGAATAGCGATAGGTAAAAATGCCATACAACATAGAGTCTGGGATGGGGCTTCTATGACTATAGACTCAGATATTATTGATGGAGTAACGGAATGGGCTAGTGATAATTTACCTCCATTTTCCCTATGCACTAATGTAGATAGGTCTTTTGTAAATATGTGTTATTTTGGGACTAGTTCAGGAGATATATTTTGGATTACAAGGTCTGGGGGTAGTTGGAGTGCGGCTGTTGCTATCACTCTTAACTTGCGACACAGACCAGGGATGGCAACACTTGACGACGACAGTAATATTATCGTATATGGGAATACTGCTACTGATACTGTTATATATGGAAAAACCAGAAGTGCTACGACTACTAGCCCTGAGTTTACAGTAGATACAGGACTTCCCAACAATCAATATATGGTGACTTATTTAGAAATGTCTGATTGTATGTATGCTGGAGATTTGATTGGAGTTGTTTTTAATGGCATATCGGTAGACAATCCTTATTTTATTAAAAATGGATCTTATCAAACTATGTTTGATTCTCCACCTCCAAGAGCTGCTTCTAATTTATTATTGTTAACTAATTAATATGACTATTGCCAGAAATCCTCTATTTCAATTTAAACCTGATGAAATACGTAATGATAGATTAGGTAATATTATTGGGTGGAAAGAATTAACAAAACAATTAAGTGAAGAATACCACGATTTAACTGGTAAAGAGTTATCTAGTAGACAAAAAAGTCTATTACAGGCAAAGCAAGCTGAATTGTCCAGACCTTATAGTTCTAGTTCTTGGGGTAAAAATACAGAAAGGAAAATAAAGAGTCAGTTAAATTTACTAAATGCTACTCCATTGACCGCTCCTGAACAAAAATTTATATCTGAACTTGAGAATAGATTTAAAGCTTTTGGAGAAAGATATAATAGAAATTTGTCTGGTGATGATCTTAAGCTTGTTGAGGCTTTGTCTAAAACTGATAATGCTCAGATTATGTTTGGTGAAGATGTAGTTAAGCAAGGAGGTACAATTGATCAAAGAGTTAAAAATTTAGTAAAAGAGTTTGGTGGGGATGCTGTTAAAAAAGTCTTTTCATTAATGAGTAATCAAGCCTTTTCATCTGCTAGACGTGGAGAGAGTGGACAGTTTATGAGTTTGTTAGGCGACGTTGCTAGACGTGGCGACCAAGCTATTTTTGATGTTATTGAAAAATCTAAACCACGATTATTGCAAGATATAAAAGAATTGGAATCTAATAATATGGGGCCTATTATGCAGGGAAGAATAGATTTATATAAAAGAATATTAGATGTTCCAAATAATATTGGAATTTTAGATGACATGGGAGGATTTAAAAGAATAGACGACCAAGCAAGACAGGCTCAATCAAATATAGTGCAACAACAAAGAGCGGATCAAAGTCGACGGGGCATGGAGGCTCAAATAGCAAGAAGAGAGGGTAGTTTAATTAATTCTCTTAATGAGAATCAGCAAATACCCGGGAACCAAACTTTTAATAACAACCAACAGGTAGCTGGAGAGGGTAGTTTAATTAATTCTCTTAATGAGAACCAGCAAACACCCGGGAACCAAACTTTTAATAACAACCAACAGGTAGCTGGAGATGCTGGCAATGTTATTCCAGCAACATCTTTATCTTCAACCACTTCAATACCTCAAAATCAACCTGTTTCTGGGGGGCGACAATTTGTATCCAGTGGTCCATCTCAACCACAAGGGAGTGGCACTTCTGTAAGTGGGAATAATGCTTACAATCAGCAGCAAATAGATACAGCTCTTGCTTCCCAGCCACCTGGTATGGCTAATTCTATTAGGAGGCAATTATTATCGGGAGACAGTGCGGTTGCTCAAGGGGGAATGAATAGGCTGTTTGGGAATTCAACAGGTTTTGAAAATTATCAAGCTCCAGCAGCCACTCCTTCAAATAGAGAGGTTTCTTTAATATCCTCTTTGTCTTCGGAATCAGGAGGTGGTATAAGTGCGCCTAATACAGCTACAGGAATGTCTAGAAATATACCTGGATTTGCTGGTGGAAATTTAACCGAAATAGTTAAGGGGACTTTAGAGGGAGCTATTCCTCCTGAATTTGCTATGGAGGAGTCCAGTAAAGTTTGGGAGGCAACCAGAAGTTTACTTGAGGCCACAGCTGCTAACGCCGCTGCTATTGAATATAATAATGCTGCTGCTGGTGGTGAGATTTTAACCAAAACATCAGAGGAAATTACTAATTCTTTTAATAGGGCTATAGAGGCGTGGGATAAACAAATTGCAGATGTTAAGAATGCAGAGAAAGTGTCAAGAGAGATTATTGAAGATCAATTTGCCTTTGAGCAAGGGCAATCTATAGATAAGAGACAGAGGTTAGAGAGGGATTTAACTATAGCCAACGAGAGATTTTTGGCTGATCAAAACGCGGCCATTAAAGCACAACAAAGAGCTATTCAAGAGAAGAGGGTCCGGGACGAAGTGTTTGCTGGACTTAGGGGTGAGTTTGGATCTAGTGCAAGTTTAGAGAATATTGACAGGGCTCAAGTGCAGGGAGAGGGAGTGTTGGCCAACTTGCAAAGATTAAAGAAAGATGCGACGGTAGATTTTGGCAATAAATTAGATGATATTAGTAAAGATTATCTTAATGAAGTAGCTGCTATAGGCATTAATTCTCGTAAAGAATTAGACACTTTAAGGAATCAGTCTGCTGACAGAATTAGAGCTATTACTGACAATGTTGCTATGTCTGACATAGAGAAAAGTAAAGCTATAGGTGACATAAATAAGAACTTTATTGATTTATATACTGCTGCTAATAGAGCCAATGCTGACAGAATCACTCAAATTAATATAACTAAAGCTGGTTTAATTAGTACTTTATTAAGCTATGAGGCAGATGAGAAGCAAAGACAATTCCAAAACAATTTAACTTTAGCTCAATTTAACCGCAGTGGTGGAGGTGGTGGTGGAAGTGGTGGTGGGGGTAGTAGAGCGGCTGCACAATCAGCTAAGGAAGCAGAAATTCGGAGGTTAATGGGTGGGTTGACAACATCTGAGACTAGAAAAGTTCCGCTGGCTGGACCCCCTAAACCTTACTCTAATCCTATGGGATTTAACCAGCCTAAAGTCCTTGTTCCTTTGCGTGACAGAACAGAAACTATCCAAATCCCTGTCAGTGAAACTCAACTAGCAGGTTGGATAGATAATATGACTAACTTAGAATATACTGAAAACCCCCCTGCCACAGCTTACGAGGCTGCTCGTCAAGCTGGAGTACCTGAATCTTCTATTCCTCAAGTTCTAAGAATACGAGACTTAATTCTTAATTAAAATTATTAAATGCCTTCTACTTTTGATTTGTTAAAATCAGCTACATCTGGATCAAAATACAAAAAACCTTCTGTTGGATCTAAATTAAAAGAGACTAAAACTCCTAAAGAACCTAGTCTTTGGAGTAAAATAATAGACAAAAGTTTAACTGTATTAAATGTCCCTGGTAGTTTAGCTGCTTCTGCTCTTCAATATGGCTTAGAAGAAATTACAGGCAAAGATTTTTACAAGGATGGTGATTTGTCTGATATATTAAAATTAAAGAAAACTTCTTCTTTCTCTGAATCTTTTCAAAGGGCTGGATTGAAGTCTAATGGAGTTACTTCTGTTTTAGGCTTTGCTGCTGACGTAGTTACTGACCCTTTAACGTGGTTGTCTGGTGGGCTTGGAGCTTTCACTAGAACCGGCAAAGCTGTTAAAGCGGCTAAAGCTTTCTCTCAGGCCAGTAGAGCTGCTGAGACAGCTGTAGGAGCTGAGAAAGTTGCCTTACTAACTAAAGCTGCTAAATTGGAGTCTAGGCTTAAAAGCACTGCCCAAGCTATTCAAAAAACTCAAACTTCTAGTTTAGGCAAAAATTTTAGAAAAGGAGTTCAAGGTATCAACAAAGCTACTGCTTATGCTATTGGGGCTAAGGGGGTTGCTGAGTTTATAGAAGGAGATACCACTCAAGACAAGCTTAAAGGTTTGCTTTTTGCCGGCTTAGGAACTCTTGGGGTTCGTGGTTTAAACGCAGACAATAAACTTATTGACAAAGTAATAAAGGAATCAAAGGACAGTAAGACGTTCGCTAAAAATATTAGTGATTTGCTCATCAGTAAAACCTCTGCTACTAATGCTATTGAAGATATAATAGGAGCTGGGAAATCGGAAAACTTTAAAGTAGCTTTAATGAAACGCAACGTTCTTCATGGCAACGACTTTTTGTTAAATGCTGATACTAATGCGGCTATTAAGAACTGGGCTGTTAATGGACACAAATTGGATCCCAAGATAGCTTCAATTTTACCTGAGACGTTTAAAAAAGATGTGAAGGACGCTATGGCCTACAGCAAGAAAGTTCAAGAAGCTGCCGGGAAATCTGCTTTAGATGACTATTTAGTCCCTGGAATAGAAACTTTAGACGGAAAGGTTCCTACCGTAGAGCAGCTCAGAGCGCTAGACGCTAACCCTAGCTTAAAAAGAGCTTTAGCTAATCCAACTAAAATTGATTCTAAAATAATGAGAAAGTATGCTACTGATGATTTGAGGGATGTAGCACTTGAAAAATATGGACTTAGAACTACTAGAAATTTTGTAGATTCTTTTAATAAAACAATGGAAATTACTGAAAGACAAGCTGGGAAGATAGCTCAAAGAGATAGATTAAAAGACTTGGCTAAGCAAAAAAAGGAGGGTTTGTATGAGGTGTTTGATCCTTCTAATCTTAAAAAGGCTAGAGACACTATCGTAGAAGACTACAAAGCAAAACAAGTTAATGTATTACAAGAGGCAATTAAAACTAAAAATATATTAAAGAAAGTTGCAGATGAAGAAATTTCAAGAATTAAAAATTTTAAAGCAGAAGACTTTGTGCCTGAATCAAGACTTGGTTCTACTTTAGAGGACATTGCTCAAGAAAATAAGATGTTTTTAAATAATCTTGATAATGCTTTCAAAGCAAGTGTATCTAATGTTAATAAAGAGGCTAGTTTAAATTTAAATAAATTAAAAGAAGCTGCTCATAAAAAGGTCTTTAAGCTTAATGAAGATATTGCTAAAAGAGCTGATGAAGCTAGAGCTTTAGGTTATCATAGAATAGGTTCAGATTATGGAAAAGACTCAGGTGTACTTAACGCTATTCCTGGGCTTCATGGAGTAGCCATAAAGGATGATTTGTTACAGTCTCTTAGAAACATTACTGAAGTTACTACTAATAAGGGGATTGTTGAAAACTTAGACTCGTTTATTAAGAATGCGAAATTATTCAAAGTGACTGGTGATTTTTTTACTTATTGGCAAACAGCCAGAGCAGCTCTTTCTACAGCTGTTTCTAATCCTAAAGATTTTTTAAAGATATTCAATTTCAAGAACATGAAGGAAGCTTCTGATAGAATGGTTAAATGGTCACGTTACAATTTACAAATAGGAAGAACTGAAGATATAGACTCCGTAGCTTTTAAATCCTCTAATAAAGCTGTGGCAGACAGAGGGTTGAATCAAGTAGATACTTGGTTTGCTAATCTTGGGGAGAAATTTACAAACAGCAATAATCCTTTGGTTAACAAGGGATTTAAGCCTATAGTTAACTTATTAGAGAAAAATGAAAGATTTTCTTTTAACGTGTTAATGCCTCATTTTAAAATGAACGCAGCGGAAACTTTGGAGAGGAAGTTGATTAAAGCTGGGATGTCGGTAGACGAAGCTGGATTTAAATCAGCTGATATGGTTAATGTAATGTTTGGCGGTCAGAATTGGGACTCTCTTATGGCTAAGTATCCTAAGTTAAACAAGAAATTTTTACAATATGCAAGGCTCGCTGTTTTTGCCCCTGATTATTTAACTGGAACTCTTAGAAAAGCTAGTGGGGTTTTTAAACCAGGTATAATGGGAGAGGCGTACAGAAAAGAGCTTATAGCCTCTACATTTTTATTAACAGCAATGACTGAAATGATGAATTATGCCATGACCGGACACTCTACTTTGGAGAATAATCCTGGAAATGAATTAAGCGTAGAAATTCCACAACTAAAAGACGCTAAAGGTAATAATTATGCTGTTAGTTTAGGTGGCAACTGGGCGGAGCCTTTGAAATTTTTCGCCCATCCTTTGAAGTTTATTAGAGGGAAAGTCTCCGGTCCGCTTAAAGTAACCGTAGATACTGTGGGTTATGATCCCTATAATAAAGATGGAATAGGAAAAGGAATAGGTACAGCTTTATCTCAATCTGTCCCTATTCCTTTTGCATATCAAGCTATCACTAAATACTTAATTGATAACAAGCTTGGAGGAGTAACATCCACAGGAACCCCCGATAAATTTACAGTAGCTTTTGCTCAATCTTTATTGGATATGGCTGGTGTGGTTGGATCTACCAGGAGTCCTAATAGTGAATCTTTGTTTGTGAAGTGAAGTTAATCTTTTTTAAAGATGACGTAAGCCAAGTAACCAACTACTATTATTACTCCCCAGACTATAAACCCTCCAAACGGATTAAGATTATCCATATCAATCTCATCATCATCTCTTCGGACTTGATTTGTAGAAACTTCTACTTCTTGTTGAGCGTGAACGTTAACAATTGTAAATAGGTTGTCCATAATAAATTATTAGAAAAATAAAACAGAGGATAAGTGTTGAACTCAGTTAACCAAAAGATTAATTGACACTTACCCTCTATTTATATTGCGCAAAATATCCTTTGGGACTGAGTTCGCGAAACATATTACATTAAATAAACGTTAATTGCAAATAAACTTTGAATACTAAACTTGTTCATGTTATAATGTGAACGTAACAAATTACTATGAACCTACAAGTCTTATACGTTAAACACAGAGATCAAATTCACTCGTTTATAGACACCTTTATAACAATAATGGCGGTTGATTATGGTGCTCACGTACTCACTATATATAATGGTGACTTTTCTACTGCCGCGTTTAGTGCTTTAGGTGGTGGGGTGTTAAGAGCATTACTAAAAACCTTCGGACAGAAAGTATTAAACATACCTAAAAGAACTAGTAACCCAAAAGCTTAGGTTATTTTTTTAACTAACCTTTGCAACACGATCATAATTTCATCTTTGCTCATTGTATTTGACCAATTACTGTCATTACAAAGACCTAAATCTAAAGCCCATTGTCTGGACTCTTTAAAAGGTAGCCCATTTTTTTGTGCTTCCTCTTTCTCTCTTTGTTCGATAATTCTTGGATCAATAGCCCCTTTATAACCATTATCATAATTCTTAATTTTCCCGTTCTCAACTTCTCTTATTCCAAAGTGCAAATGAGGGCCACTAGAAAAGCCTGTGTTGCCCATATCGCCGAGTTTATCACCAACCTTAACATTAGCTCCATTTCCAACAAAAGCTTTGCTTAAATGGGCGTAAGTGAATTCGTGTTTGTCATTAGTAATTCTAACATACAATCCATACCCTTTACTTCCTTGATTGATAACACTTGCTTTCCCTTCACTCACTGAATAAACTGGCGTTCCTACAGTTTTTTCTCTTTGAGGGTGTGTAAAGTCTATGCCATTGTGTCCTTTTAATCCAAATTGTTTATATACACTTGGCCTTTCTCCAAATTCTTGTGTAACTCTTGGGTTTGGAAATTCAAATATTTTATCTAACATTGCATTGGATTAAAGAACTAACCTCATTATACTCTTCTTCTTTATCATATTCTAGTTTTGTTTTATTAACACTTTCAGCATAACTATTATAATCCATTGCTTTTTTATCAGAAATCATTCTTTTTCCCACGTCTTCGCCCTCAATAAAAACATACCTTAAAAGCCTGCCATCTATCCTGATTTGATTTTCATCTTTACTTAATTCCCTGCCTAAATTATCTCTGTCGCCTTGTTTAGAGTCTTGCAAAAGCTTAACCTTTTTGCCAAGAATAATTTCTTGTAAATATTGTGTTGACTCAAAAAAACAGGGTTCTTTTCTTTCCGGTGCGTTAATCCCAACTATTCTAACAATATCATTCTGATCTACCACAAAAGTATCGCCATCTATAATTCTTGTTACTGTGACAGTTTCAAAGTTAGTGCAACCAATTAAATTAATTGCAATTAAAACAAAAGATGTAATGATTAATGTGACTTTTTTCATATGTTGTGATTAATTTTATAAAAATTACGATTTTTAATTTTAACCTTAACTAAATATTCCTCTTTAATTAATTTTTCTGTAATCCTCCAAATTACTTTTATTTGGTTTTTATGCCCAACAATCTTTAAAGTTTCTTCAGAAACCATATTCATAATATTCCT
>Ga0208644_1000054_pt1 | contig 64204 bp, 78 predicted proteins | sample VirMetDEL_Nov_18_FD_184517 | JGI IMG/M metagenome (GOLD analysis project Ga0208644, IMG submission 184517) | Aqueous microbial communities from the Delaware River and Bay under freshwater to marine salinity gradient to study organic matter... | ecosystem: Environmental > Aquatic > Marine >...
TAGAACAATAGGTGATCTAATATTTTTAAAACAATACGGAACATTTAAAAGCAAAGGATATTAAATAAGTTATGAATGAAAAACAAACACCAGTAGAGGCATTTGCCATAGCACTTTATGAAGGTGGTTATTTGCAAGGCAATGGAGATGAGATTCAAAAAATACTTAAACAATATAAATCAATAGAAAATAGCATATTTTTTTATTGGTTTCATAAAGGTGAAAACCATAATGATGAAAATAAAACATTTGATGAATATTATAACGAAACATACGGAGGTAACAAAGAACAAATAAAACAACAAGATGGAGAATAATGATAAAAAAGAATTGATATACACACTATTATATTTTATAGGTGTGGTGGTAATGAGTGCATTGTTTATATGGTAAAATGGACTGGAGAGAAATAATGATATGGATATCCAGGTATTGGATCGGGGGGATGATAACGTTGATGTTTCTTGATACGGTAAATTGGATCACGGTGAAGGCAAATACGGGTAACGAACGGTATGAAAACTCACATCGGATAGTAATATTCCTATTTTGGCCGATAATGCTACTGGTGTTTATAATGAGTTGGATTAAACAGAAACTAAATAAATAAATAGATATGTTAGGATTAAGTATTTTTACAATTATTGTTTTGTTGGTGATGATTTATAGTGAGGTAAAACGCCCGACGGACAATAATAAAAACAACCGCATGGGGAGGAGATAATCCCTAATGCATGTGTGACAAGCACATATCATATGGATATCCAAATATTGATAGATAAGTATGGTATGTGGAACGAGTGTGATGTGGTGTATGGGACGAGTGTTAAGGCACATTAACCCCTTTTTTCCGCGAGGCCAAACTCTACACTATATAAAGAGAGATATACTTTTTTTAACAAGGGTTTGGCTCCCCGCGATGGGGATGTTATATTTAGATATAATAAGGAATTAAGGTTATGAAAAACATTATCATTGCACAACGAAACAGAGATTTAACAGTATTACAATTTGGAACCAATTTTGAAGCTGGTGAGGGTACTTACCGAGTAATTACTAAAGCTAGAGCTGGATACATGGTATCAAGTGATGTTAAAGCTAAAAGTGCAATTGACGCGTTCCGCAGGTTCAAGCCTAAGGCGATCCAATCGATTGCGTTTATAAGTGAAAACAATTTCCCAATCACAGTATTTGCTCGTACCGGTAAGAAAATATTTGCAAGTGAATGTTTTTTGAGCCAAGTTAAAGTAGGAGACATCAACCAGGAACTTTACAATACAGCATTATACAATTCGTTCCAATACCAGGCTGTCAATGCTAAGTCTTGGGACAGTTTTGCTTACGTGATGAATGAGGAGGTTAAATAAGGTTTGGCCTCCCAAATCATAGATGTTATATTTAGATATATTAGAAATTAAGGTTATGTTTAAAAAATTAGATAAAGAAATGTTAGAGGCACTTGGCGGCGCGGTTGCCATAGTTGCGATGGGTTATTTGTGTTACTTTATTTTATATGTGTTTGGGTAATGGATAGTACACTTTTAGAATCAATGCTAAACCAATCCTCGGCCCTAGGAAGCCTGAGAGGAACAATAATTGGTGTTATGAAATCAGATGTTATCGATCCGATAGCGTTTAAAGTATTATATATGGGATTAGAGCGATCATATGCGTTAGAGAGCAAACCGATGAATCAAAACGACGTTGAAACGCTAAAACCGTTTGCTGAGAAGCTTGGTGTAGAAATTTAAAACCTTTATTTCCTTATTTATTATAGCGGTGGTACACCTTACGGTGTACTGCCTGCGTACGTACGTACCGAGTACGGTGTAAATACACACTATATACCACGTGCGTTGTTATCACTATACGTTTGGATATATGGGAAAAAGGACTTAGATTGATTTTTAGATCGTAAATAACTATAAACCCTCGACAAGTATATACTTATATCCCCACAATCAAATCCCAATTTCCATATAGGCAAATTTTTTAAAAATCCAAAGAAACCAAAAAGAAGAGAAAAAAAGAAGTTTGGCTATCGAAGAATATATACGTATATTTAGGTATATTAGAAATTAAGGTTATGAACAATTTAGAAAGCAAACTAATTCAGATTTTTTTAAGAATAGTATTTGTAGTAACTATTTTATTACTTATCACTTTCCCATTTGCAATAATTCCATTTTGGGAAGGATGTATTGTATTTTTAGGCATTATGTTCATAATCCAGTTTTTCTTATCATGTATTAAAGATGGAATTTTACTTATTTTTGACATCTTTAAATCATTGTTTGGCTCTCGAAAATAAGATTATTATATTTAGGTATATTAAAAGATAAAGGTTATGAACATTAAAAATTTAAACATTATTGGTATTTGTTTGTTAGGTTTGGCAATTTTTAGTTTGTCAAAAGGTTTAGGTGATGCTTTTTTAGTATTTTTGTTTCTCAGCTCTAGCATGTTTGGTGCAGCTCGTATGAAATCATTGATAGAAAAAGACATCAATATTAAAAAGTCAAATCTTAAGTTGGCTATCTTAGGAATTCTTTTCGGAGTAGTTTCAATGTTCACTTCAGGTGTGATTGAGCTTGTATGTAGTTTTGCTTTCGGTTCTTGTTTCGGATTGATTGGTGTTGCTCTAATGTTTGAAAAACGCAATGGATAAGAAAATCAAAGAACTATTGGATAGGAGAGATATTCTTTCAGAGATAGCAGAACAGCTATACGGTGACTTTTGGGTCACAAATGAAAAGTTTTATAACTCACCTACCGAGCTAGAGATGAGAGAAATTAGTTTTCAACTAATGGACTTAGGGTATAAAAATCCCGATATAAATGAAGACACAAAAGCCCTCGGACAAATTATTTTTGATGAACTTTACAATAAAGGAATTATTGATGAAGATGATATTCCTAATTGGTGGGAAGAAGATGATGAAGATAATGATAATTGGTTTGTATAAAAAGTTTCAACACTAACAAATTCCGCGTATGAGTAGATACCTCCCACCCGACCAAATTCTAAATAATCCAGAGTTTATCCAAATTGAAATCAAGCCGGATGGACTCGGGGGCAGCCGCTTAGGACAAGTAACACATTACACTCGTGTCCCCAGTACCAATCCCAATTTGCCTCCCGTTAGTGAGGGTAGTACCGGTTGGGAAGATGTTCTTTATTTCCGCCATATAGGGTCTCATAACGACGATGAGTCACGCAAGAATGGACTTGGCGGATATGTTTATGTCCTCATTAATGAACAGTATCCTGGAAAGTCTAAAATTGGTTTCACTACTAATCATCCTATCAAACGTCTCCAACAAATTAACAATGCTGGTGTAGTTGTTGATTGGAACTTAGCTTATCATTTTAAGTGTGCTCGCCCTTATGACTTTGAGCAAGCACTTCATGCTAAACTTGATTATTGCCGAACCCGTAATGATAGGGAATTTTTTGATATTCCAAGTGGAGAAGCAATTTTTCTAATTGAAGATATGGGGCCTATGTTTGGTCCATTATGATCGTATATACGGATAGATGTATATTGAAAGTTCGAGCTAACCTTTTTAAGAACTGGCTTGGCTTCTGAATGATAAAATATTATATTAACACTAATTAAGGTTATGAAAGAAAATAAAACTTACGGTATTTACACTTTAAAGTACAAAAACGGAAACACTCATCAAACAGGTATTGTTGAGACTAAAGATCATTGGGACAATATTAAGCTATATGTTTTAAGTAAAGCCACTATAGACCTTATAGAACACTTTAGTTTGAGTTACATGGTAAATGGCATAATTAAAAAAGAAACAGTTATATGAAGAAAGATCTTATTTCCATCAATGTTAAAGAATTAAAAGATTTTTTAACACACATTATTGAAAACAATCGTTTTTTACAAGAACAAGGTAAGTCACCTGTCACTATTGAGGTAATTGGTGAGAGTGGTATTGGTAAAACTTCTGCTATTATTCAAATGGCTAAAGAACAAAACTTAAACTTTGTTAAATTGAATCTTGCTCAAATTGAGGAAATTGGTGACTTGGTTGGTTTTCCAATTAGACAATTTGAAGTTGAACTTAACAATGAAAAAACTTGGGTTGATGAGCATGCTTTTGATGAGTATTTAAAACTTGGTTATCATTCAACAGGTTTGAATCGTATGAGTTACTGTCCACCTGAATGGATTTCTGGAAAAGAAGATGGTGGTATTTTGCTTTTAGATGATTGGAATAGAGCTGATGTTAGGTTTATTCAAGCTGTTATGGAGCTGATTGACCGTCAACAATACATTAGTTGGACTTTACCTAAAAATTGGCATATTGTTTTGACTGCTAATCCTGACAATGGAGATTATTTAGTTAATAGTATTGACAATGCTCAAAAAACTCGATTCATTAGTGTCCAGCTTAAGTTTGATACTGATTGTTGGGCTAAATGGGCTGAAGAAAATGACATTGATGGTCGTTGTATAAACTTTTTGCTTATGAATCCTGAACTAGTTACTACTGATGTTAATAGTAGAAGTATATCAATGTTTTTTAACAGTATTAGTTCAATTAAATCTTTTGAAGAAAGTTTGCCTTTGATTCAAATGATTGGTGAGGGTTCAGTTGGACCTGAGTTTAGTAGTTTGTTTACTATGTTTATCAATAATAAGTTAGATAAGATTATTTCTCCTGAAAATATCTTTGAACAGGATGAAAAATATGTTATGGGTACTTTGAAATCGATTGTTGGTAAAGATGATAAATACAGAGCAGATATTGCCTCAACTTTATCTACTCGAATTGTTAACTATTTAGATGTTTATGCTAGCAAAAATAAAGTTGAAAAATCAACCATTGATAGAATTTCTAAAATAGTTAAAGAAGAAATTTTTACAACAGACATTTGTTATAACATGGTTAGGTCAATTTATAATAATAATATTACTAAATTCAAAACTATGATTATGGATAAAGAATTAGTTAAATTTATAATGAAATAAAATATGAATAAGTTTTTTAAGTTAAATTACCAGTATAATAATTACCACCAAAACCATATATTTAATCTTTCATGGATTGCTAATCAGGGTTTAGAGTATAAAGAAATTGATATTTTAGAACAAAGAATACAGGATGTAAAAGAACTTCTTAGACTGCCGGGTGTTGATGTGAATGGAGAAATAATATATGCTGGTAAAGGTTCTAATATTCCTAGACATAAACTAAAATCATATATTGAAGAAAATAGTTTGAAAAAAACATCTCGTGTTCAAACAGCAAATACTATTATTTTTGATAAAAACGAAATTGAGGATGTTTTAGCGTATTATAATAGAGCAAGTAAAGATGAGTATGCTTTTATTGAATTTACTAAAGAGATCTATAATATTGTTTTAAATTACTCTAATTCAAATAGAGATAGATATTCACATTTTGATAGGGAAATTAAAAGTAAAATAGGAAAAACATGGGTTATTGAAAAAGATAGGTATTATGCTCTACCTTCAGATCTAAAGAAAATAATAAACTGTACAGAGTTTAAAGAATGTTATGAGATGGCTAATTATAGAACTCAAAAGATTTTAGATATTTGTAGTGTTATTGATGTTTATTTAGAGGATAAAGATACTAAAAGTATTGTTTGGGATGATTATATGTTAGAAATTCTAAACTCAGATGGTATTGAGTTAGACGCAGAATATCTAGAAACATTTCATAGTATGTTAAAAAGTAATGAACCATCAGATATCCAATTAGCTTTAGAAATGTTAACTAATATTAATCTTGAAAAAGATGGTTTAACAGTTGCTCTTCTTTTAAATGAATATAAAGATAAATTTAGTTGGGGTACAGGAAATCAAAGCCAAGCATATAAAACCTTGAACAAGTATTTTGAAAGTAAAGAAATTTATTGGAAACATGATTTTAGAGGTTTCTCAGCGGGGTTATGGAATTATTACTCTAATAATAATAAGGCTAAAGAAATTATTAGTGGATTTATTCAAAACAATATTAACAAATATTTGAGCCATACAGTTGATGGGTTTGTTCTTCAAATTGATAGTTTTAATCTTAGTTTATATAAAAGGAAAAAATAATGTTTAACATTTACGAAGAAATAACTAAATATTCTAAGCATTTGATGCTTAAAGAACCATTTTATGGTTTGGTTTTGATTGGATTGAATAAAGAATTAGATAAAAACATTCCAACCGCTTGTGTTACTCCAGATAATATTAATATTAAATTAAAAGTTAATCCTGAGTTTTGGAGTACATTAGATGACAGAACTAAATTAGGTGTTTTAAAGCATGAGCTTCTTCATATATGTTTTTTCCACCTTACCAATTGGGATAGATTTGATAATAAGAAAGTCTATAATATGGCTGCTGATTTGGAAATCAATCAGTACATTGGTTCTGATATGAAAGGTGAGGCTTGGGATGGATTGGAAATCAATGGTCCTAATTTTGCTCATCTTAATCTTGAAGAGAAAAAAGGAACAGGATATTATTATGCTGCCCTAATGAAAGAGATTGAAGATAATCCAGATGGACAAATTGCTCAGATGGCTAATGATTTTGAATTTGATATTCAAGATGGTGAAGGATTAAGTGACGCAGAAAAGAAATTGATTGCTAAACAAATAGATCACCAATTAAAAGAGGTAGCAGAAACACTTAAAAAAAGTAATAAAGGTCGTGGTACTATACCTTCAGAAATGAAGGACTATATTGATAGTTTATTTGAAGTTGTTGAACCTGTTATTGATTGGAAGTCATATCTAAGACGCTTTAGTAGCATGTCTACTATGGTCTATACTAAAAAGACTCGTAGGAAGCCAAATAGACGTTTCAATGAGGGACCTGCCCTTAAAATAAAACAAAAGAAAAGAACATTAGTTGCTATTGATACTTCAGGTTCAGTTAATATTAAAGAATTAGAAGAGTTCTTTAATGAAATTTACCACATGTACAAATCAGGTACTTATATTGATGTTATTGAATGTGATGCCGACATTCAGAGAGTGTATGAATATAAAGGGGTACTTGAAAATATTGAGGTACAAGGTAGAGGTGGCACTGACTTCGAACCGGTAATGCGTTATTTATCCCAACATAAAAACGCCTATGCCAACTTAATATACTTGACTGACGGAGAATGTAGCCCTCCATCAACCCAACCTATAAAACCAATTTTGTGGGTTCATAGTTCTCAAAGTAAAATCAATGAAGAACTACCAGGATCTAAAATTAAAATACAAAGGTAACATATTTATAATATATGGCAAAGATTGTACTTTTAAGTTGTACCAAATCTAAATTAGATAAACCATGTCCTGCTAAAGATATGTACTCTCCTTCTCCTATGTTTCAGAAAACAAAGGCATATGGAGAAGCACTTAAACCTGATAAAATGTTTATTTTGTCTGCTAAATATGGTTTGTTACCTATGGATAAACAGATTGAACCTTATGATTTAACTCTCAAAAATATGAAAGCTGATGAGAAAGATAAATGGGGCGATATGGTAAAAGGACAGATGGGCAAAATGGGAGTATCTCCTGAGTCTGATAAGTTTGTTTTCTTAACAGGAAGTGAATATATGAAACCATTAAAAAAATTCATTCCAGATGAAAACACTGAAAGTCCAATGGATGGAAAGAGAATGGGAGAAAGATTATCTTGGTTAAATAAACAAGTTGAAAAAGTACAAGAATTTATTAAACATATTAAAAAAGTAATTTATGAAATTGTCAAAAGGTGAGTTAAATAAGTATATTGACTTATATTTAAGTGATTCTTATGATTATGATAGTGATGATGCCTACATAATCAATGAGAACGTACTTAAACCCGTCAAAAAACTTATATTAGAGTCTAAAACAGATGGAATGACGCTCTTGTCAGAAGTTTACTCCCGTGCTAATACACGTGATAAGGCAGTTATAGACGACTTTATTTTATATTTAAAAAACGCTTAAAAACCTCTTTTGGGAGAGGGTTGATGAAGGTTTGGCTTACCAGGAACCTTATGCTATATTTATAGTATAATAATAAAAAATAAGAGTTATGTTAGACATTAAAAACAATCAGTTCCTAAACAAAGACGAAATTCGCACTCGCGCCAATTCAATTTTCACTACTAAAGGCGCTCCAGAAACAAGTGAAAAGTATTCACACATTCCAACTGAAAAAATTATTGATGACATGGCTGCTCTTGGTTGGGGAGTAGTTGATGCTAAACAAGTTAAAGCTCGTAAAAACGAAGGTTTCCAAAAACACCTTATTGTGTTCCGAAACAATGACATTCAAATTACCGCTGAAGATGGTGATAATGTTTTTCCTCAAATTTTGTTGACTAATTCACATGATGGAAAAAATGCCTTTACTTTCACAGCTGGTTTGTTCCGTATGGTTTGTGAAAACGGTTTGGTTATTTCAACCACTGAATTTGGTAAAATGAAAATCCGCCATATGGGTTATGATTTTAATGAGTTGCAAAACACAATTAAGTCAATGGTTGAGAAATTGCCTTTGACAGTTGAGTCACTTAACAAGTTCCGTGAGGTTGAATTGAACCAAGAACAAGCACTTAAGTTCGCTGAAGATGCTTTGAAATGTCGTTTCAATGAAGATGAAGTAGAACGTATTGAGGTTGATTTGAATGATTTGTTGACTGCAAAACGTAAAGAAGATCAAGGATCTGATTTGTGGTCAATTTATAATGTAATTCAAGAAAAATTGATTCATGGTGAGTTCAGTTACAAATACGGTACTAAGACTCGTAAAGCTCGTAAAATTAAAAACTTTAATAAAGATCTAGAATTGAATGAGAAGTTGTATGATTTGGCACTTGAGTTTGTTTCTTAAGAGCCAGATCATTATATTAACGACATATGGATGAAGGTATGAATATCATGAATGAACAAGCACTCCAAGAAGCAATCGTAAACGATAAATGTGATAAGATCTTAGCTCGAGCAGATTTTTATAATTTGCAGCTTGAAGTCATATATTCAGCCTTCAAACATAAAGAGGAATTTCCAAAAGCATCACTTCTAGAATGTCTACAAGTAGGAGCAGATGAATGGGATGTTGCTCTATAAAAATATGCTGTTGTGGTGGAATAGGTAGACACGCGGGACTTAAAATCCCGTGACCCGAAAAGGTCGTGCCGGTTCGATCCCGGCCAGCAGTACTAGGAGACTCACGTAGTTCGTTCTTTAATTTATTAAATTACCAATGTTCGGGATGTAGCGCAGTCCGGTAGCGCATCTGGTTTGGGACCAGAGGGTCCGAGGTTCGAATCCTCGTATCCCGACAAAAATAAGCCACAATAGCTCAGTTGGTAGAGCTTCTGATTTGTAATCAGATGGTCGGCGGTTCGAGTCCGTCTTGTGGCTCACAGGAGAGATGGCAGAGCGGTCGAATGCGCCAGTCTTGAAAACTGATGACTGTAACAGGTCCGGGGGTTCGAATCCCTCTCTCTCCGCGCCACTGAAGACAGAAAAAGATATGTTTAGGTTCCCATGCAAAGCGACCCACCTAAGCATAAAAAAACCCGAGTGAAAGCTCGGGTTTCTTTTTTGTATATTATAGTTTAAGGAGCTAACCAGTTATATGATTGCCATCCTGCGGTATCTATTCTAGTTTGACACTCAGAGACAGTAGTACATCCTGCTGGATTAATAGCTTCATAGGTACCAGGATCAACAGGATTGCCAGATGTGCTATAATTTTTTAATATATAATCACATATGTTTATAAAAGCAGCATCATTTTTTTGAGGAGCACCTGTTAATGGATTAACTGATTGCCAAAATTGAGGAGCATCTAAACCACTCCATGGGCTAGAAGGAGATGGACTTGGATTAGGTAAAGCGATTATGTAAGCTGATGTATCATTTGGACTTGCACAGAATAAAGTATTAGTAGTACTTTGAGGTACTGTTTGATTCCAAGGTCCAGCTGCTAAAGCTCCTATACGGAAACTTCCTGTTCTGCTTGTATTTACTGGTTCTGATCCTCCATTATAGTTTGGAGCGTAAGTAATTGCGTATTGAGCCATAGTTAATATTTTATTATACATATTTGGCTTTTTAAAGAAAGTAATTTATATTAATAACATGATCTCATAGCTCAATTGGATAGAGCAGCTGCCTTCTAAGCAGCAGGTTACAGGTTCGACCCCTGTTGGGATCACAAAGGAGTTCTTTGACATATTAAAAAGAAAGGAAAAAATTATGGAAATTATTTTAGCTTTTGGTTTAGGTATTATGTTGGTCAGTACAATCGTATTGGTTTATGTGGTACTTAAGTCAGCAAAACAAGTTAGCAAATGCGTAGAACAAATACGTGAAGTTGAACGAAGTATTGATAATCTTCAAAGAGATCTAAATGATAGAGAATATGACTTTCATAGAAACATTGATGATGTAAATCGTAAAATAGATTCTCGAGTAGATAAATTAAATGATGTTTTATTTAAGGAATTAGATGAAATAAATCGCAAAGTAGACTTTTTAAAGAAATCACTTGGAAAGGAATACTTTTAATTAAATTAAGTTAAACCCGTTAATGAACTCCTTTATTTAGGACCTTTAGCTCAGTTGGTCAGAGCAGCGCACTCATAATGCGAAGGTCATAGGTTCAAGCCCTATAAGGTCCACCGCAGTCAGATGTTGTAGCTATGGCAAGGGGATTTGTGAGTGAAATCACAGATCCCCCTTTCTTTTTATATTTATTATCACATTAAAATTATTAATTATGAAAAAAGCATTAGATTTTATTAAAAAAATTTACCTAGTTTGCAAAACCTGGGTCGTAAAAAATGGTGTTGAGGGTATAGCTGGTTTAATCGCCGGTTTATTCTTATGGGCTTTTGGTTATAAGATTTGGGCTGGATTCTCATTTGGAGTATTTGCTACTCGTAACTGGGATATCTTTAAAGCATGGGTTAAATCTTTAATCAAAAAATAATATCAAAAAAATGAGTAAATGTAATTGTATAATATGCGGGTGCAGTACATCATGTAGCTGCCCTTGCTGTGCTTGTTAAATTAAAAAATAAACTATGAACTTTTTAAAAGCCATGTTTGCTAATAACGAAGGTACCTCGCACAAACGTGTGCTTGGTACCATTGGTTTCATTTCATTAGTAATATTTTTATTTACGTGTAAAGAAACTCATAAAGAAGAGGCAATCGCAGCTGTAGAATATTTAACAATAGCAACTGTATTTGGTACTGTTGTTGAAAAATTTGTTCCAAAATCTAAAAACGAAGAATAATGTTACTCAAATTAGGTTTACAAGGTAAAGAAGTTAAGGAACTTCAAGAATTTTTAGGAATTAGTGCTGATGGTGATTTTGGCCCAAAAACAGAAGCCGCTGTTAAAAAATGGCAATTAGCAAATGGTTTAATAGTTGATGGTATTGTAGGTCCTAAAACTTGGGATGCTATGGGATTAGCCACTACAGATGCTTCTGAGAAAGTTTATACTACAGATAATGGTTTAGTAATTAATAGACACTTTTTACCTGTAGGTGAATATAAACAAGGTCCTATTAAAGCTGAATGGGTATTCTTACACCACACAGCAGGTTGGCATAATCCATACCAAACAATTGATAATTGGGGTAAGGATACTAGAGGTGCTATTGCTACTGAATTTGTATTAGGTGGTCCTTCAATTAAAGGAAATGATGACAAATACGATGGAGAAATGGTTCAAGCATTTCCCCAAGGAAATTATGGTTGGCATTTAGGAGCAAATGGCTCCCAAAAAATGCATATAAATTCAGTTGGTATTGAAGTATGTAACTTTGGATATGTTGTTAACGGAAAAGCATACCAAGGAACCCCAGTTGTTGAATCCCAAACAGTAACACTAGCTAAAGAGTTTAGAGGACATAAAATTTGGCATCGTTACTCAGATGCTCAAATTGAAGCTTTACATAAGTGGATTTTATGGATTGCCGAAAGAGACAATATTGATGTAAGAGCAGGTTTACCTGATTTGGTTAAAGAAAAAGGTGCTGAAGCATTCGAATGGAATGCTGATGCTTACTATGGTAAAGTAAAAGGTTTGTGGACACATACTAATACTAGAAAAGACAAAGTTGATATGTTTCCTCAACCAGAACTTATTGATATGTTACTTGGTCTATAACCTCCTAAAATAACTTTTCGTACAATTTATCGACCCTCGTAGGGTAGTTTAATATAGGCGCTATATAACTTTTTTATGGCGCCTATATGTATGGATATATGGACATAAATAAGATATTTAACTTATTTGACTCCGGTTCTGAAAATAAAATAAAAGAAGATACACAAATTGTATTTGTTGATTTTAAAGAACATCCTGCTTACTGGTTAGGCATGTTTAAAAAATTAATACAAAATCATAAGCTATTTAAAAGGAAAATAGTTTCATTCCTAGAAAAGTCAGACCCAGAATTAGAATTAGGAGATTTAGACCTGGTAGGTGATGATCTTGCTTATGAAAGAGCTTGGTACTATGCTTCAAAATTTGATCCTAACTTGGATACTCATAAAGAATCAATTAATTTCATATTAGATACTACTCTAGAAAAATCTTTAAAAGAGACTATTTCATACTTTCAGGAAAAAGAAGAATATGAAAAATGCGCTCATTTGAAGAAAATTTTAGATGAAGTAAAGAAAATTCAAGGATAATTTGGCCTCCAAAAAAGTTTTTATTATTATTCGATATGTGGGGTTTTGAGACTGAGGAAAGATGGATGAGAGACAGGGGATAAGATGGGGGATGAATAAGGGGGACAAATGATAGACATATATGAAAAATAGGAATATTATAATGAGACGTTTGGAGAAAGCTGAGGGACAGATTGAGAAACTGTATTTCTTCCTCCAACGTGGTGGTAGTCAAGAAGATGTAAAGGAAGTATTAGTTACTTTACGTGAAGCTATTGATGACGCTAAAGTTTTTTTAAATCAAGAACCATTAGGATCAAATGAAATTAACAGCTGAGGAAATACAAAGTAACTGGATGCAGTTACTAGGTTTTATTGAAGATCATATCTCTGAACCTCGTAAAACTAAATTAATTGAATTTTATGAAAAGTATGCTGAAAGAATTATGCTTATGCCTGCTGCTCATAAAAAAGAATATCATAATGCCTTCCCAGGAGGTTATGTAGAACATGTTAATAGAGTTATCACTTGTGCTCTTCATCTTCATGACTTATGGGCTCAAATGGGAGCTGATATTAGTACTTATACTAAAGAAGAACTTGTATTCTCTGCCCTTAATCATGACTTAGGTAAATTAGGAGATGAAAATCATGACTCTTATATCCCCCAGACTGATAATTGGAGACGAGAAAAATTAGGGGAAGATTATAAATTTAATGATGCTTTAGCATTTGCTTCTGTTCCTGATAGAGGTCTTTATTTACTTCAGTCTCATGATATTAAATATACTTTCAATGAAATGGTAGCTATTCAGACCCATGATGGTTTATATGATAAAGCTAATGAAAAATATTTAATGACATATATGCCAGAGACTAAACCCAGAACATCTTTACCTTACATTGTTCATCAGGCTGATTTAATGGCTGCTCGTATTGAATTTGAACGTGAATGGTTACCTAAATTGCAAGGTAACTTGGATACCTCAAAGAAATCATTTACATTGGAGACTAATAAAAAATCACAACCTGCAACATCAGGTACTAAGTCTAAAGCTTTAAGTAATTTAAAAAGTGAAGGACTTAAAAATATGTTAGATAGTTTATGATATTAATAATTACAATTCTTTCAATAATGGTCGTGGTCTTAGGATACACGACCTTTAACCTTCTTAAAAAAAATGAAAGACAAGAAGACATTCTTGCTTCTTATTTAACTTACCTAAATAAAATTTCAGATATTATTGATATATCTGATAAAAAGTTAAAAGAAGTTGATGATAAAGGGTTATTTGAAGCTGATGATGAAATTGGTTGGTTTTTTGGACAAGTAAAAATGATTCAAGATGTTTTGAATCAATTTAAAATCAAAAACTTATGACCCTTGTAATGGCTAAAAAGAAAAAAGGAGTACAATACTTTACCCAAGACACAGAAGACGCAATTGTAGCTTACAATAATGCTACTACTTTTGAAGAAAAAAACAAAATTTATCATGAGCGTATCCATTATGCTTTTTTTAAATTAACAGAAAATATTATTCATACTTTTAAATTCTATTATACAGAAGTAGATAATATTGAAGACTTACAATTTGAATGTATTTCATTTCTTTTAAGCAAAATCCATTTATTTAATCCTGATAAGGGAGCTAAAGCTTATTCTTATTTTGGTACTATTGTAAAACGTTATTTAATTCTTTCAAACCAGAAAAATTATAAAAAACGAATTGAAACCGCCCCTGTGTCTGTAATTGAAGAAGATGAAACACATTCTTACTCAATAGATGATTCACCTCAAATAGAAAAACTTTCAGACTTTATAGACATTTATACAGCTTATTGTACAAAACATATTTTTGAATTATTTCCAAAAGGTGAAGATGCTCAAATAGCAGACGCCATCTTAGAATTATTTAGAAAAAGAGAAGATATAGATATTTTTAATAAAAAAGCACTTTACATTTATATCCGTGAAATGGTTGATGCTAAAACTCCTAAAATAACTAAAATAGCTAATCAACTTTATGATATTTTTAAAGAAGAATATGTATTTTATCTAGAACACGGATATACAAGGTTTTGATTTCAATATTTATAATCAAAACTTATGAGTGGATTAGATTCTAAAATATTTAAAAATAAAAAATTCTCTGACATTTTAGAAGAAATTTATGAGAATCAAAAGAAAAAAGAAGCTCAAATTTCTGCCTTAATTGGAGAATTAAAACCCCTTATTAATGACATTGGAGATGCTACTTTAGTAGTACCTTTAATTAAAGAATATATGGAAATTGGAGTCAAAAATGATGAACAACTCATCAAAATGGCCACCATTGTTCAGCGTGCTTTACAAGTACAAGCCCAAAACGGATCTAATGAATTAGCTTTCTCAGATGAAGAAAAAGCTCAATTATTTGATTTAGCTAAAAATGTTGGAGAGAAAAAATAATGTCTGATGGATTTAGTAATATATTCGGTAGAATAAACCCTGTAGGAGGTAATAGAAAATCTACTGCTGGTTCTCCTATATTTACCGCCCGAGTCAATAGTATTATTTTATGTTCTGAAGATGAAGGATATGATGAAAATGGACAAGACGCTTCTATTGGTTTTATATTCTTTAGTAACCCAACATCAAATTCTCCTTCACAAAAAAACTTAGCTAGACCTTTATTTCCTTTTCAAAAATATTACCCATTAATTAATGAGTTAGTATATTTAATAGGTTTACCATCAACAGATATAAATGATAAACCTGCTGCTTTAACTTATTATTATTTTGCTCCTATTAATGTTTGGGGTAGTAATCATCATAACGCTATCCCTGATGAAATTTTTACAGACCAATCTCCAGACTATCAAAAACAAGATTATGTTACTGTAGGAAGTGGTGTAGCAAGACATGTAACAGATGGTAGTACAGAAATTGATTTAGGATATACTTTTCAAGAAAGATTAGACCTTAGAACACTCCAACCTTATGAAGGTGATTATATTCTAGAAGGTAGATGGGGCAATAGTATTAGATTTGGTTCTACAGTTCTTAATGGTATACCATCAAATAATTGGTCTGATTCTGGTGTTAATGGAGATCCTATTACTATTATAAGAAATGGTCAATACAAACAAGAAGGAGTTGACCCATGGGTTCCAATTGTAGAAGATATTAATCAAGATTCAGGTTCTATTTACCTAACATCAACTCAAAAAATTAGTATAACCCCACCTACAGTGTCTTATAACAGCTACTCTACTCAGCCAACCGCAATTAATGAGTATGTAGAGCCTCAAGTTATAATAAACTCAGGTAGGTTAGTATTTAATTCTTTTCAAGACCATGTCTTATTATCTTCTAAAAAATCAGTTGGATTAAACGCTGTAGAAAGTGTTAATATTGACACACCTAAAACTGTAATACAATCAAAAGAAGTTTATTTAGGAGGTAAAGAAGCAACTGAACCTGTTTTGAAAGGAGACGCTACAATAGCTGAACTTTCAGACTTAGTTCAAGAATTAATTTCTTTAGGATTAGCTATGCAATTTGTTGTTCACCCTGCTTTTGCTCCTGTGACAACTATTTTACCTGATTTTATAATTAAATTAAACCAAATTAACGCTAACTTGTTAACCAAAACCAAATCAACATATAGTAAAACATTATAATGGCTTCAGGAATTGATATATTTGAATTATACAACAGTTTACCTGATGAATATAAAGAAAAAGGTAAAGATAAAGTAAAATCTACTTTAAATAAAAGAGTTATTACTCCTTTAAAATACAAATACCAACCTAAAATAGAAGAATATATTACTGTTCAAATTAATGGTTCTAATCTTCCTGACAGTGTTAAACCTGAAATTATTGATTTAGCTATAAACCAAGTTAATAATCCTCGTTCAACACCAGATGCTAGGGCATTAGCTATTGAAAAAGCAAAACAAAGAGTTGATGAAGAAGCTCAAAAAAATCTTTCAAACCTTTGTTTATCTCCCGCCAATACTCAGAAACTTCTTGATGTAAGAAATAAACTAGTTAATGATTTAAATAAATTAAAAAAAGTTGTTGACCCTATAAACCAAGTTATTAATGCTTCAGCATTTTTTGTAAACATTGGTATAGGAACAGCTAAAGTACTTAGAGGTACTAAAATAACAGTTGATGCTATAGTGGCAGCCTATGGTATATCAGGTATAGCCACACCAGGATTAGTGGCCAAATCTCAAACTCTTATTAACTATGCTAACACAGGTTTAGATTTATTAAGATTTGATGAAAAAGCTAATTCTAAATTAAATAAGGTAAGTGAATTTTTAGATTCTGTAGCTATTCCTATAGGTGTTTTTGGTTCCTCTATAACTAAAGTAGTAAACTTATTAAGTATTTTAGATTTACTTATAGTAAAATGTGATCCAAAAGCAGAACTTAGTGATGTAGACTCTTTATTTGTAGGTATAGCAACTGCTCAAAACAATGCTGATAAAGATCAAAAACAACCTATTGATACTTTTTATAAAGGATTTAATCTATCAATTGAAGAAGAACCATCAACGACATACGGTACAGTAAAAAGAAGAAGAGCTGTAGCTAAAAACTCACAAGGTATAACCTTAGCTTTTACTCCTTATTCATTCACAACTAATGACCAAACCTTAATTCAAGAAATAAAAACTATAATAGATGGATTAGGAATAGGTAATACTCAACAATTATAAAAAACTAATTAAATTAATATTTATAACTAATGAAACCGACAGAATTTAAAAAATTAATCAAGGAAGCTGTAAAAGAAGCTATCCAAGAAGAATTAAAAGAAATTCTTTTAGAAGCAGTTCGTGCCCCAAAACAAGTTATGACTGAATCAAAAGACACTTATGCTCAACCTTACATTGAAAAACCAAAACAACTATCAGCTCAAGAACGTAGAGACATGTTTGCTGGTATGTTAGGTGAAATGCAGAATGGAGGCGCAGCTAACACAGCATATGCTGGAAACTTTAACCCAGGAAATGCTGACACAGTTAATGGAGCCTTACCAGAAGGACAAGTTTCTTTAGACCAAATAATGGGATTAATGACTAAATAATGGCATTTGGAGTAATACAAAAATACCCTATTGAAGTAACTAGTTCTTTAAGACCTCAAAGAGCAGTAGGGGTGAGTATTCCTTTTAATGCTGATGCTGTTTTTAGATCAACATATACAACAGCAGAACAAATTAAGTCTAACTTAATTAATTACTTTTTAACCAATAAAGGAGAAAGAGTATTTAATCCTACTTTTGGATCAAGTTTAAGAGAATATGTTTTTGAACAATTAACTAATCAAACTTATAGTAGTTTAGAACAAGTTATTCAAAATGATGTTCAACAATTTTTCCCTAATGTAACAATAGAAAATTTAAACATATATGGTTTTGAAGATAGTAATGAAATGCAAATAGAATTAACATATTCTGTTAAAAACTTTGGAATAAATGATACAATAACCCTTACATTATAATGGCTAACGTTAATAGAAATATAAATTATTTAAATAGGGACTTTACAAGTTTCAGAAATACTTTAATTGAGTATTCTAAGACTTATTATCCTAATACTTACAATGACTTTACTCCAGCATCACCAGGAATGATGTTTATGGAGATGGCTGCTTATGTAGGTGATGTTTTATCATTTTATTTAGATAACCAAGTACAAGAAACTTTCTTACAATATTCAAGACAAGTCACTAACATTTTTGACTTAGCTTATATGTTAGGTTATAAACCTAAAGCAACTAATGTATCTGTAGTTGATGTTGATTTTTATCAACAAGTACCAGCTATTGGTTCAGGAGTTAATAATGTTCCTGATTATAATTACTCTTTAACATTACCTTCAAACACACAAGTTTCTACAGGAGGTACTACTTTTATTATTGAGGATCCTATTAACTTTGCAAGAAGTAGTTCATTAGACCCTACAGAAGTTTCAATATATGAAATTTCAGGAGGTGAGCCATTATTTTATCTTTTAAAGAAAACTAGACAAGCATATTCTGCTACTATTAAAACAACAGAATTTACTTTTGGAAATTATCAAGCTTTTCCAACTGTTTTAATTGATGATTCTAATATTGTAGGAATTTTAGATATAACAGATAGTGAAGGTAATGTTTGGTATGAAGTAGATTATGTTGGACAAGAAATGGTTATGGATTCTATTAAGAATACTAACCAAAATAATCCTAACTATTCAGCTGGAGATAATGCTCCTTATCTTTTACAACTTAAAAAAGTTCAAAGAAGATTTGCTACTCGTTTATTAGACGCTACTACTTTACAAATACAGTTTGGAGCAGGTAATCCTTCTGACACAGATGAAGTTATAACTCCAAACCCAAACAATGTAGGTATAGGTTTACCATTTGGAAAAGATAGTTTAACTGTAGCTTATTCTCCAACTAACTTTTTATATACAGATACTTATGGTATTGCACCTGTTAATACTACTTTAACTGTAAGATATTTAACAGGAGGAGGAGTTAATTCAAATGTAGCTGCAAACAATATTAATAGATTAATAACAACAGCTACTTTTTTAAATAATAATTTAACAACAGCTGTAGCTAATAACATTTTAGCTTCATTAACAGTTAATAACCCAACTGCTGCTTCTGGTGGAAAATCAGGAGATACAGCTAATGAAATTAGACAAAATACTTTAGTTAATTATCAAGCTCAATTACGTAACATTACCCTAGATGATTATCTAGTTAGAGCTTTATCTATGCCTTCAAAATATGGTGGAGTTGCTAAAGCTTATATTGAACCAACTAAAGCTCAAAATGTTAATGTTGGTGAAAAAATAACAACTTTAGACTTATACGTTTTAGGATATAATAACTTATCCCAATTAACTACTACATCAGATACTGTTAAATCTAATTTAATTAATTATTTATCTCAATATAGAGCAGTTAATGATTCTGTAAGAATTAAAGATGCCTTTATTATAAACATTGGTGTTAATTTTGAAATTATTACTTTACCTAATTTTAATAATAATGATGTCTTAATTAAATGTGTAACAGCTTTACAAAACTTTTTTAATATTCAAAACCAACAAATAAACCAGCCTATTGGTTTAAGAGATTTATACATCTTATTAGATAGAATACAAGGTGTACAAACAGTAAAAAATATTAGTATTGTTAACAAAACAGGATTAAGTTTAGGATATAGTAATTACGCTTATGATATTGCTGGAGCAACAAATAATAATACTATATATCCTTCACTTGATCCAATGATTTTTGAAGTTAAATACCCTAACACTGATATTCAAGGAAAAGTAGTACCTCTATAATAAAATAAAATGGCAGTATATAAAATATTCCCTACTAAAGACGCGACAATATATTCTTTATTCCCTAACATGAATACAGGGTTAGATGAGATGATTGAATCAACTCTTACTACTTTTGCTTATTCAACAGTTAACCCTCAAGCTAGCAGATTTTTAGTAGCTTTTGATGCTGCTACTATTGAAAATATTATAGAATCAACTACTTACTTAGGTATTAGTGGCTCAGAACAATTATTAGATACAGGATCTTGGACAGCAAATTTAAGATGTTTTGTATCTACAGCTACAGGTTTAGATATTAGTCCAACAGGAACCTTATTAGAAGTATACCCAGTTTCAGGTTCTTGGTCTATGGGAACAGGAAAATACTTAGATGACCCTATCTCAGTAGACGGTACAAGTTGGTATTGGAGAGATTATTCAGGTAGCAATGCTTGGACAACTATCAATTCTTCTTATAATCCTTATTCTACAGGTTCATATACAGGTTCATCTGATAATAGAAATATTAATGGATATGCTGGAGGAGGTACTTGGTTTACAGGTTCAACTGTATCTTATTTCAATACAGATACTTATCCTTTAAGAGCTACTCAATCATTCTCTTACTCAAGTGATAAAGATTTAAATGTAGATGTATCTAATGTAATTAGAGCTTGGTATACAGGAGCTATCCCAAATGATGTTTTTGATGGATTTATTGTAAAACAAATTCCTGAATTTACAAATAATGTAAATTTTCAACCTGAATTAAAGTATTATTCTTTAGATACAAATACTATTTATCCTCCACAATTAGAGTTTAAATGGAATGATTTTACTTATAATACTTCCTCAGCCATAAGTGAAATATCTGCTACACCTGTAACAGTTACTTTAGAACAGAATCCAGGAACATTTACTTTGGATAGTGTTAATACTTTTAGAGTAAATTCAAGACCAACATACCCTCCTAGAGTATGGCAAACAGCTTCTCTTTATACTACAAACTATTACTTACCAACAGCCTCTTATTATGCTGTAAAAGATTTAGACACAGATGAGTTTGTAATTGATTTTGATACAACTTATACTAAAATAAGTGCTGACTCAACAGGTAACTATTTCAAATTATTCATGTCTGGTTTAGAACCTGAAAGATATTATAAAATATTAATTAAAAGTACTATAGGTAACTCAACTATTGTTTTTGATGATAACTACTATTTTAAAATAATTAATGGCTAATATTAATTTAAATAAAGAAGTATATACTAGAACCCAATTTAAAAGGGTAGTAAACACTAATTTTACTCAATTAGTAGACACTACACCTCAGGTCACTTCCTCAGCCACAGATGCTTTAGATCAAAATCTTATCAATGCTAGGATAGTTCAATTCTTTGATTCTTATAATTCTTTATTTTTTGATATACCTCAATTTGGAGAAACAAATTCTCATGAGTACCTTATAAAAACTAGTAGTGAATACATAGGAACTTCAACTTTCCCAGATGATTTAGTTGATGCGCTTATAGCAGAAGTAGATTCATTGCGAGAAGAAAACCAACAATTACAACAACAAATAATATCAGGTAGTTTATAATGGCTGAAAATTATACTATAAATCAAATACCATACACTTTAGTAGTACCTTCTTATCCTACTTTGTCAGGAGAAGATAGTGGTTTAATTGGTTCCACAGAAGAAACAGGGTTTATATCCACATCAGGTAGCAGTGTTGAATTTGGTGTTTATGATTTAAATAATAATCTTTTATATTATAATTCTTCTTATAATAATTGGTCTTCAACAGGTTTAGGAAACAATGTTCAAGACAATACCTTAAGTACTATTGATATTAACCCAGCAAATGATGTTATTAATGCTGGTTATGATACAGGTCAGGTTTATACTACTTATGCTTTTTATAATAATGAGTTAGGATCATCTGATGCTAACAGATATTATATAAGTGAAATTTCATCTAATAGAACAGAAATTAGAATAGATAATACTAATATTTCTAATGAAAGTTTAGAAATTTTATATGATGAATTTTACGCTCAATTTAATTTAGATGCTACTTATGATTACTTCTATTTAAATTTTGGTAGTGGTAATGTTGTAATAGCTACTAATGTTTATTTAGATAAAAGTTCCTCAGATTATAGTATTTTAATTAAACTATACCAGCCTTTACCTAACAGGTATAATTTAAAAACTACTTGTTATGTAAGTTCTAATGCTGCTGACCCTATAGCTTATGATATAAGTTTTACTCAAGATTTTGGTCCTGTTGATGATATTGTTAGTTTACAAGGACCAAATACTAATTTAAATATTAACTCATTAGTTAATAACTCTACAACTTATCAAAACTATAATACTTTAACAAGTACTGTTAGTACAAGTTCTTTAAACCAATTACAAAGTTTACTAGAAGAAAGAGGAGTAGAAATTAATATAGATTATACTGATTATTCTAATTTTGTATTTTTCTCTTCCGCTAAATCTAGATTACAAAACTTTTATACTAAAGCAAAACAAATTGAGGATTACAATAATGAAATAGCTGCTTTAGATGCTTTAACTCAAACATCTAGTTCAAGTGGAAGTTTAGTAATCCTACAAAAATATATTTCAGACATCATAACTAACTTTGATGGTTATGAATATTATTTATATTTTGAGTCTGGAAGTAAAGCCTGGCCTAAAACTAATTCAGAACCACCTTACACTTTAGCATCAACAGGAAGTGCTGCTGTTTTAAATTGGTACGGTACTGATGTTTATGGAGCTCCCTATTATGGGGGTCAATTATACTCAGCATCTCTATATGATGATGATAACCAAGATATACTAACAAACTCAATTCCTGATTATTTACAAGATTATGATAGTGACCAATATTTAACTTTTGTTAAAATGGCTGGTCAATCTTTTGATAACATTTGGGTGTATATCAAAAGTATAAGTGATAAAACAAACACAGATAACCGTCTAGACTATGGTGCCCCTTCAGGTATAATAGCTGATATTTTAAGATCATTTGGTGTTAATATATACACTAATAATTTTTCAGTAGACAATACTTACCCATCATTATTAGGTGTAGGAGCAGATGGTCAATTATACCCTACAGGAAGTGAAGTAATTAATACTTTTGTTAGTGCTTCTTATATTCCTATTACTTTAGATGATGTTAATAAATTAACATATAAAAGATTATACCATAACTTACCATACATTCTTAAAAAGAAAGGTACAGTAGAAGGTTTAAGAGCCTTAATTACCTTGTTTGGTATTCCTGATACTATTTTAAGAATTAATGAGTTTGGAGGTAAAGATAAAAATTTTGAAACATGGGATAACTGGCAGAATGAATTTAATTATGCTTTTTATACTAGTGGTTCTTCTTATATATCTTCAAGTTGGGAATTAAACACTAATTGGAACGCTGTTGATGATGTACCTCAAGCTGTAGAATTTAGATTTAAAACTGATGGTTTACCTCAAAACACAGCTAGTATTGTTACTGAAAGCTTATGGTCCTTAGATACAGGAGATATAATTAGATTAAGATATACAGGCTCAGGATATACTACTTCATCTTTGATTTCAAGTAGTGCTGACCCAGTAGATCCTTATTATCAATACGCTTTATTAGAATATATCCCTGATATTTCAGCTTACCCTAATGAATCAGCTAGTATTTATTTACCATTCTATGATGGTGGATGGTGGTCAGTTTTATTAACTAAAAACTCTACCTTAGAATATTATGATTTATATGCCGCTAATAAAGAGTATATAGGAGAAAGTAGTAATACTATATATTTCCAAGCATCTTCATCATTAACTTCTTCAGACTCAAACCATTGGGTAGATGCTACAACTTCTTATTTTGGATCTTCATCACTTTCTTCTAAAATATTTACAGGTTCATTCCAAGAAATAAGATATTACACTGTTGCTTTATCTAAGAGTCATTTTGATGCTTATGTAATGAATCCCTACTCAATAGAAGGATCAGATTATTTAGCATTTAGAGCAACTTTAGGAGGTGAATTATATACAGGATCAACTTCTGTTCACCCTAAAGTAACTGGTTCTTGGGTAGCTACTTCATCATTTGCTTCTAATAGCACTTTTTATATAAGTGGTAGTAATGAATATGTCACTAATAAAGAACATATTTATTTTGATCAAGTACCAGCAGGTATACAAACTCCTATTTCTAATAAAATAAGGACTAAAAATACTTTACTACCTTATACAGGAAGTGAAGCTAATGTTCCTAATGCTGATGTATTGTCACCTTTTATTTCTATTCAACAAAATGAATCTATAAGTGGAAGTTATACAGCGGATACAAACTATGTTGAGATAGCATTTTCACCTCAAAATGAAATAAATGAAGATATTAATTCAACTTTAGGTTACTTTAATATTGGAGAATATATTGGTGATCCAAGACAAGTATCTTCATCATCTGAGTCATACCCTGAGTTAGATATTTTAAGAGAAGCATACTTTGAAAAATATAAAGCAAATTATGATTGGTGGGATTTTATAAGATTAATTAAATATTATGATAACTCATTATTTAAAATTCTTAAAGACTATACACCAGCAAGAGCAGGATTAAGTACAGGTATTGTTATTAAACAACATTTATTAGAAAGAAATAAATATCCTGTACCTCAGTTAGATACTCAAACAACTACTTCTTTTTCAGGAAGCAATTCAGGATGGAATGAACCAGGAGTATATCAAGATTTAACATTAACAGGTTCTATTGAAATAGAAGAAACCATAGGATCAAATGGTGGTGCTTTTATAGATTATGTTCCTACTATAGCTACTTCAGCTTCTTTCTTAATAGAACCAGGACAAGTTGGTAGAATATTTTTATCACAATCAGGACTTCATAACGTAAGTTTTGCTATGTCTTCCTCATATGGCGGAGGATCTCCTGCTACTACCGCTTTAAAAGTATATGATAGTGCTAGTTTACCTTCTAGTTACTTTTTAAGAAATACAACTACTATTGTTACTTCCTCTTTATTAAGTGGTTATTATGAAGAAACCTTTAACTTTAATTATGACTTCAAATCAGGGTATCTTTTAATAGCTAATGATAATTACTCAAGCTCAGCTGATATAACAATTACAAGTGTTACAGCCTCTTCTATAAATGGATTCTCAGAAACAACCCAAACACCTTCAGGTTCAGTTGAAAAATATTATACTAATGAATATGAATTTAATGGTGAGTTAAAAGGATCTGAATATGTTGTTACAGATGGAAACCTATCAAACAATACTATTAATTTTGTTGAAGTATTTCAAACTCCTTTACTACCTGTAGCATATACTTATCCTGCACCATTCTTTGCTCCTGGTGTATATAAGGGATGGCCTAGAGTAACAGCAAGTGCCGCTAATTTAATTGATTATAATTTTGAAGAAGATAAAACATATTATTTAAGTTTTACAGCCACAGGAAATCCTAATGCTAAACTTGCTGTAGTAAATTCAAATAGAACATTTGCTAATGGAGTTACAGAGAAATCCACATCTCCATATTATGAAGATATAGGTTTAATAACTTTAACTACTAGTCCACAAGTTATTGATAAATTTGAGGTTAAAGGAATGAATCCTAAAGTATATCTTTTAAATATTATTGGTGGTGCAACTGTTGATCCTATTAATTTAAGTAATTTTACAGTATTTGAAGCACTCCCTGAAGATATAAATAATGATCCTATAATTAATTTTGTAGACACTTATAGACCAAGTGTAAACTTATTTGATGTTGATTACTCCCAAGGCACAACAATTCCAGTTAATCAACAGGTGTTATTAAGTGGAAGCGCTACAAAAGCTACTGTTCCTGATTCTAATTATACTATGGCTAGAAGTGCGAACCCAAGATATTTTGGTAGTAGATCTACATCACCTGGATTTAACCAAATACCTATCACAGGTAGTGGAATAGGTCAACTTCCAAATGTTGAACAAACAATCCCTTATTTTATATACACCCCAGGAGGAAGAGGAGGAACATTAGCAGAGTTATCAGGTAGTGGAAATTATAGGATAGGATTTGTAGCTGATGAAGATGGAAAAGTATATAAGCCTAATACAACAGAAGGAAATGTTTATTCAACAGTAATATATAATAATTTTAGTACAAATGACCAAGTTGTACTTAGTAATATAAGTAGTTCTAATTTTCTTAATGCTACCCAATCTTATTCTATATATAAACCTTTAGTAAACTCCCAGAATATTCTTCATTCAGACACAGGTTCTGTAGGTCAAAATTATTTAGTTAATGGTTATTATGATAATATTTCTATGAGTTTAGCTCCTGGAGTAAATACATCTATAAAAGCTAAAGCAATTGGACCTTATGAGTATAACTTACCAAAAAATACAGAAACAACAGCTAGTTTTAATACCCCTACTATTAATCAAGCTAATGCTTTAACCGCATCTACTGGACTTTATATATATCCTCAAGGTTATACTCCTTTAAGAGGTTCTATAACAGCGTCAATGAGTTATGATGTAAATGATCCTGGTGTTGGACCTCCAGATACTGCAGATGTAGTTTTAAAAATTTATAAAAATGGTACTGAAATAGCTAGTGCGTCTAAAACCTCAGATACAGGTTCTATAAATAACCAACATGGTATATCTTCCAGTATTTATTTATCTCCAGGAGACACTTTTTACGTGACATTAAATTCACTTTCTAACGATCTAGATAGATATGATTTTAATAATTATGAAGTTAACCCATTTACAGGTTCTAATAGTAATTATTCTATTGATATTGGTTCTTATTATTTTACTACAGGATCTAATAGTCAATACATATTAACAGCCTCAGCTGATATGTCTTATTTTTATGGTGGTTTTTTTCAACAAGAAGAGCTCACATCAAATAATACATCTAGTGGATTTGGCAATCCTCAACCTTTTGTAATTAATCCTTTAGATGAAATAAGGTTTGAAGGAGATGAATCAAAAGTATATGTTATTAATTCTGTTGAATATGATGGTATAAATAGTATTCTTTATTTATATTTAAATAGTCCTATTGCCTCTAATATTTCAATTAATTTAGATTATTTCTCTATTAGAAGATGGGCATTTAGCTCAGATAATTTAATTATTGAATCAGGTAACACTTTAGTAGGACCCGGTTTAATATTACCTCTTTATCCAACCCAAAAATTAAAAGATAATTTAGATAATATAATTAATCAATACCAAACTAATAATCTAATATAATAAAAAACAAAAAATTAATATATTTATAATAAAACTACACAATAATGGGATATTTAAATAATTCAGTAGTAACAGTTGATGCTATTTTAACTACAAAAGGAAGAGAATTATTAGCTCAAGGTAATTTTAATATTACACAATTTGCCTTAGCTGATGATGAAATTGATTATACTCTTTACAATCCAACACACCCTTCAGGTTCTGCTTTCTATGGTGAGGCAATTCAAAATATGCCTTTGTTAGAAGCATTCCCTCAAGAAACTCAAGTGATGAAGTATAAATTAACTACTTTACCTCGTGGTACAGCTAAAATGCCAATTCTTGAAACAGTATCAATTGTTAATATTAAACAAGGTCAATCACAAGTTATTGATCCTGAAACAGCTAACTACTTTAGCAGAAAAGAAAGTTCAGGATATACCTTTACAATTGCTGATGCTAGATTAATGTCAACTTTTGAAGGTGTAGGTATTAACACAGATCAAGCTACTACTCTTAACCAAACAACAACTGTTGGAACTAATGTATCTAAGACAGTAATTGGTACAACTTTAAGTTTAAGAGGTACTACTGTTAATACATTATTTGGAACTACAACTACTACTTTGTATACTACATTAACAATTGTAGGTAGAGATAGTGGAGCTAGAGTAACTATTCCTGTTCAAGTAAATAAAGTATCTTAATATATAGAATATGTCATTTAAAAGATTAGAAGCTGATGATTTCGTAATAAGTGCTGACTCTGTTGTTGCCCCAATGTGGTCAACAGGTAATGCTGAGTTAACTCAATTTTACTCTTCTTCAGTACAAGAAGCTGGTGCCTCTGGAGATTTTTATCTAAATGTATACCAAACAGGATCTGATTTATCAGGTTCAGCAGTTCAATTTGGAATTGCTTATGGTAACAAATATGGTAGCGGTAGTAGAGTATATAACTTAGCAGTTGATGGAAAATCACCTTCATCTACTGTTTATGGTCAATACCAAAACTTAGTAATTGGAGATGAAAATACAGACTTTGTATTTGGTAATGTTACCCAATCCCAATTCCACGCTATTACTTTTGAAAGAGCTAGATATAAAGAATCATTACTCCCAGGTTCATTAACCTTAAAAATTTCAGGAAGTGCTGGAAATATATCTTTAACAGACAATAGTCAATATATTGTAGCTGAAACTTTTAATGAAGCAGGAAGAGTATACCAATTAATTTCTGGTTCAGCAGGTACTAAAATAACCAACGATGGAACTACTTCAGATGGTTATTCTGCTAAGTCAGGTTCATATGGTTGGTTCTTACCAGACATTGGAACTATTCTATTAAACTCAACAGCCTTAGCTCAACCAGCTATTAGTGGAGGTATTGCTTTTGGATATAGTGGTTCAACAGATTCAGGAAACGCAGGTACAGGTTCAGCCTTACCAGGAATTACTCCTATGTCTTCTATGTATAAAGCTATTTCAGGTTCAGCAGGAGCTGCTAGTTTCACTATTAATTCAGATGAAACTATTACTGCTGATTATATCTTTGTAAGACCAAGAAGTTCAGAGTTTAACTATTCAGAAAACCCAAGTTTTATATCAGGTTCAACAGGTGAAGTATTATATAGTTCATTTATTAATAATCCTGTTACTTATATAACAACTGTAGGAATGTATAATGACAATAACGAATTATTAGCAGTTGCTAAACTTTCTAGACCTTTAACTAAAGACTTTACAAAAGAAGCTTTGATTAGAGTTAAGTTAGATTTCTAAAATGAATGAGCGCGTACAAACAGTTTCTAGCGTCAGATATAATTGTTACACCATTTGAGGTTAACAAGAGATTCTCCTTTGAAGGGGCGGCTGCTTTAACTGGTTCTACTGTTGGTATTGATCGTTATTTAGGAAAAAATATAAATTTAATCCCTTTCCTATCAGGATCAAATCCTACTACGGGTCAGATAACTCCTCAAGACCAACAATTGGTTTATGAGTCTATAAAATTACTTTATTACTCTAACTACTTAAATACTACAAGTAGTTTTGGAGCCCAACCTACTACCTCTAGTTTAATACCTGGATATGATGTTGAAGGAGATGTTATAGTAGGACCTACTTCTTCTCAAGGTAGATATTATAATTATTTACAAACAGATATAACTTTCCAAAAATATTTTCCAACAGGTTCTGATTCAACCATAGGTGTTATATCTATACCAACAGGAGTGTTTGGAAATTATATTCAACCTAATTCTTTTTCTTGGATTGCTCCTAGTGGTTCTATAACCGATGATGGAGAAGGTAATTTAATCTTTACTAGTACAGGACAAATATGTGGTAATATATTTTATAGCCACGGTATAGCAGTAATTACTAGTGATTCATCACCCCAAGGAGATACTTATGGAACAGCTAGATATGGTTCATCTCTTTATGGAGTATCAGATTCTGTTATAGTTGAAAATTTTGTAACATCTTCTAATGTAACTTGTTCATTCTCATCTTCATTAACTATTTATGAAACTCAATATAAATGTACTATTAATGAAAATGAGTATAATTTCACTTTAAACCCATCTGTTTCTTCAGGCAGTGTACCTTATTCAAGTTCAATAGGTACATTCTATACTCCTGGACAATATTTAAATAGTTGGGCTACAGGATCTGATTTTAGTCCTTATATTACAACAGTAGGTTTATATGATAATGATCAAAACTTATTAGCAGTTGGTAAATTATCTCAACCATTACTTACAAGTCCAACTACAGACACAACAATCCTTATAAACATGGATAGATAAATTTTATGAATAATTGGTTTTCAAAAACAGAAACAGATTGGGGAACAAAAATAAAAAAAGAATATCTTACAATTGAAGATTTCCCAGAAGATACTTATGGTTTTATTTACATTGTAACTCATAGACCTACAGGAATATGTTACCTTGGTAAAAAAGTTCTTTACCATAACGTAAAGAAAAAACTAACAAAAAAGGAACTAGCAGAACAAACAGGCCCAGGTAGAAAATCAGCTACAAAAGTAGTAACAAAAGAATCAGACTGGAAAACCTATTATGGCTCTGCTAAACCAATTTTAGAATACATAAAGGATGGTAAACAAGAGGAATTTACCCGTGAAATTTTACAATTGGTTCCTAATAAAAAACTTTTAACTTACTATGAATGTAAGTTTTTATTTAAATATGGTGTGTTAGAACACCCAGAAGGATATTTTAATGATAATATTTTAGGAAAGTTTTTCACCAAAGACTTTGCTTCTTAATTATCTCTTATTATATTAAGACTATGCTCAATCAGCCTTTGATTGCATTAGTTAACTCTGTCCTAGGAACAGGCAAACAAACAGCAAGTGGTAACTATGCTTACCATTGTCCTTTTTGTAATCACCATAAGCCTAAGTTAGAAGTCAATATGAAAGAAAATGCTAAAGGAGAAAATCCTTGGCATTGTTGGGTGTGTGATAAAAAAGGTAAAAAAGTATATCAATTATTTAAGGCAGTTGAAGCTCATCCTGATAAAATAACAGAGTTAAACTCTATTGTAAAATATACAGGTCCTGAAAAAATAGTTGAGACTGTTAATAAGTTAACTTTACCTAAAGAATTTAAAGCATTTAAAGACATTCCTAAATCAGATATTGAAGGAAGACATGCTTTAGCTTATCTAAAGTCTAGAGGAATAACAGAAGAAGATATTTTAAAATATAATATTGGATATTGCACTTCAGGCCCTTATAAAAAAATGATTGTTATTCCATCATATGATGCTGAAGGAAAACTAAATTATTTTACTGCTAGAAACTTTGATAAAAACTCTACTTTAAAATATAAGAATCCATCTGTATCGCGCGACATCATACCATTTGAGTTGTTTATAAACTGGAATATACCGCTTATATTATGCGAAGGACCATTTGACGCTATATCTATCAAAAGGAATGTAGTCCCGCTTTTAGGAAAAAATATTCAAACAAAATTAATGAAGAAGATAGTAATGTCTTCTGTAGATAAAATATATATTGCCCTTGATAAAGACGCTCAAAAACAAGCTTTACAATTCTGTGAGCGTTTATTAAATGAAGGAAAAGAAGTTTATTTAGTAGATATGAAAGATAAAGACCCAAGTGAAATGGGTTTTGAAAACTTTACTAAATTAATTCAAGAAACTTATCCATTAACATTCTCTGAGTTAATGGGAAAAAAACTATTTTTATGAGTAAAAAAAACATTAAAAAATCTTACGATAGAATATTACAAATTTCTGAAGATGCGAAACAAATCACTATGCCAGACTCACGTTACTATAGACGTAACGGAGAGTATTATCCTTCAGTAACTTATGTTTTATCATATTACCCCAAAGGAAAATTCTTTGAAGACTGGTTAAAAAAAGTAGGTTATTCATCTGAATATATTGTTAAAAAAGCAGGTGAAGAAGGTACTCAAGTACATGAAATGATTGAGGCTTTCCTTAATGGAGAAGAATTAAACTTTTTAGGTCCTCATGGTGGTCCATTATATCACCCGGATGTATGGCAAATGTTTTTACGTTTTGTTGATTGGTGGGAAGAATATAACCCAACATTAATTGAGACTGAGGTACATTTATTTTCAGACGAGCTTAAGGTAGCAGGTACATGTGATATGGTTTGTGAAATTGATGGTCAACTTTGGATTGTAGACTTTAAAACATCTAATAATTTACAAACAACTTATGATTTACAAACTGCTGTTTATGGTAAGTGTTATGAAGAATGTTATGGTAAAGTACCTGACCGTTATGGTATTCTTTGGTTAAAATCTTCTAAGCGTAAGGGCGCAAGTGGTAAAATGCAAGGCAAAGGATGGGAAATGTATGAGTCATCTCGCACCCAAGAAGAAAATCTAGATATCTTTAAAACAGTTAAAAAATTATTTGATTTAGAAAACCCCAAGCATTCTCCAATATTTACTGAGTTTAAAACTCAAGTAAAAAGAAAGTTATAATATTTATGATAAAATCAATAAAATGAAAGACATTATAAGAATGAGTCAATTAGCAGGTATTATCACTGAAGGTCAAGCTAAAAAAATGATGGAAGTATTAAACGAAGAAGATGGATCTGTTTTAACTCAAGACGATTTTGATACTTTAGAAAATAAAGGATTTGAAATAAATTTTGTTAATCCTGAACATCACCTTTTTTATATTGAAAGACAATATAGATTACCCAAAGCAGATTGGAGATATTTAAATAATCTTTTACAAAAGAAAAACATCCCATTTGAAGTTAAATTTTGGAGAGGTGATGGCGATAAAGGTCAAAGTAAACAAATATGGATTGATACCAAATACACAGATGTTCCTAACCCACTTGGTTAATAAAAATTCTTAAAAAATATTAAAAGAAAGGGCTTGGTTATCCAAGCCTTTTTTATAATATTTATGACAAACCCTATCTATGATTGGACTGGTATCTTTATTGATAGAAATGCAAGGAAATCCAAAAGCAATAATTTTGGCAGGCTCTCCAGGGGCAGGCAAAGGGTCAATAACAGGTGACTTAGACTTATCTGGACTTAAAACATTAAATTTAGACGATACTATAGCAGCTTTATCAAAGGCTGATGGTTTTACTTTAAACCAAAAAGCTACAGATGCTGAAAATAGGAGTGCTTTTATGAAAGCTATGGCTGCGGCTACTAAAAAGCTTAAAGACGAAGACATTCCTAATACTATAGCTAATAAAAATTCATTCATACTAGACGGCACTTCAGCCTCATCTAAACAAACTATAAACTTATATAATCAATTAAAAGACAATGGTTACGATGTTATGATGCTTTATGTTTACACTGATTTAGAAACGGCTCTAGACAGAAATGAAAAGCGCTTTGAAAAATCAGGAGGTGAAGATAGAAGTTTAATGCCATCTGCTGTTTACAGAACTTGGTTACAAGTTTATAAAAACTTTGATGAATATAAACAATTGTTTGGAGATAATTTTGTTTCTGTAGCCAATACAGGTAAAAGTGAGACAATGAAAGATGTAGAAAAAATTCTACAAAAATATATTGACCCATATAAACCAACAGACGCTAAACCTAAAACAGAAAAAGAACAGGCTAAAGCAGAAAAATTAAATAAGGAATTAAACCAACAAATGGAAGAGTTTTTAAACTCTGATAAAATAAAAAATATTATAGACAATTCAGTCTCAAAAGAACAAGCACAACAAAAAATCACTAACTTTATAAACAAATGAAATTATTAGACTTATTAAATGAAGTAGAAGAAGCTGAAAAAGCAGTTAAAGAAACATCCCCAATTACCGAAGCTGAAAAAATTCCAGTAGATGAAGTAGGTAAATTCTTTGTAGTTGAAAAACCAAAACAAAATTCAGAAATAGAAGATGTTGTATGGGAATGTGACCTTCCAATGTTTGCTCTTCAAGTTAAAGGTGGATTAAAAATTGAAGATATTTTAGGTGTTTACAAACAAAAATCTGATGCTCGTAGAGTAGGTACTGAAGCTTTAAAAGCATTTCAAGACCAGCTTAAAGAAATGGAAGATGCTATGAATGAATTTCGTGAAGCTAAAAAATCCATCGAGGAAAAAAGAAAATCAGCTGCTGAAAAAGTTAAAGCTTTAAAATAAATGAATCAACTAACTAAATTCCTTATTGGAGAACTGTTAGATGAAACAAAAACAGTGGCTATTTATGGGGGTGGGTTTAAACCACCAACCAAAGGTCACTTTAATGTTGCTAAACAAGCTTTAGAAGAACTTCCTGACATAAATGAATTAAAAATATTTGTTGGTAGTGGAGTTAGAGATGGTATTACACAGGAAGAATCTTTAGCTATTTGGAACATTTATAAAAATTATCTTTCTGATAAAGTAGATGTTGAGGCATCTATTGCCCCTGTTAAATCTGTTTTAGGATATGCTAAAGAACATCCTGAAGAAAAAGTTTATTGGGTTTTAGGAGCTAGAGAAGGTGATGAAGATGATTTAGCTGATATTGCTAACCGAACTAAATCCATTAGTAAATACCCTAACCTTGAGGTTAAAGTGATTACCTCTAAAGGTGGTGTTAGTGGAACTAAAACTAGAAAAGCAATAGCCGATAATAATAAAGAACAATTCCTTCACATGATCCCAGACGTTGAAGAAAAAGAACAAATTTGGGATATGGTTAAAAACTTAAAAGAAGCTGTAACACCTGATGAGTTAAAACAAGCTGATACTTATGCTGATAAACAATTAGGAATTGATATTGATTTAACTTCTTCTCATTTATTAGACAGACTAACTGACAGAGAATCAGATGTTACTTTAGCTCAATTAATAGGATTTTTTAAACGTTTAGGTAAAAAGAAAGAAGAATTTATAGACTTTTTTACTAAGTTTAAAGAAATTGTAGCTACAGATAAAAGAACAGATTTAAATATTCCTTTTCTTAATAAAGTTAATAAAGCAATTGCTAAAACAATTATGCGAAAAGATGATTTTGAAACAACTAATCCTAAATTAGTATTTGAAGGTCGTTATGATACTATAACAAGTACAGTTGTTAGAGACATAATGGATGAATGGAAGTCTCAATATGATGGAGGTACAGGTAAATTTGAGTTAGAGGAAGATTATGATACTGTTAACTCTAAAGGTCAACCTATTAAATTTGAATTATATGCTGTATTAACAGTTAGAAAAACTAAATATGGTATCTATAGAGTAGATGGAGGAGCTGATCCTACAAGAAAATTACCTTATTTAGAAGTTAAATTTCAAGTAGATCCTAGAGACTTACCTCAAAAATGGGAAGAAATTTACATGGATTTAATTGATGTTGTTAGACATGAAATAGAACATATGACTCAGCAAGGGCCTAATGTTGTTGCCTCTACTACTACTTACAAAAATAAAAAAGGAGAAGAAGTAACAAGGTTTGATTCTAAAGAAATGGCTGATGACCAATTGTTAAGAAATCTTATTAAATTAAAATTCCTCCCAAAATCAGAATACTTTAAACTAGAACAAGAAGTAGACGCTATGCTTCAAGGTATGTACCTAAAAGCTAAAAAGTCAAGAACACCTTTTAAAGATGTAATTAATAATTACTTTGATAAAGCTAGAGTATCTAAAAAAGATAGAGAAGATATTTTAGACTTATGGAAAAAAAGAGCTAAAGCTTTATCTTTACCTTTAAATGAAGTAGGTGAAGCAAATCTTCAACCATATAAATGGACTGAAGAGGAATATGATGATATAGGTATTGAGGTAAGTTTTGAAACTGATAAAGGTGTTGAATATAGTGTTCAATTACAACGTAATGTTTATAAATTTATTCCTGTATTAGATGTAGAATTTGCAGCTGGTGTAATAGATCCTAATTTTGGAGGAGGTATGTCTTCTAAAATAACTATTAATAAAGGGGAACTATTCAAAGTAATGTCTACTATTGTAGATATTATAAAATATTATCTAAATCAAACAGAGGCTCAAGGTATTGTATATGCTCCTTCTAAAAAATCAGGCGAAGAAGATACAGGTAATCAAAGAGATAATTTGTATAGAGCTTTTATAAGTAAAGCAATTCCAGGAGCAAAAATTATTCAAAAAGGACCAATGATAGTAGCTTTACTTCCTGGACATGATACATTAGATGAAGGAAAAGAACCAGCTAAAGGCACAGGTAAAAAACCTAAAGGTTCTAGTCGTAGATTATACACAGATGAAGACCCAAAAGACACTGTAGGTATATCTTTTAAAACTAAACAAGATATAATAGATACTTTAAATAAAGCTTCATTTAAATCAAAGTCTCATGCTCGTCAATCTCAGATTATTAATGTAATACATCAACGAGTAAGAGCAGCTTATGGTAGAGCAAAAGATCCTGAGGTTAAAAAACGTTTAAAAACAGCTTTAGATTATGCTGAAAAACGTAAAGAAGCATCTAAAAAGAAAACAGAACGCTTACGTAAAATGAAAGAAGCAGCTGACCCACAAGCAGGAACAGCTTTACCTTATGGTTCAGGTTTCGCTCCTATAAAAGAAATTTACCAATTTAAAGTTTCAGACAAAAACTATGATGAAGAAGATAATTCTTTAATTTCAGTTGACTATAAATTTTCTACTCCTGACAATGATTACAGAGTTGAATTTCATTCAGGCGAATACAACCCAGAAGCTAAAACATTTGATGTTTCTTTTGGAATAGACCAATATAGTTCTAAACTTGATACCTTCCAAATGACAGGTGAAGGCAATGCTTTAAGTATCCTTAAAACTATTGTTGATATTATTAAAGATTTTACAAATCGCTTTGAAGTAAATAAGTTAATTATTAACCCAACAAGTGAAAAACGTGGAAAAGTTTATTCAATGGTATTAAAAGCTTTACCCCAAGATATTTTAAATAAAGTAAAACTTATAAAGGAAAACGATCAAGAATTAGATAAACAAATAAATTCTGTTTTACAAGACTGGATTATATCTTCTTTAGATGATAAAGAAAAAAGATCATCTGCTTTACAAAAATTATTACAATTAAATATTCCTAAGGAATATAAACAAGTTCCTTCTAATACTATGTTTAGAATAATTAGAGCAGAACCTGGATTAACTAAAATTAATTTAGATAAAACTCCTTATTCCTCATATGCTTATGATTATAAAGGTGTGAAAAAAATTCTTAATTGGTATAAAAAAGATTATAATGATAATTTAGTATCATATTTAGTTGAAGTTCCTGTTCAAGATGTTGTTATATCTATTCCTACTTTTTATAAAAAAACAAAAATATGGAATGGGAAATATTTTGACCAATTGGTAAAAACAGAATATGAAGTTATAGCAAAAAACCCTTTAGGAGAATATGAAACTGAAATTATCTCAGAAATAAAATCAGATCCTTTTGGTTTAAATGAATTAGCAAAAGATTTTGTAAATGAAGTTTTTGAAGAGGCTTGGAATCCCAAAGAAACATTCTTATCTTTAGCTGTATTTATGAAAGACAATGGAATGAATGTGACCCCATTGCCTAAAATTAAGGTTATTTCAGACGATAAAGAAAACGCGTCTCGTCTTTTGGGCAGAACAGCTTATTACAACCCAGTAGAAAAGTCAATAACTCTTTACACCTTTGGAAGGCACCCAAAAGACGTATTACGTTCTTTCGCCCACGAAATGGTTCATCACCATCAAAACCTTGAAGGTACATTAGGAAATATAAATACAACTAATACAAATGAAGATGGTCATTTGGATGAATTAGAAAGAGAAGCATATGAAAAAGGTAATATTATGTTACGTAATTGGGAGGATAGTATAAAAAATGTATAAATTAAAATTAACTGATGTATATAAGCAGCTTAAAGAGGAAGAAAACCAAGCTGAAGAACAAAGATACAAAATCTATTGTGACATGGATGGCGTACTTTGTGACTTTGATAAGCGTTTTACTTCTCTAAACCCTGAAAAATTATCACCAACTCAATATGATGCCAAATACGGTTCAGAAAAGTTTTGGAACTTTATTGATAAAGAAAACGGTGTTAAGTTTTGGGTAGGTATTCCATGGATGAAGGATGGTAAAGAATTATGGGATTATATTTCAAAATATAACCCAACATTATTATCAGCTCCTTCAAGAGAAAATGAATCACGTTTAGGAAAACGTTTATGGGTTAAAAATAACATCCCAGGAACTAAACTTATTTTAGCGAGAGCTTCTAAAAAACAAAATTACTCTGGTAGAGATAAAATACTTATCGATGATCGCCCAGATAATATAGAACAATGGAGAAGTCAAGGTGGTATTGGTATTTTACATACTAGTGCTGCAGACACAATTAAACAATTACAAAATATAGGACTATGAGTTTACCAGTAACATATAAAAGACTAGTATTATCTGGAGATAAAGCTAAAGAATCAGCTAAAGAAGCAAAAGATAAATTTTCTAAAGAATGGAAAAAAGATTATTCTGATGCTAAATTAGATATTAAAGACGGAGTTGAAGGAAAAGTAGTTATTGATATCACTACTAAAGACTCTTCAGCTGCTGCTTTAGCTTCTAAAATTAAAGATGTAGCTACTAAAAATAAAGTAACAGTAGTTACTAAAGATAAACCATCCTTAAAAGCAGTTAAAGAATTAAAATTAACTAGTGTTTTAAGAGACATTATAAAATAAATGAAAAACGATTCAGTTTTAAAAAAAGAATTTAAACAAAAAGACGTTCAACGTCTCCGTAACTTGGTTCAAGGCAAGTATGGAGAAAAGTCTACTGTTGGAATTGGTTATAGTAAAGCAAAAGAATTCCATTCCGAAGGAGATGTTTGGGAAGAAGATGGTCGAACATGGACTATCAAAAACGGAATTAAACAAAATATTACTAAATTAGATAAGGCAAAAGAAGGTATTGTATTACCTGTTTTTTGCCCTTCTTGTTCTCATACTATGAAACCTCATCTAGATAAAAGATGGTATGTAATGTATGGCCATTGCTTTAACTGTCAGGTAAACCATGAGGCTGAATTAAGAAAACAAGGTAAATTAGAAGAAGTAGAAAAACAGGTTGTTAATGACCAAGTAGAAGGTTTAACTAAAGATTTTGAAGTTTGGTTTGATGAAATGATAAACTCTAAAAATTCTTTTGTCACTGAAGCAGGTGATGTAGAAAAATGGGATGGTTCTGGTAAAGAACAATTACTTAAACAAAAAGAAGAAGCACTAAAATACTTAAATTCACTTAAAAAATAATGGAACCACTAACTATGTTGACGACTGTACTTGTTGCCCTAATCACTGCTGTGTTTGGACCAATTGCTGTCGCTTGGGCTAAAAAGAAATTCGATTCATCTATTCCAGTTAACCCAGTAGATGAAGCCATTGAAATGAATTCCTTAATTGATGAGCAATTAGAGACATTATTAGAAGAAATGGAAGCTGATAGAGTATGGATAGCTCAATTCCATAATGGAGGACATTTTTACCCAACAGGTAAATCAATCCAGAAATTTTCTGTGTTTTATGAAAAATTAGGCTTTGATGTAAAATCAATTCAACATACGTTCCAAAACATTCCTGTTTCTTTATTTCCTAAAGCAATGGCTGAATTATATAAAGAAGGAGAAATCACAATTCCAACATTTGAAGAAGGTAAAAACTATGATTTAGAGTCTTTTTCAAGACCTTTTGGTACAAAATCAATTTATATGATAGCACTTTCCGATTTACATGACCGTTTTATTGGTGTTTTAGCTATATCATATAATAATGAGTATAAATTTACAAAAGAAGATTGGATATTTATACGACAGAAAGCAGGCGTAATTGGTACGCTTTTAGATGATTATTTAAATAAAAAGAAATAATATGAGAAAGTTCATAACAATGGCTAAGATGACTAGAGACACGACTGTTAATCAGTCTTCTCCTGTTCCTCCTCAACCAGAAGAAAAAGTTATAGAGGAAAAAGTTGTAGAAAAACCTATAGAAAAACCTATTTCTAAAAAAACAACAAATAAAAAAATAAATGAAAGACCTTCATAAAATACAAGAATTCTTTTCTAAACCTTTAAAAGAAAATACATTAAAAGTAGGAGACAAAGTATCTAAAAAATACGCTTCAACAGAAGATGATTATACTAAAGAATTTGAAATAATTTCTATTGAAAAAGATCGTGCTAAATTAAAAGATTTAAAAACAGGAAAGACAACAGGAATGTCTTTATCTGATTTAACAAAAGAATCTTTAAAAGAAGATATGTTTAGTGATCCACTAGACCAAATCTTTAGACAATACGCTGGTAAAACTATCGAAATGGATTTTACAGACCCTGAATCAGACTGGTCTGAAATGTTAGGCGAATTAGGTGAATATCTCCCAGACGACCAATTATCTGATTTTATGTCAAGTGAAGAACTTGATTCATACTTAGATGATTATAATATTAGATTAATAGATCCTATTGTTGATAAAGAAATAGATAGAGATATACTTAAAAAAGCAAAAGCTAAATACGATATAGACACTATGAGAAAAGCAGCTAACATGCCCCCACTAGATAGTATTGCCTCATTAAATGAGGAAAAATCATTTTCAGACTATTCAAACAATGAATTAGCTGCCTATTGTAAAAACAATCCAACTGATAAAAAAGCGGCTGTTGAACTTCATAAACGTTCTCAAGCACTTAAAAATTTAACTAGAACAGATGAAGCTAAAGATAATATCAAAGTAGGTGATATGGTTAAAGTTGATGGTGGAGGTACTTACAAAAGAGTAGAAGGTACTGTCGGTGGTTATCCCGCTTTTGTTCGAGTTGAAAATGGTAAAGAAGGTAAACAGAAAACCGGCTTAGTTGGTTTCGTTAAAATCACTAAAGTAGAAGAAGCTATTGATGTAAATGATCCTGTTCTTATGAAAATGAGATCTGCTTTGTCTAAATCTAAAGAATTATCAAAAAGGAAAACAGATAATATTAGTGGTGATCCTAACGACCGTTTCTTTAAGAAGAATATGGATAGACTAAAAAAGTTAGATGCTTTAAAGAAAAAACGCGCTCAAATTATGCGTGATATGGAACAAGAAGCTGAACCCGAAGGTGGTCCAATTGCTGACAGATACGGACGTGAATTAAATAAAATTGATACTGCTATTGCTAAGCTCTCACCTCAGAAAAAAGGGGATGAATATATGTCTAAGGATGAAATTGAAAGACGAGCAGCAATGATTCAAGATCCTTACGCTAATTATATATCACAAACAAATGCTATGTTTGGTTTAGAAGAAAATAAACCAGTAGCAAACCCTAATAAACACATTAAAGGAATCCAAATTCAATTAGATCAATTAGGTGTTAAATATGAAATGGATCCTAAAAATAAAGTTCAACCATTCAAAGCAATTTACAAACCAGTAAATAAAGATGATGAATGGTATGATAACTTTAATGATCTTATGTTTAGATATAATCTTAAAGGTGTTGTAAAAACATCAATGAATGAAGCTTCTAAAAAAGAAGAAACTGAATTTCATAAAAAATTAGATAAATTAGTTCATAGCACTTTCGGTAAAAGAAAAGGTGAATTAGAAGAAGAAGCCGATGTAGAACAAGCTGATGTTACAAAAGCCGATATTTACGCTTATCAATTTATGCAATATTTTGATAAAATAAGAGGGGTAGTTAGACATAACTTTGGAGATGCTACTAGAAAAGAATTTGAAAGAGTAGTAAAGGAAAGATTTTCTAACCACATGATAAATGAAGAAGAATTAACCGAAGCTTTTGTCCCTTCAAACATCAGAGAATTTGCTAAAAGAAAAGGTGTTAAGGAGTTAGTAGATAAAGTAGCAAGGTGGGCTGAAGGAGTAGGTAAAAAAATTGTTGGTGGAGTAGCAGTTGGTAGAGATTATGACACGTTAGTTTTAGATATGACTTATCAAGGAGGTGAAATTCGTATTAATTATTTAGATGATGAAAATCCACAAATTGAATTATATGATGAACCAGTAAGAAGTTTTAACGCTTTTGAAAAAGTATTTAATGACTATAATAAAGAGGAAGATGAGCAATTAGATGAAATGATGTCTTTAGATGATAAAGCTAAAGCATATTACCTTGAAAAACTCAAAAAAGGTGAAATCAATACTCTACCAGAAGATCCTAAAGCAGCATTTTTAGCTCAAATGATGAAAGATCAAATAGCCCACGATGAAGAAACATTACGTCGTGAACGTGGTTTAGAAGAAATAAAACAAAGAATATTTAATAAATTAAAAAAATGAAAACATATAAAATATCTGATCAAAGACTAAGAGAATTAGTTCTTGAATTTGATGTGAGAGTATCTTTTGGGGCAATCCCTCAAACTATAAAAATGATTCAGCATGATTTTATTAGTAGTATCCCTACTAATGATTATTTTACTGATGGAGAAAAACAAGCTTTAAATTTGTATTTTGAATCATATTCTACTTTACATAGTAAAAACCTTCTATTATTTGAATCCCAAGTAGATGAAGCTATAGCAGATTGGTTCAAATCAGCTGTAAAAAAAGTAAAAGAGGTTTTTGGAAATGTTAAAGAGTATGTTGTAAAACTTTGGGGGAAAATTAAAGACACTTTCAAATCAGTTATGATAAAATTTTGGGATTGGATAAAAGGAAAAGTTAAAGAATTAAAAGCACATTTTATTAAAAAAATTGAAAAAGCTTTGTTTGGACCTAAAAAAGCACCTCTTCAAAAAGAGTTAAAACAAATAGGTGAATCATTCGGTTGGGTTCGCGGTTTTTGGATGCGACTAAAAACAGACCCTCTAGGAACTTTATCCTTCATAGGCGATAAAATAAAAGCAGGTATACAATCAAAGCTATCAAGTCTTTTTGGAAAAGCAGAAGAAGAAGAAAAAACAGCAGTAGCAGAAAATATTTTTAATAAAACCCTTACTGAAGGATTAATTAATACTAACAAATTGTCTTTAATATTAGAAGAAGAAGAGGAAGATAAAGGAAATTTTCTTACAGCAAAAGGATGGAAAAATAATTGGATAAAATATGTTTGGAATATTGTTAAAATACTTCTTAACCCAGTTATGGGAACATTAGGTGTAGTAGGAGCTTGGGCTGGAGAAAAAATATTAGATGGAGCTTCTTTCTTAATATCTAAATTAGGAGGCCCAGGTCCTTATAAATTTCATATTCTTCCAGAATTAGTCATGGTAGGTTCAGAAATATCGGGTATATTTAAAAGTACAGAGCATCATTTTATGGATCTTTTAAAACCATACATAGAAATAATTCCTGGTTTAGAGACAATATTACATTTCTGGCATTTTGGACATAAACTATTATTAGGTTATGCTATATTTGAATCCATTAATGGAGCTTACAATGAAATAAGAGGCACAATAAATCAAGTCTCTGGTTCAAAAGATAAAGTTGAGAAAAAAGTTGCTTCAAATTATTCAAATTTAAATTTATCTATGAAAGAATCTTTATCTCCTGAACTCCAACGAATGCAACAATTATCTGGATTAAACTAAAAAAACACATATTTATAATCATATTATTATGGCAACTTTTAACTATAGAAAATTTTTAAAAGAGAATAAATCTACCTTTCACGCTTCATTAACTGAAGGTCAATTCTCTTGGATGACTCAAGATACAGAACAACAAATTGGCTCTGAAAAAGAAAACACAATTGATGTGTATATGTTTGATAACACCGGTAAATACTGGTTTGAAAAAGCATATGACGGATATGGTGAATTTGGTGGAAAAGATTACTATGAATTAGTAGCTGAAATGAATGGCTACACAGCAGATGATGCTGAAGAATTTGGTGGTACTTTTAAAGATTTTAGAGGTATTGGTATTAAATTAGCTTTTGGTGAACTAGAGCCAAAAAATGGTGGACCAGTATTATTTCCTGCGTTAGTAGCTGACCCTAAGAGTTTTAATTATAAAACTCATGACTTTACTCAAGAAGCAGAAACTGATCCAAACCAATCTTGGTATACTTCTGAATACGAAGATGAGGATGATTATGAAGAAGAGGAGTATGGGTATGATGAAGATGAGAATGAATTAGACGAAAACAAAAAAGCATATTACAAAGATGCTGAAGCCGATGATGCTGAACATATCGAAGCTTTAGAAAAAGATATGGAAGACGATAAAAAATCAAGCAAAATGACTAAAGAAGAATTAAAAGCAAAAATCAAAGAAATGATTTTATCTGAATACGAAAAAGACGTAAATTATACAAATGAGGACCCAGAATCAGAAGTTGATTTCTTAGCTGAATTAGAAGCAATGTTGCATGAAGCTGATGAAGAAACTGAAACCGAAACTGAAGAAGAAGTAGATGTTGACGTTGAAGATCCAGAACCAACTGAAGAACCAGTAGGTGATGGCGGATTAAAAGTTACTCAAAACGCCGATGCTGACTTAACAGGTACACAAAAAGAACTTCAAGACAATTTAGAGGCTGCTTTAGAAGCTGCTAAAAAATTAGAAGATGATAAATTAGCAAAACAAATTGGTAATTCATTAACTTTCTTTACTCGCCAACATGTTGTTAAAGAGGAATTAAGTGAAAAATTACTTTTGAAAAAAAGAGCAGGCATCATTACTGAAACTCAATATAAAGAATACTTACTTATTTTAGAAGATGAAAATATTGATGAAAGTCTTAAGAGCTCTATACTAGCCGGATTAATTGCTTTAACATCTATAGCAGGTGTAGGTAGAGTATATAAGATGGATGCAGAGTTTGAACAAAATAAACAAGCTCAAACAGAATATTATCAAAACGTTTTAACACCTGCTGCTGAAAAATTAAGTAAAGCAGAGTTAGCAGATTTAGGACTATCTATTAATGAAAAAACTAAAAAATTAGCTCTTTATAACCAAACTGACCCACAACAAATCGAGACAATTTTCTCAACATACGCTCAAAACTATATGAGATCAAACCCAGATCAATTTGCAATTGGAGTTGATGGAGGGGTTGTTTGGACGTTAAACCCAACAGCTAATTAATTAAAAAATAAAAAATTATGAACACACAAGAATTATTTGACAAAATTGACGCTTTATACGAAACATTTAAAGCCGAGCATGCTGGTAAATCTAAAGCTGCTCACGGTCGCGCTCGTAAAGCATTAGGTGAAGTTAAAAAACTTATTACTGAATATCGTCAAGCATCAGTTGCTGAAGATAAAAAATAAAATAAAATGGATAATTTTGATTTAAAAAAATACCTCGCAGAAGGTAAATTATACGAAGCTGATAATAAATCAGTATTAAGAACTCTTATCCAAGATTTAGAACCTTTTGAATATGAGGTTTACGCCGATGATGCTGGAGTAGACCTAGAAGATGGTGCCGAAATGGAAGAATACATCGCATCTCTTTCAGATGAGGAAGTATCATCCGAAATTTCTAAATTAAGAGGTATTAATAAAAAATAAAATAAAATGGATAACTTCGATTTAAAAAAGTATTTAGCTGAAGGTAAATTGCTAAAAGAAAACATTATTAACAACAAATACGTTGTTAAAGATGAAGATGAAGATGGAGATTTTTATAGAATTGATCTTCAAAAAGCACTTGATTATTTATCTCAATTTAATAATGAAGAGGTAGATGCTGAACAATTTATCAATGATGATGAGGGTTGGGGTGAATTTGAACAATATCTTATGAATGTTGAACAAATGCCAGATAAAGAATTAGAAGATGCTATGCGTCAAGAAATGAGTTTCTATTACTATAGTGATGGTGATTCAATTTAATAAAAAATAACATGCTTAACGAACGCGAACTTACCAAAGCCGAACTCAATAAAAGAGAAGAAGTACTTAAGGATCTTAAGAAACAAAAAAAGTCCTTAGTAAAACGTTATGGTAAAGATGCGGAAGCAGTTATGTATGGTCGTGCAACCAATATTGCCAAAAAACAAGCCGAATCAATGAACAAAGAAAAACTAAAAGAACTCGTTAGAACTTCTTTAACTAAAGAAGCTACTTTTACAGATAAGTATGATGATAATCCTAAATTAAAAGGTAAACAAAAAGATTTACCTGATGCTTTACAAAAAGGAATCATTAGTAAAAAAGCAAAAGGCGAAGTTAAAGAAGGATTCTACGGATCTTCAGATATTGAAGACGTTACTTATGCTTTAGGATATTCTGATCCCTATGAATTTTTCCAAGACAACCCAGGCGCAATTGATGCACTTATGAGTTGGGTTGAAAGCGTTCCTGAATTTAGAGATATGCTCAAAGATGCTAATCTAATGGAAGATTTAGATTTAGGTCATGAAGACAACGAACCACACATGCTAAAAGCTGACCTATACCGTATTGGAAAATACGCTATGGAATTATACCAGATGGTAGACCAGTTTGAAGGTCCAGGTGAAGTTGATTTTCCTCATTGGTGGCAAGCTAAAATTATTAAAGCTAAAGATTGCTTAGTAGGCGCTAAACATTATCTTGACTTTGAAACTAAAGAACCTCAAATTGATGCTATGTTAGACAAAGTAGAAGACGCTGGTGTATTTGATAATGTAGGTGTTGAGACTGAGGATGAATTATCTGAAAATAAAAACTTACCTCCTGTTACAAAAGGAAAAGTTCTTGGAGCAGTTAAAGCTAAAAAAATACAACAATCCTTAATTGATAAAGGATATGAATTAGGTAAAGATTTTACTGTAGTTCAAGATCGTAAAAACCCAAAAATGTATAACATTTCTCCTGTGTCCCAGAGTAATGATCAGGGATTGGGTCTTCTAAAAAAGGTAGAGTTAAGGAACATAAGTGGAAAAATATAAATAATGACTAGAGACGAGTTTAAGGAGAAAATTAAAGTACTTGTAAAACAAGTATACAAACCAGATTTTTTATCTGCTGAAGATACTGTCACTTTAGATGCTCCTAAATTTCCTGTCTTAGAAAAATTTCCTTCATTAAAAAATGTTATTATTGATTTATTAACAGATCAATATGAATTATTTATAGTTGATATTCAATGGGTAGCACCACGCCCTACTACTTTTAGAATAATTTTAGGCAATGGTGAATCATTTTTTATGACTTATACCCCAAGAAGTTGGATAGCTAAAATTGAAGGTAAAAATTATTACTTAGCTAATATTGGAGAAGAAGAACAAGCTACTCAAACTTTAGCTAGAGTATTATCTTATGGTCAACAAGCTGAAGGTGAGGCAGGAGCAGAAGCAGGAGCTGAGGCAGGAACTGAAGCAGGAACTGAAACAGCTACAGATACTACAACAGAACCAGAAACCCCAGCAGAAGAACCAGCAGAAGAAGAAATCCCAAATCCAGAAGTATAAAAGAAAATGAAAAAATCAGAATTAAAAAACTTAATCCGTGAAAGAATTTTAAAAGAAGCTGAAGAAACAGCTTTACCTAACCTTGATGGTATTAAAACAGGTGATGCTAAACAAGCAGCTAATTTTATTAGAAATAATAAACAAATACAAAAATTAATAGGTAATATTAATAACGCTAATGAGGTAAATGAATTCTTCTCAGTACTTTTAGGTTACATGCAAGACATTAAAGGAGTAAATAAACAAAACCTTAAAGGTTTAATAGATGCTAAATTCAAATAATGGATATATTAAGTAAATTTTTAAACAAAGTTGCTTACAAGTTCCCTAAAGGATATCCTGACATGAATAATGCTCAGGATGTTTTGTTGTTAGAGACATTATTAGATCAATTAATTTTATTTGAAGTCGAGGATAAGGGTAATATCCCAGACAATATAAACCAAATAAGATCAGTAATAAATAACCATCCAGAATATAAAGATAGAGTTGAAGCCATACAAATGAAAACTACAAAACGTCCTTTTATATATGTAAAGGATGTACCAGCTACTAATAGAGATGTTAGGTTAGAAATAACAAAAGATTTAATTAAAAAAGGTTTATTACCCAATGGTGAAATTAAAAAAGATGATAATGGAGCTTATTATTTAGATGCTGATGGTTATGAAATTTATATAAAAGGAACAGGAAAAGATAAATATGTTACAAATACAGATCAAAAAGAAGGTCTAGTAGTAGTATTTTATAATGCTTTAAAATCTTCACAAGGATGGAATGAAAATAAAGATCCTTTTAATAAAGATAATATGTCATCTCTACTATCAGATTTAATTTCTTTAGGAGATAGTATATATAGTGGTCTAGGAGAAACTGCAAAGGGTCAAGTTAAATCCTATTTTGAAAAATTTGATGAAGAATCTCCATCTAGTAAATCAGCACAAAGTGTATTAAATGACAATTTATCATCTGCTTTAAGAATATTTAAAGATTATCCTGAAGGAGAAATAATGAGAGATGAAACTTTTAATAGAATAAAATCCCAACAAGCACAAAAAGCAGGCTTAAAAGCAGATAAAGTAAATCCTGGTGATATCTTTTTAAAAGTTGGTGATATTTCTATACCCTCAACAGATGAAGTTGATGTAACCGGGTTAGAAGAACTTAATAAAATATTTGTTAATAAATGGGGAGATAAACCTGGTTTAGTAGCAATTTCTTTAAAAGGAGAAAAAGCACAAGCTGGCAAAGCAAAATCATTTTTAGATAGATTTAAACCCGAAAAAATAAAAGGACAAGTACCAGACATTTATAATTTATCAGATGAAGAAATAGAATATTCTGATGATCAATTTGATAGTGCTATTAATCAATATAAAGAATCAACATTAGAGAAAATAGGTAGTAGCGAATTTATAGATTATAAACCTGGTAAAAACCCAACAAAAACAAGTCAAAAGAAATTTAAATTAGCTGCTTATAAATCTTTAGATTATTTATTTAGACACTTAGAAAAAGAAGGAGCATTAACACCTGCTCAAGGTTTAGTTAAAATGACAGCCTTTGGTATGTCTATTACTGACATTAACCCAACATTTTTTAAACTTATAGGTAAAAGCAATGGCTCAATAGCATCAATCCCAGAAAGAATACCAGCAGGATCAACGGCCCAATTAACCCCAGGAACTAAAATAACTATTGAAGATAAAGATTCATATGGGGGTTTAAAAATATATGTATCAGTTGATATATTAGAAGGTAAGGACGTATATGCTCAGTATGATTTAGAATTAGTGATGAGAAGTAATGGTAATAAACAAAACACTATTGAAATTGAAAAATCAACTAAAAAATAATATTTATAACCATGAACCTTAGAAAAGTCATAACAGAAGCATTAATAACTAAAAAAGTAATTAGTGATTGCAATTGTGGTTGTAAAGCTTCAGAAAAATGTAATAAAGCGCCTATATTAAACGAAAGTGTTGCTCCGCGCGAAATATTGTCTGAAGGTTTAAAATACCATATAGACAATAATAAGCCGCTTACTGAGCATCTTTATCGCGCCGGATCTAAAAATTATTTTAATTTATGGTCAGAAGCAAGAGCATTATATGTTCGTAATGTATTAGACTTTTCAGGTGATGATTTAGAAATTTTAACTGAAACTCACTTAGGTGAATTTGGTATATTTGAAGGTAAAAAAGTTCCATTAGATTTCATTATGGAAGATGAATACCTTGATTTAAATGAAATTAACCTAAAATCAGCTGGTGTTAGAGACGCTATTGAAAAATTAAAAGTTCACTTTAAAGAATTAGGTTTTCCATCATTAAAAGCCGCTATCGATTTTATCAAAGGTGGTTCAATTGAGGATTGGGAAGAAATTAGAGGTGAATTAGCTGCTTTAAATGAAGAAAAAAAGAAAAACCCACCATTAAATAAACCCAAAAGAGGTGGATCTAAAGCATATTATGTTTATGTTAAAGATCCTAAAACCAAAAGAATTAAAAAAGTATCATTTGGTTCAGGTGGATTAAAGGCAAAAATTAATAATCCAAAAGCAAGACAAGCATTTGCAAAGCGTCATAGATGTTCAGAAAAGAATGATAAAACAAAAGCATCTTACTGGTCATGTCGTTTACCAAGATACGCTAAATTGTTAGGATTAAAGTCTAACTTTTCAGGATTTTGGTAAAATTAACAGACATATTGAAAGAACTTCTTCAAGAAAAGAAGAAAAAACGAGACAGATGTCTTCGTATTGCTGACCGTAAATTCAAAAAACCATCAGCATATAAATCAGGCGCTGTAGTTAGATGCCGTAGAGGAGATATTTGGAAAGGTATAAAATGATAAAGTTAACTGACATAATTTTAGAAATTATTAAAGAAGACGAATCATTACATAAATGGTTTAAACGTCAAGGCACCTCTGGTAAAGAAGGTGGTTGGGTAGACTGTAATACCTGTAGAAAAAACAAAAAAACAGGTAGATTAAAATGTAAAGCCTGTGGTAGAAAAAAAGGTGAAAAAAGATCTAAATACCCTTCTTGTCGTCCTACCCCATCTCAATGTAAATCAAAAGGTAAAGGTAAAACATGGGGTAAAACAAAATAATTAAATTATGTTTGATTTAAAAAAATATTTAAATGAAAATAAGCTGTTTGAAGCAGCTATGTCTTGCCCTCTTCCAACCCAAGATTTAGAATTAAACACCAAAAATAGAAACTCAGCAATTAAAGCAGATTATATCCAATATGGTCCTCTTAATTTAAGCGATGAAGAATATTGGGAAAGAGCAGCTAAACATTGGAATACAACTCCAGATGTAGCTAAAAAATCAAAATGTAAAAATTGTGTTGCTTTTGATATATCAGAAAGAATGTTAGAATGTATGCCTGGTTCAGTACAAGAAGATGGTTACTTAGGATATTGTTGGATGCATAGTTTTAAATGCCATAGTGAAAGAACATGTTATACTTGGGCAGCTGGAGGTCCTATTGATGAAGATAAAGTATCTTATGACTGGCAAGAACGTAAAGAAAAATGAGACCATACATTGATTTAGAAGTCACAGACAAATATATTATTAGGGAATTTTCTGAAAACATTGACCCAATAGAATTATTGTGGCATCGAGATGATGAAAACAGAACAGTTGAAATAATTGGAGAAACAGATTGGAAGTTACAACTTGATAATCAATTGCCGACTTCTATAAATGAACCTATATTTATACCAAGACATGAATGGCATCGTGTTATAAAAGGAACAGGAAAGTTAAAACTAAAAATACATAAAGACTGATTCATAGCCAGTCGCCCGTAAGGGATAAAAAATATGGAGCTGTGGCCCACCTTAAAAAGTGGGCCACTTTTAGTTTGGCTTTAAATGTAAAGAATGATATATTAAAATGTTAAATATGGCAAAGAAAATTGTAATTGTAGGAGCAGGTGTAGCAGGTGTGAATGCTGCTACCAAATTAGTTGACAATGGTTATCCTGGAAAAGACATTACCATTATTGATATGGGTAATGATCCTTATAACAGGAAACCTGAAGAAGTAATGACTGGTTTCTTAGGAGCCGGTGGATGGTCAGATGGTAAACTTACTTACCATACAGCAATTGGAGGACAATTGTCTAAGTATGTTGGTGAGAAAAAAGCCATGCAATTAATGGATGAGGTAATTAATAACTTTAAACGTTTCCATCCTAAACCTGAGGAAGTACAATGTTCAAATCCAGAAGAAGAACCAGAGTTTATTAAGCCATATTTTGGTCTTCGTTTGTTTCCTGTATGGCATGTTGGTACAGATTATCTACATGAGATTGGAAAAAATTGGTATGATTATTTAGTATCAAAAGGCATCAATTTTATTTGGAATGAAAAAGTATTCAAAGTTGACTTTGAATCAAATTTAGTATATTGTACTCATAAGGGTAAACAAGGAGAAAATGCTATTTCTTATGACCAATTGATTTTTGGAGTAGGTAAATCAGGTATTGACTTTGCTCAAGAAATTCAAGAAGAATATCAATTAGAAACTGAACCTAAATCAGTTCAAATTGGTGTTCGATTTGAGGCACCACAAAAACATTTCCAAAAACTAATCGACATTAGTTACGATTTTAAGTTATATCGTAAATTTGAAGATAAAGGTGTTTCGCTTCGTTCATTCTGTACAAATAACAATGCCGCTTATGTTGCTGTAGAAGAAACATATGGAGATCATAGTTACAATGGTCACGCTAAAAAAGATAAAAAATATCTTAATAACATGACTAACTTTGGTATCTTGATGGAAATTAATGGTATTAAGAATCCATTTGAATGGTCTCGTAATGTAGTAAATAAGTTACAATTTGGTGGTACTGGTTTATATTATTCTCCATCTCGTACTCCATCTAAAACATCTGAAGGAAATAAAGTTAGTGCTTTCCAAATTGATAATTTAAATGGTGTTAAACATGTAATGGGACAATATTGGAACTATATTGAAGACTTTATCGAGGATATGAAAAAAGTATTCCCAACACTTAAAGATGATTGGGGTGTTTATATTCCTGAAGTAAAATATTTGTCACCTGAACCACTTGTTTATGATAGTGATTTAGCTCTTATTGATTATCCAAATGTTCACTTTGTAGGAGATGCTTTATCAGCTCGTGGTATTACAGTTTCAGGAGCTCAAGGTATTTTATCAGTTTCTAAAATTCTAAAACCAATAGAAGACGAATGGGACAACCATATTGGTGACGTTATTCAATGGCGCTAGTTTGGAAATCCATAAAAAAGATGTTATATTAATGATTATGAATGACAAGTATAAACAATCGAAGAGACTTAGAAAAGCAGACGGAACTATTGCTTATGTGTTTGACGGCAAACTTCATAACTGGGAAGGACCAGCTTTAATTCCTGAAGGTAATGAGCGTAAACGTGAATATTATCTTCATGGCATTCAATACACTGAAGAAGGTTGGAAAGAAGCTCGTCGTAATCGTGAAGGTTTGCCTTGGTACAAGACAGCAATGGGTCAAGCAGGACAAAATAGAAACTAATCATGAAGATAGGTTTATGTGGAACAATGAGTGTAGGTAAAACTACATTAGTAAATGCTTTAAAGGAATTACCTGAATTTAAAGACTACAATTTCGCTACTGAGCGTTCTAAATATTTACGTGATTTAGGTATTCCATTAAATACTGATTCAACATTAAAAGGTCAATTTATATTTTTAGCTGAACGTTGTACAGAACTATTACAAGAAAATATTATCACAGATAGAACTGTAATTGATGTTATGGCATTTACTAAAGCAGCTAAGTCAATTGATTATTATGATGCTGAAGCATTTTGTGATGCTGCTTATAAATTAGTAGGTGATTATGATTATGTTTTTTATGTTTCTCCTGAAGGTGTAGAAATGGAAGATAATGGTGTTCGTGAAACTGATTTAGAATATAGAGACTTAATTGATCGTATTATTCAGTTAATTCTATATAGAAGTAATCATAAAATTAAAAAACTAGTTGAACTATCAGGAACAACTGAAGAACGTATTGCTAAAATAAAAGAAACAATTTTTGGATAATATTTATAACCATGAAAACCTCTGATTTAAAAGCAGAAATTAAAGAATATATTATAGAAATTTTATCTGAAGATAAAGATAAAGATAAAGTAGTAGCTAAAGGTGAAGGAATTGAACTTACTCAAGCTCAAATGGATAAACTTCATGCTGGTAAAATAATAAAATTACCTAATGGTAGTACTTTAGCTTTTATTAAAGAAGAAGTAAACGAAGCCTTACTAGGAGCAGAAGAAGCCATTGAGCAATTCTACGGAGATAAAATAGAACCTGGTACTTTAAAATTAGACTGGTCTTTACCTGGAGGTCAATATACAGCAAAAAGCCTAGAAGGAGAAGATATCTACTTCGATATGGGTAGACACCACTTTAGAGTATTCAGAATTGAAGACTGGCATGATTATGTAAACAAAGCAAAAGGAATCCCTGTAGCTAGCTCAGAGCATAGACAGCTAGAAGATGAGTTTAACAAAAAAATGATAGACTACGTACTATTCGGATTACCAGGTAAACAGCCAGAAATGGAAGAAACCTTAACCGAAGGAGAAGAAGATGAAGATAGAGAACCAACTAAAGCTGAACTTGAAAAAGAAAAAGTAAAAGGTGCTCCTTCTAAATTTAAAGTAACAAATTCTGAATTTGAAGATTTCAAAGACAAATTGAAAACTTTAGTTAAGAAGATTAAAGATATGGAAAAAGGAGAAGCCAAAGATAAAAAAATGGCTGCTCTAAAACAATTTATTAAAAAACCTGAGTTAGTTAAAGCGTTTAAAGAAAGAGACGTTAAAATTGATACAGGTGGGTTAGTAGGATAACATGAAAAAATACATTATTCAAGGGGTTATAGTTTGGGGAGCTATAGGGTTGCTATGGCTTCTTTTCACCTATACTGATTTAAAAAAATCAAGTAAAGAAAAAGAATATCAAGCAAAAATTGATTCCCTCCAGATTGAAATAGGCTTGAATAAAGCAAAAATTGACTCTTTATCATCAGCAAAATTAGTCTTAGATTCTTTGGTAGCTGTAGATAAAGTTAAATTAACCGAAGTTTCTAAAAAAGCAGAAACTTATAGAAAAAAATATAATGAAGAACATAATCGTATTTCTGATATGTCTGATGATGATATCATCAGCGAGTTCACAGCAGCGTTCCAGTGATTCAACTGTAATAGTTCCTATTAAAGCTTTAAGGAATGCTATGATAATGAAAGTCTCCTATGATAATTGTAGGAATGAACTTGAAGTATCTAGAGATTCTATTCGCATTCAAGATAGCATCATTAACAACCAAGATGAAACTATTGTAAATTTAGTACATCAGACTGAAGTTTGTAAAGCTAACGAAAGAAATTATGAAGAAGTTGTAGAAAATAAAGATAAAATAATCGAAATTAAAGAGGAAGAAATAATAAAGTTAAAATCTACAGTAAAAGCTTTAGCTGGAACTATTGTATTAACTGCTGTTAGCTTCATCTTAGTCTTACTATGAGTCAACCCGATTTAAAGAAAATAATAAGAGAAGAATATATTAAATGTGTGCAAGATCCAGCACACTTTATGAAAAAATACTGTAACATTCAACACCCTCAAAGAGGTAGAGTAGTATTTAATTTATATCCTTTTCAAGATAAAGTTTTAAATCTTTGGAAAAATCATCCTTATTCTGTTGTTTTAAAATCTCGTCAGTTAGGTATATCAACATTAGCAGCAGGTTATTCTTTATGGTTAATGTTATTCCATAAGGATAAAAACGTGTTATGTATTGCGACAAAACAGGAAACCGCTCGTAACATGGTTACAAAGGTTAAGTTTATGTATGATAACTTACCTTCTTGGCTTAAAATTAACGCGGATGAAAATAACAAATTATCATTACGATTAAGTAATGGTTCACAAATTAAAGCCACTTCAGCAAGTAGTGATGCAGGTCGATCAGAAGCCGTTTCTTTGCTGATAGTGGATGAGGCAGCTTTCATTGAACAAATTGGAGAAATATGGGCATCAGCACAACAAACACTAGCAACGGGTGGTGGAGCAATAGTACTTTCAACACCGTATGGAACTGGAAACTGGTTCCATCAGACATGGAGCAAAGCAGAGTCAGGAGAAAACGACTTTTTACCAATCAAACTACCTTGGCACGTCCATCCAGAAAGAAATGAAGACTGGAGAAAACGCCAAGATGAATTACTAGGTGATCCTAGATTAGCAGCTCAAGAATGTGACTGTGACTTTAGTACTTCTGGTGATGTAGTATTTTATCCTGAATGGATAGAATTTTTAAATCAAACTACTATTAAAGAACCTTTAGAAAGAAGAGGAGCTGACCAAAATCTATGGATTTGGGAACCAGCTGATTATTCTAGAGAATATATGGTTGTGGCAGACGTAGCTAGAGGTGATGGTAAAGACTCTTCTGCTTGTCATATAATTGATATAGCAACTAATACACAAGTAGCTGAATATAAAGGTCAATTGCCGCCTAAAGAATATGGTTACTTTTTAACAGGTTTAGCTACTGAATATAATAATGCTATGCTTGTTGTTGAAAACGCCTCAATTGGTTGGGCTACAATAGACGCTATTATTGAAAGAGGATATAGAAATCTATACCACTCACCTAAATCAGATCAATTAACAGCTGAATCCTATTTAAGGGTATTTGAAGGTACTTCAGATATGACTCCTGGATTTACAATGTCTTTAAGAACAAGACCATTAGTTGTAAACAAATTTAGAGAATATGTTGGTGACAAAAGTGTGACTATTCGCTCAAAACGATTAGTAGAAGAAATGAAAGTATTCATTTGGAAAAATGGTCGACCAGAAGCTCAAACAGGATACAACGATGACTTGGTTATGTCATTTGGGATCGGTATGTTCCTACGAGACACGTCACTTAAGTTTCAACAACATTCTCAAGATATGACTAGAGCAGCTTTAGGTAATTTTTCAAAAGGAACCACTCCATTTAAAGGAGCATATGGGTCTAACAATATTCCTAATCCTTACTCTATACAAACTAGAGATGGAGAGGAAAACATTAGCTGGCTTTTGTAATATTTATAATATATTTTTATGGCAGATACTACTTTATTTAAACGTTTACAAAGATTATTTTCAACTGATGTAATTATTAGAAATCAGGGTGGAAATGAGCTTAAAGTTTTAGACGTTGATAGCATCCAAAGATCAGGTGATATAGCTACTAACTCTTTGTTGGATAGATATAATAGAATTTATTCACCTAACTCAACTTCACTTTTTGGTCAACAGTTAAATATTAACTATCAATACCTAAGAACATTCATATACTCAGACTATGATGTAATGGATAATGATGCTATTGTAGCTTCTGCCTTGGATATTATAGCTGAAGAAAGTACTTTGAAAAATGAGATGGGAGAAGTGCTTCAAATTAGATCAAGTGATGAAGATATTCAACAAATACTTTATAACTTGTTTTACGATGTATTAAACATTGAATTTAATTTATGGTCTTGGATTCGTCAAATGTGTAAGTATGGTGACTTTTTCTTAAAACTAGAAATTGCTGAAAAATTTGGTGTATTTAATGTAATACCTTATCAGGCTTATAATATTGAGAGACAAGAAAACTATGACCCAGAACATCCAAACTCAGTAAGATTTGTTTACTCACCAGAAGGATTTTATGGAGGTAGTTCAGGATATTATGGTGTACCTCAAGTACAAGCTAAAATAAAAGAAGATAATACAATTGTTTTTGAAAATTATGAAATGGCTCATTTCCGTTTAATGACAGATGTTAACTATCTTCCGTATGGTAGAGCTTATATTGAACCTGCTCGTAGAATATTTAAACAATATTCATTAATGGAAGATGCTATGTTAATTCATAGAATCTCTCGCTCACCTGATAGACGTGTTTTCTATATTAATGTTGGTTCTATCCCACCAAATGAAGTAGAAAACTTTATGCAGAAAACTATTTCTACTATGAAACGTACTCCATTAGTAGATAATCAAACAGGTGAATATAACTTAAAATATAACATGCAAAACCTAATGGAAGACTTTTATATTCCAGTTAGGGGTAATGATCAATCAACTAAAATTGAAACTTCACCTGGTTTAAATTATGATGGTATAGCAGACGTTACTTACCTAAGAGACAAATTATTTGCCGCTCTTAAAGTACCTAAAGCTTATATGGGTTATGAAAAAGATTTAACCGGTAAAGCGACATTAGCTGCTGAAGATATTAGATTTGCTCGCACAATCGACCGTATTCAAAGAATTGTATTATCAGAGTTATATAAAATTGCTTTAATTCATTTATACACACAAGGGTATACATCTGATAATTTAACTAATTTTGAATTATCATTAACTACTCCATCTATTATCTATGATCAAGAGCGTATTGCTTTGATGAAAGAAAAAATGGATTTAGCTTCTACAATGGCTGAAAGTAAATTAATATCAACAGATTGGATTTATGAAAACATCTTCCACTTTAGCCAGGACCAGTACGAGGAAATGAGAGATTTGATTGTACAAGATCAAAAGCGTAAATTCCGTTTATCACAAGTTGAAGCTGAAGGTAATGATCCTTTAGAATCAGGCAAATCATATGGTACACCACATGATTTAGCTTCTTTATATGGTCGTGGTAGATATGAAGCTACAGAATTACCGGATGGGTATGATGAAAAAGTACCTTTAGGAAGACCTAAAGAAAAAATAACTAATAGAAACACACAAGAATCACCATTTGGTAAAGATAGATTAGGCAATCAATCATTCCTTAATCCAGATAATGAGAATGAACAAGGTTCTATTCAACCAAATTATAAAGGTGGTTCACCATTAGCTTTAGAACTTATAGCTAAAAATAAAACTTTATTAGAAAGTTTAGATAAAAAAACAGTATTCAATAAAACTAATAAAAAGAAAGATTTATTAGATGAATCTAATTTAAAGAAATAAAAATCCTTATATATTTATAACAAAACCTCAAGAATGAATATTAAACATTCTAAGTATAAGAATACCGGCCTTTTATTTGAGCTTTTAGTAAGACAAATTACCGCTGATACTTTATCTGGTAAAGATTCTAAGGCAACCGGTATTTTAAAAAAGTACTTTGTAAAAACCGAATTAGGAAGAGAGTACAAATTATATGAAACTCTTTCCAAGCATAAAAATATTACTGAAGGTAAAGCGGAGATTATTATTAACACAATAGTTGAGTCTTCTAAAGACCTTAATAGAGGAGCTTTAAAAAGACAAAAATATAACCTTATCAGTGAAATCCAAAAACACTATAATTTAGAAGAATTTTTTAAAACTAAATTACCTAACTATAAAGTATTTGCTTCTTTATATACTTTATTAGAGGTTTATAATAGTGAAAATTTATCTAATCCAGACCAAATTATTGACAATAAAATGTCTCTTTTAGAGCATTTAACTTCTAAAAATATTAAAAAACAAAAAGTAGAAGACGAATTGTTAGAAGAATTTAAGTCTTATGATAAAGATTTACGTATTCTAACTTACAAAGTAATGTTAGAAAAATTCAATGGTAAGTATGAGTCATTAAATGACAATCAGAAGATTGTTTTAAAAGAATTTATTAATTCAGTTGACTCAACTCCAAAATTAAGAGAATTTTATAACAGTAAAGTTGGAGAAATTAAAGAAGAAATAAATAAATTATCTAAAAAAGTTACTGATAAAGCTGTTCAGATTAAATTAAATGAGGTAACTAACTTACTTTCTCCATTAAGTAAAACAGCCAATGTTGGTAACGATAACTTAGTTAATTTATTACAATATTTTGAATTGTTAGAAGAATTAACTAAAGTTCATGGCTAATTACAAGTATAAATTAAAAGAGGCTGACGGAGTACTTAAACCAAAAGACGTTGATCCTGAATTAATATCTAGGATTGAAAGACGTTATGGTAAAGTTGACTTCAAAAATGACTTTTTTAATGATACTTTAAGTACTTACTTTAAAGCAGTTAATGTTAATAATGAAACTGGTAATATAGACCATAAAATAATTAAATTAGCTAACTTTGGAGATGCTTTAAGAGAAATGTCTGAAGCAGTTAAAGCTTTAACAGACTTATCTAAAACAGCAGATGGCAAAGCTGATCCTAAACTATCAGTGTTAGCCCAAGATGCCCGTAATGTATTTAATAAATTTAGAACACATATTAGAAAGGAATATCCTGAACAATATGTTACTATTAAAAATTTATTAGATGAAATGAGTATGACAGGAGGAGGAGCAGGAGGTGCTCACTTTACTTCTGGTACTGAAGGAGCTAATTATGCTACCAAATATGCTTTTGGTAAAAAGAAAAAGAAAATAGAAGAAGGTCCTGGAGCAACATTTGGCCCTGGTCCATCTGCTGGCCCTGAAGGTGTTACTAATAACACTTATGTTAAAAACTTTAAGTATAAATTAGTTGATAAAAAAGCTTTAAATAAAGCCGCTAAAGGTATTGAAGTAAAACAACTTTGGGAAGATACAGATGTTGAAACCTATTTAAAAGACGCTAACATAAATAAAGACTCTAATAAAAAATTTATTGGTGGTCGAGTATTAGCATTTGATACAATTGAAAAACAATTAAACGAGTTAATTCCATTATTACAACAAGCAAAACATAAAACTTTGGATTTTTATAAACAAAATCCAGACTCGTTTAACGTTGTATATGGAACTGATTTAGCACAAGATTATTTAAAAGATATAATAGAACTATTTAAAGACTAAAATATGGCAAACATACCAGTAAACCCAACCGCCCTTTATACTTCAACTACAGCAACAGGTAGTTTTGCTGGATTTACAGTAGTATCAGGCTCAAGCGCTGTTATTACAGGGCTAAAAGATTATCAAGGTCAAGTATTAGCAACAGCTGCTGCTCCTATGATTATCCCTGCAGGACATACAATTCCTGTTTATGTAACTAGTGCTTCTTTATCTACAGGAGCAATTTTACTTTATCCATAATATTTATAACATATGGCAACGCTACAACAACAATATAACTTAATTAAAGAAGGCAAAGGAGATAAAAACTTTTTCCTTAAACAAGCCATGAACCAATTCCCAGAGTTTATAACTGTACATAATACATTTGATCAAACAGTTAATATTTTAAAAGGTAAAAGTATTATCTCTGAAGGAGCAGGTGGTGTAACTACTGGTAGAAAAGATTGGTTTAAAATCTTTGAAGCTGAAGTTAAAGCCCATAATAAAGAAACTGAAAAAGAATTAGTTGATTTAGAAACTAAAAACTTTGACTATAAAGATAAAAAGAACATTGATAATGTTTATGGTCAATCTTTCTTGATTGGTTATTTAGCTGAAATGGGTGATCCTAAAAATGCTAAAAAAACAGTAGATGAATTAAAAGCTATTGTGGCTAAAAATATGGCTAAAGATGCTAACTACTACGCTAAAAATGGTATGTTTGGTGTTAAAGGAATTGGTTTAGAAACTTCAACCGAACCTAAAGCACCTAAAGGTAAATACAAAGCAAGTGGTTACGGTGATTTAGACAAGAAAAAATAATGAAACAAGTATTAATTGAAACTATACCATTTACAGTTGGTCGTACCCAATTGCATGAAGGAATGAAAGCCCCATCAGGTAATCCTTTAGTTGAAGGTATTTTAGCAACTGCTGAAGTAAAAAATGGTAATGGTAGATATTATGCTAAAGAGTTATGGGAAAGAGAAATTGATAAATATCAAGAACTTATTAGAGAAAATAGATCAACAGGTGAATTAGACCATCCTGAATCTTCTATTATTTCTCTTAAAAATGTCTCTCATATTATTAGAGAATGCTGGTGGGATGGAGATAAAGTAATAGGTAAAATAGAAATATTGCCTACCACCTCTGGAAATATTTTAAAAGCACTTATTGATAATAATGTAACAGTAGGTGTATCATCTCGTGGAATGGGTTCATTAAAAGAAATTAGTGAAGGCACATTAGAAGTACAAGATGATTTTGAATTACTATGTTGGGACTTCGTATCAACACCTTCAAATCCAGGCTCATATATGCACCTAGTTAAAGAAGGTAAAGAAGTTAATACATACCAATATGGTAAAGTTAACGGATTGTTATCCGAAATTCTTTGCGCAAACGGTTCTTGTCCTGTTTTTTAAACCCTTTGCGATTTTAAAAAATCTTTATATACGTATACCTGACAATATGCCATTTTCTATATGGCATCAAGATTTTTAATATCTATTACGCTTCGACATTAGTCAATAATAAGCGTACTTCCAACACAATTTAATTGAGGAAAAAACTAAAAAAAAGTATGGCAAACAGAGACTTACTCAAAGAAGCCATTGCCGATGCCAAAGCTGTTAAGGAAACAGCCATCGCCAATGCAAAGGCTGCTCTTGAAGAAGCTTTTAGTCCTATGCTCCGTGAAAAGTTAGCTGCAAAGATAGCTGAAATGGACAAAATGGATGAAGCTGAAGAAGAAGTAACCGAAATGAAAGAAAAGGAAATCGAGGAAACTTACGACATGGATGAAGCGTATGACATGGATGAAGCCAAAGAAGAAATGAAAGAAGGCGAAGACATGGAAGAAGCAGAAGACATGAACGAGATGGACCTTGATGAACTTTTAAGAGAACTTGAAGACATGGATGAAAATGAAGAAATGTCTGAAGGTGAAGAAGAAGATTTAATGGAAGCTGAAGACGAAGAAGAAGGCGAAGAAACTGAAGAAACTGAAGAAGAAATCGACCTTGAAAACATGTCTGAAGACGACCTTAAAAAATTCATCGAAGATGTAATCGCTGACATGGTTGAAGCTGGCGAATTAGAAGCTGGTGAAGGTATGGAAAGCGAAGAAGAAGATGAAGAAGAAGAAGGTGAAGAAGAAGTAGAAATTAACGAACGTAAAAAGTACGGTGGTAACAAAGGTGATGTTCCTGCCTCTAAACGTGGTGACAAAAAAGACACTGCTGAAGAAGAGGGTGTTGAAGACTACAAAAAGAAAATGAAAGAAAACAAAGAACCAGTAAATGAAGTAGTAATGAGTACTGCTCTTCTTATGGCTGCAGGAATTATCTCAGGCCTTGTAGGTGCCGGTGTGATAACTACTAGTGTAAGCAAAAGGATGGATATCAAGAAAAAGACAGCAGAACTTATTGCAAACGGTATGCCTCCAGAAGAAGCAGCTAAAGAAGCTATTAAATTTGTTAAAGCTGACTACGATAAACCAGCTTATGGTACTGGTACTAGAGGAGGATTTAACCCTGGATCTAATCTTGAAGAAGATGAAAAAGAGTTAAATGAAGCTTACAACACTATTAAAACCATTAAAAAAGAATTAGCTGAAGTTAACTTATTCAACGCAAAACTTCTTTACACTAACAAAATCTTCAAATCTAAAAACTTGACTGAAAGTCAAAAGGTTAAAGTATTAGCTGCTTTTGATAAAGCTGCTAGTGTTGAGGAAGCTAAATTAGTATTTGAAACTTTATCTGAAGGATTCACTACTAAGAGAGCTCCTATGAATGAGTCATTAATCCGTGGTGGTGCCTCTAAAGCTGCTGGTGTAGCTACTAAGAAGCCAATTATGGAAGCTAATGACCAGGTTGCTAGATGGCAAAAATTAGCCGGTATTAAATAAAAAACAAAAAATAAAAAACAAAAACAATGTCACAAGTACAACAATTATTAGAGAGCGCTGCAGGTTCTTGGAAGAATTTGCAAAGCGACGCAGCCAAATTGGCTGGTAAGTGGACTAAGACTGGTTTGTTGGAAGGTTTAGGCGAGATTGAGAAAAATAACATGTCAGTCTTGTTGGAAAACCAAGCCAAGCAATTAGTAACTGAAACACAAAACATCATTTCTACTAACTCATATTTCACTTCTGGTACTCAGGGTGAGAACTGGGCTGGTATTGCTTTACCATTAGTACGTAAGGTATTCGGAACTATCGTAGCTAAAGAATTTGTTAGTGTTCAACCAATGAACATGCCTTCAGGTCTTGTGTTCTTCTTGGATTTCCAATATGGAGATACTAAGAACCCATTCACTGCTGGTGATTCTTTATATGGTACTAGAAACGCTTCTGGTCAGTTCCCATTCCAAACTACTGAAACTGCTGGTGGTTTGTATGGTACAGGTAGGTTTACTTACTCAACTAACCAAACTTCATCTGTAGTAACTGTAACTTCAGCTTCAAACTTCAGTTCAGCTTCTTTCCAAGATGTGAACTTTGATACTGATTACTCAGCTTCTGTAGCTAGAGGTGAGATCAAGAAAATTGCTATCTCTGCTTCAACTACTAACTTAGCTGACTTCGATCCAGATGCTGTACGTGGTTTCATTATCACTTCAGGTTCAGAAATCGTTGCTGCTGATAACTTACAACAGTTCGCTACTTACGATTACACTAACAACACTATTAACTTCTTTGTAACTGCTTCAGTTGCTGAATTGAATCCACCAGCCGGTGTTGGTGCTATGACAATCTTCTACAACAAGAAAACTGAAGATCGTTACAGAGGTGATTTTGAAGATTCAAGCTCATACGCTGTTCCAAACGCTGCTTCTGCAACTACTATCTCTATCCCACAGATTAACGTTAAGATGCAGTCACAAGCTATCACTGCTAAAACTAAGAAGTTGAAGGCTGTATGGACTCCTGAGTTTGCTCAAGACTTAGCTGCTTACCAGAACATCGATGCTGAAGCTGAATTGACTAACATCATGAGTGAGTACATTTCAATGGAAATTGATTTGGAAATCTTAGATATGTTGATCGAAGATGCTGCTGCTGGAACTGAGTACTGGTCAGCTGTAAACAACACTGTAATTTCTGGTTCATTGCCAACTACTTTATCTTCAGGTTTCTACAACACTCAAGGTCAGTGGTT
>Ga0208644_1000055_pt1 | contig 64029 bp, 85 predicted proteins | sample VirMetDEL_Nov_18_FD_184517 | JGI IMG/M metagenome (GOLD analysis project Ga0208644, IMG submission 184517) | Aqueous microbial communities from the Delaware River and Bay under freshwater to marine salinity gradient to study organic matter... | ecosystem: Environmental > Aquatic > Marine >...
TAACGGCGGCAGGATTATGCTGTTGTCGGCTGAGAACCCGGACGCCCTTCGAGGCATCTACCTTGATGAGTGTGTCTTCGACGAGTTTGGCATGCAGAACCCGAGGGTATGGGGGGAGGTTGTGAGACCGGCACTGTCTGACAGGCAGGGCTCGGCATGTTTTTTGGGAACCCCGGCGGGCCACAATCATTTTTTTGATTTGCTGGAAACGGCCAAGGGGCAGTTAGCCGAGGGCAGCAGCGACTGGTACTACAAGATTTGCAAGGCCAGTGAGACAGGGATTGTGCGCCCAGAGGAACTTGAGGCGGCTCAGGCGCAGATGACGCCGGAGCAATACGAGCAGGAATACGAGTGTTCATTCACCGCAGCGATTATTGGCGCGTATTATGGTAAGCTCTTGGCGGATGCTGATGACAATGGCCGTGTGACGCGGGTGCCTTATGACCCGGCCTATCCAGTTCATACGGCCTGGGACTTGGGTATCAACGACTCGACAGCCATCTGGTTTGCGCAAGTGTTTCGCGGGGGCGCGGTAAATGTTATTGATTATTACGAGAGTTCTGGCGTTGGTCTCGACCATTATGCAGATATACTCTCAAAGAAAGACTATACGTATGGCGACCACCTCGCTCCTCACGACATTGAGGTCCGTGAGTTGGGCTCGGGTAAAAGCCGCTGGGAAACGGCTTATACGCTGGGAATCAAATTCAGGGTCATCCCGAAAATGAAGGTGGCAGATGGCATTAACGCTGCGCGTATGTTAATACCTAAATGTTACTTTGACCGCGACAACTGCGGCGAAGGTCTTGAGATGCTAAGACAATACCGGCAGGAATGGGATGAGAAGCGTAAATCCTTTAGGGACCATCCAAGACATGACTATACGAGCCATGCAGCGGATGCTTTCCGTTATCTTGCTGTTGGTCTTGAAAACCGAGCAGTCATGTCTCGTCCTCCGCAGCAGATTGCGCAGATGGAATACAACCCTTTCACGCTATAGAGGCAACTGATGACTGAAAAGGTAAGTACAAGCGCTGGCCCTTCCGGTAGACAGCCTGCTTTCCCCACCCCTACGGGGGTAGCTTTGAGCGCCATTGGAAGGTTTTCGAGGGAGCGCCAAGCCAAGATTCTAAAGGATGACCCGACGGCAGAAGTGGTACGCGATGCCAGTGGCAAGCAAGTTGGCGTTGTACACAAGGGCTTATTCGGCGGAAGGGTTTATAGCGGTCGGCCTGAGTTTGACCCGATTAGTGGTGGCCAAACCCAACGTGATGAACAAGCTACGATTATTAGCGCCCCAGAAACCACTCCAGAGCCAGAAGTCACCCCAGAGGTTACGCCGGAGATTGTTCCTGATGACCTCATGGGTAGCACAGAGCGCGGTCGCCGTCGCAGCAAGCGTCTTGGTGGTGCTGGCACTCTGCTTGAAGGCGGAGGCGCACTCTATGAATGAGGCCATGCCAACAGTGTTGCCTGAAACATCGCCGCGCAGAGGGATTTTGCGTCTTCTGTCAGACCGCGAAAGTGCAGGCGGCACAGACAGAACAACAATGAGCAAGGACGACGGGAAGCGCACACGCGGAACATACCACATCACACTAGAAGCAGCGCAAGAGCATGCCCAAGAGTTTCCCTTTCTTAATAGATACAAAGGCTTAAGTGACCAAAACAGAGATAGCTTTGCGCAGTACATGATTGAAAACCCAGAAACAGAAACAAAACTGGCAAGGGCCGTTTTGGATAAAAAATATGCAGAGCTTGAGGCGGCGGGTGTTAGCCTTTCTCAACTTAGAGAATTTGAAAGGGATGCTCTGGGCTTATTGTTTTTTAATGCTGGCACTGGCAAGTTTACAAGATTAAAAAGAAATTTATCTGCGCTAACAAAGTATAGGGCAAAATTTGGAGAAACCCCTACACCAGAGCAAGCAGATATCTTGGAAAGGTTACGAATTGCTAGTGCCGGAGAAATGGATGCAATTAACGCACAAGTGATTGTGGAGCAGGAAGACGGAACCAAGATTTCTGAAAGAAAACCCGTCCGGGGGTTGGCAATAAGACAGCTATCAACACAAGACTACTTTTTAACAGGGGAAGACACGTTTAAGTCATACTATCCGGGCGGAACCCGCGCTGAAAGCGTAAGAACCACAAACAAAGCCAAGCAGCTTATTGACGCTTCTAACCAGCGCGGCCAAGCAGCTTTTGAAGGCGCTTTGCCATATATAAAAATGGATGCGGCCCGAGAAGATTCCCAAGGGATTCTTTCTGTGACTGTAAACGAAAAAGACGAATTGTCAGACGATGCTCAGTACAGGCTGGTAAACACTGAACTTGACGGCATCCCAGAGCTATCGCCACCACCAGACGCCATGCTTTTTGCTGGCCCGCAAACTGAAACACCGCAACCGTAGCCAAGAGGGTATTATGAGCTTTTTAACCCCGTCTGCACCACCACCGCCACCTCCTCCTCCGCCTCCTCCTCCGGAGCCTGACCTTGGCCGCGCCCGTGTTTTGGCAGAAGAAGCCGAAACCCAAGCCCGTGCAAGACGCAAGGGAAGGGGTGCTACGATTGTTGCTGGCGCTTTGGGTGATACGACAGAGACTAAAACTGGCACACCGACATTGATGGGTTAGCTATGAACAAAGCATCCGAACACGTTAAACGCTTCGATTACCTCAAGAGCCGCAGAGATAACTGGGACACGCATTACCAGGAACTTGCGGACTATATGCTGCCCCGAAAGGCAGACATTGTGAAGAAGCGGTCTCGCGGTGAAAAGCGCATGGAGCTTATCTATGATGGCACTGCGCTTCAATCCATCGACCTAATGGCAGCTTTCCTGCACGGGATGCTGACCAGCGGGGCATCGCCTTGGTTCCACTTGGATGTCAAGGACGAAATGATTAACCGCGATGACGATGTTCGTGAATGGCTGCAAGACACCAGCATGCGTATGATGCAGGCCTTCCAGCGGTCAAACTTTGAGACTGAGGTGCATGAAGCGTATGTGGACTTGGTTGTGTTTGGCACAGCCTGCATGTTCTGCGAGATGGACCGCAAGAACTTACGGTTTAGCACCCGCCACATTTCTGAATATTATGTTCAGGAAGACCAGTATGGCATGGTCAACACGGTCTACCGGCTTTACAAGATGACAGCCACACAGGCTGTAGAGCGCTTTGGTCTTGAGCGTGTCGGTGACTTTATCCGCAAGAAGCACGAGAAGAACGGCGACGAAGAGATAGAAATCCTTCACGCAGTAATGCCACGCACCGACCGCGATGTAACCGCGCCGGACAATATGAACATGCCGTTCATGTCGGTGTATGTTTGCAAGGCTACCGGGATGGAGATTTCACAAGGTGGCTTTGAAGAACTGCCCTATGTTGTGCCTCGCTTCCTGAAAGCTACCGGCGAAGTGATGGGCCGCAGCCCTGCAATGACAGCGCTGCCTGACGTTAAGATGTTGAATCTTATGTCAAAAACCATCATCCAAGCGGCTCAGAAGCAGATTGACCCGCCGTTGCTGGTGCCTGATGACGGCTTCTTGCTACCTATTCGCACCCAGCCCGGTGGCCTAAACTTTTTCCGTTCCGGCTCCCGCGAGACGATTACGCCGCTGAACACGGGTGCCAACATTCCTATTGGTCTGAACATGGAAGAACAGCGCCGCACCGCTATTCGCCAAGCGTTCTATGTTGACCAGATTCTGACTGCTGGCTCTCCGCAGATGACTGCGACAGAGGTGATTCAAAGGCAGGAAGAGCGCATGAGGGTCATTGGCCCCGTGCTGGGCAGGCTCATGAATGAGATGCTTCGCCCGCTGATTGACCGTGTGTTTGCGCTGATGTTGCGCAACGACATGCTGGCACCGGCACCTGAAATCCTCCAAGGTCGTGACATTGATATTGAGTATGTCTCACCGCTGGCACGAGCGCAGAAATCAAGCAGCCTGAACAACACCATGCGGGCGCTTGAGATTCTCCTGCCTCTGGCGCAGAGCTTGCCGGTTGGCGACCACATCGACCCTGATGGGTTAGTCCGCCACGTCACAGATTCACTTGGTGTCCCGAAAGCCACACTCAGGTCGCAGCGTGAAGTAAACGAAACTCGTGAAGCGCGAGCGCAAGCAGAGCAAGAGGCTATGCAGCGCCAGCGTGACCAAGAGGATGTTTACACAACAGCGCAGGCTGCACAGGCCGTGAGGATGGTTCAGTCGTGAAGGACATAGAAAAGCTAAAGCATATGTACAAAGAGACCTTTGAGACCGAGGGCGGTCAGAAGGTCTTGCGAGACTTGGAGGCCCGTGCGAATTGGAGGGCGTCCAGCTATGTGGCTGGCGATGCAAACGCCACCGCATTTGAAGAGGGCAAACGCGCTGTCCTGCTTCACATCCACAACATGATGACACAGGAGTAACAATGTCAGAGGAAGCTATCGAACAGGTAGCCCAGCCTGAAACTACACTGATGGAAACCCCAGCAGAGGTAGCACAGGGCGGGTCTGGTAACGAGTTCCTATCCACTATACCGGAGGATTTGCGTGACCACCCAAGCCTGGGGCCAATTAAGGATGTCGAGAACCTCGCTCGTTCTTATGTAAACGCACAAAGACTGATTGGCGCGGACAAACTGCCGATGCCAGTCAACCCAACAGCCGAAGACCTTGACAACATCTATAGCCGTCTTGGCCGTCCAGAAAGTGCGGATGGCTATGAAATTGCAGTTGATGGCAACATTGTGACCGAAGATGTTGCAAAGTCTTACGCTGATGTAGCGCATAATCTGCGCCTAACCCCAGACCAAGCTAACGGTGTGCTGGAATATTACCGCGCTATGGTTCAGGAGTCCGGGCAACTAAGCGAAGCAGCGGAAACGCAACAACGCGCAAGCACTGAAACAGCACTCCGCAAGGAGTGGGGCGACGAGTTTGATGTGCGCATCGAAGACGCGGGCAAGATTGCCAAGCAGTTTGGCAGCGGCGAGTTGCTTGAAATGCGTTTGGACGATGGGACAAAAGTGGGCAACCATCCTGACTTTATCAGGGCTTTTGCCAAGATGGCCGAGTTCCGTTCCAGCGTAACCAGCGAAGATACCGTCGCTGACAACGCCATTAGCAGCACAATGTCCCGCCGTGAGGCGCAAGCTGAAATTGAAAGCATTATGTCTTCGCCAGTCTACACTGACCGCAAGAATGTGGTCGGCAGACAGCAAGCCATTGACCGCGTTCAAGAGCTAATGGAAATGGTTCATGGATGACAAAACAGAGCTTAGGCTTGAATGTTTGCGCCTCGCACTTGAGTATGGTACTCAAAGAGACGTACTAAATCCCCACCTACTCGCAGATACATACTACGAGTGGGTGACGCAGGGTAGCGGGCAAGCCCGTCCTGCCGACAACCGGAAAGACGGTGGCCGCAAGCAGGCCCGAAAAGCCAGGAGTGTCCGCGAGGGTAGCACACCGCAACTTACTGTAAACGCAACTGTAGAGAAGGAGGTAGGCTAATGTCTACTCAAGTAACTACGGCATTTGTGCAACAGTATTCTGCAAACGTGCAGATGCTCTCACAGCAGATGGGTTCCCGTCTGCGTGACGCAGTACGCATTGAGAATGTTGTTGGTAAAAATGCCTTCATCGACCAAATCGGTCTGGCCACGGCGCAGCTTCGCACCTCCCGCCATGCCGACACTCCCCAGCTTGACACTCCGCATGAGCGGCGTCGTCTGAGCCTGGCTGACTACGAGTATGCTGACCTGATTGATGACCAGGACAAAATCCGCATGCTCATCGACCCGACTTCATCCTACGCACAAGCCGCAGCAGCAGCTATGGGTCGTGCAATGGATGACGTTGTTATCACCGCCGCTCTTGGCACAGCCTCCACTGGCGAAACCGGCAGCAGCACTGAGGCAGCGTTTAGCGCCTCTGACGACAACTACATCGTAAACGGCAACACCAACCTGACCCTCGCAAAGCTGCGTCAGGCCAAGGAACTGCTGGATGCCGGTGACGTTGACCCGTCGATTCCTCGTTACTTTGCCGCTGGCCCAAGCCAGATTCAGAATCTGCTGGCTGACACCACGGTAACTTCGAGCGACTTCAACACTGTAAAGGCTCTGGTACAGGGCGAACTCGACACCTTCATGGGCTTCAAGTTCATCATGACCAACCGCCTGAACACCACTGATGACGCAGAAACTGCTGCATCTGGTGACGTTCGCAAGTGTTTCGCTTGGGCCGAGGATGGCATTACTCTGGGTATTGGCAAGGATGTATCTGCCCGCATCGACGAGCGTTCCGACAAAGGTTACGCGACTCAGGTGTACTACTGCATGAGCATCGGCGCGGTACGCATGGAGAAGGCCAAAGTCGTTCAAGTCAACTGTGACGAAACCCCGGACTAAGAGGAGATTAACAAATGGCTAACGTAAACACTTCTCTTGTTTCCAACTTTGAGGCTAGCCCTCAAGTCATGAACGCATCGCATGAACTGCACGGTGTAAAGCGTGTAGCACAGGGAACCATCGCCCTTGCGGCTGGTGACCTGTCTGCATCCGACACTGTGATGCTTGCACCGGTTCCAACCAATGCTAGCATTACCAGCATCAAGCTGTTCAACGATGACCTTGACTCTGGGACCACCAACACTTGCGATGTCGGCATCTACAACACCGATGGTGTCGCTGTTGACGATGATGCGTATGCGTCGGCTATCACCGACCTTCGCGCTGCTGTCACCGTCGGCACTGAGGTTGCGTTTGAAGCCCGCGACATCAACGCAATGGGCCAGCAAGTTTGGGAAGATGCAGGCGCATCGTCTGACCCAGGCGGTTACTACTACATCGGACTCGTGTTCGATGGAGCCGGTGACACTGGCGGCGACCTCTCGTTCATCATCGAGTACGTCGTAAACTAACCAGTTAAGGGGGGCGGCTTGAAACCGCCCTCCTTTCACTCCTGCTCCGGGGGATAGATGGGTGGAGTACAACAGAGATTTCCGGTACGACCTCAAGGTGGGTCAAATGGCGGAAAGTTGGCTTGCTGACGTACTGCAAACCCGAACCATCGAAATAAAAAGAGACTTCAAAGCTTCACGAACCGGCAGAGTGTTTGTGGAGTTTTTTTCTAGGGGGAAGCCGTCAGGCATAGACACAACAGAGGCGGACTTCTGGGCGTTTATCATAGACGGCGAAACTGTGGTAATATTGCCAACAGCACGGCTCAAGGAGCTTGTGCAGGAAGCAAAGGACGAAGGCAAGATTTGGAAGGGCGGTGACTCTAACACGAGCCAAGGCGTCCTGATTGATTTGGAAAGGTTAGTAAAGTAATGCCCTCCGTAGTGGACATATGCAACGAAGCGATGCACCTGTTGGGCGCTGACACAATCACGTCCCTAACCGAAAACTCGAAAGAGGCGCGTTACTGTAATTCATCTTACGATGACAAGCGTGATGCTGTTCTTCGCGCTCACCCTTGGAATATTGCTGTGACCCGTGCGGCCCTCGCAAGAGACGCAACCGCCCCAGCGTTTGGGTTCTCTAGCCAGTTTACATTACCTACCAACCCATACTGTTTGCGGGTTCTATCCTTTTGGAACAAAAGTGTTGATAGCGAAGTATCCGCATACGACAGTCAAATATCCTTTAAGATTGAGGGCCGCAAAGTTATGACCAACGAGGACGAATGTAAGATTACTTACATTGGTCGGGTCATTGACACAGAACAGTATGACTCCTTGCTAGTAAGCGCCATAGCTTGCCGCATAGCAGCGGATGGCGCGTATCATCTAACTGGCAGCATGAATGTGGCTCAACAAATGCAAGCTTTGTATGAAACAAGATTAAGAGAGGCTCGTGGCATTGACGCGATGGAAGGCACACCAGACAAGATTATTGCTGATGACTTTGTGAACATAAGGCTCTAGGCATGGCCCGCGTTTCAACTATTGTCACAAATTTTCAGGCTGGTGAGCTATCCCCACGCCTTGAAGGCCGCATTGACCTACAGAAATACAGCAGTGGCGCTCAGAAGCTGGAAAACATGCTGGTGTTCCCGCAAGGCGGCATCACACGCAGACCGGGCACCAAGTACGCTGGCACGTCAAAAGACGGTGGCAAGGTCAGGCTTATACCGTTTGAGTTTAGCGACGAGCAAGCCTATGTCCTTGAATTTGGGGCAAACTATATCCGTTATTTCAAAGACGGTGGGATTCTAACCGAAGCCACCGAGACAATCAGCGGGGCAACACAGGCCAACCCTGTTGTGCTAACGATTACCGGCACCAGCTTGGTCAACGGCGACCGCATCTTTGTCAAAGACGTTGCTGGCATGACAGAGTTGAACAACCGTGAATTTACTGTTGCGAATAAGACAACAAACACGATTGAGCTTTCAGGCATCGATGGCACCGGCTTCACGGCTTATACCAGCGGCGGCACTGCTGGCAAGATTGTCGAAGACACAACGACGTACACAGAGGCGCAGGTCTTTGAGCTAAACTTTGTGCAGTCAGCGGATGTGTTGTACTTGGCCCATAAGGACCATGAGCCAGCCAAGCTAACCCGCACCACAGCTACCAGCTTTACGCTAACCGACATCGACTTTATTGATGGCCCGTGGCTTGACGAGAACACCACAGACACCACGATGTACTTTTCAGCAGAGACAGGCACCGTAACGGTTACTGCCTCTGCCCCCGTCTTTAGTTCCGATGACGTAGGCCGGTTTATTCGCACTCGTGAAATCCTTGAGATTGCGCATGACGAGTGGGCGGCGGGCACGAGCTATGTCAATAATGCTACTGTGCGTTATAACGGCCACGTCTATAGGCAAGTTACTGGGTCAACTGAAACGTCAGGCAACACACCGCCGGTTCACCTGACTGGCACAGAGACATACGGCAACATTGATTGGGAATACCGGCACGACGAGTTCGGCCATGTAAGGATTACCGCCTTTACCAGCGCTACTGTTGTCACGGCTGTTGTGCATGAAGACCAATATGGTAACGACACCCTGCCAGACAGTTCTGTAGGTTCTGGCAACGCCAACACCCGCTGGTCACTAGGCGCATTTGGCGGCGACCAAGGCTATCCACGCGCCGTAGCTTTCTACGAGGAGCGCCTATACTTTGCTGGCACAACAGGTCAGCCGCAGACCATCTTTGGCTCGAAGACGGCTGACTTTGAAAACATGACACCCGGCACGAATGACGACGATGCCATCAACATCACGATTGCATCTGGCCAGGTCAACGTTATCCGCCACATGATTCCGGGTCGCTTCCTGCAAATCATGACGACAAGTTCTGAATTTACGTTGTCAGGCGGAACAGGCACCCAGCCGGTCACGCCTACAAGCGTCAATGTTCTTCGTGAAACCACCTTTGGCTCTGGGGATGTGCGCCCGCTCCGCGCTGGCGCTAGCACCATCATGGTGCAAAAGGGGCTTGAGAAGGTCAAAGAAGTCACATTTGACTTGGACACTGACGGCTTGGTTGGCAGGGATTTGACCATCTTGGCGGAGCATCTGACACGCGGCGGCGTCACGGACATGGTGTGGCAGCAGGAGCCAGAGCTTGTGCTTTGGTTTGTTCACTCAGATGGAACTTTGGTTGGCTTGTCCTACGACCCGCAAAATCAGACGATTGGTTGGCACACTCACCCAATGGGCAACAGCGGGATTGTCGAGAGCATCACGGCCATCCCAAGTGGCGCAGAAGACCAAGTGTACCTCTCGGTCAAGCGCACCATTAACAGCGCAACAGTCCGCCACGTTGTCTTCATGGAAAACATTTATTTCGGCACCGACGTTGCTGATGCTTTCTATGTAGACTCTGGGCTCACATATGACAGCAGCGCCACCACCACCATTAGTGGCCTGAACCACCTCGAAGGCGAGACGGTGCAAATTCTGGCTGACGGCTCGGCGCATCCAGACAAGGTTGTAAGCGGCGGTGTGGTAACGCTGGACCGCAGCGCTAGCACAGTGCATGTCGGCTATTCCTACGATTCCAAGATGCAGACGCTACGCCTTGAAGCTGGTGCTGATGATGGCGTGTCACAGGGCAAGATTAAGCGTATTCACGGCGTAACTGTGCGGTTCATTGACACGGTTGGCGCAGAGGTCGGGCCGGATGAAAGCAATCTGGACCGTATCCCGTTCCGCGACAGCAGCATGGCAATGGATGAAGCTGTGCCAATGTTTGATGGAGACAAAGAGATTACGTTCCCGTCAGGGTACGACAATGATGCCAGAGTGTTCGTTAGGCAGACGCAACCATTGCCAATGACTATTCTGGCAGTGATGCGGAGGTCTAACACATTTGATGCTTAATATACGACCCTATACACATGATGATGTGTATGACATTGAACTAGACTACGAGTTTGGCCGAGCCTCACGGGCTGGCCTTCTGGGCCACAACGAGATAGTTGCCTATACGCTTCTTGATGACGACAAGGTTCTGGCGGTTGGCGGGGCGCATATCATGTGGTTTGGCGCAGGGGAAGGTTGGGTGCTGGTTTCACCGGATTGCCTCAGAACCCCGGCATCCTTTGCCCGTTATGCAAAACGGCTGTTTGGTAGTATATTGCAAGATACTGATTTAAGGAGAGTGCAGGCCAGCATCCACGTTGACGACGACCGCGCGTACAGGTTTGCAGAATGGCTTGGCTTTGAGAACGAGGGCATCATGCGTAAGTACGGCGTAGACGGCGGCGATTACTACAGAATGGCGAGGGTACAGTAATGTCCGCAGAGATTGCAGCAGCAGCCGCGATAGCATCGGGTGTTATGGGCTTCAAGGGCAACCGCGCAGCAGCGCGGCAAGCCCGACAGGTTGCTGATTACAATGCCCAAGTCGAAGAGAACAACCTTGTCATTCTCCAACGCGCCCGCAGGGACCAAGAGCTTCAAGTCAGGCGGCAGGGGGAGCAACTTGTTGGAGCGCAGCGGGTTGCTGTAGGCGCAAGCGGCATACAAGAGCGCGGCACACCATTGAACATTTATGCCAACGCCTACTTTGGTATAGAGCGTGACGCGGCCCGGATTCAGTATGCCTCAAGTGTTGACGAAGTTCGGGCGGTTGCTGCTTCTCGCAAGGAAATCATGGAAGGTCGAGCCCGCGCCACAACCTATCAATACGCGGCTATGGGCTCTTTGCTTGGCGGCACAACGCAAGCAGTCAGCACTTACGGCCAACTCGGTGGGTTTGACACGACAGGAACAGACTAATGCCACAAATCCCTATTTATAATCGTGGGCAAGGCCCGACAGTGCAGATGACAACTGGCACTCTCGGCCCAAAACTGTCGTCCCAAGTTTTTGAAAGAGCCGCCGCAGCGCCTGGTGAGGTTGCTGCAAAGGCTCTCGGGGACATTGCCAAGGTAGCCGCTGACTTTGAGGTCAGAGAGCAAAAAGCAGAGCTTGAGGCTGCTGAACGCGACCTGATGAACAAGGCGGATGAGGCCGCAGACAGGTTTGTTTTTGAAAACAACGACGACAACTACCGCGCCTACGGCATCAATGCTGGCAATTTCAAGACCGACTGGCTGCAATCAAATGTGGACACATATGAGGGGCTGAACAGCCGCCAACGGGCCGCGCTGTCTAACAACATTGACCGCCGTATGCAGCTTAAACTGCAACCCGGCAAGGTAAATGCTTTCGGTCGCGGTCAGGCCCGCAAGACCGATGTCTTTAACAAGGCGGCAGAGATTCTTGTTAAGGAGATGGCCAACAGCCAAGACTCTCCCGACATGCTTGTCAAATACAACGAAGAGCTTGATGGCCTGTTTGAGTCGGCACGGGAGCAGGGGCTACAAGTCTCTTGGACCCCCGAGAGTGTCCGCTTTGAGGTGCAGCGTGAGGTTATAAGTGGCTTCATGCAGGACGAGACCAAACCGCTTTCGTTCTTTGAAGACCTAAAAGATGAAATCCTTAACGGCGAAGGCGGGTATGCTCAGAACACTTTGGATGAGCAGGAACGTCTTGCTGGCATGTTGTCCAGCCATATTAACGAGCTTGAGACAGTGGCTGTGGCTGACGCAACGGCAGCAGGCGCTAGTGCCTTGGCTGGACTGACAATAGAAACAAACTCCGCGAACAGGACAGTCGCCCTCAAGGACGGATTAGTAGCCGCAGAAAAGCTGCGCAACTTGGGCAAATTCGCCGCCGCTACAAAACTTGAAGTTGACTTGCGTAGCACTAATGCAGCGCTAAACGCATCTGACAACTTGATGTTTGCGCCAGAGGCGGACGTGCAGGCGTTTATGTCCAAGCAAAAGCAGTTCTTGGAAAGCGCACGACCCGAAGAAAGGATAAATGCGCTGGCTGAGTACCAAGCCATGCAAACTGCCATGGCCAAGAGAAAAGAGCTTATACAGGAAGACGCGGCCGGCTACGTCTATGACTCCTATTTCAGAAAATACAACCAAGCGCCCACACCTTCACAAATAGTGGAGCATCAGCGACAGCTTGGTGTGCAAGAGTCAATTATCCGGCCATTTACCAAGCTTCAGTTTACCGAGCTTTCCACGGGCATGGCTCAGGCTGACGCCTCTGGCAAGATGGATTTGATGGCGCAGTTCTTTGGTCAGTTTGAGGAGGGTGAGCAACGCAGTTTGGCTATGCGCGGAGCCCGCAACCTCGGGCTTACAGCCGCACAAAACATTGCCATGTCTAGGCCGGGTGACCCTCGTGCGCTTGACCTTCTGAACGCAGAAGGTGTGGACGACAAAGTTCTAAAGGCCAACTTAAAAGAAAAAGGTATAGACGCAACGAAGCTGGGGGACATAACTAGCGCTGTAGATAAGGAGTTGGAAGAGTACCAGAAGAGCATTGTTGGTGATGCTGCCTCTGGCTACCTAGACCAGACCAGCACATCTGGCCGCCTAAACAGTGTCTTTGAGCAGAAACAAGCTATTTACAAGCTGGCTCAAACCTATGTGGTGGCAGGGATGGACATAAGCCAAGCAGCCAAAAAAGCTGCCGGAGTCATTACAGAGCAATTTGTCTTTGAAGAGTCTGGTGATGGCGCTGTTCGCATCCCTGCGGCTCAGGCAGGAGCCAGCGCTGACATCATGTCCTTCCTAGACAGGAAGTTGCGCCAGCCAGGTTTCCTTGAGAACGAGTCTATTATTCCGGGCGATGCTGGTGTTGCAGAAGGCACCACCGATGAGGTTAGGGCCGGAATATTTGCATCACAGGTTAGGCAAAACGGTCGCTGGCACACAACAGACGACAACAAGGGCGCTGTCCTGCTTGATGACTTTGGCAACGTGGTCATGAAGAAGGTCAACATGTTCGGTGAGCGTGGCGAGTTCCCGGTGTACTACGACTTTGCTGACATCGAGGAGCGCATCCAATACGAGGCTGAATACTTTAGAGATGTGGTAGGCGGTGTGCAGGGTCTTATGGTAGCGCCCACAAGCCCAGACAGGGTTTTAGCCACCGGGGCTGAAATCAGACAGGAGCGGCCTGACTTAATAGGTGGGCTGCGGTAATGCTGGAAATCTACATCCCGCCACAGCAGGATAACCCCACACTGCGCCAGAATTACTTTGACTATTCAAAGTCAGGCACGATGGATGTGTTGGGTGCCACCTTCCAGCAGGCTTTCTATGAAAACCCTATGAACGCCGCACTGCGCTCAACGCAGCTTTTCTTTGGCGGCGACACGGGCCGAAAGCTGACCCCGCAAGAGTACCAAGAGAGCGAGTTCTTTCGGGAGGGCATCACAGTAGGAGAGGACGGCATCTACGAGGGTGCCGCTTCTATATTGGCTGAACGCTATGATGTGCGCTCCAAGCGGAAACTTATCCTGTCACGCTCCCGTGGTGGTGTGGGCCTTGGCGCAACACAGCTTGGTGTGGGCTTGGTCGCAAGCATGCTTGACCCATTAGCCGTTGGTGCTGCTTTCATACCCGGTGTGGCCGCTGCTCGTTTGGGCATGGCTGTTGCCCGGCCAGTCACTGCCAGCGGTAGATTTGCCAGAGGCGCTGTAGAGGGTGCCGTGGGAACGGCTGCGCTTGAGCCTATTGTCTATGGCGCTGCGCGGTACGAACAGGACGCAGACTACACGCTGGCTGACAGTATGCTTAACGTGGCCTTTGGCACTGTGCTTGGCGGCGGACTTCATGCTGTCGGCGGTGCAATCGGTGACGCAGTGTCACGCTCACGGCTCAAAACAAAGAAAGCTCTTTTACAGACGGCGGTAGCCCAACTTGCCGATGGCAGGAAGGTTGACGTTGAGCCGCTAATAAAAGCTGACTCGCAGTTGCGCAATGACCCGGCTTTCCGTGGCGCAAATGTCGTGGACGAAAGCATTGGCGAGACGCCTGATTTGGACATGCGCCCGAAGGGCAAGCGCATACCAGACGTGTTGCGTCCCCTACTTGTGCCTAGTGAGCGCCCCAAGAGCATCAGGGAGTTCATCAGAGGCATTGGTGGCATTAAAGGAGATGACCCGCTTGCTACCGACTTGCTTGAGCGCAGCGGCGGGGACAAGAGCCTGTTCCGCGCCAAGAGGGGCAAAGACAAGCAACCTTTGGACAGGGCCAGGGAGGCGGCAGAGGAGGCTGGCTATTTGCCAGAAGGCTCAACTGTTGATGACTTGCTGGAGCTTGTGGCGCGGGACACAAAGGAAACGCCGGTATACTCCCAGCGTGACGCAGACTTTGATGCGCGTCTGGAACAAGCCAGAGCAATCAACGACGAGCTTGAGAAGTACCGCATTGACCCCAAGGGCTACACCGACCAGCAAATCGGGCGACTTTTAGAGCAGCGGTCACGTCTTGATGAAGTGCCAGAAGATGTGCCGGACGGGCTGACGGAGGAAGAGTTTTACAGGCTGCGCAAGGAGCAGCAGGAAGACATTGGACGCAACCCTGACGTTGATGACTTTGTGGAGCGTATGCGCGAGGCTCAGGAGATTGAGGCCCGGTTTGACGACGAGCCACTTAAACGGCTGCAAGAAGAAAACGAACTGCTTGAGGAAGACATACGCTACCTTATAGACGATGAGTTGCTGGACGAAGCGGCGCAGGAACAAATCCAAGTCTTCAACCGCCTCACCGAAAAGGCCGAGGCTGGCTATGAGAAGGGGCTGCAAGCAGCGCAAATCTGTTTGACAGGGAAAGTATAATGCAAGCGTGTACCCAAGACATCATTGACGCAATGCGCCAGGCTGGCTTTGAGATTGACGAAGAAGAAGCAGCGGACATCCTTGGTGCTTTTGTGGATGACCTTGAGAAGCAGCAGGGCAAGATTTACTCACAATCCCAAGAAAATCAATTACTTGAGCGCAGACTGAAAATACATCAGCAGGCCAAGATTAGTGCTGCCATCCAAAAGCGTAACTTCCTGATTAACCAGAAACGTGCTGCATTGCTCAAGCAGGCCATTGACAACTATGAGGGGTCTGCTGACGACGCCTTGCTCGACATTCTTGTTGGCTCGGTAAAGAACTACAAGGGTGGCCGGATGAGCATCGACGCAAGGCGGCAGGGCATCCAGAACGACGGCGCTGGCCTGCTGCTTGCAGAGTTGCAGAAGAACGACCTTGTTGGCTTGTTCCAGTCCTCGCAGCTTGATGAGATGATTTACAAGGAACTATTCGACGGGTTTGGCACGTCGGGCAACGCAGAGGCACGGCAGATTGCAGAAGCTATCCAGCGTGTTCAGAAGAACCTCCTCGACCGCAAGAACAGGAACGGCGCGAATATTGGCGAGTTGGCAAGCTATGTTGTGCGCCAGCGGCATGACCCGAACCGCCTGCGCGATGCAGGGTTCGACCAATGGTACAACGACATCGTTCCTTTGCTGGACGTAGAAAAGACTTTTGACGGGGTGCGCGGTGGCGAAGCCGGGCGCAAGGCTTTCTTGCGTGAAGCCTACAACCACCTTGAGAGCGGCAACTTCCAGAAAACGTCGTCTGTGACTGGCGAAGACGGCAAGGTTGACCCACTGACCGCGTTCAAAGGCCCGGCCAACCTAGCCAAGAAACTCAGCGGCTCCCGTGTCCTGCACTTTAGGGACGGCAAATCCAGCTACCAGTACGCCAACAAATATTCTGGCAAGAACCTGATTACATCCGTGCTAGACGGTATATCCAATGACGCTCAGTCCATTGCGCTTATGGAGGTGCTTGGCACAAATCCAGAAGCCATGCTCGAGACTTTTATCCGCAACCGGCCCGACATTACGGACACGGGTGCGCGTCGACTGCGCAATGCCTTGAAGGAGCTTGATGGCACAACTCGCGCTGTTGGCGCTGCACAGACCAAGGTTCTTGGGGCAGACATGACCGCAGTGGCTGGGTCTCTTCGGGCTCTACAAAACATGTCAAAGCTGGGATTTGCCACAATTTCCTCATTCTCAGACATCGGGTCCAAGGCAACGTTGTTGCAGCGGGAAACAGGGCGTAGCTTCTTCGAGTCCTACAACGAAGCCATCCTTGATGTAATGCGCGGGTTTACAGACACGCAAAAGCGCGAGTTCTCGTATTACCTTGGCACGGGTGTTGACACGTTCCTCGGCAGCATACACTCGCGGTGGGCGGCAGATGACCAGTTGCCCGGTATGATGACCAAGGCACAACAAACCTATTTTAAGCTGAACGGCATGCAGTTTTGGAACAGCGCCCAGAAAGACGGCGTTGCCAAAATACTTGCAGCGGACTTGGCCAAGAACGTGGGCAAAAGGTTTGATGACTTGCCCATTGAGCTTCGCAAAACGCTTGAACTGTACGACATAAACGCGCAGGAACTGGCGTTGTTCCGTGGTGTAGACCGCCAAGGCCCGGACGGGCGCGAGTACGTATTCCCATCAATGGTGGATGAGATTGACGACGCCGCCTTGGATGCTGCGGCATCGGTGAGGTTCCAGCGGACAAACATAACACCAGAGATGCGACAGCAGTTTCGGGATGATTTGCGTACAAGGATTGCAGCTTACTACGCAGACAGTGCGGATGCGGCTGTGCCTACGCCCGGCGCACGGGAACGTGCCATCATGAACCAAGGCACAAAGCGCGGCACACCTGTCGGTGAAGCCATACGCATGTTTATGCAGTTCAAGTCATTCCCCATCACTTTTGTGACCAAGGGGTTACAGCGTCAGTATTATGGCCAGAAGGCTGTGGGCCGGTCCGGCGCAATAGGCATTGCGCAGCTTATGGTTGGGACGACAATCATGGGCTATATAGCAAATGCCACCAAAGATGTTCTCAAGGGGCGTGAGCCGCGAGAGGTGTTTAGCCGCGAGAGGGCGTTCAAAAGCTTCACAGAGGCGTTTGTCGCGGGTGGTGGCGCTGGCATTTACGGCGACTTCCTGTTTGGTGAATACAATCGCTATGGGCAGTCACTCACACAGACTCTCGCTGGCCCCACATTTGGCACAGCGGATGATATTGCCCGAATTTACGGCAACATGATGTCTGGCAACTTGGACAAAGCTGGCGAAAAGGCTGTTAATTTTTTCTTTAGGAACTTGCCTGGCGCAAACCTGTTTTACCTCAAGATGGGCATAGACTACATGTTCCTGCATGGCATCTCAGAAATGATGAATCCAGGCTACATGCGCCGCTTGGAAAGGCGTATTGAGCGAGAGACCGGCAGTGAGTTTTACCTTCCGCCGAGCGAGTTTGCTGTAGGCAGCTAGTTAAGGTATAAAGTACCCAAGGAGTGACGCATGACAGTCAGCAGCTCAACAACCAAGGTAAGCTACAGTGGTGACAACAGCACCACTGTTTTTGCTTATACTTTCAAAATCTTCGCAGACGCAGACCTGACGGTTATTGTGCGTACCGACGCGACTGGCGCTGAGTCAACCAAGACTCTGACGACAGACTACACTGTGTCGGGCGCTGGCAATGCGGGCGGTGGTGCCGTTACTATGGTTACTGCGCCTGCTAGCGGCGAGACCCTTGTCATCAAACGTAGTTTGACCCTGACACAATCCACTGATTATGTGGCCAACGACCCGTTCCCGGCCGCTGCCCACGAGGATGCCTTGGACCGGCTGACGTTCATCGCGCAGCAACAGCAAGAGGTGTTTGACCGCGCCGTCGTCTTTCCTGAGACGGACACCGCAAGCACGACAATCCCTGACTCCGTGACCCGTGCCAACAAGTTCCTTGGCTTTGGTGCAAGCGGAGAAGTCGCAGTTTTATCCAGCACAGGCACCGCCCCCGGCGCGATTGACACTGGCAACTTGGTAGATGGCGCAGTTACAACTGCAAAACTTGCATCTACCGCTGTAACCACAGCTAAAATTACAGACGATGCGGTTACACAGGCCAAGATTGCAGATGATGCGGTTGGGCAAGCACAGATTGCGGATGACGCGGTAGGTTCTGCCCAGATTGCGGATGACGCGGTAGGTTCTGCCCAGATTGCAGACAACGCTGTGGGCACAGCACAGATTGCTGATAGCGCCGTCACCGCTGCTAAACTCTCGTCAGATGCAGCATTTTCTGCTGGCATGTTGATGCCTTATGCGGGCACATCTGCCCCAACCGGGTGGCTGCTGGCATACGGTCAGGCAGTGTCTCGAACAACCTATGCCGACTTGTTTACTGCAATTAGCACGACCTACGGGTCTGGTGACGGCTCAACCACCTTCAACCTTCCAGACCTACGCGGCCGCACCATCGCCGGTCAGGACGATATGGGTGGCTCATCCGCCAACCGGCTGACAAATCAATCCGGCGGTTTGAACGGTGACACTCTGGGTGCTTCTGGCGGCGCAGAGACGCACACCCTGACCACGTCGCAGATGCCAAGCCACAGCCACACCCTTGGCAGCAACGCCAAGATATCAACCACATTTGGTACTAGTGGCGAAAACACCGCAGTCAGGCGTGACACATTAAGTGGGAGTGCGCTTGATTCGTTCATCAGTGGCTCCACCCAAGCCGCAGGCTCTGGCAGCGCTCACAACAACGTGCAACCGACCATCATTCTCAACTACATCATCAAGACTTAGGGGCGACCATGACTAAATCAGTTGCTAGTGATTTCGGCCCGATTGCGGGATACACAGAATGACGGTTACAAGTGGGTCAGACACTTACAAGCTGTACTCCGGCGACGGCACAACGCATGTCTTCGCATACACGTTTCGTGTCTTTCAAAACACAGAACTGCTTGTTTTAATTAGAAATAATACAACTGGCGCAACATATATTGCCAGTGATGCAGCCCGCAGCGGCAGCTATGACCCTGACACGCATGTCGGCGGGGAAGGTTTAAACACTGCATATATCCTGTCGGGTGTTGATGACCCTAACGGCGGCAACGTCACGTTCAAGTATGACACCAGCAACCCGTCCGATGAAAATTACAGCACTACTGACTACCGCCCGCAAACAGGCGAAAGTGTCATTATTATCCGTGTCCCTGATGTAAGCCAAGAAACCAACTATGTGCCAGGTGGTGCGTTTCCTGCTGAATCTCACGAAGACGCTTTGGACAAGCTGACGTTTCATGTCCAACGGATTGAAGACCAACTGAACAAAACAATCCAGAGGCCGGAGGCTGACACGGGCGCGGTTGGCAGCAGCATTGACAGTTCCTTGTCGGTTTTGCCTGACAACGAAGACATGAAGGGTAAATACCTGTCATTTAACGCCACCACAGGTGCGCCAGAGGCCGGGGCAACTGCGACTGATGTGGTGCTTTCGTCATCTGCGCAAACACTTACCAACAAAAGCATTAACGCTGACAACAACTCAATCAGCAACCTTGAAGTTGACAATTTCAAAGACAGCGCCGTTGTAACAGAGTCTGAGGGTATTGCGACTTTTGACAATGACACAACTCTGCCAACCAGCGCTGCCGTCAAAAACTATGTAGACTCTCAGGTTTCGGCTGTGCCGGTCAGTGACATTTTGTCTATCACGGCTGGCACAGGACTGACCGGCGGCGGTTCGGCTGGGGATGTAGAGTTAAGCATCGACTCAACGGTTGTCACACTTAGCGGTACTGGCACACTAACCAACAAAACTATAGACGCGTCCCAGCTTACTGGCACCATTGACGATGCCAGAATACCAGCGGCCACGACAACTTCGCCGGGGCTTTTGTCGGCAGCAGACAAAACAAAGCTAAATGGCATCGACGCTAACGCTACGGATGACCAGACAGCGGCTGAGATTAGGGCGTTAGTAGATAGCGCTAGCAACAGCAATGTCTTTACTGATGCTGACAAAGTCAGACTTGAAGGCATTGAGGCAGGCGCAGACGTTACTGACACAACAAACGTGGTCGCGGCACTCACAGCAGGAGACAACATCACCATTGAAAGTGACGGCACAATTTCTGCTGACAACAAGATTGGCACAAAGGACACGCCATCTTCTGCCCCTAGCAATGGCGACTTATTAAAATTTTCAACCGCAGACGACGCTTGGGTGTATTCTCAAGAAATAGACGCCGGAACCTATTGAGAAGGAGCGCATCATGGCATCTACAATCAAAATTAAACGCAACACGACAGACAGTGATGCGCCTACCACCTCGGACATTGCCCAAGGTGAACTCGGCTTCACTGAAGCCACACAGAAACTCTTCTACCGTGACGCATCGGACAACATCCGTGTTATCGGCGGTGAGGGGGCTTTCCTGCGTAGTGACACAAATGACACCATGTCAGGCAACCTCACGGTCACTGGCGACCTGACGGTCAACGGGACAACAACAGAGGTGAACTCGACGACACTGACTGTCGATGACCCGATTGTCCGTTATGCCGACAACAATGCGGCTGACTCTGTAGACATCGGGTTCTATGGCAAGTATGTCGAAAGCGCGACCACAAAATACGCTGGTCTCGTCCGAGACGCCTCAGACACCGGCAAGTTTATCCTGTTCGCTGGCAACCAGACAGAGCCAACGACCACGGTCGACACCTCTGGGACTGGCCATACCACCGCCACGCTTAAAGCCAACATCGAAGGCAACATCTCCTCACCAACCATCACAGCCGGTACAGTCGCGACCTCGCTCGACATGAACGGCAACGAACTTATCCTTGATGCAGATGGCGACACCAGTATCACGGCTGACACTGATGATGTCATTGACTTCAGGGTTGGTGGTACGGACGAAATCGAACTTACCGCTGACTACCTGCGACCGAAGACTAACTACGGCAGTAGCCTAGGTAACTCTGTGCGTCGTTGGAATACAGTCCACGCTAACACTGGCAACTTTGCTAGTCAGGTGACACTCGGTGTGGCTCAAGGCACTGCACCGATGGTTGTCACTTCGACAACGAAGGTCGACAACCTCAACGCTGACCTGCTCGACGGTAAATCAGCACCAACCGGTGACATTGTCGGCACGTCAGACACCCAGACCCTGACGAGCAAGACGCTGACCAGCCCGGTCCTGACTACGCCGCAGATTAACGACACGAGTGCCGACCACCAGTATGTGTTCGCAGTGAGCGAACTGACGGCTGACCGGACTGTCACGATGCCTCTTCTGACTGACAACGACACCTTCGTGTTCGCTAACCACACGCAGACCCTCGACAACAAAACAATCGACGGTGGGACATTCTGATGACGCAGTTAACGGAGGGTAGCAGTGTCCACGAGGTGCAGTGCCAGGTGCAGGACCAGCACCTTGGTGAACTACTTGGTCGTCTAGTTGACGCTGAAACCAAGATGAGCATGGCTGTTCTACAGAACGAAAAGCTCAGACATATGCTGACGGACTACGAGGACACGAAAGACAAGCTGAAAGAGCTTCAGTCCGACTTTGCTGCCTTGAAGTCAAATGCCGATGCCTTCGAGCAAGCTATGAAGGAGGCAAGAGCCGACAGGCAAGCAGCACAGGAAGAGCTAGCCGCTCTGAAGGCCCCGAAGCCTAAAAGAAAAAGGAAGGTAGCCAATGGCAAACACAATCAAGCTGAAGCGCAGTAGCACTGCTTCTGACACGCCGAGTGCCGGTGACCTTGAAGTCGGGGAATTGGCTGTCAACACGGCTGACGCGAAACTCTTCACCAAGCACACCGACAACAGCATCAAGGAAATTTCTGGCACCGGCGGCGGCGGTGGCCTGTCAAATGTGGTCGAGGACACCACCCCACAACTTGGTGGCGTACTAGACACAAACGGCAACAACATCGAGTTTGGCGACTCGACAGGTGCAGAGGTTAATCGACTGAAGTTCGGTGCCGGTGACGACCTTGAGATTTACCACGATGGCAGCAACAGCGTAATACGCGATGCTGGTACGGGCAATCTTGTTTTAAGGGCCAGTGAGGCAAATTTTAAAAATGCGGCAGGGACAGAGTTTACCGCTAAATTTATTCAAGACGGCGCAGCCGAGCTTTATTACGACAACGCCAAGAAGCTGGAGACGACAGCCGATGGCGTAGACATCATCTCAACAGATGATGGAAATGCCATTGGCCCAAAGCTGCATCTATACCGCAACAGTGCCAGCCCCGCAGATTTTGATGACATAGGTGCGTTGTATTTCACTGGAAACGACAGCGGAGGCAACCGCCAAGACTACGCTTACATTAGTGCCAAGCTAAACGATGACGGAGATGGTAGTGAAGATGGACTAATTAGCGTGTTCTCACAGGTGCAGGGCGCTGCTGTTCAGCACCTAAACTGTTTGTCTGGTCGAACTTCTGTTTATGGCCAACTTTATTTAGCGCCTAGCACCATTTACTCCGACCCGCACATCATGTTTGAGGGCAGCACCTCGAATGGATTTGAGACTACCTTAAATGTCACCAACCCAACAGCGGACAATACCATCACCCTGCCGGATGCGACTGGCACGGTTGCGCTGCAAAACCAGACAATCAACGCCCAAACCGGCACAACCTACACAACAGTTTTGTCCGACGCTGGTAAACTCGTCACTCTCAGCAACGCATCTGCAATAACTCTGACCATTCCGCCTAACTCTTCCGTCGCCTATGCTACAGGCACACGCATCGACTTCATTCAGATTGGCGCGGGGCAAGTAACCGTAGCTGGCGGCACTGGAGTGACAGTCAATTCGACGCCAACACTAAAGTTCCGCGCACAACACTCTGCCGCGTCGTGCATCAAAATTGGAACGGACACTTGGCAACTCGTCGGGGACTTGGCCGAGTCATGACCAGCGCATTAGGCATCATCGCGTCAGGCCACAAGTTTGCAGCGGCGGCTGGGCTGACATTGAGCTTCAACGCTCGAACCTATGACGAAGACACAACTGGTGCCGTCTCCCCAGCCGACGACACTAGTACGCTCACAACCAGCCTGTCTGCGGGTTCCGCAGGAGACCTAGCCATTTTGTGTGAGAGACGAATCAACGGCAAAAGCACAACAGTCCCAGCCTCTAACCTGAACACAGGATGGACATCAATCGGCACTGGCCCAACTAATGCCGCGAATGAGTTTCGTTTTGACTTCAGCTACAAGATAATGACCGCCTCAGACATATCCAGCGGGTCGGTGACTACAGGGCAGTCTGAGGTTCAACAGAATACCATCTTATTTTTTACGCCGTCTCAGGCCATCACATCTGTGTCTTCATATGGTTTTACATATGCCTCAACTGCGGGGACGTTAAGCAATCAGACACAAAGCGTCACATCGTCAGGCGCATCGGCACCGGTGATTGTGTTTGGCATAAAGACGACGCACGGCGGCACCGGCGGTCACCCACGCCCAGCGACCTTTGGGACAGTAAGCTGGGATGCTGATTTTTACGAGTCCACTAGCGGAAGCGGTATAGATATTCAAAACGACGCCAGCCGTGTTGGTTACATAATACAAAACTCAACGCTTTCAGACGTGACCATAAGTTACACTGATGAGGGCAACAACCAGCAAGCGGCCAGCTTTCACCTGAGTGTTGCGTAATGTTTGGCTTTTAACAAGTATTTAGAGGACGGGTCGTACTGACATGGACACACAGGCACAGCTTGAAGCTCATGAGAAAGAATGCGCTATGTTTCGTGAGCTTGTGAACGGCAAACTAGACATGCTGGACAAGCGGATGTGGAGGCTTGAGGCGATGCTGATGGGCTCGACACTTTGTGTCGTTGCCGCCACTGTCGCTCTGGTGCTTCGGTGATTAGGGCCAGTGTTTTCGCAGTGTCTCTATTGGCTCTCACGGCCTGTGAAAACATCAACTTCTCAGAGCTTGCCAGCACGTTCAGCGCTGGCGGCGGTGCTATGGGGGCGGCGGTCGTCACAGCCAACCCTGTCATTATTGGTGGGGCGGCTGTCGCAAGCGGGGTCACCACAGCGGCGCTAACGCCGGAAACAAATTCAGTAACCGCAGAACAAATAGCCGAGGTTCAGAACCCTTGGCAAGCCTTGCTGGTAGCCTTTGACCAGCTTCTTGCTCATGCGTTTGAACTTGTTATTGCTATAGGGCTGGCCGTGTTTGCCATTCCTATGCTCATCACTTACTTGCTTGGGAGGGTCAAGCAACGTCCAGAGGACGCAAAAGCTATCAGTAACCTTGTAAACAAGATAGGTGAGATGGATGACCCGAAGAGCAAAGGCAAAGCCAAAAAGTAAGTCGCGCGTAAACGAGGCCGGTAACTACACCAAGCCCACTATGCGCAAAAGACTTTTCTCCAAAATCAAAGCTGGCGGCAAGGGCGGCAAGCCAGGCCAATGGTCTGCCCGCAAGGCACAGATGCTTGCAAAGCAGTACAAGGCCAAAGGGGGCGGATACCGCAACTAAATGCTGGCAGAAATTGCTGCCGCAAACGCGGCGTTCGGAATCATCAAGCAGGCCATCAGCAACGGCAAAGAACTTGCCTCTGCTGGCGCGGCTATTGCTCAGTTTGTTGGTGCCAAAGAAGACCTACAGCGCAAGCTGGACAAGAAGGGCGCAGACAAGACAGACCTTCAGGAGTTCATGGCCCTTGAACAGCTTCGTGAGAAGGAGGAAGAGCTAAAACAGATGATGATTATCCTCGGCCGGCCGGGGCTCTGGTCAGACTGGCAGAAGTTCCAAGCCAAGGCACGGGTGGCCAGGCGCGAGGCAGAGGCTGCTGCCATAGCCAAGCGCAAGAAGTACCTAGAGGTGGCAATCATAGCGTTTTTCTTTATACTTGGACTGTTCATCTTGGGTTCGTTACTGGCTTTGGCGTTGCATGCAGCGGGCAGATTATAACGGTTATTATAATGGCGATGAAGAAATCACAACGCAGCCTCAAGGCTTGGACAAAGCAGAAATGGAGGACTAAGAGTGGCAAACCGTCCACGCAGGGTCCGAAAGCAACCGGGGAGCGATATCTACCGTCTCGAGCCATTAAAGCCCTCTCACCCCAAGAGTATGCGGCGACCACGAGAGCCAAGAGGAAGGCTACTAGAGCCGGAAAACAAGTTAGCAAGCAACCAAAACGAATCGCAGCCAAGACCAGAAAGTACAGGAAGGTGAAGTGATGCCTTATTCTAAATACTCCCCAAAGCAAAAGAAGCTGGCGGCAATGGCCAAGCCACGCAAGAAAATCACAGGTGCTGACTTGAAGAAGGCCAGCAAGATGAAGAAGAAGAAGTAATGGCTAAGACTCCGGCATGGCAGCGCAAGGCAGGCAAGAACCCGAAGGGTGGCTTGAACGAGGCTGGCCGTCGCTCTGCCAAGAAGCAGGGCATGAACTTGAAACGCCCTGTGAAGAAGGGCGACAACCCACGCAGGGCCAGCTTCCTTGCCCGGATGGGCGGCATGAAGGGACCAGAGCGTGATGCGAAGGGCAGGCCCACTAGGCTCCTGCTGTCTCTACGGGCATGGGGTGCAAGCAGCAAGGCTGACGCAAAGAAGAAGGCAGCAGCTATATCCAAGCGGAACAAGGCCAAGAAGTCCAAGAAGTGAAACCGCGCAACCCGCAAGCCAAGAGCCTGATGAGCAAGCTGTTCAAGCCGCGCGTCGTCAAGCCCAAGAAGGGCAAGGGTAGCTACTCCAGAAAAAAGAGCCCCGCCGGGAAACCGTAAACCCGACGAGGCTAAGTGGCTAGGCGGTGATGCCCCCGGCATCATTTGTCCGCTTCGCTAGGGAGAAACTACTCTATTCGCCAAATCCTGTAGCCCGTACCGTTGGGCTCTTTGCGTGACCGGTACTTCATACCTCTGTGATACATAGCGCCGCGCACCTTCTCGTAGTCCGATTCTGTGGTTGCCGAAAGGCAATCCCCGACCTCCATCTGGTCAAGTATGTTCCACTTGCCCCGCTGAACGCCCGGCACTGGCAACCCTTTCTCAAGGAATACTATTACCTGACCGCACTCGTTGCATCTTTGCACTACACCCTCCTTGCAAATCATGGCATAGGACGTGGTTGTTCCCATTCGCAATCCACGTTCCATCCATGACATAATGGTCCTTGCCGCAGAAAACACAGCTAACCTTTCTCGTGTCTTTCTTCTTGGTTCGCGGCCCTCTTCTCTTCACGCTGGGCCTCCAGTCCTGCTTTAAGGAAGCGCTCGGCCATAAAGAGAAGCTGAGTTGAGTTCATGTCCCTCCAGTGAGACACGCCCTCTATGCTAACCAGCAACCCGTCTGGCCGAGGCACTACCAAGATTGACTTAGAATGGGATGTCGTCATCCAGGTTCAGCTTTGACTTACGCGCAGTCTCCTGCACACCAGCCGCCTCTGCCACTTGCTTGAAGCCATCCTGAGACACGTCAGCAGCCACGCTGTCGGTGTTGGTGTACTCGACAGGCTGCTCGACTTTCAGCGTGATGCTACCGTCGTCGTTCTCGTACACGCGCACAGAATACTGCACGTCATGCCTGAGGTGCACGTCAGCAGGCGCACCCTCCTTGTACGGCGTCCACTTGCTGTTGCCGTACTTGGCCGCGCCCTTGTCGTTGGGCCACGCCCGGAACTGGGTGATGTTCTTCCATTTTGTTGCCATTGTTAGCCTCCTAAGCTCTTCTGGCGTTGCTTGAACAGGTTAAGGATGGTTTCCGCACGTTCAGGGTTGCGTTTCTTGAGGTCCATAATCTGATGCCGGTTCTCGACAAACAGGTTATCAACACCGCCGGCCACCTCAATCTTCTCCAGCCTACTCTTCATCTGAACGTATAGCTGACGGTCAGCGTCGTCATAGGCATCGGACGGCGTCTCAACAGGGGATGGAGGGTTCCCACCGGAGTCGCCGCCCGAACTGGATGTTTCCAAATTCTGCTGCTTTCTCGGCACAGCCTCCATTTCATTAGCACTGGCGTACTCACCACCGGACAGTCCGATGCTTGCCAGCGCTCTGCCAATGGCTGAGGTTTCACAGTTCTCCAAGGCGCTAGTCTTGTTGACGTTGCCCTGTCCTCTGATTTCCTCGGCCATTCCTGAGCCGATTGGGTAACCACTATCGCCTGTAATTGTCGCTTTGACAACCACACGATGCCCATCGTCCACAAGAATTTCAGTTTCAACGCCGCAATCAAGGCCGAACACGGTCCTGAATGCCTCCATGCGATGCACAACTTGGGTGTATTTCTTGCCACCTCGCTGTGCGATGCCGTGGGTCTTATGCAATTCGGAGACCAGCCCCATTGCATCCATTATCTTACTCATCCTTTACCTTTCCTTTGTGCAAGTGGTCTGCCATAAGGTGCATGAAGACAGTCCAAGCCGCCTTCATGTCTAGGAAGTCTTGCTCGAGCGCCGTGACACAGCGCTCAAGCTCATCCAGCCTCTGCTGGCGTTCTTCCTCCTCCGACATTACAGGGTTGGGGCCACGCGGCCGTTTGAAAGCTGTTGCGCTTTGCGCCTAGCCTCTGCGGCATAGTGGTTTACAAAAGCGCTCTTGGACTTGCGCCCATCTACACGCCACACGCGGTAGCCATCGTCTGTTCGGCGGGAAACATACGACAGCTTGTTGTTTGACAACGCCTTGATGATGCGCTTGTAGATGACTTCGTTAGGGCAAAGGATGCTGTCGCCGGGCTTCATCTTTAGAGCCAGCTTTGTCTCCTCACTGGCATGGCGGCCCGGGCCATTGCCACGGTTAGGGATAGGGATGTTGCGTTCAATTTTAAGTGTCATAGCTAAACCCTCCAGGTTTCTCTTGCTATTTTGAGGATGTCAGGGCCATGTCGGCCCGCGATTTGACCAAAATCCGGCTGGACTAGGCCAAACAGGGTTGCCCAATTCTGGTTCGCAGCTTTGAGCAAATTCTGTTGCACCACCCAGCGCTGCACTACGTCTTGGTAGGTGGCTTCGAGAGCCTCCGGCTTTAGTGCATCACAGTTCTCGGCGGTGACGATGTTGTAGCCCGCAGGCGTCACAAACAGCAGGCCGGGCTCGTCGCCTGTGGCCTTGTTATAGACCGCCTGCTGCATGATTTGCTGGGGAGTGGGTTCTGTCTTGGGTTTCGGGTTGCGCCATGTGCGGGTGCCGTCCTTCTTCGGAGGGTTCCGCAGCGGCAGGCTGCACTTCAAGTCAATCTGTCGACCAGCGCCCGTAAAGTCTTGGAACAGGATGACAGGGACATCCAGCTTCTCCTCGTTGTAGAGCCGCTGGTACTCGCCCTCGAAAGCGACTCCTTTATAGAACTCGCGTATGCCTTCAACAGCGTATCGCGCCATTGTTGGGATGACTTCTTTGAAGTGGTGGTATTCCTCTGCATCCTTGCCTCCGTCCCAGTCTCTAGGCTTGTAAAACTCGAACTCTGTCAGGCCGCGACTGATTGCCTCGTCAATATCCATGGGCTCCTTGGGGCCATGGATGGGGCTGTAGTCGTGGACGCCCAGCGCCATGTCGGCTATGCTTTGTACTATCTGGCCAGCACGGGGCCGCGCAGCAAAGGGGAAGTTCATCTTGTGTTCTTTGCGTAGGTACAGCTTCAACACATGCTCATCAATCGGCTGCGTTGCGCCGGATGCACTGACATGCTTCCGCCCAAAGAACAAGCTGTAATCAGGGATTTCTCTTTGCATATAACCCTCCATATCCCCGTTCTAACCACTTTCAACACAGGTGTCAACTATGTTTATTGTTTTTGATTCAGATGAATTGCTAGACTGCGAAAAGTGCGAGGGGAATGGTGTTATTCCCATTGACTTATACGAGCATAGCGAAATAGGGTTTGACATCACCCGCAGCTACTCATGGGAGTGCGGCGTTTGTGGAGGCGAGGGCAAGCTGATGCCCTATTTTGAAATCGAGTATGATGCCGAGGCATGAGCAGATTCGCTGCCGGTATGCACATTGTGATGACGATGTGCCTGACGGCTGGGCGGTTTACCCGCTGGACGGGTGGCATGGTGCCAAAGGCTATGTTCTGTGGAGCGAACACATGACCAATGGACGTGCAAAAGGCGCTCAGTTCGAGCGCGACGTGGCCCGCATGTGCCACAGTTCTCTAGGCTTCGATGCGAAACGAGACCTCGAGCAATACAGAAGCGGCGACCGAGGTGACCTGATTGGGGTGCCTGGCTGGGTCATAGAGTGTAAGCGTTATGCTTCGGGCTCGACATACAGAGATGAGTGGTGGGCGCAAGTAACCAAGGCGGCGGATGCTGCCATGTGTGAGCCCGTTTTAATTTACAAGTTCGACCGCCAGCCTGTCCGCTGCGTGGTGTACCTGTCGGCCATCAACCCCGACTATTGGGGCAAGGACGACGTGGCCACGGTTAGCTTCGACACTTGGTGCATGATTGTCAGGGAGGGATTGACAGATGAAGACCGCAGACCAAATGACCCTAGAGGAGTTTCGCAACCTGTTGTCAGAGGTAACGGCTCCGCCTAAAGCAACACCGCCACCAAAAGGCACTTATCAGCGCAAGACAAAGCCAACGGCGGCGCAGCAACCGTTCTGGAACAAGCGGAAGAAGGGGACAAACAAGCGTGTTAAACGCCGTTCTGCTTCTCGCACTTGAAGTGAGCCTGCATCGGCGCGGGGAATAGAGGGATGACTGCGTTAGCCATCTCCACGCCCCGCGCGTAGCACTCCGCCTCTGTCTTCTTTAAGCCTGTGGTGTCTTCAAAGAGGACGCACTGATTCGGCTGTCCTATCACGCACACCAGCATGAGCGTCTTGAACATGTCAACGCTCCTTTCTTTGCCAGTCTAGCATTAAGTGGGGGGATATTGCTAATCGCCCCCTTCCCATGTCGGCGGTGTGTGGTCCGGTCCGTAAAACTCCTCCGGCATCTTGTTGTTTTTTGCTAGGTTTTCTTCTGCGGTAATCACTTGCAGATTCCACGGTACATGCAGCCCCCAGACGGTTTCCCCTTTCCTTGGGTAGTAATGGTCAACGTGGTGCCTTACGCCGGTCTGGCGCGTCTTTCTCGCGGCCTCTTTGTAGAATGGAGCGAAGACCTTCGGGTCAATGCCCTTTAGCGTTGCTTCTCTCAAGTACCTTCGGCGCAGTTGCGCCTCAAGCTTCCGCTGCTCTCTGTGTTCGATGTCCTCCGCCCACCGTTCCCGCTGGCGCGTCCGGTGCCGTTCTTTGCGCTTCTGTTTCTTTTCTTCGGGGACATCCACGAAATAACGCTGGTAGTGTTCGCGGTGCAGATTGGGGTTTTCCTCAAAGCATTTCTTGCGCCACTCTCTATAACGTTCTCTGCCGCCGCGCTCGTGGTAGTATTCGTAATGAGATTGCAGGACTTTCTCGCGGTTCTCACGCTTCCATCTCTTTGCGCTTTCCTTTTGACAAGCTACGCAATGCCCATAAGGCAGCATCCTTTCGGACAGGTGCCCTTTGGGGCAGGGTTTACCATTGAAGTAGAACCGTTGTCCGGCTTTCTCTGCCTCCTGCCGGGTCATTATCTTCTGGCCAATCTTAGCCTCTAACTCTGCGACGTGCCGCGCCCGCGCCTCTTTCCTTTTCTTAGGGCATCTGTTTTTGTGCCGGTTGCACTCTGTGCAGACGCCCGGCCCGCTGACATGTCTCGGTGCCACATGCCCGTTCTTGCACGGCTTGCCTGTGAAGTAAAATTTGAGCCCCCTTTCCCTAGCCTCCTGTTTAGTGATGATTTCCATGTCTGTGCCTCCTCTTTACAGACGTTTTGAAATGTGATATTTGAGTTTCTCATTGTCACGCGGCAGACATGTAACTGCCGTGTCATTGTTGCCGCAGTGTCATTGCTGACACAGAAACAAAACAAATCTATTTCTAAAAAAGACATTGTTCAGTCATTGCGATGCAGTACTGCTCCAGCAATGACATTGCAGTAGCAATGACATTGCCAGAGATTTTTTTTAGATTTTATTTTTGCTCCAGTTCCAAGGCTTGCAGCGCCAGCTCTACAGTACGCGGTATGTCATGTTCTCCGCTTTCGTAATACTGGACGGTACGTCTGGCCAATCCTAGTCGTTCAGCAAAACTCTGCTGTGTGTGGCCAAGCATCTCCCGCCTGTGTTTCAGGTCATTAGCGGTCACTGCCCCATACCTCCTTTTTCTCTATCCAGTGTGGCTCGGATGCTGTCACCACCTCTGCGATGGCCCAGCTTGAGATGCTGTACTCGCCAGGCACATAGTCCTTGCTCTGTCTTTTCTCTATGACGGCTTGCGCTTCTTCAAGCGTGTCTGCCAGTTCGTAGTTGTCCCGGTAGCTAGGTCCGCCATGTGTGCGGCTAAACTCCAGCGTGGTTACGATGATGTACATGTTTCAGCCCTCCTTTGTGCTGATGTAGATGTGATGACTCCTGACCATCCATGATGCACTGTGGATGCTTTCCCTGACGGCATCGCGCCATTCGTCGTCATAGTTCTCTGGTGCGCAGTCCATCCTTTCCAGCATTTCAGATGCCGCCTGTATGACCTCGATGAAAGCCCGTTTCTGTGCCTCGTTTATGATGTGCATGGGTTGCCCCTCTCTTTCTCTGCTATGCGCTCCAGCCCTTCGAGCGTTGTCCTTTCACGGGACAGTTCGCGCTCTATTGCCTCGGCTTTGTTCAATGCTTCGGCACGTTGTCCTGCCAAGCCCTCAATGACTCGCAACTGCCGGTCAATCTCGTTGGACCAGTAGGCAGCGGCCCTTGTTAGTTCCTGCATGGTGTTTCCTCCTCTTCCATGTCTTCGGCTATTAGCTGTTTGGTTGCGTCAATCTTTGCTTCATCAATCGTGCAAGAAAGCATGACCAGTCCGGCGTCCCTGCCGTCACGGCAGTTATGTGCCAGTCTCAGCACGGCATGGTGGAACATCAGCGACAGGTTATAGGCTGTCTCCATGACTCCGTCGTGCGGGTGGTTGTTCACTGCATCCATGCAAGCCCGCAGGAATTCCGCGTCATGCTCTGTCAATGGGTTGTCTTCGCTGTTCATTTCTCTTCCTCCCATTCGTCAGCTTCAATCAGTCCGACCTCTTGTTCGCAATCTGAACACCATTGCGAAACGTCATCACTGAACCATTGTTTGCGGCTGTTGCAAAAGAAGCGGTTAGCGTGCCATTCACTGCCGCCGCATTCCTCGCAGACATAGTCTGTCTGCTCAAAATCAAAGCTGCTCATTTCTCCAGCCTCCTAGCTACTGCCTTTTCAACCAACTGCTCGAACCATTCGCCGTCAGTGATAACGTCTATTTCATGCTGGACGTATTCGCGAAGCCAGCCCGGTGAGACGTTGCTTGCATCCCACGGCCTCGCTTCATCGCCCATGCCCTCGCATATTGCGTCAATGATTGCTTGCTTCAAAACACTGTTCATTTCTCTTCCTCCTCTTTCGCGTCCTGCTCGGACCATTCGTCGGCTGTCATCACATGCCAGCTTCGACATTCGGGACAGCTTTCTACGCGCCCCTCGGCTTGCCAGTGGTGGTTGCAGTTTCCACAATCGTGGTTCATGTCTCTGTCCTCCTATTTGATGCCGACCAGCCAAGCGAATGCCTGCCAGCCCCAAGCGTCAGGGCCAGTTAAAAAGCCCCAGATGAAAAGCCCGGCCAGCGTCATGCTGGCCAAAGCTTCTAGAACGATTGCAAGGCGGGTCATTGCTCTGCCTCCTGTAGCGTTATGGGGTATTCCATGCGGGTGCAACGCTCTTGCGCCTCTTGCCAAGTCTGAAACAATTCCTCTCCGACGTACCTGTCCCCGAATAGCTGGTCGATGCCAGCGATGACCCACAGTTGAGTCTTGTCTTGCTCTGTCATTGCTTTGCCTCCTTCATAAATAACTGGCAACGTCTCTTCGCGTTGCTTATGTCGTTCATGGCCCAATCCAGCACGTCCGAATTCACAAACCCGGTCTCGTGCAATTCTGCCTCTGCCGTGGCCAGTGAGTTAAGAGCGCGTGCGGCTCTGGTATAAGCCTCACTGACTGGCGGTGTCGCCTCCCGGCGTCGTTTGGTTCTTGTGTTGTCCATGTCTATGCCTCCAATCCCTTTTGTTGACGGTACACTTGCACCAACCCGGCGTGATAACCACGCTGGGACTCGGTGTCTGCCGGGTCAACCCGGAACATATACAGCGCGTCGTCTAGGTCATAGACTTGGCCCTTTGCCACCTCTAGCTTGGCGGCATGAATGCCCCGGATGTAGTCCCGGTTAAGCTCAACAATATCTCCCATTTCTAAGCCACTCCCTTAGTGTGTGATGAATGCGACGGGCTTTGAAGCTTGCCAGCACAAGCCACAAGCGCCGCATGATGGGGCCAGCGTTTCCTCGCCTTTCTTGGCAAGCTGGCCGGTGGTCTTGCTGATTTGCGTCGGACAGGTGAAAGCCTGTTTAGACGCCAGCAAGTCTTGGGTGCGTTCATCGTCTGCCGACAATGCCGCAAAACTGTCATTGAATGAGCCAGAGAACCGGACAGCCCACCGAATGCCGCATTCCCGGCGCAAGGTGGCCAGAGCTTGGCCTATGGCCCGCTCTTGGCTGTCAACAGCGTCTGGTTGATTGGCCGTGTATCCGTATACATGCAGCGCCGGGAACATGCCGAGCCATTTGGCCCATTGCGCGACATAGGCGACGGAATAGAAGTCGCCAAGGACATGCAAGCGCACTAAAAAGCCATTCGGGTGCTTGGCTTGGTAATGGGCAAGGTCTGATTCTATTTGCTGCAGCAAAGCATCGTCCGCCTTGTACCGTGTCGCGTTCATCATGTTATTGCCATAGCAATCATTCCAATGGGCGCAAGAGCGCGGGCAGGTGGCGCGTTCTTCCAGTGTCAAAGTGAAGATGGGAAAGCCAGACAGCTTGCCCTTGGTTACACGCTTGCCAAGCTTGGCGTTGGTGCTGGCTTTAATTGCCCGCTCGGTCTTGGCCATACCATCGGCCACGCTCTTAGCCCGCAAGTCATGGTAAACGCTACGTCCGGCCATTACGGCCATTTCAGTCTTGGTTAATTGTTTCATCGCTTTGCCCTCCAGCACGATTGAACATGATTCCCATATGGCGCATTGGTTGCGCCTAGTCAATAGCAAAAAGCACGGCAAAGTAAAAAAAAGACACAGGCATGTTGTGAGCGTGTATATACTAAAGCATGACGATGGATGGTTGCGATGATGGTTGCGATGATGGTTGGTTGTGCCTGTCAGTAAACACAGAGAAGACACATCCACACGCGGCAATGTATATATGTGGCATTTATGCAACAGTGTTGCCCTGGCGCAACAGTGACATATCCGCAACAGTGTTGCATCGCGGCCACAGGCAGGGGGGGATGTTTGGAGCCCGACCACCCCCAGCGCGCGGGGCCACTCTGTATATGTGTTAACTGACCTCTGCACACTCACACATCACTCACACTCGGAGGAACCATGGGCAAGATTACGAAGGCAAACACGACACGGGTCATTGAGCTACTGAGCGAAGGCCATAGCTTGGTGAAGGCTTGCGAGGGCGCGGGCATATCCCGTGCTGGCGCATACAAGCGCATGAGGGCCGATGAGGAGTTTCGGGCGGCTGTGTACACGGCAAGGGCTGAGAGCGCTGAGAAGGCTCTGGAGGAGCTTGACGGCATGTATATGAACGCACTGGAGGGGCGTAAGAGGTATGACCCCAACATACTACGGGACTATGCGCAACACGTGCGCTGGCGTGCTAAGACTTCTATGCCTGAGCAATATGGCGAGTCCAAGAACCGGGCTGGCGTCGAGGTGAGTGACGGCACGGTTCGGATTCTGTGGGAGACAGATTGATGAAATGTCCTAATTGCGAAACAGGAATGATACATGGCGGGGACCACGATGACGAAGACATGAACGGGCGTGGTTACATAGCTAGCAATCTAATTTGCCCTGACTGCGATACATTCATGCTTATTTACACGCCAATAGAGGACTCAGATGGACGTTAAGATTCCCTACAAGCCTCGCGCCTTACAGGCAGAGATGCACAAGGAGTTGAAGAGATGGAATGTGTTGGTGATGCACCGCCGCTTCGGCAAGACGGTGTGGGCAGTGAACCAGCTAATCAAGACGACGCTGACCTGCCCGTTGCCTCGACCGAGGACGGCTTTTGTAGCTCCTACCTTTGCTCAGGCGAAGCGAATAGCGTGGGACTACGTCAAGTTTTACGCGGGCGTGATTCCAGGCGTGACCTTTAACGAGACAGAACTGCGGGCTGACTTTCCGAATGGTGGCAGGATTATGTTGCTGTCTGCTGAGAACCCTGATGCCCTTCGAGGAATATATTTGGATGAGTGTGTCTTCGATGAGTTCGGGATGCAGAACCCAAGGGTGTGGGGGGAGGTTGTGAGACCGGCCTTGTCTGACAGGCAGGGGTCGGCATGTTTTTTGGGAACCCCGGCGGGCCACAACCATTTCCATGATTTGCTAGAGACGGCCAAGAGTCAGTTGGCAGAGAACAGCAGCGATTGGTATTTTAAGATTTGCAAGGCGAGTGAGACGGGCATCGTCAGGCCGGAGGAATTGGAAGCGGCTCAGGTGCAGATGACGCCGGAGCAGTACGAGCAAGAATACGAGTGTTCGTTCACAGCGGCTATTATTGGTGCGTATTACGGCAAGCTGCTGACAGATGCAGATGACAATGGCCGTATAACGCGAGTGCCATATGACCCGGCCTATCCTGTGCATACGGCCTGGGACTTGGGCATTAACGACTCGACAGCCATTTGGTTTGCGCAGGTCTTCCGTGGCGGTGCAGTTAATATAATAGATTATTATGAGAGTAGTGGTGTGGGGCTGGACCACTACGCTGATGTGCTGAACCGCAAGGAGTACACCTATGGGGACCATCTGGCACCGCATGACATCGAAGTGCGGGAGCTAGGCTCCGGCAAGTCACGGCTTGAGACTGCGTATTCGCTAGGTCTGAGGTTTCGTGTTATACCTAAGATGAAGGTCGCAGATGGCATTAACGCAGCGCGTATGTTAATACCTAAATGCTATTTTGACCGCGACAAGTGCGGCGAAGGCTTGGAGATGCTCCGGCAGTACAGGCAGGAATGGGATGAGAAGCGTAAGATTTTTAGAGACCATCCGCGACATGACTATACGAGCCATGCTTCGGATGCTTTCCGCTATCTCGCGACTGGCTTGGAGAACCGAGAGGTTATGCGAAAGCCTCCACAGCAGGTTGCGCAAAGCGAATACAACCCCTTCACGCTATAGGAGAGACTGATGGCTAGCTCAACAAGTGGTGGCAGCACCGGGGGCGTTAGCCGCCAGCCAGCCACAATCAAGGCAAAGGCAGGGACAAAGCCTGGCGAAGAGGGACGCTACACGCTGCCTTCAACCGGCACTATCAAAACGACCACGATGGACCCTGACAAGCTCACAGCTAAACGCCAAGAACGTGCTGCGGCTATTTCTGAGCGTGGCGGTGGCGTAGGTGCTGAAAAGGATTATGAACGTGAGTCTTCTATATCTGAGCTTAAAGGCCGGTTAAGGGAAACACTCCCTGGGTTTTTAGGCGGCATGAGCCGGGTTAGCCTTGAAGGACAGATTTCTGCTTTGGAAGAGGGTGCAACCCCGGTCAAGATTGAAACCCCTAGCGGCGATTTTTTGACTGTTGGGACTGTCACAGGAAAAGGCGACTACATAGGCCGCGCTGAGTACGCCGACATTGCAAAAGAGGCAGCCAAGGGTACAACGACAACCCTTCCGTTTATTGAAACTACGGTAGAGGCAGCAGAAGAACGTGCAGCAGCCCTACGCGCAGAAGAAGAGCCTTCTACCATTATTACCCCAGAGGTTACGCCAGAGGTTACACCGGAAGCTGATGCAGCCATGCTTGGCGAAGGCGAAACAACTCGTCGCCGTCGTGCAAAACGCGCTGGCGCTGCCGGTACCCTGCTTGAAGGCGGCGGTGTTCTTTATGAATAGGAGATTTAGATGAGCTTTTTGACTCCATCCATGCCAACCCCACCTCCCCCGCCACCTCCTCCGCCGGAGCCGGATATTGGCCGTGCGCGTGTACTGGCTGAAGAGGCAGAAATGGAAGCCCGTAGTCGCCGCAAGGGCCGAGGCTCAACCATTGTCGCTGGTGCGCTGGGGGACACTGTCCAGCCTACTAACGGCAAACCAACATTGATGGGTTAGATATGGCACAGGAAGCAGCCCCGCTAATCAAGCGGTTCGATTCTCTTAAAAGCCGCCGTGATAATTGGGACACCCACTATCAGGAACTGGCTGACTACATGCTGCCTCGCAAGGCGGACATCGTGAAGAAACGCTCTCGCGGTGAAAAGCGCATGGAGTTGATTTACGACGGCACTGCGTTGCAATCCATCGACCTGATGGCCGCTTTCCTCCATGGCATGCTTACCAGCGGTGCATCGCCTTGGTTTCATCTGGACATCAAAGATGAGGCGCTGAATCGGGACGATGACGTGCGCGAGTGGCTGCAAGACACCAGCATGCGCATAATGCAAGCCTTCCAACGCTCAAACTTTGAGACTGAAGTCCACGAGGCGTATGTGGACCTTGTGGTGTTTGGCACCGCTTGCATGTTTGCTGAGATGGACCGTGACAAGCTGCGGTTTAGCACACGGCACATTTCTGAATACTACGTTTCCGAAGACCAGTACGGCATGGTCAACACCGTGTTCCGTATGTACAAGTCCACCGCAGCACAGGCTGTGGAGCGCTTTGGCTTTGATAACGTCGGTAGCTTCATCCAAAAGAAATTTGAAAAGACTCCTGATGAGGAAGTCGAGATTCTGCATGCTGTCCTGCCACGCATTGCGCGGGATGTGACAAAGCAAGACAATCTCAACATGCCGTATATGTCGGCCTATGTTTGCAAAAGCACCGGTATGATTATTTCAGAAGGTGGCTTTGAAGAGTTACCTTATGTCGTGCCGCGCTTCCTGAAGGCAACCGGCGAGACCATGGGCCGTTCTCCGGCCATGACTGCACTGCCCGATGTGAAAATGCTGAACCTGATGTCCAAGACCATCATCCAGGCAGCACAAAAACAGATTGACCCACCGCTTCTGGTTCCTGATGACGGCTTCCTGCTGCCTATCCGCACCCAGCCTGGTGGCCTCAACTTCTTCCGTGCTGGCACTAGAGAGACGATTACGCCACTGAACACGGGCGCAAACATTCCGATTGGCCTGAACATGGAAGAGCAGCGCCGTGCTGCTATCCGCCAAGCGTTTTATGTTGACCAGATTATCAGTGCTGGCTCCGCGCAGATGACTGCGACAGAGGTTATACAGAGGCAAGAAGAGCGTATGCGCGTCATTGGCCCTGTGCTGGGCCGTTTGATGAACGAGCTTCTTCGTCCGCTGATTGACCGTGTGTTTGCGCTGATGTTGCGCAACGACATGCTGGCACAGCCACCAGAAGTGTTGCAGGGATTGGATATTGATATTGAGTACGTTTCGCCTCTGGCACGCGCTCAAAAGTCCAGCAGCCTGAACAACACCATGCGGGCGCTTGAGATTCTCCTGCCGCTGGCTCAAAGCCTTCCGGTCGGAGACCACATCGACCCTGACGGACTTGTCCGGCATGTGACCGACGCGCTTGGCGTTCCCAAGAAAACCCTTCGCTCTCAGCGTGAGGTTGACGAGACACGGCAAGCACGGGCGCAAGCAGAGCAAGAAGCTATGCAACGGCAGCGTGACCAAGAAGATGTCTACACAACCGCGCAAGCCGCGCAGGCAGTCAGGATGGTGGGACAGTGAAAGACATCGAAAAGCTGAAGCATATGTACACCGAAACCTTCAACAGCGAAGCTGGGCAGAAGGTTCTCAGAGACCTTGAGGCGCGTTCAAACTGGCGGGCCTTGAGCTATGTGGCGGGTGACCCCAATGCCACAGCCTTTGAAGAGGGCAAACGTGCCGTTCTTCTTCACATCCACAACATGATGACACAGGAGTAACTATGTCAGAGGAAGCTATCGAACAGGTAGCCCAGTCTGAAGCTGCACCGGCAACTGATGCCGGGACTATGCTGGAAACCCCAGCGGAAGTAGCACAGGGCGGGTCTGGTAACGATTTCTTGCAAACAATACCGGAGGAACTGAGAGACCATCCAAGCCTCTCACCAATTAAAGACGTAGAGAACCTTGCGAGGTCTTACGTCAATGCGCAGCGCCTGATTGGTGCTGACAAGATTCCAGTCCCCGTAAACCCAACCGACGAGGATTTGGACAATATTTACAACAGGTTAGGTAGACCAGAGACTGTTGATGGCTACGAGATTGCTGTCGATGGTAACGTAGTCACGGAGGAGGTGGCTCAGTCTTACGCTGACATAGCGCACAAACTGCGCCTGACACCTGACCAGGCCAGCGGCATCATGGACTACTATCGCAGCATGGCTTCACAAGCCTCTGAGATGTCAGTCGAGGCTGAGACGCAGCAACGTAGCCAGACAGAAATGGAGTTGCGCAAGGAGTGGGGCGACGACTTTACCGCCCGGATTGAAGACGCTGGTAAAATTGCACAGCAGTTTGGCGGCGGTGAGTTGCTTGAGATGCAGCTTGCTAATGGCACCAAAGTGGGCAACCACCCTGATTTCATTAAGGCATTTGCAAAAATGGCTGAGTTCAGGCAAAGTGTGACTAGTGAAGACACCGTTTCTGATGCACCGACAGGGAGCATGGTGAGTCGTCAATCAGCGCAGCAAGAGATTGATGCGATTATGAATGACAAGTCACATGCGTATTGGGACCGCAAGAACGTGATTGGCCGCCAACAGGCCATTGAGCGTGTGCAAGATTTGATGGGTGTGCTACATGGAACATGATGATGTGGTCCAAGTGCGCCTTGAGTGCTTACGTTACGCGATTGAGTTTGGAACCGCGCGTGACGTTGTAGACCCCGCCCGACTCGCGGATAAATACTTCGAGTGGGCGATGCAGGGTAGCGGGGAAACCCGTCCTGCCGACAACCGGAAAGACGGTGGCCGCAAGCAGGTCCGAAAAGCTAGGAGTGTCCGAGAGGGTAGCACACCGGAATCTAGTGCAACTGTAACGTAGAAGGAGAGACATTATGTCTACTCAAGTAACTACGGCGTTTGTACAACAGTATTCTGCGAATGTGCAGATGCTTGCACAGCAGATGGGTTCCCGTCTGCGTGACACTGTGCGCATCGAGAATGTTGTTGGCAAGAACGCCTTTATCGACCAGGTCGGAGTAGCAACTGCGCAACTGCGTAGCACTCGCCACGCCGACACCCCTCAGATGGATACGCCACATGCGCGTCGTCGCCTGAGCCTCGCATCGTATGAGTACGCCGACCTTATCGACGACCAAGACAAGGTCCGTATGCTCATCGACCCAACCTCGTCCTACGCTCAGGCCGCTGCTGCTGCCATGGGCCGTGCCATGGACGATGTTATCATCACTGCATTTGATGCTGCTTCCAACACTGGTGAGACCGGTTCGACTTCGACCGCTTTCGACACCAACCAGGATGTTGCGGTTTCTGTCGGTGGTGCTGACACCAACATGAACCTGACCAAGCTGCGCGAAGCCAAGAAGCTGCTGGACCAGGCTGACGTTGACCCTTCGATTCCTCGCTACATCGTAATGGGTCCAAGCCAAATCCACGCACTGCTTGCTGACACCAGCGTTACCTCTGCCGACTTCAATACTGTCAAGGCTCTGGTACAAGGTGAAATCAACCAGTTCATGGGCTTCAACTTCATCATGTCGAACCGTCTGTCGGCTGACGCCAACAACGTCCGTACTTGCTTTGCCTGGGCCGAAGAAGGTCTTGCGCTTGGCGTTGGTAAGGATGTGTCGGCTCGTATTGATGAGCGTGCGGACAAGGGTTATTCAACTCAGGTCTATTACTGCATGGATATCGGCGCTACACGGATGCAAGAGAACATGGTTGTTCGCATCAAGTGTGACGAAGATGACCTTGACGGCGCAGCGTAAGGGAGATTGAGAGATGACAACCAAAAACTCTGACCTCATCGCCAACCTTGAGGCACTCCCGCAGGTAGCAAATGCAGCTTCTGAGCTTGGCGGCCGCGTCCGCATTGCTCAGGGCAACGTGGCACTTGCTGCAACCGACACTAACGATGACGACATCGTTATGCTGGCTCCTGTTCCAACCCATGCGACCCTCGTGTCTGTCCGTGTAGGCTCTGATGCCTTGGGCGGCTCCTGCGCCTACAATGTTGGTTTCTACACCAACGCTGGCGTGGTTGTGGACGAGGACGCTCTGGCCACTGCTGTTGCCGATGGCGCTGGCGTAGCGGAACTCCGTTACGAAGTGCTTGACCTCAACACCACTGGTCAGCAGGTCTGGGAACTGGCGGGTCAAAGCTCTGACCCAAGTGACGTATACTACGTTGCTGCCACGTTCAGTGCCGAAGGCGCTTCCGCTGGTGACATGGCGTTCATCATTGAGTACGTCGTAGACTAACTAGATAAGGGGGGCGGCTTGACACCGCCCTCCTTTGCTCCAATCCGAGGGCCGGGTAGGTGGAGTTCAATAGAGATTTTAGGTACGACTTGAAAGTCGGGCAGATGGCGGAAAGCTGGTTAGCCGACATACTCATGTCAAAAACCATTGAGATTAAGAGGGACTTCAAGGCTTCACGAACCGGCAAGGTGTTTGTGGAGTTTTTTTCTAGGGGAAAGCCGTCAGGTATATCCACTACTGAGGCAGATTTCTGGGCGTTTATTGTGGACGGCGAAACTGTGGTAATATTACCCACAGAACGACTCAAGGCTCTTGTGCAAGAAGCGAAGGACGAGGGCAAGATTTGGAAGGGCGGCGACTCGAATACGAGCCAGGGCGTCCTTGTTAATTTGGAAAGGTTAGTAAAGTAATGCCATCCGTAGTGGACATCTGTAACGAGGCAATGGACCTGTTGGGTGCAGCTACAATTACTGCACTTACCGAAAACTCTAAAGAAGCCCGGCTGTGCAACCGCAGGTTTGAAACTGTTAGAGACGCTGTTATACGAGCGCATCCTTGGAATGTAGCGATTACCCGCGCCTCGCTTGCCAAAGACTCAGAGACTCCGGCCTTCGGGTTTGCTAATCAATTTACTCTCCCAACCAACCCGTATTGCCTTCGCGTGTTGTCGTTTTGGAACAGCAACATCGACAGCGACGTAGCCCCGTATGACAGTGAGGTCATGTTTAAGATTGAAGGCCGCAAGGTTCTTAGCAACGAGGGGACTTGCAAGATTACTTACTTAGCTAGGGTTACCGACACAGAAACATACGACCCTCTGCTCTCCAGCACTATTGCACACAAACTGGCCGCAGAGACGGCCTATGCTATTACAGGCAGCACAACGGTAAGCCAGTCCATGCAACAGCTATACGAGTTGCGGCTGCGTGAAGCCCGTTCTGCTGATGCTATGGAGGGTATGCCTGACAAGCTGATTGCAGATGACTTCATAAACATCAGGTTCTGATATGGCCCGCGTTTCAACTATTGTCACAAACTTTCAAGCGGGCGAGTTTTCGCCGCGCCTTGAAGGCCGTATTGACCTGCAAAAGTATAACTCCGGCGCACAGAAGCTGGAGAATATGCTTATCTTCCCACAGGGTGGCATCACTCGCAGACCAGGCACCAAGTATGCTGGCACGTCAAAAGACGGTGGCAAGGTGCGGCTCATCGACTTCCAGTTTAGTGACGAACAAGCCTATGTCCTTGAATTTGGGGCAAATTATATCCGCTTCTTCAAAGACGGTGGGCTGCTGACAGAAGCAACCAAGTCCATCACTGCCGCAACACAGGCTAACCCTGTTGTCGTTACGGCTAGCACTCACGGCTATTCCAATGGTGACCGCGTGTTCATCAAGGATGTCGCTGGCATGGTGGAGTTGAATAACCGTGAATTTACGGTTGCTAACAAAACGACCAACACCTTCGAGCTTTCCGGCATCAACGGGACTGGCTTCACGGCCTACACCAGCGGCGGCACATCCGGCAAGATTGTAGAGGTCACGACCACCTACACAGAAGCACAGGTCTTCGAGCTAAATCATGTGCAGTCTGCTGACGTTCTGTATCTTGCACATAAGGACCATGAGCCAGCAAAGCTGACCCGCACGACAACGACAAGCTTCACGCTGACGGACATCGACTTTGTTGACGGCCCGTGGCTGGATGAGAACACCACAGACACTACGATTTACTTTTCTGCGGAAACAGGCACAGTGACGGTCACTGCCTCTGCTGACGTCTTTAGCTCCGATGATGTAGGCCGGTTTATTCGCACTCGTGAAATCCTTGAGATTGCACATGACGAGTGGGCGGCGAGTACGAGCTATGCTAACAATGCAACGGTCAGGTTTGGCGGGCATGTCTATAAGAACGTAACCGGCAGCACCGTAAGTTCGGGGAATACGCCGCCTGTGCATCTGACCGGCACAGAAACTTACGGGACTATTGATTGGGAATACCGGCACGACGAGTTTGGTCATGTAGAGATTACGGTTTTTACTAGTGCCACCGAGGTTACTGCTGTCGTGCATGAAGACCAGTATGGAAACTCAACGCTACCAGACAGTTCTGTCGGCTCCTCCAATGCCAACACCCGCTGGTCTCTCGGTGCATTTGGCGGCGACCAAGGCTTCCCACGCGCTGTAGCGTTCTACGAGGAGCGCCTGTACTTTGCTGGCACAACAGGCCAGCCACAAACCATCTTTGGCTCTCAGACTGCTGACTTCGAGAACATGACACCCGGCCTGAACGATGACGATGCAATCAACGTTACCATCGCATCGGACCAAGTGAACGTCATTAAGCACATGATTCAGGGCCGCTTCTTGCAGCTTCTGACAACAAGTGCAGAGTTCACACTGTCAGGTGGTACCGGCACCCAGCCAGTTACGCCGACTAACGTGAACGTCCTTCGTGAGACAACCTTTGGCTCATCTGACGTGCGCCCTATCCGCGCTGGCTCCAGCACCATCCTTATTCAGAAGGGGCAGGAGAAGGTCAAAGAGGTCACATTCGACTTGGACACTGACGGGCTTGTAGGGCGTGACCTTACAATTCTAGCGGAGCATATTGCCCGTGGCGGTCTGACCGACATGATTTGGCAGCAGGAGCCGGAGCTTATCCTGTGGTTTGTGCGCACAGACGGGGTTCTTATCGGCCTTTCATATGACCCACAAAACCAGACTATTGGGTGGCACACTCACCCAATGGGGGAGTCTGGGGTTGTGGAGAGTATAACGGCTATACCTAGCGGCGCTGAGGACCAGGTTTACTTGTCGGTCAAGCGCACCATCGACGGTTCTGTTGTGCGCCACATCGTGTTCATGGAGAATATCTACTTCGGCACAGACGTCTCGGATGCTTTCTATGTAGACTCCGGTCTGACATATGACGACACCGCCACGACCACGATTACCGGCCTGAACCACCTCGAAGGTGAGGCGGTGCAGATTCTAGCTGATGGCGCGGCACATGCTGACAAGACGGTTAGCGGTGGTGCGGTGACGCTGGACCGCAGCGCAAGCACGGTGCATGTGGGTTATTCCTACGATTCTAAAGTTCAAACGCTGCGCATGGAGGGCGGGGCTGACGACGGGGTATCTCAAGGCAAAATCAAACGCATCCACGGGGCTACCATCCGGTTCCTCGACACGGTGGGTGCTGAGATTGGGCCTGACGAAGATAACCTGGACCGTCTGCCCTTCCGCGACAGCAGCATGGCCATGGATGAGGCCGTGCCAATGTTTGATGGGGACAAGGAGATTTCGTTCCCGTCAGGTTATGACAACGACGCCAGAGTTTTCGTTAGACAGACGCAGCCCCTGCCTATGACCATTCTGGCAGTTATGCGGAGGTCTAACACATTCGATGCTTAATATACGACCATACAAACAAGAAGATGTGTACGACATCGAGTTGGATTACGAGTTCGACAGTGCTTCTCGTGCAGGGTTACTGGGTCATAACGAGATAGTTGCCTACACGCTTCTAGACGATGACAAGGTAATGGCTGTCGGCGGTGCGCACGTTATGTGGTTTGGGGCGGGGGAAGCATGGGTGCTGGTATCGCCGGAGTGCCTTGGCAAGCCAGCATCCTTTGCCCGTTATGCAAAAAAGCTGTTTGATAGTATATTGCAAGACACAGAGCTACGCAGGGTGCAAGCCAGTATTCATGTAGATGATGACCGGGCATACAGGTTCGCAGAGTGGCTTGGGTTTGAGAACGAGGGCGTGATGCGCAAGTACGGCGTTGAAGGTGACGATTATTACAGAATGGCGAGGGTGGCGTAATGGAACCGACCACCATCATGGCTGCTGCGTCCGTTGCCCAGGGGGTTATGGGCTTCAAGGGCAACCGCGCTGCTGCACGACAAGCTGCCGCTGTTGGTGAATACCAAGCCCAGGTAGCAGAAAACGAGCTTATCCTCACGCAACGCGCCCGCCGCAACCAAGAAGTGTCTCTGCGTAGGAACTCAGAAAGACTAAAGGGGTCACAGAGAGTAGCTACCGCAGCTTCCGGGATACAGATGTCCGGTAGCCCCCTTGAGGCCATGAAAGACACTTACTTCAATACCGAAGTTGACGCTTTGCGCATCCAATACGCGGGCAGCGTAGAAGAAGCAAATGCCGCTTCAAATGCAGCTATGGCTAGGATGACAGGGAAGGCGCAGGCCTCTGCTTACAACATGGCGGCTTTGACAAGCGTTGTTGGAGCAACTTCTGCTATGGCTAATTTCCGACAGCAACAAACGCTGCTTGGGCAGCGAACCGCCGCATATGATGCGCAAGTTGGCTTCCAGAACAGGATGCTGGCGCTTGAAAAATCAAGATACCAAAAGGAGCTTAGTTCCTAGCTATGCCAAGAATCCCGCTTTACGCAAAGGGCGCTGGCCCAACAGTTGAATTGGCCACGGGTCAGCTTGGGGCAAGGCCAAGCGCTGGCGCGTTCACTGCGCCTGGAGAGGCTATGGCGCGGATGGGTCAGGCTGTTGGCCGTGCCGGTGCCACGTTTGCAGAAGGCCAAATGCGCATTGAAGAGGGGCAACTAAAAGCCGAAAAGGAACGCCAGTCAAACGAAATTGAGTTTCAGCGGCGTCAGAAAAAAGTTGAATTTGACTTTGCTGTCGCGGAGCGAGATGCCGAAGACAGGCGTATTCTTGCAGAGGAGGCAGACCGCGCTGTTGTGGCCACTAGCGGGTTCCTTGAGCAAAACACAGACACTGACACTCAAACTTTTAATCAGAATTTTGAGACGCACCGCAGCAAGCTAATCTCTGAGGTTGAAGGCCGGGATTACACCCCACGCCGCAAAGCTTTGGTCGAGAACGCTATTAGGCAAAGCACTCGCGCGCAACGCAGTAGTGGCGCAAATCAAGCCTTTGGGCGCGGCCAGGTTGCGCGTACCACCGCCGCTGAAACGACCATCTACACAGCTATGAACCAAATATCTTTGTATGCGGATGGACATCCCGAAAGAGTTGCGTTGCTCAACAGCATTGAAACCACTTTTGTTGACGCCGAGAAAAATGGCCTAAGGATGAAGTTTACAAGGGCGGGGGTCCAGCAACAGGTACTTTACCAAGACTACAACCGTGAAATTGCCGGTGCCGGAAGTCACGAGGAAGTAGCCGACATCCTATTGAGGTTGCGATTTGATGGTAGCGTTAGCCAAGCAAACCGAGAGAAGTTGATTGTTGACCTGAACCAAACTGAAACAAAGCTTTTTAATGACGCGCGAGACTCTGCTGCTGGGGTTTTGAACAGCGCAAATATGTCTTCGAGGGAGCAATCAGAAATCGAGGAGGCCATTGAAGGCGCGGGTACGTATACCTTTACCATGGGGGATGGCTCATCTAGCTCTGTTGACTTCTCTCAAATGCGCTCAACAGATGTCGGCCCTATGCTGAGTATATTGAGCAGACGCTTTAAGGATGTAGAAGACCTAACGTCAAGAAACATTCTGTCTTCAGCCGAAGACGCCTACAACCCCAAAATGTCAGGGGCTGACAACGCCGCAAAGTTTTCTGAATATTACTCTGCGTCAGCAATCGAGACGCACGGAAAGACGCCGGAGCAGTTAGATGAAATTGCTTTGAACCTTGCGAATCAACACCAAGACTTTGTTACCAATATAATCAAGTCAGAGGGCGTGACTCGACAGAACTACCCAGAGATTGTAGCAAGGATTGATGCGGCTGAAGCATTGCTGACATCCGAGCTTGGCGGCCGTGCGCCTTTAAAGTTTGCAACAGGAGGGGACCAAGGCACTGTCATAGGAATACTGTCTGGCTTGGCGTCGTCGCGTGAAGACTTGCGCAAGGCTGCTGCGGAAACCGCTACATCCGAAACTCATTTGGATTTCATGAGGAGAGGCGAGTTTGAGTTCGTGGCTGGCCAAGCAACCGACAAGGAAACAAAGAAAGCTGTCAACACACGCATGGCCGAGCTTTCGGACAATGTTCCTTCGCAAATCAATGATTTGTCTAAGAACGGGACAACATATGAGACGTTTGTGTCAGTGCTGAACACACAAGCTGAACGGATTACAAACCCTAACTTTGACCCTGAAGACGCAGAGAAGGAGGGCGTTTCTGCTGCAATTGAATTGTACCGAGAAATGAAGCTGGCTGGTCGCGGCGTTGCCAACAGGCATGTGTCGGCCGAAAGCAAGAAAATATTTGAAGGCTATTTCCGTCTTGAGCCTCATTTTGGTGCAGTTGCCACCATTCGGACACTACAGCAACAGCGAGACGACATCGACGTAAACGCAAGTTACAAACAGGTTCAAAGTGGGGTCGAGTCCATCTCGGACACAGCATCACAAAGCTATTCTTGGTATCAGCACATTCCTGGCCTTGGCCCTGATGAAGACTTTGTAATCCAAAATACGTCAGAAATTCAAAGTTACGTTAGCAAAGCAGCAAAAGATTACATTAAACTTGGTGTCCCGGCAGAAGCCGCCGTTGAGCTTGCTGCAAAAGATTACGGCGAGTCTCATGTGCGCATCCGGAACATAATGGTTCCCAAGACAATGGGGATGCCCAGAAATGTTGAAGAAATGGCGACTGCCGCCGTCAAGGATTCAATCTTGAAGTATCCTTATGTCGCTGAAGAGTTTGACAGCGAAGAGCTTTCCATCCGCCCCTTAGCAGGCACAATGGACCGCTGGACACTGGTGCATAGTGGTGGTTCGCCTGTGATTGCAACAGACATTGATGACCCGAAAAGAGCATTTCCAATTGAGTTTACCCTTGATGACCTAAATAAATACATGATTACGCAAAGGTCTGACGCCGGACTCATTGAGATTGCGAAGAATACAGAAATGAACTTCCGCAAGAAGGTAGAGTTGGAGTTCCACACCCGCAGCGGGCGCTTTGAGGGTATGACTGAGTATAACGCACGGCTTAAAAGACTTCGTATTTTGCACCCGGAGCGAAGCTTCCGTTTGGAGGCTGAGGATATTAGCAAAGCCACAACATCCGTTTTGGAGCAGATGCTGGGCGTTTCTGGTTCTGAAGACTTTAGCGGCGAAGCCCCTATAGAGAAGGCTGAGTGATGAACGAAGAAGAAGACCTGCTCAGTCCCGCTAGGCCTGAAATTACGCCAACACGAGAGGCTGTTGAACGCGCCGCTGAAGCGGAGTTAGAGGCGCAAAAGCCCACCTTTGGCGAAGCTGTCCGGGCGTCTGTTCAAGAAGACTGGATGATGTCTTGGGCATTGCGCGGGCGCGAGGAGTTTGCCCCTGACCCAGACTTTCAGTTGTCTATAGAGGAGCGCCGGAAAGCAACATCTGGCCTTCCAGAAGAGTACCACGGGTTTGTCGAGGACGCATACAGTATGCCTCAACTTGAGTCTTTGCGTGAGGAGGCGTTCAAGACATACGAAAACGACCAGAAGCTTGCCCAGCTTGGCTGGGGCGGAGTTGGTATCCGCTTTGGCGTGGCCTTGGCTGACCCGGCAGCAATTGGACTTAGCGTAGCTACAGAAGGTGTGGCGGCTCCATTGATTTGGGGCAACAAGCTGACAAGGCTGCAAAGAGCTTTTCGCGGAGGTACGGCCGCAGCAGCAACAAATGCGATTGTCGAAAGTTACATTGTTAGTCAGAACGCTGTCAAAGACCCCTATGACATCTTGTATTCCGCTAGTGCTGGATTTTTGATTGGCGGCGGCCTGTCTTCCCTGGGCAGGACTGACACGTTAGACCCTATTAATGGCGCAATGGCCAACATGGCAAAGGCAGCAGACGACGCGCAGCGCGTTGAGGCCGTCGATGCCGTCAATAGTCGCATTCAGGGAGAGGGTTTGGGAGAGCAGTTCGACCGGTCTGTGGGCGCGGCTGAAAACCCGTTTGAGCCAGCACAGCAAATCTCTGACCTCCGTACAGATTTGGACAATTTCTTGGATGAAGCTGGAGACTCTGCAGACCCCGCTTATGGCAGGGGCCGATTTGACATGGCCAGTTATCTGCTGGCCTCAAAGAACCAAACCGCTAATTTTTTAGGGCGGGTTCTAGGCGAGGACGCCGTCGGTTTCCGTAAAGATGCTGGGCGACCACTTGAGGCCACTGCTGACATCATCAAGACGAATGAATTTAAATCAGCCCTTAGCCGCTACTATTCTGTGTATGACGAGGCATACAACGAATGGGCAAAGGAGCAAGGCTTTGGCTACTTCAAACGCAAGATGAATATCCCGCGCCGCCAGTTTGGTGAGCTTGTGGCGGATGCGATTGAGAATCCTGAGCTTCCGTTTTCCCCTGCCGTGAGAAAGGCTGCGCAACGGCAAGCTGAGATTAAGCGTGACCTTCTCAACGGGGCCAAGGATGCGGAGGTTCGTGGCTTTGAGACCGTTCCTGAGAACCTGCGTTATTTCACGCACCTCTGGGACTCATTCAAGTTTGTTGAGGCCCGGCATCGTTACGGGGACACAGCGATTACGCGGATTCTGACCAACGCCCTAATAAACGGCACAGAAGACTTGGACGAAGAAGCGGCCCAGATGATTGCCAAGAGCATGGCCGGAAAGCTAAACCGTGACGGCGCTGGCATGGACTCCGGCGCAGCCAGATTGTTCACAACAGATGACCGCGATGTCATGAAGCAAATCCTTGTGGAAGAGGGTTTCATGACGGACGACGAGGCTACACGCCTGTTGTCGCTGTTTGAGCAGCGTCCTGACGGCACTCCAGCACGGGCCAAGCGTAGGCTTGGGTTTAACATGGAGGAGGAGCTGTCGGTGTTTAACTCACAGACCCGTCAGCAAGAGACTCTCCGCCTCAAGGACTTGCAAGAGCGAGACGCTGAACAGGTCTTTACCTCCTATGCAGCAGGGATGTCTGGCCGTATAGCTCTGGCAAAGGTGGGCTTCAAGGACGAGACTACAATCAATCAATTCCTAGACAGAAACCTAGCAGAAGCAGAGGCCCGCGAGGGCAACAAAGGCCTGAAACGCGCACAGAAAGAGAACCTTGTGGCTCAGACCATAATTAACATGATTCTGAACCGCCGCGCTCCGTTGGCAGCAGACCCGTCTGGCAACTACGCAAGGATTGCGCGCCTGGTCCAAGACTATAACTTTATCCGCCTGATGAACCAGGTTGGTTTTGCTCAGGTCGCCGAGCTTGGCAACGCCATCAGCATTGGCGGCTGGCGGGCTGTGCTGCAACAGGTCCCAGAGATGCGCCGCATGTTGCGCAGGGCAAAAAATGGAGAGATTGAAGACGAGGTTTTGAGGGACATTGAGGCCGCAACTGGCATTGGCTCTGACCGTTTGACAAATCAGGCCATGAACCGCGCAGACACTATCGGTGTGTTCAGCGAGGGGCGTGGCGACTGGATTGACAAGGGGCTGTTTATGCTGGCCCCTTTGAAAAGAGCCACAGCAGACTTGTCTGGCATGGCCCCGATTACGTTAGCTCTTGAACGAATGGCTGCACGGGTTGCTGTCCAGACCATGACGGACCTTGCTTTTAAGGCCAGAAACCTGTCGCGCAAACGCTTGGCCGGACTTGGGCTAGACGAGGCCATGACTGAGCGCGTTTATTCGCAAATCAGGAAAAACGCTGTCAGACAGCCATCTTCTATGGTTAAGCGCAAAAAGGTTCGTGCAATCAATCTTGGGGCTTGGGATGACGCTGAGGCAAGAGATGCTTTCCTCATAGCTATATCCCGTTGGACCCGCCGCAGCATCCAGCAGAATGACGTAGGCAACCTGAACCTTTATATGACCTCAACCATGGGGCAGATTCTGACGCAGTTCCGCACGTTTATGCTGGTTTCTTATGCGAAGCAAACGCTGCATAACATCAAGGCAAAAGACTTTAGGGCTTTGTCAGCGATGCTTCATTCAGTGGCATTTGCGGGCCTTGCCTACACAGCGCAAACCCAGGTCAACGCTCAGTTTAGAGAGGACAAAGAAGAGTTCTTGAAAGAAAGGCTGTCAGTTGACGCTATTGCCAAGGCATCGTTTCAGCGTAGCTCGTGGGCATCACTGTTCCCGGCACTAGTGGACACAGGAGCCATGTTCTATCAGGACGACCCTGTCTTCGCATACCGTTCCACAGGGCTAGACACCAACCTGATTGGCGGTGTGCCTAGTGTTCAGCTTATTTCAAAGGGTCTCGGTTCAGCACAGGCTGCGTCTAGGGCGCTCCTGAATCCTGACTTGCAGTTTTCGCAGGGGCAACAACGGGCGTTGAATACGCTTGTACCTTTTCAGAACGCAATCGGCATCAAGAACGCCCTTAACAAGTTGGTGGACATGAGACCGGAAACGACCAAGGTAGACTAGGGTTCCAGCAGAGCCGCAACTGCGGTATAAAGGACCGAAGGAGTGACGCATGACAGTCAGCAGCACGAATACAAAAAACAGCTATAGCGGGGACGGCTCCACAGTCGTTTTTGCCTATACTTTCAAAGTCTTCGACGACGATGACATCCAAGTCATTCTTCGTAACGACACGACTGGCGCTGAAACTGTGCAGACCAAGACGACACATTACACTGTGTCGGGCGTGGGAAACACTGGCGGTGGCAACATTACCTTTGTAGCCGCCCCGGCAACAGGAGAGACTGTTGTCCTGATTCGCGCCATCCCGCTGACACAGACTACTGACTACACTCCTAATGACCCCTTCCCTGCTGAAACGCATGAAGAGGCGCTGGACCGCCTGACATTCATCGTGCAGGACATTGAGGAAGAGGTTGGCCGGTCCATTAAGGTGTCGCGTACCAACACCATCACCTCGTCTGAGTTCACTGTGGGTGCCACCACACGGGCAAACAAAATCTTCGCCTTCGACAGCGACGGTGACTTGGCTGTTACGCAGGAGATTGGCACATACCAAGGTACAGACGCCACGACCACGACATCTGCCTACGCCGAGCGTGACATCATCAAGTCCACCACGGCTGGACAGCTTAACAACGTATATATTTGCGTAGCTGATTCGGTAGCCGGTGACCTGCTGACTGACACCGACCATTTCGAGCTACTCGTTGACGCTGTGTCTGCCGCTACAAGTGCGACTGCTGCGGCTTCCAGTGCTACAGCGGCTGCTGCAAGCGAAACGGCTGCGTCTGCGTCTGAAAGTGCTGCGGCCACATCCGAGTCAAACGCGGCGACGAGCGAGTCTAACGCCTCTACCAGCGAAACAAATGCGGCCACAAGTGCAACCAACGCCGCTACAAGTGCTACTAACGCCGCTACCAGTGAGACAAATGCTGGCACATCAGCCACGGCTGCTGCTTCTTCGGCTACCGCAGCGGCTGCAAGTGCCACGGCTGCTGCTGCAAGTGAGTCGGCTGCTGCCACGTCCGAGACAAATGCTGCCACTAGCGAGACCAATGCAGCAACGTCTGCCACCACGGCCACTACGAAGGCGTCAGAGGCCGCTACAAGCGCCACTAATGCTGCAACCAGCGAGAGCAACGCCAGCACAAGCGAGACTAATGCGGCGACATCGGCCACGGCTTCAGCGTCATCAGCCACAGCTGCGGCGGCAAGTCAGACAGCGGCGGCGGCTAGTGCGGCATCTGCTGCGTCTGCGTTTGACAATTTTGATGACACATATCTGGGGAGTTTCTCTAGCAACCCGACAGTCGATAACGACGGTGATGCCTTGGTTGAGGGTGCGCTTTACTTCAACACCACCGCCAACGAGATGCGTGTCTACGATGGCGCAAACTGGATTGCCGCTACATCTGCTGGCAATGTCTCGCTCATTCTGTACGAATACACAGCGACATCAGGGCAAACCACGTTCTCTGGCTCTGACGACAACAGTGCAACTCTGTCCTATACGGCAGACAATCTGCAAGTCGTGATGAACGGTATCGTCCTCGACCCGTCTGACTTTACCGCCACCAACGGCACCAGCGTTGTGCTGGCTTCTGGCGCGGCTGCCAATGACCTTGTGAACATCTATGCGTTCAAGAGCTTCACTGTGGCTGACACTGTGTCTGCGTCTGCTGGTGGTACGTTCAGTGGGAACGTGACTGTTAATGCAAGGCTTGATGTGGACAACATCCGCATCGACGGCAACACCATCAGCAGCACCGACACTAACGGCGACATTACCCTCGACCCGAATGGCACAGGTGACACGATTATTGCGTCGGGTAATTTTGGCGTAGGCACAACATCTCCAGGCGGTTTGGCAGAGTTTTACAAAGCCGGAACCTCTGAGGTTCTGATTGGCTCCGACAATGGCGGCACAGCACAACTTTCGCTGTACGAAAATGATGACGGCACAAAAGAAGGCTTTTTGAAGTATGACGGCACCAACAATCGCATCCATCTGGCCACGTCTGGCGATGCTAATGCGCTAGTCATGCCTCGTGACACCGGCTACGTCGGTCTTGGGACAACAGATTTCACTACCCAGAATGGAAGTGTTTCCAGACTTTTAAAACTAGGCGGTGCTAACAACACTGTTATTGCTGCGGAGCAAACAGGTTCAGGTAAAAATTTTATATTAGAAGCAAGAAACGAAGGACGTAGTGGCGGCGACAGATATGCTCAAATGTCATTTGCCGAAGATGGTTCTGATAATGGCGCTATAATATTTTACACAGCCGCTTCTGGTTCTGATGTTTCAGAACGTATGCGCATCGACAGCAGCGGCCAGATATTTTTCGGAACCACCGATGCGTCTATGTATAACAATTCGGGGGCTGGAAATGGCGGAGTTACCATCAACGCAGCTAATGGATTTTCAAAAGGTCTGATAGCTTGTGCGAGAGACAACGCGCAGCCTCTAGAAGTCAACAGATTGGCCAGTGACGGCACATTGGTTTCTTTTTCACAAGATGGAACCCAAGAAGGCACAATCTCTGTATCTGGCAGCACCGTTTCTTATAATGGTGGACACCTTTCCCGCTGGTCACAAGCCACTGACGGCAACCGCATCGACGGCCTTGTCAAAGGCACAGTGATGACCAACCTCGACCAGATGGCTGAGTGGACAAAGGACGGTGTGACAGAAGACAACGAGCAGCTTAACTGTATGGCTGTGTCATCCGTTGAGGGCGATGCAAACGTGGCTGGCGTATTCGTCAACTGGGATGATGACGACGAGGACTTCACCGCCGACATGAACATCGCAATGACCGGCGATATGGTCATCCGCATTGCTCAAGGCACGACAGTGGCACGAGGCGACTTGCTGATGTCAACAGGTGACGGCACTGCCAAGCCGCAAGGCGATGACATTGTTCGCAGCAAGACGATTGCGAAGGTGACCAGCACCACAGTTTCACACACATACGACGATGGCAGCTACCTTGTGCCGTGCGTCCTGATGGCTTGCTAAGGAGAACGCATCATGAGCAGAGCAAGAGATTTCGCAGACCTCGCCGGAAGCGCCGAGGCTGGTGGCCTGACTGGCAGGAACCTCATCATCAACGGTTCAATGGCGTGTTTCCAGAGGGCAACAGCAGCAACCACAATGACCAATGCCTATGGTGCGGTAGACCGCTTCAAAGGCTTTTCAAATGGCGGCGGTGCATTTACCGGCGAAAAGTACGACTTGACCACAGGTGAGATTGCTACGACAGGTCAGTATCAGGCATTGAAAATGTTGGTATCTACAGCGGACACCTCTATTGCTGCGGCAGACTACTACGCCCTGCAATACAAATTTGAAGGTGATGACCTACAGCAGCTTAAATACGGCTCGTCATCGGCTCAATCTTTTACGGTTTCTTTTTGGGTCAAGTCGGACACAACAGGCACATACTTCCTGACAGTTGACAAGGTTGCTAATGGTCAGACTGCTTATCGCATCCCTATTGAATACACTATTTCAAGCGCAGACACTTGGGAGCAAAAAGTAATAACTGTGTCGCCTACCGCTGGTAGCACTTCTCTTATTACTTCATCCGCAGGCGCTATTGGTGGCGGCACTGGCCACGGCCTCAGTCTTTACTGGGGCTTTGCTTGGGGTACAGATTATCACGGCACAAACAACACTTGGGGTACAGGTACATATGGCACAAACGCAACAGCGAATGGCTGGATGGGAACGGTAGGCAATGACTTCTACATCACCGGCGTGCAGTTTGAGGTCGGCGAACAGGCCACGCCGTTTGAGCATCGGTCGTTTGCGTCAGAAGAAATTGCCTGTACCCGCTATTTCTATGAGGCTCCGCCACTGTATCGCGGTCACTCTATGAATGTAGACTTTATCACTGTTTTAAGACTGGCGATTAACTACCCTGTACGCATGAGAACATCCCCAACAGTAACCAATAGCGGCATCACTAGCGGTTTTTCAATCGCAACTGTTCAAACTAATGACAAGTCTCATAACTTTGAAGTGAGCAAGGCGAGTACGACTGATTTCCGTCCTTCACTGACTAGTCCTAATTTTAAGTTTGATGCGGAGTTATAGATATGGACACAATGAGCATTACTAACGCACAGTATGAGGCGTATGAAGGCTCTAACGTGGCAATCAAGGCAACGATTGATGGCGACGAGTTGATTGCCCCCCTCGCCCCCGGAAACCGTCACTACGACGAAATCATGCGTCAGCAGTCGGAAGGCTTGCTGACGATTGCGGACGCTGACTGATGCCAGAGGAGCAGAAAATCGCTCTCGACGTTGCGGCTGGCACAGGCACCGCTGCCGCTTGGATGGGGATGGCCCCGGACATCGTGGCGGTGGTAACCGGCATATATGTGCTGGTGCGGCTCTGGGAAACCCAGACCGTGCGGAAGCTGACCGGGCGCGACTGATGTGGAACTGGTGCATGTGTTTCTGCTTCACGTTTTCTTAGACGGCAAGCCTAAAAGCAAGGACATGCACTTCTGGAACGTGGACGAGTGCGTATATTTTGCGCAACGTCTTCATAAGCAAGGAGGGAAGATTACAAGCTACTGCCTACCCGTCCAGGTCAGGCGTGACACTACAAGGATTTACTGATGCTTGCTGAACTCGCTGCCGCCAACGCCGCCTTTGCCGTAATCAAGCAAGCCATCCAGAATGGCAAGGACATAGCCTCTGCTGGCAGTGCCGTTGCAGAGTTTGTGGGTGCCAAAGAGAAGCTGCAAGCCAAGGCCCAGAAGAAGGGTGGCGGCTCTGACCTCGAAGAGTTTATGGCTCTGGAAAAGCTCAAGCAACAGGAAGACGAACTCAAAACCATTATGATTTACGCTGGTCGGCCCGGGCTATGGAGCGACTGGCAGAGGTTTCAGGCCAAGGCGCGGGTTGCTAGGCGCGAGGCAGTTGTTGCATCCGCAGCCAGACGCAAGAAGATTATAGACATCACAATCATCGGGGCATTTGTGCTGTGCTTTCTTGCCATTCTAGGCGCACTTTTTGCCCTAATCTTACACCATCAAGGGAGGTTATAATGGATATTACAATGGAGCGCTTCTTGGCGTGGAGGATACTGCCGCGTCTTATGATGTTCGTGATGACATTCATGTATATCCGCGTCATTGAGTGGGGCATGTCCCTCGAAGACATCACAACCCAGCAGAGTGCCATGGTCAGTGTCGTCAGCGGTGCCATGACTGGTGCTTTTGCTGTGTGGCTTGGAAGCGAGAAAAAGGCATGAATGTGGCCTGGTCATTAGTGCTGGTCACTGCGGTGTCAGCCACGGAATATAATGTTGAGCCTATTACCACAACTGAGACGATGGCTGAGTGTTACTTCCAAAGTACCGAGGTTAATTGGCAGTCACACATACACAACAATCAAGAGCTTCTTTGCATAAGGATAGAGGAATGATTCAAGCACTGATTCCCATCGTTGGCGAACTGGCCGGTGGCTGGCTCAAGGGCAAGGCCGCAGAGAAAGCCGCCAAGTCTCAGGTGAAGGTTGCCAAGGCCGAGGCAGAGGCCGAGGTAATGAAGACAGCCGCCACGCATGATTCCAAGTGGGAACTCATCATGGCGCAGTCCACACAGACATCCCTCAAAGACGAAATCGTCACGGTGATTGTGCTTATTCCTGTCGTGCTGGTGTTCATCCCCGGCATGGAAGATGTGGTGCAGAATGGCTTTGACCGGCTAAATGAACTACCCGACTGGTACCAATATTTGGTATTCTTGGTGTGCAGTGCCGCCCTTGGCATCAAAGGCTTGGATAAGTTCAGGAAGAAATGATGGCCCGCAAACCTGTTAAAACAAAGTCCCGCGTGAACGAGGCTGGTAACTACACCAAGCCTACTATGCGCAAAAGACTTTTCTCCAAAATCAAAGCTGGCGGCAAAGGTGGCAAGCCGGGGCAGTGGTCTGCCCGCAAGGCGCAGATGCTGGCCAAGCAGTACAAGTCAGCAGGGGGCGGCTATAAGAACTGATGGCACTCAAGAAATCACAACGAAGCCTGAAGTCTTGGACAAAGCAGAAATGGAGAACCAAGAGTGGTAAGCCGTCCACGCAGGGCCCGAAAGCTACCGGGGAGCGCTATCTACCGTCTAGAGCCATTAAAGCCCTCTCACCCAAAGAATATGCGGCGACCACGAGAGCGAAGAGGAAGGCTACTAGAGCCGGGAAACAAGTTAGCAAGCAACCAAAACGAATTGCGCAGAAGACAAGGCGCTACAGGAAGACAAAATGAATCTAGTGAAACTGTGTGACGACCTCAAAGCCGACGAGGGGAGTGTCAACGAGATTTACATTTGCCCGGCAGGGCATCCCACTTTTGGCGTAGGCCATATGATTACCAAGAAAGACCCTGAACATGGTGAGCCAGTTGGCACTAGCATTAGCGATGAACGGGTACGGGAAGCCTTCGAGGCAGACATCACCATCACGCTACAAGATTGTGAGAAACTATATCCTGACTTCGCTGACTTGCCAGAAGAGGTGCAGCTAATCATCGCCAACATGCTCTTCAACATGGGCTTGCCGCGCCTGTCCAAGTTCCGGGGCATGAAGGCTGCGGTGGACGACCGTGACTGGAACCGCGCAGCGGATGAGATGGTGGACAGTTTGTGGTATAACCAAGTGACAGCGCGGGCAGACCGTCTGGTGCAACGTATGAAAGAGGTAGTGTGATGCCTGGTGCAAAGTATTCATCGAAGCAGAAAAAGATGGCGGCTGTAGCTTCGCCGCGTAACAAGATTACTGGTGCTGACTTCGCAAAGCTGCGAGGCAAGAAGAAGCCGACCATGGGTGCGGCCAAGAAGAAGCGCCGTGGCTAAGACTCCGGCATGGCAGCGCAAGGCTGGCAAGAACCCGAAGGGTGGCTTGAACGAGGCTGGGCGTCGTTCTGCCAAGAAGCAGGGCATGAACCTCAAGCGTCCTGTGAAGAAGGGCGACAACCCGCGCCGTGCATCCTTCCTTGCCCGCATGGCTGGAATGAAAGGCCCGGAGCGTGACGCAAAGGGCAAGCCGACCAGGCTCTTGCTCTCTCTACGGGCATGGGGTGCCTCTAGCAAGGCTGACGCTAGGAAGAAGGCGTCAGGCATATCCAAGCGGAACAAGGCCAAGAAAGCCAGAGCGTGATGCCTCGCAACCCGCAAGCCCGCAGCCTGATGAGCAAGCTGTTCAAGCCGCGCATCCTCAAGCCCAAGAAGGGCAAGGGTAGTTACTCCCGTAAAAAAGAACCCCGCCGAAGCGGGGCTTAGTGGCTAGGTTACCTAGCTGGGAGGAACTACTCAATTCTCCAAATTCTGTACCCAGTACCGTTAGGTTCCTTGCGTGAGCGGTACTCCATGCCTCTGTACCTCATAGCCGCGCGAACCTTCTCGAAATCACGCTCGGTTGTCGCAACTAGGCTGTCACCAACCTCCATACCAGAAAGTATATTCCACCTGTCGCGTCTGCCGCCGGGTATTGGTATGCCTTTTTCAAGCACCACTTGATTGCACTCTGCGCACTTTTTCAAAGCACCCTCCTGTCTGCGTGTCATAGCAAAGCTTATGTCCGTTCCCATTCGCAACCCACGTTCCATCCATGACATAATGCTCCTTACCGCAGAACTCACAGTTTAATTTCCTTGTGTCTCGGTTCTTGGTTTTCGGTTTTCTTTTCCTCACGTTGGGCCTCCAATCCCGCATTGAGGAAGCGCCCGGCCATCCAGAGTAGCTGTGTTGAGTCCATGTCTCTGTAGTAGGACACGCCCTCTATACTAACCAGCACTCCTTCTGGCCTAGGCACTACCAAGATTTGCTTAGAAGGGGATGTCATCATCCAAAGACATCTTTGGCTTACGCGCAGTTTCCTGAACGCCAGCCGCTTCTGCCACCTGTTTGAATCCACCTTGCGAAACGTCGTCAGCTACGCTGTCTGTGCCGGTGTATTCAATAGGCTGTTCGACCTTTAACGTGATGCTGCCGTCGTCGTTCTCGTACACGCGCACAGAATACTGTACGTCATGCCTGAGATGCACATCCGCTGGCGCACCGTCCTTGTACGGCGTCCACTTGCTGTTGCCAAACTTGGCAGCACCCTTGTCGTTGGGCCAAGCCCGGAACTGGGTGATTGGTTTCCACTGTCTTGCCATGATTAACCTCCAAGGCTCTGTTCGTGCTTTTGAAATAGGTCAAAGAGCGCCTGCGCACGTTGAGGATTGCGCTTCTTGACATCCATGATGAGGTGCTTGTTCTCAGCGAACAGGTTATGGACACCGCCAACCATCTTTATGTTCTCCAGCCTAGACTTCACCTGAACGTATAGATGACGGTCAGATTCTTCATGGGCATCAGGCGACGTCTCGACAGGGGATGGAGGGTTCCCGCTGGAGCCGCCGCCTGAACTGGATGTCTCCAAGTTCTGCTGCTTCCTCGGCACAGCCTCCATTTCATTAGCACTGGCATACTCACCACCGGACAGACCGATGCTTGCCAGCGCCCTACCAATGGCAGATGTCTCACAGTTTTCCAAGGCGCTTGTCTTGTTGACGTTGCCTTGGCCCCTGATTTCCTCTGCCATCCCTGAGCCAACGATGTGACCATTATGGTCTGTGACAACGGCTTTTACAACCACACGCTGCCCGTCGTCCACGAGAATCTCCGTGTCAACGCCGCACTCAAGGCCGAAGACGGTTCGGAACGCCTCCATGCGGTGGACAACCTGGGTGTACTTCTTGCCACCCCGTTGCGCTATCCCGTGGGATTTGTGCAATTCGGAGACAAGCCCCATTGCATCAATCATCTTGCTCATCTGTTACCTTTCCTTTGTGCAAATGGTCTGCCATCAAGTGCATGAAGACAGTCCAAGCCGCCTTCATGTCACTCATCTCTGCCTGTAGCTCGGCTAGCCTTTTCTCAAGCCGGTCTACCTGCTGTTGTAGTTCACCAACGTCAGGCATTGGCAGCTTTGGGCAGACTGCGCCCGTCAACCCGCCACACCCGGAACCCTTCGTCAACACGCCGTGAAACATAGGCTTTGTTATGCTTCCACAGTGTCTTGATAATCCGCCTGTACACAACCTCGTTGGGACACAGTACGCTGTCGCCGGGCTTCATCTGCAAGGCAAGTTCGCTTTCGCTACTCATGGTGCGGCCGGAACCGGGCTTGCGCTTAGGGATTGAAATGTCACGTTCGATTTTTAGTTTCATAGCTAAACCCTCCAAATTTCTCTAGCTATCTTCACGATGTCAGGGCCATGGCGGCCCGCGATTTGACCAAAGTCCGGCTGGACAAGGCCAAAGAGGTTGCTCCAGTTGCCATTCGCAGCCTTGAGCAAGTTCTGTTGCACCACCCAGCGCTGCACTACGTCCTGATAAGTTGCCTCTAGGGCTTCAGGCTTTAGTGCGTCGCAGTTTTCGGCGGTGACGATGTTGTAGCCAGCAGGGGTCACAAACAGGAGGCCTGGCGCATCACCTGTCGCCTTCCAATAGACTGCCTGTTGCATGATTTGCTGGGGAAGCGGTTCGGTCTTAGGCTTTGGGTTGCGCCAAGTGCGGGTGCCGTCTTTCTTCGGTGGGTTTCGCATTGGCAAGCTGCACTTCAGGTCAACTTGTCGGCCAGACCCCGTGAAGTCTTGGAACAGGATGACCGGGACATCCAGCTTTTCCTCAATGTAGAGCCGCTGGTATTCGCCCTCGAACTCGTCGTCTCCGTAGAACTCCTTGATGCCGTCAACAGCGTATCTCGCCATCTCCGGTATGACTTCCTTGAAGTGGTGGTACTCTTCTGCATCCTTTCCCCCGTCCCAGTCACGCGGCTTGTAAAACTCGAACTCAGTCATGCCTTTACGCACAGCTTCGTCAAAGTCTATTGGCTCCTTGCGGCCATAGATAGGGCTGTAGTCGTGGACGCCCAGTGCCATGTCCGCTATGCTTTGAACTATCTGACCAGCACGGGGCCGGGCCGCAAAGGGGAAATTAATCTTGTGTTCTTTACGCAAGAACAACTTCAGGACATGCTCGTCAATCGGCTGCGTTGCACCCGACGCGCTGACATGCTGCCGTCCGAAGAACAGGCTGTAATCAGGGATTGTTCTTTCCATGTGACCCTCCATATCCACGTTCTAAACATTTCCAACATAGGTGTCAACAATGTTTTTAGTCTTTGATTCGGATGAGTTGGTTGATTGCGTGAGGTGTGAGGGCAACGGGGTAATCCCCATTGACTTGTATGAGCATAGCGAAATAGGGTTCGGCATCACCCGTAGTTTTTCTTGTGAGTGTGGGGTGTGTGGAGGCGAGGGTAAACTGATGCCCTATTTTGAAATCGAATATGATTCTGAGGCCAGCGATTGATTGTCTGCCGGTACGCGCATCGTGATGACGAGGTGCCGGTGGGGCGGGAGGTTTATCCTCTGGGTGGTTGGCATGGGGCCAAGGGCTATGTGCTATGGAGTGAAGACATGACCAATGGACGTGCAAAAGGCGCACAATTTGAACGCACTATTGCGAATATGTGCCGTGACTCTCTAGGCTATGAGGCGAAACGAGACCTCGAACAATACAGAAGCGGTGACCGGGGTGACCTGATTGGGGTGCCTGGCTGGGTCATAGAGTGTAAACGCTACGCCTCGGGCTCGACATACAGAGATGACTGGTGGCGGCAAGTGACCAAGGCAGCAGACGTTGCTATGTGTGAGCCTGTCCTCATCTATAAGTATGACCGCCAGCCTATCCGCTGTGTGGTTTTCCTATCGGCCATCAACCCAGATTTTTGGGGCAAGGCCGACACTGCCACGGTCAGCTTTGATACGTGGTGCATGATTGTCAGGGAGGGATTGACAGATGAAGAGCGCAGCCGACATGAGCATGGACGAGTTCCGCAACCTATTGGCCACGGTGACAGCCACGCCTGATGTTCCGCCGACTCCGCCCGGGCGTTACCAGCGCAAGGTAAAGCCGACGGCAGCGCAGCAACCGTTCTGGAACAGGCGCAAGCCGGGTACAAACAAGCGGGCTAAATCGCGTCAGCCTTCTCGCACCTGAAGTGGGCTTGCATAGGCGCGGGGAACAGTGGGATGACAGCCTTTGCCATCTCCATGCCCCGTGCGTAGCACTCCTGCTCTGTGTCTTTTAGTCCTGTTGTGTCTTCAAACAGGGCGCACTCATTCGGCTGCCCTATTACGCACACCAGTACGAGCGCCTTAAACATGTCAACGCTCCTTTCTCTTCAAGCCTAGCATTAAGTGGGGGCATATTGCTAATCGCCCCCCTCCCATACCGGCGGTGTGTGGTCCGGCCCGTAAAACTCTTCCGGCATCTTGTTGCTTTTGGCTAGGTTTTCCTCTGCGGTAATCACTTGCAGATTCCACGGCACATGCAGCCCGCAGACCGCTTCTCCGTTGCGCGGATAGTAGTGGTCAACGTGATGCTTTACGCCGGTCTGTCGCGTCTTTCTCGCTGCCTCTTTGTAAAAGGGGGCAAAGACCTTTGGGTCAATCCCCTTGGGCATTGCTTCCCTCAAGTACCTGCGGCGCAGTTGCGCTTCAAGTTTCCGCTGCTCCCTGTGTTCGATGTCCTCCGCCCACCGTTCCCGCTGGCGCGTCCGGTGCCGTTCTTTGCGCTTCTGTTTCTTTTCTTCGGGGACATCCACAAAATAACGCTGGTAGTGTTCGCGATGCAGGTTGGGGTTTTCCTCAAAGCATTTCTTGCGCCACTCCTTGTAACGCTCCCTGCCGCCGCGCTCGTGGTAGTATTCGTAATGAGACTGCAAAACTTTGTCGTGGTTCTTACGCTTCCATTTTTTTGAGCCCTCCTTGTGACAAGCTACGCAATGCCCATATGGCAGCATTCTTTCGGACAGGTGGCCTTTGGGGCAGGGTTTACCATTGAAGTAGAACCGTTGTCCGGCTTTCTCTGCCTCCTGCCGGGTCATTATCTTCTGGCCAATCTTAGCCTCTAACTCTGCGACGTGCCGCGCCCGC